>VOFH01000277.1_pt1 | contig 40000 bp, 41 predicted proteins | sample 5384091 | NCBI WGS metagenome assembly VOFH01 (sample SAMN12384727, study PRJNA508395) | human gut metagenome | isolation source: healthy gut G | host: Homo sapiens
GGCTGTCTGGCGCTGGCCATTGCTGAGATGCTGGACAGTATTCCTATTTTTGCCAGAAGAATCTCTTTCCGCCCCGGGCTGGGCGGGGCCATTCTGGGGATGGCAGCGGGAAAGATCTGCGGGTCACTGTTTTATTTTGCCACAGAACTGCATCGGACCGTGCAATAAGCAAGGAAATTCTTCCGGGGGAGCAAGCACACAAATGATATGGACAATCTGGGAAAATATGTCTATGCAGAGCAGAAACGGCAGGAAGGGACAGGGTATATGAAGCAGCAGACGGTTTTATCTGAAATGTGACAGAAGTGCGGAGGTGCAGGCACAGGATGTTTTCCTGAAAGATGTGGCAGAGATTCGCTGTCAGGATCCGGTATTGCAGGCAAAACTAAAAGCCATCAAAATTTATCATTTTCCCAAGGACGGCGAAAAACGATGTGTGATCAGTTGTCTGAAACTGGTAAGTCTTATGGAAGAAATCTGTCCGCAGGTGGTTGGAGATCGATGTGCTTTGTGTGCCTGATCAGCTTTTTCGGTACAGCCTATACGATTATGGCTTACCATAATGATGTGGGAATCAATGAGGTTTTCACGGAAGTGTACCGGATGGCCATGGGTGCTGAACCCGGAGGCTTGAATACGTTGGAAGTATTCTATTCTCTTGGGCTGGCAGCTGGCATTATCGTTTTCTTCAATCATGTCGGTGGCAGGCGCCTGACCAGGATCCTACCCCCGTCGAAGTCTCCATCAAAAACTACGAGACCGACGTGGATAAGACCCTGATCGAACAAGCAGGAAGAGAAGGAAAAGAGCTGGAAAGCTGACCTTCCCTTATTTTAGTGGAATCATTTCGGAATAAGAGGTATTCCCCTGGGAATCCTTCATGAAGAAGATGCATACGTAATTTTCCGGGTGATCCAGCGGCTGTACCACGGTATGATAATCGCCGGTCAGATCCACATCGAAGCCCATCATCCAGCCGGATTTTTCCCAGTCGAAGAAGTTCAACAGATTACCGTTATCATCCCGGGTCACGTAGCTGCATCTTGCCACTAAGGACATAGTCTCATAGTCATCCAGATGGATCAACTGCTTGCTGGCACTCTGCAATTCCGCATCGTCATGATCCAGAGGAATCGCACTACGGATGATACCATCGGGATATTCGTCGCTGACGACGATCTGTACTTTCGCCGTCTGGGATTCCCAGTTGTCAGTATAATTCATCAGCACCGCATGTGCCAGATAACGATTCTCTGTGTCGCTGATATCGGTCTCTGTCAGGATCATGGGAATATCGGAGAGACCGTCCTGATCCTGCATGTAGACAGCGTTATTTTTGTAAGCAGCATGTAAGAAACCATTTTCATCCAGAGTCACACGGGTACTTCCCTGAATGAAGAGATACATATCATCGGCACGTTCGTCTTCCTCCGCGGTAATATAGCCTTCGTCCCTGGCTTTGCAGAGGATGTAGTAGCCGCCGGAGGCAAAGTTCGCCTGCTGTTCGGGGGGTCAGCTGCAAGGTAATGTCGGATTCATCGTAAGCACCGTCGTTCTGGGTGGTGACGGAAGTCTCCGCATTGGAGATCTCTCGATCTGCCAGCAGGGTGTCACCGTTTTTCAATGGCGTAAAAGTCTTCCAGAAAACGGGTGTAATTGGGAGCAAAGTCCAGATAATATAACATTTCAATGCAGGCATCCCGGTAATCCGTATCCGTCTGGTAAGGATAGCAGATAGAGATTCCTCCGGCATTGTCCATGTTGGTGTCGGAATAGACGATACAGTTTTCTACGGCCTCTGTGGCAGCCTGTGCGGCTTCAGAATCATTCCCCACCAGTTCTAACAGATGCAGGACATCCACCATGCCGTAATTCATATCGGAGGAGTAAGTACCGAAGTCTCTCACCCGTGCACGGTTACGCACCAGTCTGGGGTAATTCTGCACATCCAGAGAAGTGTCCAGTTCCGCAAAATAATCGTTCAGAGCTTCTTCGGCTTCAGCATAGGCGCTCAGATCGACGCAGGAGAGCGTCAGGTCGGAATACAGATTCGGATAGATGTTGAAGACGTATTCCCCGTAATCCATGTAGGAATCCACGATATATTCCCCCATGACATCGCCCGGGATCACCTCATCGGACAGCTCTGACAGGAAATCGTAATTCCAGCCCCAACCGGGTTCGGTCTCCTGGGAGGCAATCATATAGTTGGCGTAGGGAGCCAGCACGGAAGCCACTTCCAGGGAACTCATCAGGCAGGCATCAAAGCCGATCCATTCCAGTTTTGTCATGTGTGCACCCACGGAATCTTCCAGCGCCTCGGACAGTTCATCCAGCGTCAGAAGGTCACGGAAATTCTCATCTACACCGTAGCCCAGCACTGGTCCGCCGCCGTGATCCCAGAGGATCAGGCTGTAGGAATCTGCCGGGAAGAAATCAAAACCGTAATTTAAAAAGCTGCTCAAAGTCAGGGGACCCCCATGTTTTCCGCCGGATAGGTATCCACGGGGACGAAACCGGTGTCGGTCAACAGCAGGACGGTGCATTCGTCACTGGACAGGCCGCGGTCCTGCCATTCGGATGCACCACCGGCATAGACCAGAATATTATTGTGCGCTGTGTACACTCCGGCCGTTTCCATCTCGTCCAGATCCAGACTGGCATTACCGTAATCGGATTCCAGATCTGAGCCTACCAGATAGACCATGATGGTCTGGACCTCACCGATAGCATCCAGCGAGTCGTAATCCATCTGGGGAATAGGGGTGGAAGACGGCTGTGATTCGGTATGGTAAGTACCATGACCGTGAGACGAGGATGCCTGCGAATTGTTTTGTCCGGCATACTCCAGGATCTGTGCAAATACGCCCATAGGCGTGGTACGGATGCGGCACCCGGTCAGAACCACGGGGACCAGCAGCAGACCCCAAAGGGCCCGTAACTTTTCCTTGTTCTTTTTTTCATAATCATCTCCCTCATGAAATAAAATTTATACTCATCGCCCATTATCGCATGAAAAAAAGAGAGCGTCAAACAGTGTAATTGCTTACAATCTGAAAAAATACCAAAGAAAAAACAAAATTCTGGTTCTTTTTTTCGGAAAAAGATGGGGAGCCGGAATCCGGTGGACAGTCAGAACCACAGGAAAGAAGAAAAGACTTTTTTACAGGAAAACGGTGTGAACCTCATGATCCGGGTACATGACACCGGAATCGGTATGGCCATCACGGATCAGCTGGTACAGCTCATGGGCGGAGAAACCGTCGTAGAGAGTCTGAAAGATAAGGGCTCGGATTTCACCGTGTTTTTGCAGCTGCCTCTGGCAGAGGAAGGCAGTATCGAAGAGAAAACGACAACAGAGAATCGGGAACAGAATGCGGATAACGCGTTCCGCGGCCGCAGGATCCTGCTGGGCGGAGGTCTATTTCGACGGTATTGGATGGCTTCCGGTGGATGTGACACCGGGGTATTATTATGACGCGGTGAAATTGCAGCAGATGGTGGCGACACCGGATATGGTGCACAAGACATTGGCAGAAGATCATAATCTTATGGATGCGGAACAGATCACGGATACCGGAAATGATATGGATACCGCCGTGGCAGAGATCGCGGAGCTGCTGAGAAGTCTGTTTTTATGGAAGAAAACTGTGTTAAAAGAAAATTTGTAAATAGAAGCATACATAAAAAGAGTGAAAAAAGGACATTCTGTTATCAGAGAGAGCAGTCACAGAGTCTGCCTGCCGTGCAAGCGGCCGGGCGGCGGAAAGGCATGGTACATCTATGAAACAGGAAGAAACAAAACAGGGCAATCAGCAGAAGCAGGAATACGAACAGTATGTCAAATCGGTGACCCCCACCCACAATCTGTGGGCACAGATGGGAAAAGCGTTTCTGACCGGTGGGATCATCTGCTGTATTGGGCAGGGAATCCTGAACTATACCGGCAATGTGTGGGAATGGATCCCCAGACGGCAGGCAGCTGGTGTTCCCTGATCCTGGTGTTTGCATCGGTGGTACTCACGGCACTGCATATTTATCCCAAGATCGTCAAATGGGAGGTGCAGGAGCCTTAGTACCCATCACCGGCTTTGCCAATTCCGTGACAGCCCCGGCGGTGGAATACCAGAAAGAAGGACAGGTATTCGGTATCGGCTGCAAGATATTCACCATTGCAGGACCTGTGATCCTGTACGGAATTTTCGCCAGCTGGGCATTGGGACTGATCTGCTGGGTGCTGCAGATGTTCGGGATCCAATTGTAAGTTGAACTGAAATAGAAAACAGTGTAAAATGACTTTGTCCGGACGCGGTTTCGGGCAAAGTTTTTTATGAAATGTTAAAGGAGAGATTACCATGCAGATAGGAAAAGAGATGGCGATCCCGTCCATCCTGAAGATCGGAAACGGGGCATTAGGTAAGATCGGTAGTTATTTAAAAACGGAAGGTCTGGATCAGGTAGTGTTATTTTTCGGTAACGGACTGATCGATATGTTCGGAGAGCTGGTCATGAATTCACTGAAGGAAGCGGACGTGAATGTTCTGGAATACAATGAATTGGATACGGTGGATATTGACGATATCATTACGCTGGCTTTCGCTATTCCCAACAAGGCAAAGGCGGTGATCTCTATCGGTGGAGGCAAGGTCATCGATGCCGGAAAATATGCGGCATTTCTGCGGAACCTTCCTTTTATCAGTGTGCCGACTTCCAGTTCAAGCGACGGCTTTTCCAGTGCCAGCGCATCCCTTCTGGTGCAGGGAAAGCGAACTTCTGTCCCTGCCAGACTGGCTTATGGCATTATCGTGGATACCCAGGTGATCCGTACCGCTCCGGAGAAGTTCATTTACTCCGGCATCGGAGATATGATTTCCAAGATCACGGCACTCTATGACTGGATTTTCGAAGAAAAGGCCGGCTGCGGTGAGGTGAATGATTTTGCAGTGATGATCGCAAAGAAAGCGGTGAACAGCTTCGTTCGTACCCCTTATGAGAGCATCAAGGACGAGCTGTTCCTAAAAGAACTGCTGGATTCTTTGGCCATGAGCGGTATTGCCAACGAGATTGCCGGCAGCAGTGCCCCTACCAGCGGAAGTGAGCACCTGATTTCCCATGCATTGGATAAGATCCTGGAAGTGCCGCAGCTTCATGGCATCCAGGTAGGTATTGCCACCTATATCATGGCAAAGGTACAGGATCACCGTTACATCCGTGTCAGCACGGTACTTAAAGATACCGGATTCTTGGATTACGTGGCAACCTTACATATGAAGAAGGCCGATTTCCTCAAAGCCATCGACATGGCTCCCACCATCAAACCTCACCGCCATACCTATCTCCACGAGGAAAAATACCGCTGACGGGCAACTATCAGGAACGAAGTGGCATGTAAATCGGGCAGAAAAGGCGATTGTGGGTCTATACAGAAAAACGTTAGCCCTGAGATCCTCAAGAGGGCAAATAAATTTTATAATTTGAAGCATATGGGTCTATACAGAAAAAATGCTGTCAGGGATACTTGATTTTGTAAAAAATGAGTATCTGAGGAATATTTTTCTGTATAGACCCATTTAACAAAATAAGACGATTAAAAAGGAAAAAAATGGAACTCAGAAGAGAAAAATCTGTATAGACCCACGAAAATGGAAACATTGACATTTGAACAAAACAGGTAAGGAAGTCAGCGCAGGAAATAGTAATAGATCATTTTTCCACAAGCTCCGTATTCAACGGATATGCCTGATTTTCATAGGTTGTAAGCAAGTGAACGGAAGGAAGAATGCCATGCGCAGCATAAAGCTGTTGCTTGGAAAAGGCATTTTGACGATATCCGGGAGAATCCATCAGACCAAAGTGTTCCCAATAATACAATTGTTCCGTTTTTGGATGAAGAATTGTGAAATCAGGATAAAATTTAATATCTCCGAGGTTAAGGGCACATTCATAACGAAATGGAATTTTGTTTGTATAAAGAAGCATGGCAATGATAGCTTCTGATTTTGAACGTACGCTGATGCCGTTGACAGCTTTATAGATGAGGTTTTCCGGATTTTTGGAATTGCGGTCGTAAGTCTCCTGCATCCAGGCTGTGTGTGAGGGAGATAATTGAAAATAGGGAGCTAACAATTCGCTATATCCGAGTGAAACATCCTGCAATAATATGGAACTTTTTATTGCCTTTGGACGATGTCTGTCATAAAAGCTGATAGCCTTTTTCTCCTGAAGTAATTCGTCCAAGCAGGGAGGTGAGATATTTGCGCAGCGCTAATTGCTCAGCAAGTGCACGATCAGATTTAGGAATATATTTTTTAGAATGACCATCACTGGAATACCATTTGATATTTTCTCCATTATGTGAAATGATCAGTTTCCCCTGAGGTAATTGTTTCAACTGCTGTTGAATATCAGAGATTTTCTGTGTAAGATTAGTTTTGGTATGAATAAAATCGGAAAAAAATAAAGACATAAGAAACGCCTCCTTCGAGAAAAATATAGAAAATAAAAGAAATAGTTATAGAAGACAGATACATAATCAGATTAAAACAGATAAAGCGAGAATTGTAAAGGACTAACAGCAATTTATATAAAGTTTATACTTTTTTTTTCTTGCAAAGAGAAAAGATTGCGTTATAATGTTAGATGGCTAACAAAAAAGTTAGTTATCTAACATTTTTAACGAAATAACATTGAGTGTACGTCTTTTTCATGCTATGCTAAAATGCAGAAGCTGATTTCAGCAGTTTATGGGTTGAAGTATAGTGTATAGAAATAAAGGAGACAGAATGAACGAGAAAGATGTACTGACGAACCGTCAGCTTGGATTTGAGATCAAGGCCGCCAACAACATGATCCGCCGGAAGATGGAAGTGATCTTCGCCCAGAGGATGGTTATGAACTTAACGGAATGCAGGGGCCGCTGTTGGGATATCTGTATCACAAGAGCCGACAGGGAGATGTCTATCAAAAGGATGTGGAGAAGGAATTCCGGATCCGCAGATCCACGGCAACGGTAATGCTCCAAAATCTGGAACAGAAGGGATATCGTCCGGGTGGCTTCGACGGAGGATGCGAGATTTAAAACGGATTCTTTGACAGAGAAAGCAATCCGGCATCACAATCTGATCGAAGAGCAGATCCGGATTTTTCAATCGAGAGCTGGAGAACGGTATTACCGAAGAAGAGAAGCAGACATTCTTAACTATTTTAGATAAGATGATGCAGAATCTGGGGAATGGACGGTGAGCGCGTGGAAAGTTCCAACGGACCATGCCGAAATGAGTGATGTTAGCAGTCATTCCTGACAGGCAGATCACCGAGTATTTATCAGAGCAGAAAAAGCAGAAACAGCAAAGAAGCAGCCAAGAAATAAAAAAGCAGTAAAGAAATAACAAGGATAGAACTAACAAGAAGAAAAGCAGAAAGGAAATCAGCTATGATTAAAACATTAGCCAGACAGATCAAGGAATATAAGCGTGCATCCCTTGTCACACCCATATTCATGATCCTGGAAGTAGCCATGGAAATGGTGATTCCGCTCCTGATGGCATCCATCATTGATGACGGTGTGCAGGCGGGAGATATGAAACATATTTTTGCCATCGGTTGTTACATGATCCTGGCAGCTATTGTCGGATTGTTCGCCGGTGTCATGGGTGGTAAATACGGTGCGAAAGCATCCACCGGTTTTGCCAGAAATTTAAGAGAGGCCATGTATGAGAACATTCAGACCTTCTCTTTCTCCAACATTGATAAGTTCTCCACGGCAGGACTGGTCACCCGTATGACCACCGACGTGACCAATATCCAGAACGCTTACCAGATGCTCTTACGTATGTGCTTCCGCGCACCGGTCAGCCTGATCTGTGCTATGCTGATGGCGTTCCTGATTAATGCAAGAGTGGCAAGTATTTATCTGGTGGCGGTAGTGTTCCTTGGAATCGTTATCATTTTTATTATGAGAGCAGTGTCCAAGTATTTCAGTGAAGTATTCAAGAAATACGATGATTTAAATGCCAGCGTACAGGAGAACGTAGCCGCACAGCGTGTGGTAAAGGCTTATGTGCGTGAGGACTATGAGATCGACAAGTTCCATAAGGCCAGCTACAACATCTACAAGATGTTCAAAAAAAGCAGAATGTACCATGACTTATGTATGGCCGGTAATGCAGTTTACCGTATACGGCTGTATCCTTGGAATCAGCTGGCTTGGCGCTCACATGATCGTTGCCAGCCAGTTGACTACCGGTGAACTGATGAGCCTGCTGACCTATTGTATGACGATTCTGATGAACCTGATGATGTTAGCCATGATCTTCGTTATGATGACCATGAGCGCTGCCAGCGGAAAGCGTATCGCGGAAGTATTAAATGAAAAGGCGGACATCACCAACCCCGAACAACCTGACTACGATGTGACAGACGGTAGTATCCGTTTTGATCATGTGACCTTCCGCTATAACAAACAGAGTGAGAAGCCGGTACTGGATGATTTGAACTTTGAGATCAAAGCCGGAGAGACCATCGGTATTCTGGGTGGTACCGGTAGTTCCAAGACCAGTCTGGTGAACCTCATCAGCCGTCTGTATGATGTAAATGAGGGTACGGTCTATGTCGGCGGTAAGGATGTCAGAAGCTATGATCTGGAGACTCTGCGTAACGAAGTATCCGTAGTATTACAGAAGAACGTGCTGTTCTCCGGTACCATCTTAGAGAATCTCCGTTGGGGCGACGAGAATGCTACTGAAGAGGAATGCATCCGTGCCTGTCGTCTGGCCTGCGCCGATGAATTCATTGAGAAGATGCCAGAGAAATACAATACCTATATTGAACAGGGCGGAAGTAACGTATCCGGCGGACAGAAGCAGAGACTTGTATTGCCAGAGCACTGCTGAAAAAGCCGAAGGTACTGATTCTGGATGACTCTACCAGTGCCGTGGATACCGCTACCGATGCGAAGATCCGTAAGGCATTTGCTACGGAGATCCCCGGTACGACGAAAATCATCATTGCACAGCGTATCTCCAGTATTCAGGATGCAGATCGTATCATCGTTATGGATAACGGTAAGATCGATGCATTTGCATCTCACGAAGAACTGCTTCGTACTAATGAGATCTATAAGGAAGTATATGAAGCCCAGACCCAGACGGGTGGCGGCGACTTTGATGAGAATGGAGGTGAGTCATAATGCCAGGACCTATGGGCGGCGGAATGCGTGGACCCGGCAGAAGAATGCAGGGCGGTACACGTATTGAGAATCCGGGAAAAGTATTTAAACGACTGATGGCGTATATCTTTAAAAATTACGGCATTCACTTTATCTTTGTGTTGATCTGTATTGTACTGAGCGTTGTGGCAAGCATTCAGGGTACTCTGTTCATGCAGAGACTGATCGATGACTATATCATGCCCAATGATCGGACAGAAGACTCCTGACTTTGGCAATCTGTTCCGGGAAATTGTCCGTGTGGCTGGTTTTTATCTGGTCGGTGTGGCGGCCACTTATGCTTACAACCGTATCATGGTAACCATAACTCAGGGAACACTGAAGAATCTCCGTGATGATCTGTTCGAACACATGGAAAAGTTGCCGATCAAGTATTTTGATACCCATTCCCACGGCGATATCATGTCCATTTACACCAATGATATTGATACTTTACGTCAGATGATCAGCCAGAGTATCCCGCAGGTATTTTCCAGCTTCATCACCGTAGTCGGTACCCTGGGAAGTATGCTAGTATTAAGTGTGCCTCTGACAGCAGTCAGTCTGATTATGGTGGCACTGATGATGTTCGTCACTGGTAAGGTAGCGGGCTTAAGCGGAAAATATTTCGTAAAGCAGCAGAAGAATATCGGTAAAGTCAACGGTTACATTGAGGAAATGATGGAAGGTCAGAAGGTAGTCAAGGTATTCTGTCATGAAGATAAGAGCCTGGAGGAGTTCAAGGCTCTGAATGATGAACTGTGCGACAGCGCATACAATGCGAATAAGTTCGCAAACCTGATGGGACCCATCAATGCCCAGCTGGGGAACTTAAGCTACGTGGTATGTGCTATCGTCGGCGGTGCTATGGCACTGGGTGGTTTTGCAGGATTGACTTTAGGTAAGCTGGCCAGCTTCTTAACCTTTAACAAGAGCTTCAACATGCCCATCAGCCAGGTCAGCCAGCAGCTGAACAGTATCGTTATGGCACAGGCTGGTGCCAAGAGAGTCTTCGATCTGCTGGATGAGCCGGTAGAGACCGACGAGGGCTATGTGACCATCGTCCGTGCGAAGAAGGTAAGACGGCAAGATCGTGGAGTGTACCGAGAGAACCGGTATGTGGGCATGGAAGCATGTACATCAGGCGGATGGATCTGTAGATTATATTGAATTACAGGGTGAAGTGGTATTCGACGATGTGGACTTCGGTTACAATGATGACAAGATCGTGCTGCATAACATCGAGATGTATGCAAAGCCCGGTCAGAAGATCGCATTCGTAGGCAGCACCGGTGCCAGCAAGACCACGATCACGAACCTGATCAACCGTTTCTATGATATTCAGGATGGTAAGATACGTTATGACGGCATCAATATCAACAAGATCAAAAAAGCGGATCTGCGGAAGTCTCTGGGTATCGTATTGCAGGATACCCATTTGTTCACCGCTACCGTTATGGACAATATTCGTTTCGGTAAGCTGGATGCTACAGACGAGGAAGTCATTGCCGCAGCAAAACTGGCTAACGCGGATACCTTTATCCGTCAGCTTCCGGATGGTTACAACACAGTCCTCACCGGTGACGGTGCGAACTTAAGCCAGGGTCAGAGACAGCTGCTTTCTATTGCCAGAGCAGCTGTAGCGGATCCGCCGGTGCTGATCCTGGATGAGGCTACCAGCTCCATTGATACCCGTACTGAGAAGATTGTACAGGACGGCATGGATAAGCTGATGAAAGGAAGAACCACCTTTGTCATCGCCCACAGACTGTCCACTGTCAAGAACAGTGACTGCATCATGGTCCTCGAACACGGCCGCATCATCGAGCGCGGCACGCACGACGATCTGATCGCCCAGAAGGGCCGCTATTATCAGCTGTACACCGGTAATGCCATCGCTGAGGGGTAAGTGAATAGATATGCTATACCAAAAAACAGTGCCTGGATTGGCACTGTTTTTTTATGAAATCCGGCGGCTACCACATCCGATATTATAAAATGTGAGGAAAGAAAAGCCACCATAACAGATCCAGACAGGCCTTATTGGTTTATAAATCAGCAGAAAGACCAATAAAACAATTCCTGGGAAAATGTATCGCTCATGCATACGAACGGAGAAAGTGAACATTGTAAGTATGATAAAAGCGCTCAGTAAATAGTATTTATAAGGTGTGTTCTGACAATGGTTTGCAATAATAAACGTAAAAAGAACAATCAGCAGGATAGCAATACTTCCCCAGATTCTGGTGGGCAGGAACAGAAAAGGGATGTCCTGTTCAACTCCGTTCATGCCGACAAGTGCCCAGAAATTGAAACCGTTGACGGTTGCAAAGGAATAGGAGCCAAGGGTAGAGGTGTATTATGCGATTACTTTGGTCAGACCAAAGCTCAACAGAGCAAAAACGTGTAGATACATAAAAACCTCCTAAAGTAAGATAGTATAAAAATGACTTAACCCGAGATCAACACCCAGGTATCCCGCCAACGCAAGTATTTTATTACAAAATCCACATCCACCGGCTGACCCGGACAATACCGGATAGAACAGCAGGAACAGACCGAAGGCCAGCACGGCATAGGCACAGCAGATGACTGCAAAAGTGCGGTTGGATACCCGCTTTTTTCAGCTGCATCAGGCTGTACACGATCATCAGTACTACAAAAGGAACACTGGGGAAATAGTGGTAGATGAAGGTAATTCTGGTGACGAAGAACCAGGGCAGGTACTGCGCCAGGTAGCCGACTGCGAGGAAAGCAGCTGCTGCATATTCTCTGTGGGACAGGGTGGTCGCAGTATCTGTGGAGCACTCTGTTTGTGTGTGTCCTGTCAGAGAACAGAGAAACGCATTGTTGCGAATTAACAGGTACAGGATGTAAATAAATGCCAGAATACCGATCCACCATACAACAGGATTGCCGAAAGCACTGATCCCTTCCTTTGACTGCATCGGTCAGATATCCGGAATAGTACCAGATCGGGCGGACCATAGTGGGCCACTGATACCAGGAAGAGGAATAAGGATGCGTTGCCTCCAGGCCGCTGTGATAGTTGAACATGGAAGTCTGGTTGGTCAGCATACGGTCAAAAAGTCCCGGATGGGAATTGTCTACAAAATGGCAGGTAGGACAACAGATAGATCACTGCCGGAACCAGCACGAAAAAGGTCAGGCAGAAGTCGATCGTCTTTACCGTATAATCCGGGAATTTCTTTACAATCTGCTGATGCTCCATGCCGTTGGTGCTTTTTCCGGGATGGGCTTTGGCATAGAGGTATTCCCGGTAGCGTCGCAGCAGATGCGCAAAAAACAGCAGTGCCAGTCCACAGCCCGCATAGATACCGGTCCATTTGCTGGCAATACACAGTCCCATGCAGATGCCGCATAAGCCCAGAGGCACAAAGGTCTTATACAACGGTGTATCGTAAAAACTCATAGAACAATAGTAGTACATAAAATAGTACATTGCAATCACAAAGAATGTGATATAAACATCGATGGTGGCAATCCTTGTCTGCGTAAAATGCATAAAATCAAAGGCAAACAGGAAGCAGGCCAGAGCTGCCGCAGGAGTATTCCTTGTCATTTTTTTCCCCAGCAGGTAGATAAACGGCAGCATGGCAATGCCGAACAGAGTACCCATGATACGCCAGCCGAAAGGATTCATTCCAAGATGGCAACACCCAGGGCGATGAAGATCTTGCCCAGAGGCGGGTGGGTATTTTCGTAGGTCGGCAGGCCGTGAAGGAACTCGTAAGCCGTGCGTGCGTGATAGATTTCATCGAAATACATGCTGTTGCGGAAGGAATAGCGTTCCGGGTACAGATCGCTTTCGTCAAACAGTGCAGGGTAGGCATCTGCGTTCAACGGGCGTGTGATGTTGCCATTCGCGTCCAGGAAGACCAGTTCAATCAGAGAGGCATCATTATCCGTCAATGACAGACGCAGATATCTGGTTGTGGCAGACACATCAGAAGTACCGCTTTCTGTGGCCTGTGTCAGCAGATCCTGCAGGGGAGACATCCTGCCAGGTGAAGACATTGTTTAAAATGATCTCACCGAGATAAGTCCAGGAGTCTTCGGCATTACTTTTTGACATCCATCCCAAAATGTCGCTGGTGCCAGGGAGCCAGATAACTGGCCATAGTCACAGGCAGCGCATCTTCGGGGAATTCCAGCTCGATGGCCTGTAATTCTCCCGACATATCATAAGTCGTTGTCGGAGCTTTTTGCGGTCTCCCAGATCATAGAGGGCAAAGCAACTGTACAGAATACCGATTGCCAGCAACAGGCACAGATCCGGTTTCGTGAAATGGATTCTCTCTTCGGAAGGAATGGGCTCCAGGGGAGAGAGAAAATGTTCCCGAAGCCGCTGCCCCAGACCTCTGGCGGGGCCGGCAGGAGTATTATGCCCGGAAGCTTTGCGGCCTGTTGCGCTCTGCGTCTTCGCATTGGTGGCAGTCCCTGCTGCATCGTGAACACAATATTTCCAGATGATCTTATAGAAATAATACAGGCAGCACAACATTCCGGCAGATACCAGCAGAATGATGGGAGCCTTGCGGTCATAATTCTGCGGATCGTAATGGTACAGCACATTGGCGGTGTTGTAAAATGCAGCACTGCAAATCCACTGAAGCATTTCCAGAGAGGTGTAGAGGGCCGGTACAGGCAGCAGAAAAGCAACAGTGCCAGACCGGGATACATATAACGCTCATGCATACGGACGGAGAACAGGAACATCGTCAGGATGATAAAGGCACCGAGACAGAAATATCTTGAAGGCTCTTTCCGGCAGCGGGCTGCAATAAGGAAGGTAAAGAGTACGATCAGCAGGATCACGATAGTGCCCCAGGTCTTACAGGGCAGGAAGAGGAAAATCGTGTTCTGGTCGACCCAGTTCATTCCTAATAGTCCCCAGAAATTGTAGGCATTGATGGCTGCATATTCATAGGATCCCAACGTTGAAGTATATTGTGAGATTGCAGCGGTTAATCCGAAAGGAGCGCACAGAAGGAACATTCCGCAGATGACAGACAGACCACCACATAAGTTATAGAAAAATTTCCTCCAGGAAAAATCCTGTAAGAACACATGGTCCCAGATCCCTGCCAGCAGTACCGGCGTGAAGATCAGCATCTGTGGCTTTAACAGGACACCCAGTCCGTAGACAGCATAGGCAGGAAGCAGGTTTCCCTTCATGAGGAACAGGCACATAAGGATGATCATCAGCGTGTATACGGAATCCACCTGTCCCCAGCAAGAAGAATTCAGAATGACCGCCGGTTGGAACAGATACGCAGAGGCAGCAAAGATTCCCTGCAGATCGGAAAAATGCAGTCGCTTTACCGCCTCTCTGTAGAGTAGAAACCCACAGGCAATATCACAGAGAATTGCGGGTAATTTTAACAGTAAAATATGCAGATCGGAATAATAAAGGAATCTGCAGCAGAGATCGTAACGCTCCGATCAGATACAATACATACATGAAACCTGGCGGATAGTCCGTAAACATCTCGGCAGAATAGAACTGCCCTGGCACTAAAGTGAAAATCCGGTCAGCCCAGGCTGCAAAACAGGCGATATCATTACTGAAGCCGTGGGTGGTGTATGCAAGGAGCAGGCGCAGAAGCAGGGCACCTCCAAATACAAGCAACAGAAGAGAACGCCGGTTGCCTGTATTGTGGAAATGAGAACTGTTCTGAAAGCCTGTATAGCAGACACCGCACAAAAGCAGTGAAAGCAGTGCAAAAGATGTATCATAAGATTTTATTCCCCAATAGTTTCTTATCTAAAGTCATACCTTAAAAATATCAAAAATAACTCTTTCGTAAAGACGAATGCGGAAAAATAAGGTATAATCATTAACAAATTATAACGATTCTTGCAGGAAGGGGAAACTGGCATGAAAAATAAAAAGCGGAAAATGCGATCACAGCAGTGCTGGCGGCAGCGGTACTGCTGACCGGAGGAATGAGTCTGCATTCTTATCTGTCAGAGCAGAGAGCAAAAAATGAATACGATGCCATCCGCCAGGAGGTGGTGGCAGAGCCTGCGGCGGGGAAACACAGGAAGAGATTGCGGAGAAAAATTATCCGGAGCTGCAGATCGACTTTGCCGAACTTATCAGGACCAACCCGGATTTTCGTGGATGGCTCTATTTCCCGGCATTGGCATCAGTTATCCGGTGGTACAGGGGAGGACAATGACTATTATCTGAAGCATTCCTTCGAGGGGAGAGTGTGAATGCCGGATGCATTTTCATGGACTGTGGGGCTTCAGCAGACTGGTCAGACAGGAATACCTTTGTATTCGGACATAATATGCGGGATGAGAGCATGTTTGGGGCTTTTTAAAAATTTGCTGAAGGGGACGGCAAGCTGCGAGGAGAATCCTTACTTCTATATATACACGGAAGATAAAGTCTACATTTATGAGATTTTTTCCTATTATGAAACAAAGAGTACCAGTGACCGTTTTGCCACGTTTACCTCAGATGCCTCCTATGATGATTATGTGCAGTGGGCCACGGAACATTCCCTGTATGCTTCAGATGCAGACTTAAGTGACAGGGGAAATATCGTATCCCTATCTACCTGCTACGGCTCATCCGGTACAAAAAGGCGGGCTCTGATCCATGGAGTCCTGACAGAAACGGCTGTATACTAAGGCTTATGTTACAAAAATAGCAAATGATACTGAAAAGATCAAAAATATAATAAAAATCTGAACCTTTTTTGAAATGGCGCCAGTCTTAATGATTGTAAAGAGGAACGAAAACGTTTAAAGACGTTGAAACACGCAGTTTCATTGAGGAGAAATCAGATGAGCAGATTTAGCAAGTATGTAAGGGAAAAAGTGGTAAAGGTTCTGGTGACAGCACTGGTTATAGGTTCTGTTGCAGGGAACGAAGGGATTGCTGTGCAGGCAGCAGGTGCGGATTTAAATGATCCATTTTCATTTGTATTATATACAAATGAATTTGTATCCTCAAATCTGGACCATATTGAGGGAAACGCCGCAATTAGAGAATTAAAGGTTTCCATGGTAAGCTATGGGGGAAAATCTTATCTGGGAGATCTTTCTGCTCCGAATCAGATTCTTAAATATACAGCGTCAGGCAGAACAGACGAAAAGGAACTGATAATTCCGCTTACTAATTCTGACGGAACCCAGAACTCTGTTGAGCGGGAAGTGACTGGACAGGGTTATAATATTATAGCTGGTGAAAATAAATTATATACTGGAAATCTTCTGAAGAACTGTGAGGTATGGGATACAGATATTGCATCTGAGATCAGCAATGTCCTGGCAGGTAATATGGTACAGAAAAGCAAAGACTTGTATGCTATGGCGAATGAAGACAGCGATACACAACTGGTATTGAATGTAACAAGTGCTGAGTTAAATACCAGGATGGAAGACTATGACAAAGAGATCACCGGCGCAGCTTTTATGGAAAAACAGTTGTGGTAAATGTAAGTGATTCCGGTACTGTGAATATTACCGGGCTGGATGAATGCGCATGGTGCAAAAAAAGCAAGCATTGGAACATCAGCTGTGGGCAGACAGAATTATTTGGAACTTTGGCAATGCAACAGAAGTTAATGTAAATTCTATTTTCGGATATATTTTGGCTCCGAATGCAACTGTCTATAATGGCGGAACTGTTGTCGGAGGCATCATAGCGGATAAGTATAAGCAGGGTGGAGAGATTCACTGTCCGTGCGAACCGGATGAGCCGGAACCTACGCCTACGCCGACGGTACCGGTAGTAACCGAGGACCTACGCCTACGCCGGACCGAGGAGCCTACGCCTACGCCGGTAGTAACCGAGGAGCCTACACCTACACCGCCGGTAGTAACCGAGGAGCCTACGCCCACACCGGTAGTAACCGAGGCAGCCTACGCCTACGCGGTACGCCGACACCGACGCCGACACCGGTGGTAACCGAGGAGCCTACGCCTACGCCGACACCGACGCCTACGCCGGTGGTAACCGAGGAGCCTACGCCTACGCCGGTAGTAACCGACCTACGCCTACGCCGGTAGTAACCGAGGACGCCTACGCCCGTAACCGAGGGTACCGGTAGTAACCGAGGAGCCTACGCCTACGCCGGTAGTAACCGACTACGTACGCCGGTGGTAACCGAGGAGCCTACGCCTGGCCGTAACCGGGAGCCGACGGTACCGGTGGTAACCGAGGAGCCTACGCCGACACCGACGGTACCGGTGGTAACCGAGGAGCCTACGCCGACACCGACGGTACCGGTGGCAACCGAGGAACCTACGCCTACGCCGACGGTACCGGTGGTAACCGAAGCCTACGCCTACGCCGACGGTACCGGTGGTAACCGAGGAGCCTACGCCTACGCCGTAACCGAGGGCCTACGCCGACACCGGTGGTAACCGAGGAACCTACGCCGACACCGACGGTACCGGTAGTAACCGAGGAACCTACACCAACAGCAACACCAACCGCAACACCTGACACCCCGGATGAACCCGATACTCCGGATGATACACCAGATGATCCCGGCACCCCGAATGATCCCGGTACCCCGGCAGATCCCGGCACACCGGCCGGTGGAATCCCGGATACCCCGCAGGTACTTGGTGCAAGACGCCGCAGAATGGTGACCATCGAGGATGAGACAGTTCCCTTGGCGGACAGAGCAGTCCTCGGAGCATCCAGACGACCGCAGACCAGCGATGACTCCGATGCCTGGAATCTGGGCTTTGCCTTTTCCCTGACGAGTCTGGGAGCATGGCTTGTTCTTAAGCGAAAAGAACATTAAACAGGAACGGAACGACAGCCGATCTTAGCTGTAAAAGTATAAAAGGATCAGAATCTTGAAAAATTTTTCAAATTCTGGTCCTTTTTTCCATTTGGCGCAGTCTTCCTTATTAGGAGAGTAAAAAGAAGTAATAAAAACAGAAATACTGGTTTTGAGGGGAAACAGAAATGAAGTTAAAAAAACGTAATACAGACCAAACTGGCAAAAACTCTGGTAGCGGCACTGATGATCGGCAGCATCTCCAACACCGGATTTACGGTACAGGCGGAAGAAGCAACGCAGAATGAGCAGAACGATGTTGTTGAAATGGCAAGTGTAAGCGGAAACGACAGCGTTGTTGCTGTAAAAGAGAAAACCTATCCCACCATCAAAACGGTGATTCTTGCTGGAGGCACCATGGCAAAATATGTGGGAGGACAGGTAGCCAGCCCCAACGTATGGCCCAATAATTACAAGCCGGCAAACGGAGATTTTTCATTGTTTGCAGGTCATAAGATGACTTTGGATGATGCTGAAACCTTTAAATATCTTTCTGTGGATAATACAGGTGTAGATGCCGAAGGAAAGTTAACCGGAAGTAACGGAGCAAGCTGGCAGTGCGTTGGATTCGTAGCATTAGATGTAAACAAATATTCTGACTGCAAGCCCGCAGATTTGTTACACTATGTTTATTACGGTGGAGACAGCGAAGGCACTTCCTATTATAAAGAAAACTGCGGAAAAACCCTTGAGGATGTAAAACAGTATGTGAATGACAACAACGGCGTCTTGTATGGTGAAAATGTAACGGAAAGTTTTATGGATCAGTTGCTCACCACTGGTCGGTCCTTCAGTGGAGTCACCATTGCCACGGTATGGTATGTGACCACACCCACAGAGACCTGGATCAATTATGACGGATACGATTACAGGATTCCCGGGGTATCCGCAGTAGATTATTATGAATATCCCACGGGAACGGTAACTTTTGAACAGAATGAGAACGGCGCAGTGTTCCATTATATTTCGAAGGTATTACCATTACTACAACTCCGGAACTGGAACAGCATTGGGAAAGCGGCACCGGCAGGGTGACCTATGATGCAACGATCACCATTACGATCCACAGCAATGCCCCGGACAAGCTAAGAATCAATCTGTCCGATGCCATCGGTTATCTGAACGGTACCGTGGCAGGAGGAAATGCGGCAGAGCCCGGAGATACCCTGTACTACAACATAAAGCTGGTAAATGAGAGTAATAAGGAGTATCAGTATGATCCTGCAAAGGCCACGATCGGTACGATCCCGGCGGCGCCTAAGGCAGGAGAGAAAGTAACGGTTCTGTCCAGTGGTTTTGAAGGTTATGAGATCGGTGAAGTGGGAGCGTTCTGTACATTGCCCCGCCGTATTTTAAATGCTCCGTTACGGGATCTCGGAATCACCGCAGGTAAGGTTACGGATGCGATTGTCGGAGAGGCTCTTTTGAAAAAGGATATGGCAGCGAAGAAATGAAGCCGGAAGAGGTTACGCAGAGCTGCCTGGCACAGTATTACTTAGACTGGTTCAACAATACTTCCAGAGAAGAAGGAAATAAGGTCTACGGCTTTTCAGAACTTACGGCAGAGGAACTGGCAATCCTGACCAACGGAACCGCCGATACCACAGTAGCGGAGAGCTGTTCTGCAGTAGCAGATGCTTTATATTACACGACATATCATAATGTATATACTTTTGACGGTGAAGGTCTGTATGACCGGATGCTGAAAAACGGACAGGAAGGTTCCTATGCAGATACTCTGGTATCCGACCTGTTAAAGGACGGAGAAGTGAAGATCACCACTAACCTTAACGGTGTGTTGGCCAACAACGGCTATCAGATGACCAGATACGGCTTCGGAATGCAGTTTGAATTGTCCAGAGAGCCGGAGGTTACTCCGCCCGTGACTACCAGCCCGGAACCGACTCCCAGTGCTACTCCGGAGCCTACGCCGACAGGCACACCGGATACCACACCCACGACGCCGACCACTACTCCGACCGCACCCCCGGATACTCCGGACGATTCGGATGATTCCGATACCCCGGATACTCCCGGTACACCGTCTGAGCCGGCAACCCCGGTAACACCTCAGGTGCTTGGTGTAAGACGTCAGCGGGTTGTAAGCATTACCGATGATCCTACACCATTGGCGGACAGAGCAGTCCTGGGAGCTTCCAGAAGACCCAGGACCGGCGATGATTCCAATACATGGAATCGGGGCTTTGCCCTTTCCTTGACAGGGCTGGGAGCATGGCTTATTATTAAGAAGAAGCAATCATAACGAATAAACATATATTTACTATAAACAATCAAGGAAAGAAGAGGTAGAACAAATGAAAAAAAGATGGATGAGTCTGATTCTGACAGTAATCATGATGCTGAGCCTTGCAGGCTGCGGCAAGAGTACAGAATTATCCTCTGTAAGCCGTGATCCTGCCACGGATGACGGAACTGTCTGGTTCGATGAAGAGGCAGTGGCACTGGCGGGTTCTGTGAGAAAAGCCGGTATGAGTGAAGCTGAGCTGGCCCGTGCAGATGAACTTCGTGCCATGGCTATCGATGCGTTGGATATTGTAAACGCGAAGAGAGCAGAGAACGGCCTGGCAGCACTGAACTGGAGCAACGGTCTGGAGTCCTGCGCTATGGTAAGAGCACAGGAAGCAGCTTCCAAGTTTTCCCATACCAGACCCAACGGTAAGGACTGGTACACAGTGAACAGTGAACTGATGTGGGGCGAGAATCTGGCGAAGGGCTATGATTCCGCACAGAGTGTAGTAGATGCCTGGATGGCTTCTCCTACACACGCAGCGAATATCCTGGCAGACGATTTTACCACCTGCAGCATTGCGGTCTATGAGACCAATGGCAAGTTGTATTTTGCCCAGGAGTTCGGCTATTAACAGGGTATTTCTTATCATGAGGGGATAGAGATAAATGACAGGAGAGAGTTGATATTCTTAACGGAATATTAACTCTCTTTTTGGGCTTCAAAAGATAGAAAATTTTCCTGAATCATGGTAAAATAAAATCGACATATAAAATTAAGTATCTCTGCAGAAGATCACTGTTCCAAAATGAGGGAGATGAATGGAATATCCGGGCGCTGCCGGACAAGTGGTCACTTCACAGAGTACAGGAAAATAAAGCATATAATAAAAATGCAGCGCAGAAATGAGGACATATGAGTACAAAAGCATCACAGAAGGGCACAAAGGGGCAGACACCCGGCATGACGACGATCCGGGAACGTCTGCAGAAGGCAATCAGCAGGCTGGTAGTGTTCTCGATTATTCCGTTGGTCATCCTTACCGTGATCCTGAATCTGTCCAGTACCATGAGAACACTGGAAGGCGATATGCTGGTGGTGGCAGAGATCTCTGCAGACCGTATCAAAGAGGAACTACGGGTGACAACAACGATCGTATCGAACTCGGATGCAGCTATCAGCTGTCTTCTCCGGTATTTACCCAGGAGCAGAAGCAAGAGTATATTAATCAGCGCGTGGAAGCTTATGGAATGGTCAGGGGGAAGCTGATCGGCTCCAACGGTATCTGTGCTTATGACGGAACCGATTATAGTGACCGTGATTATTTTAAGAGATCCATGCAGGGAGAGGTCGTGGTATCGGATCCCGTGATTGCAAAGACAGACGGTAAGCTCAGCGTTATCATTTCCGCACCCGTATATGCAGACGGAGATAAGAATGGTGATATTGTCGGCGTGGTATTCGTTGTGCCGGATCCGGAGTTCTTAAATGATATTGCTGCGGCAGTCTCTGTCAGTAAGAATTCCGAGTGCTATCTGTTGGGAGAAACAGGTATCACCATTGCTCACTGTGATTCTGCGATTGCCCAGGAGCAGAAGAGCAACATTGAACTGTCTCAGACGGACAGATCTTTGCGGGGAATTGCAAAGGTAGAGCAGAAGATGATGACCGGAGCAACCGGATATGGCACTTATATGAAAGGCGGAACCCTCACAATACAGGCTTATGCACCAATAGAAGGAACCAATGGATGGAGCGTGGCAGTAAATGCACCACTGACAGATTTCCTTGGTTCTACCGTTGTATGTATTGTCATTGGTGTAGCAATAGGTGCTGCAGCTTTATGTTTCAGTGTGCGCAGGGCAAAAAAGATCGGTCAGGCGATCGGTGAACCGGTGGCAAAGTGTACCGAGAGATTACGTCTGTTGGCTGAGGGCGATCTGCATACTCCGGCACCAGTGATCCGGACACAGGATGAGACACAGATCCTGGCAGAGGCTACCGCAGCACTATCCGGCAATCTGCAGAAGGTCATCGGCGATGCGGATTATCTGTTGGGAGAAATGTCGGAAGGAAATTCGCACTGACTTCAGGGTGTGCAGAAGCCTATGTGGGAGACTTTCAGGGACTGTTGTAATCTATCCGTAAGCTGAACCATAAGCTCAGTGAGACACTTAATGAGATCAAGACGGCAGTGGGACAGGTATCTCTGGGGGCAAACCAGATGGCAGATGCTGCCCAGGGACTTGCGGAGGGTGCTACCGACCAGGCCGGTTCCGTAGAGGAACTGCAGGCTACCATCACGAATGTAACCGAGATCGTGGAGAAGAATGCCAAGGCACTGGGAGGTTCTTACCAGAAGGCTATGGATTACCAGCAGCAGGCGAAGGACAGCGGAGAGGAAATGAAGGGTCTGACAGATGCCATGCAGCGTATCAACGATACTTCCAAGCAGATCAGCGATATTATCGGTGAGATTGAGGATATCGCATCCCAGACGAATCTGTTGTCCCTGAATGCAGCCATTGAGGCAGCCAGAGCAGGAGAGGCCGGAAGAGGCTTTGCAGTGGTTGCGGATCAGATCCGTAAGCTGGCAGATGACAGTGCACAGTCTGCGGTACATACCAGAGAATTGATTGAGACTTCCCTGCAGGAGATTGAGCATGGCAACCAGATCACGGACAAGACAGCCGAAGCATTGCAGAAGGTCGTGGAAGGCATTGAGGATCTGGCCAACGAGTCCAAGAAAGCCATGGAAGAATCCAAGGCACAGGCAGATGCCATGATGCAGATTGAACAGGGCATTGAACAGATATCCACAGTGGTGCAGAACAACTCTGCGACCGCAGAAGAAACTTCTGCCACCAGTGAGGAATTGTCTGCGCAGGCCACCAACATGAACGAGCTGACCGCAGCATTCCAGTTAAGAGATTAAAATGTACGATGATTCGGTGTAATGAATTCTGAAGATATGACATACAATGCTTAATAGAAACAAGCATTGGAGGCAGCCGTGTTCGAAAAACAGAATATACAGGAAACCGTAAATGAACTGAAAAGTGACGCAGTGAAAGGTCTTACCGAAGGTGAGGCCTTTCGTCGTTACGGCAAAATGGCAGGAACGAGATGAGAGCTGCGCGGAAAAAGACAAAGATACAGCTTTTTCTGGAGCAGTTGAAGGACCCGCTGATCTACATATTATTGATCGCAGCTGTGGTATCCGTCTTTCTGGGGAGCTCAGTGATGCCGTGATCATCGGCACTGTGGTAGTGGTCAATGCCCTGGTGGGCATGCTGCAGGAGGAAAAGCCCGAAAGGCACTGGAAGCGTTGAAAAAGCTGACCAGTCCACAGACCATTGTGATCAGGGGAAGGTATCCGTCAGGAGATTCCGGCGGCGGAACTGGTGACGGGCGATCTGGTAGACCTGGAGGCAGGGGCACAGGTACCTGCGGATATACGGCTGACCAGAAGCTCCAATCTGCAGGTAGAGGAATCCGCCCCTGACCGGAGAATCGGTACCTGTGGAAAAAGATGCGCTGTTTCTGGCAGACTGCAGACACGAGATTCCATTGGCTGAACGGGTCAATATGGTATATATGTCTACTGTGGTGACCCATGGCCACGGAGAAGGAATCGTGACAGCTACGGGCATGGACACGGAGATCGGCAGGATCGCCTCCATGATCACAGATGCGGAAGAGGAAATGACACCGTTACAGAAACGTCTGGGGGATATGGGAAAGCTTCTGAGTATTTTATCGCTGGGAGTATGTGCGGCATTGTTTCTGCTGGCGGTATTTCAACACAGAAATATTCCGGAAATGCTGCTGGTGGCGATTTCCCTGGCGGTGGCTGCGGTGCCGGAAGGTCTGCCGGCAGTGGTGACGATCTGTCTTGCATTGTCAGTGACCAGAATGGTCAAAGTACATACGATCATCCGCAGACTGCCTTCCGTTGAGACTCTGGGGGCGGTCAGTGTGGTCTGCTCGGATAAGACCGGCACACTGACCCAGAACCGGCTCACGGTGGAAAAATGCTGGTGGTATGATGTGCTGGAGGATGCTGCCGGCAGCAATGGCAGGGAGAATCCCGATGCGTACAGGAGATGCTCCGGGGAATGCTGTTGTGCAACGATGCTTCCCTGCAGGGAGAGCAACGGATCGGAGATCCAACGGAACTGGCGCTCTTAGACTTCGGAGAGAAGATGGGGATGCATAGAGAACGTCTGGAGAAGCAGTACCCCCGCTATGATGAAAAGCCTTTCGATTCGGACCGGAAGATGATGACGACCTATCACAGAATCCCGAAAAACGGAGGGCATAAGGGAAGCATTGCCTATACGAAGGGGGCACCGGATGTGATCGTACAGCACTGCACTCATATTTTACAGGACGGAAGAAGTGTGCCAATGACAGCCGGACAGAGAAAAGGATCAGTGAGGTTGTAGAACTCATGAATTCCCTGGCGCTTCGGACACTGGCGGCAGCACAGAGCGGAAACACTCCCGGGTGTGGGGAAGAAGGTATGACATTCCTGGGAATCGTGGGGATGCGTGATCCTGCCAGACCGGAGGCGGAGGAAGCGGTGGAGATTTTCCGCCGTGCAGGTGTATCTACAGTAATGATCACCGGGGATCATGTGGATACCGCCTATGCCATTGCCAGACAGCTGGGGATTGCAGGGCATCGCAGTCAGTGTATTACAGGGGAAGAACTGAATCATCTGGATGATGCTTCTTTTGCCAGGAGGATCAGGAATATCAGGGTTTATGCCAGAGTGACTCCGGCCCAGAAGGTACGGATCGTGAAGGGGCTGCAGCAGAATGGGGAGATTGTGGCCATGACAGGGGATGGTGTGAACGATGCTCCTTCTCTGAAAGCAGCAGATATCGGTGTAGCCATGGGAACCGGCGTGGATGTGGCTAAACAGGCGGCGGATATGATTTTGACGGATGATAATTTTGCAACGATCGAGAGGGCAATTGAGGAAGGCAGAGGCGTCTATGAAAACATCCGCAAGTCGGTGATATTTTACTGTCTTCCAATCTGGGGAACTGATGACCATGTTCGCAGCAGTGGCTCTGGGGCTGGCTTCCCCTCTAAAATCCAGTCATATACTGTGGATCAATCTGATCACGGACTCGCTTCCGGCGCTGGCACTGGGAGTGGATAAAAATGACGGAAAAAGCCTGATGCGCTGTCCTCCAAGAAAAGCAGCGGAGAGTCTGTTCGCCCGGGGCGGAATGGCCTGTACCTTACTCTATGGAGCGCTGATCACCGGTATCGGTCTGGCGGCATTTCTGGTATTGCCCTGTGGGATCCTGGCAGGCAGGGGAGAACTGTCCTGGAATCTGTCTGACTGGGTGGAGGGACTTCGTGAATTACTGTCCCGGGAAAAAATACTTGCCCGATCCCAGACTTATGCTTTTACAGTACTGGGAATGTGCCAGCTGTATCATGCAGTGGGAATGCGGTATATGCAGAAGTCCGTATTTGCGATGAGACCCTGGGATAATCCGCTGATGGTGTTTGCCTGTTGTATCGGATTTGCGCTTCAGTTTGCGGTAACGGAAGTACCGTTTCTCATCGGAGCGTTCGGAACCTCCCATCTGTCCGGACAGGAATGGCTGCTATTGAATGTACTGGCAGCATTTCCACTGCTGGCTCATGAGCTGGTAGTGATGTTACGGAAGTGAGTACGCTTATCCGGGCTTACCGACGATTCAGAACGATAATTCGCCCTATAACTTCAGGCAGATATTCCTGCGTATGCAAGCATCTGCCGAATACCCTGCCTGAAGCTACATGGCTCTGGATCGTCGTAATATTCAGAACCCCATTCGCAAAATCGCATCTCCGATGCTTTCCTTTTGCTCATGTGGTTACTTCGCCACATAAATATAGCCAGAGGATCTTACGAATGCAAGCATTCGACGTTCCTCCGGTTATATTTACGTGGCTCTGAATATTTACAAAAGTTAACATTTTCCTTGTATGGAGTTTATAGTCAATAGTTACAATAAAATTGACAAATAACTTTCATGGGAGGGCAATGTGATGAAAATTATCAGAAAAACAGCGATTGTTATGCTTCTCTGCCTCTATTTTCTGACATATGGTGTATTGCCGCAGGTACAGGCCGCAGGTAAAGACGCTCCTGTGATCGTGGTAGCGCATCGGGCGGGGGCAAAAGTAGCTCCGGAGAACACGGTGGCGGCCCTGGAACAGGCCATCCGGGATGGAGCGCCTATTGCAGAGATTGATGTGCAGCAGTTGTCGGACGGAACCCTGATCGTTATGCATGACAGTAATTTTAAACGGACCACAGGAGAGGATATCTGCGTATGGGATGCGGAGGCAGATGCTCTCAAAACCCTGGAAGTGGGCAGCGGTTTTTCGGCAGCATACCGGGGAGAACAGATCCCGACACTGGAAGAAATGCTTGCCTGTGCCAGAGGCAGGATCACTCTGATGATCGAACTGAAATATACCGGACAGGAGGATGCACTGGAGGAAAGCGTGCTGACTCTGCTGCAGGACTATGATATGGTGGATGAGTGTATTATAGGCCAAGGGAATCCTGCAGAAAATGAAGGAGCTGGAACCGGGGATTTCAACAGTTTTTATTGCCCATGATCTGGAAGAAGAGGATTATGAGCTGGACTATGCCGACAGCTATAGCATCGAGGGGAGAAATCTTACAGTGGATATGGTAGATGCCATTCATTACTGCGGAAAGTCGGTATACGGGTGGACAGCCAATACTTCCGGTGCCATGCTTCGGATCGTAAACTGTGGGGCGGACGGTGTGATCACGGATGATGTGAGATTATTACAGACATTTTTGAGAGAACAGGCTTGCCGTAAAGCGTTTGCAAGTGTATACTGATTAGTTATAAAGAGGGGAAGAATACGGAAGCAGGTTGGTGTATATGAGTAAAATATGGGAATTTTTCGAGAATCTGGGTGAATATGTATATGTGGCAGATGCAGAGACTCATGAATTGATATATATGAACAAGAAGACTCTGAAGAGCTATGGATTTCAAAGTCTTGAAGAGATCATCGGGTTAAAGTGTTATGAGATATTGCAGGGAAATTCTCTGCCCTGTGGCATGTGTAATAATGAACAGTTAAAGCCGGGTTTTTTAAGGAATGGGAATATTACAATCCGCTGCTGCGAAGAGAACTTCATATCAAGGACACACTGGTAGAAGAAGACGGGAGAAAATACCGTATGGAAATCGCCATAGATTGTGGCAATCTGAATGGGAGAGGGCACAAACCGAAGATTACCGTAATATGGAGGTTGCGTTGAATGAAGCCATCCGTGTGGCACAGCGGCAGGAGAGCATGGATCAGACATTGCAGGTGCTGCTGGAATTCGTCGGAAAGAATCTGGAAGCGGGACGGGCCTATATTTTTGAAAAGGATGACCACGATCATGACCACAATACATACGAATGGGTAGCCAAGGGAGTCGCACCGGAAAAGGATACCCTTCAGGACCTACCGCCGGAGATCTGTGCGGAATGGTATCGGAAGTTTGATGAGAATCAGAGTTTTGTCACAGAGAATCTGGAAGAAATGAAAGATGTGGATCCGCAGATGTATGAAGTTCTGGTAAGACAGAATATTCATTCCCTGGTGGTGGTTCCGCTTTATGATGATGGGAAAGTAATCGGCTTCTACGGAGTAGACAATCCTTCGACCAGATATTTTGAATTTGTGTCGGAGATGCTGCAGATCATGGGACACTTTATCGTATCGTCCCTGAAGCAGAGAAATCTGGTACGGGAGCTGGAAGTGATGAGCTATTCGGATCCGCTGACGACATTGGGGAACCGTTATGCTATGGAGAGGTACATTGAGCAGGTGGACCATACCGAGCCCATCGGCGTGGTATACTGTGATATTACAGGATTAAAACGGATCAATGACAGTGAAGGACATTCCGCCGGAGACCGCCTGATCCGCAGGTGCTGTGACTGCCTGAAACGTGTATTTGAGGGAAATGGAATGTTCCGTATCGGCGGAGATGAACTGGTGGTTCTGTGCACTGGAATTTCTGAAAAGGAATTCTATCAAAAGGTGGAGGAATTAAAAACAGAGCTGGCAGCTCATGATGTCTCCATGGCAGTAGGAGCAGCGGTGAACACTCTGGAAGCCGTGGAAAGGATCATCTACTGACGGAGTCCGAGAGACGGATGTATCAGGACAAGGCAGAATACTATCGCAGTACAGGGCTGGACCGCAGAAAGATCTGAGAATGGATATCCCCAAAGCTATTTTAGAAAGTTTATGTGTTGAGAATTTTATCAGGCAGTTCCCTTGACGGGAACTGCTTTTTTCTATATTATTTATATAGGTTAGCTACAACTAACTCAGTGACTTTTGGATGGCAGGAGGTGAAGCGCTGATTGAGTCAGGAAACGTGGGAGATCCTGTGTGAAATGGAAGCAGACGATGTGGAATTGCAGCTGGCATTGCAGTGCGCACCGCTTATTACAGGACTTAAAATATCCAATCTGCTGACGATTTCCCGGAAGGCTTTACACAGGTGGGAAGGATCGTTGAAGGCAGTGTGCTTTCCCTGTATCCCTTGTTGGAGACAGAGGAGAAAATGGTAATACTGTTGTATCGGGAAGACCGGCTGGAAAAGTATCTGAAAATGCCGCAGGTAAAGAAACTGCTGCGGGAGGCAGGGTACGAACCGATCGACTGGAGGATATTTTGCCGGTATTTTGCGATCGTTATGAAACCTATACAGAGAGAGGGAAGCCGTTCCCCCACGAACTGGGATTGCTGTTAGGATATCCCCGGAGGATGTGGAAGGATTTATCAGACATCAGGGGAAGAACAGCCTCTGCACCGGTTATTGGAAAGTATATGCGGATAAAGAAGGAAAACAGAGACTTTTTGAAAAATATGAATATGCCAGGGAAAATTTGATCCAGCTGTTGCATTATGGATTAAAGATGACAGAAATCATAGATATCTGCGGATGTACCGCAGCATAGAAACAGGCACGGAAAGGTGCGGAAGGGAAGGAAAAATAAATGGATAAGATTTATGTAGTATTCTGGACACAGGGTGGTAACACCCAGGCTATGGCAGAGGCCATCGGAGAGGGTATCCGGGAAGCCGGGAAGGAAGCGGAGGTAGTATTTGTGACCGGCGCCAACCTTGACGAACTAAAGGCTGCTCCCAAGTTTGCACTGGGCTGTCCCGCGATGGGAGCGGAAGTCCTGGAGGAATCCGAGATGGAGCCTTTTGTATGTGATGTGGAAGGCTTTGCTTCCGGCAAAAAGATCGCACTGTTCGGTTCCTATGGCTGGGGAGACGGTGAGTGGATGAGAGACTGGACCACCCGTATGGAAGCAGCAGGAGCTACTGTGTTGAACGGTGAGGGGCCTGATCTGCCATGAGACACCGGACGAGGATGGCCTGTCAGAGTGTAGAGAACTTGGTATACAGCTGGCAAACGCATAAGGTATCTGAAAGTAAATAAGACAACATAACAAAAAGATTCATTCCCCGGGTGGAGAGTGAATCTTTTTTGCTATATGTATGTGCTATGCTTTTTTGCTACCACTTAAATAATAGCGTTCCTGTGCCACGGTCTCGGGAACCGGAATATTACCGTTTTGCAGCTTTCGGGTCAGAACATCCAGATGATGTAAGCCTTGGGCTACCTTGATCTTACGGCGATCCAGAAGATCGGCATACAACGGGTTCTGAGCCAGCGTATTGCAAATATCCTCCGGGAACGGGCAGTAGGTGAACATGATCTGACGGGCTACTTTGTTCAGTCTCGGGGAACCGGCACCTTCGAAGAGCACCCAGATCATATAATCCCTTACGAACATTTCCTTGAAACTGTTCTTGGCACGCTGCAGGCTGGATTTTACCTTTTCCTTGGCCTCTGTACTCAGATCATGGTTCTTGCGGTAGAACTGGATATAATCGAAATATTCACTGGTCAGGGAACTGATGGAGACATCGTTCCAGCGGTTACCCTGGACTCTCTTGCACAGCTCCCAACGGAATTCACCGGTCAGGTGGGTGAAGGTCGTCTTCAGATCCTCCAGATGGAAAATGGAGAAGACCATACGACCGGGGCTGTTACGGCGCTTGCCCTCAATTTCCTGCCACATGACACCGCGGATACCGACGTTGGGCATCAGGATGATGTCCGGCAGATATTCCAGATGAATTGTCTCCTTACCCATGACATCTATGTGCTCCATATCCAGACTTTCTCTATAGAATGCCGTGTAATCTACCCGGCGGATCTCCTCGAGAATCTGGGAGACACGGGAAACGGTGACATAGGAGCTTTCCAGATCCTTCAGCACATCATCTGCGCAGAACAGCGGACAGAAAGTAGTGATCCGCCCGAAGGTAATCTTGTTGACCTGAGGGAACATATTCCGGAGCTCGTAATTGACCTTGGCCATGGGATTGTTCTCCAATGCCTTGAGCTCTGCATCCGTAATATTGCCACCGACCTTTTGTTTGTGAATATAATCGGAATAATCCTGGTCAAATTCGTTCCGGCTGGGAGATTTCTGCCCGCGGAAGATGGCCATCAGCCAGTCATAAAAGGTATAGACACCGATATCGCTGTGATCCGACATAGCTTCTGCTATGCGGTACAGGGTGACTGCATTTTTCAGACCGGCCAGCTCCTCATCCACATAACCGAAATACAGAAACATTTTGACCGGCATGGGAATGTTCGGCTGTTCCAGCGTCTGGGTGAACAGGAGGGAGTAGAGCAGATAAAATTCTTCGGTCAGCTGTCTGCGTAAAAGAGCGACATCCTGATCCTGGGAAGCCCGGTCGGACAGCAGCTTGTAAGCGTGGACATGCTGACGGAAGCTGGTCACGGTATCCAGATCCGAACCGGCGTAATCCAGAATAGTGTTCAGCGATCCGGCAAGCTTGCCAAGGATCTCGGAATCTCCGGAAGAACCTGCCTCAGCGGAATCATTGGATTCCATGAGATTCAGGCTGCTCTGGAAGGTCTGGGATCTGGAGGCAAACAGTTCCTGATCGATGAAGGACAGATCGCCGGCCTTAGAAAGCATACGGTGAATGCGGTCGTAGACCGCCTTGCTGTCTTCATTATCCTGTCCCAGTTTATAGAACAAAGAAGTATAAAAATCAAAAGATCGTTGCCGGATTCCCGGAAATAGAAGGAACCGACCTGCTGCAGATAGTGGAACTGTTCCTCCAGGCTCTGGTAAGTACGGCGGAAGTCCAGACTTCCCTTACGCAGCATACCAATGGACAGATCCGACTCCTGTACCAGGATCCGGTAATTGTCCGAAGCCAGGATCCTGCTTAAGCCCATGTAATAGCCGTTCAGCCAGATGTCCGGTGAATCATCCCCAAGAAAAGCATTCAGCTCATCGAAATGTTCCAAGGATCTCGCCTGCAGACGGTAACGGCTACACAGTGTATTGTAGGTGGCAATATCATCTGTCAGAGTACGATACAGCTCACTGCAGTTCAATTCCGAAATGGAACTGCGGTTCAGCAGAATATTGATCTGACGGAAACAGGACAGACAGAACAGACGTGCTACGTCCGGGTGCTTCTGTAGAATATCATTCAGGGAATCCAGACTGGTCAGGGGATACGTCAGGATCGTTGTATCCTCCAACGTGGTATAGCCCAGCAGATGGATCTCGGAGCAGATCTCACAGATACTGATCACGTCTCCCTTTCCCAGAGTATAAGAGCCGCCGGGATATGATACATCTACTTTACCGTTGGTAATCAGATGCAATGCAGTCATGGGCTGCCCATAGCTATATATAGTTTTCCCCCTTCTCCAATACGATTCCAGCCATTCCAATACCTCGTCTTATCATACAAATATTTAATACACATTATACACCATAATACCAACAATTTTCTACTGTACTTTTGATAGAAATGTGATAAAATAAAACTACATATGTGTCACTTTTACATTGACAGACGAAAAAGCGATGTTTTCGGTAGAAAACGGTACATGGAAAGGTATGTTGGGGTTATGGAACAGAGCAGTGAATACAGAGAGCAGTTGCTGGAATCATATAAGCAGGCGGTGAGACCGTTACTTCCCTACCTGCCCTGGCTGGAGCAGAGCGCCGGCAAGAGAGCCAGCTCTATCTACAGCGGGCAGGATATCGGAGTCCATTCTGTGTCATTCCCGGTATATGACGGGACTCTCCTGAATTTCGTCAGGAAGCGACGAAAAGTCCCCTGATGGATCGCAACTATGCCTATGTATACACAAGACACCGGATCCGCACTCATCAGGAGGAGCGGGATATTATTCAGAAAGCAGGATGGAAGGAATGGGATATCCTCAGAGGAATCCTGTCAAAATATGTCTTAGGCGGCAGAACAAAGGGAAATCTGTGGAGCGAGGCGGTATCGGAGCAGATCTTTTATCTGGTACTGAAACAGATGCAGGAGATCATTGAATTCTGGGATAAGACACCGGCGAACGGAAAGCTTTGAGTGGGGAAAGGCAGGATAGATCCATGGGAGAAAAATCAGTACAGAAAAAGCGATATATCGTAGAGAAAGCAAGAGAAGTATTTGTGGAGAAGGGCTTCAAAAAGTAACGATGAAGGATATTGTAGAGGCCTGCGACATCAGCCGTGGCGGACTCTATTTATATTTTGAGAATACCAGTCAGATCTTCATGGAAGTGCTGCGCATGGAGAGTGAGGCGGCGGATGACGTATTTTCCGACAGTATTACGGAGGATGCTACCGCAGCGGATATCCTGCTTCTGTTTTTAAAGGAGCAGAAGAAAGAGCTTCTGCGCAAGAAGAATACACTGACGCAGGCTACCTATGAATTCTATTTTGAAAACGAACTGCCCAAGAGAGACAATATTTTAAAAAAGCAGTTTGATTCCGCAGTGAAGATCATTGAAAAACTGATCGAGGCAGGTGTGGATAACGGAGAGTTTATCTGCGAGGACTGTGAGGGAACTGCGAGAAATATTATGTTTGTGCTGGAAGGACTGAAGATTTCGGCCCAGACCATCGGCGTGACGGCGGAAGCGGTGGATCGTGAGATCCTGTATCTGTTGCGCGGATTGGGTGTAGAAGATTAATAAGACAACGGGTGATGATGCTTCAGGGAAAGTTTCCTGAAGCATTTTCTGTGTAGAAAAGCTGCAAAGAGATAAAGAGAGGGAAAAGGTAAGTATGACAGAAACGATCATCAGCATGGAACTTCCGGCGGGAGGACATCTGGCAATCCGCAGGAACCGGATCCGTCCGGAGGGAGAAGAACGGAATTTATCCAGAATCAGTCTGGTGTCCGGCATCCACGGGGATGAACTGGAGGACAGTACATCTGTTATGAGACGGCGCGAAGAGTAAAAGAGCATCCGGAGTATTTGAAAGGAATCGTAGATATCTATCCGGCATTGAATCCGCTGGGAATCGACATGGCCAGCCGGACGGTGCCGAGACTGGATATGGATATGAACCGTATGTTTCCGGGAGACGCATCGGGGGATATGATGGAGCGGATCACGGCAACTGTGGTGGATTCCTGATCGGATCCGATATTTGTATCGATCTGCACGCCAGTGATATTTTTTTGTGCGTGAGATCCCACAGGTACGACTCAGTGAAGATTTTGCGGAGGCACTGCTTCCCTATGCGAAAATGACCAATGCCGACATGATCTGGATGAATGCCACTGCCACGGTGCATGAATCGACGCTGGCCCATTCCATGAATCTGCTGGGAGTTCCCACACTGGTGCTGGAGATGGGACAGGGGCATGACATCCACAGATCCTTCGGTAATCAGATCGTGGACGGTATTTTCCACATCATGAGTGAAATGGGGATCTGGACAGGCCCTGAGCCAAAGGTGCAGGAGCCTGCGATATCCAGTGACGGTGAGGTGGAGTTTATCCGCAGCAAGTCAGACGGTGTGTTCCTGCCGCTGATCGAGCACAACCACTATGTGAAAAAAGGAGATCTGATCGGGGAAGTGGTGGATCCATTTGAAGGGACGGTGAAGCAGCAGATCCGTACCGCAAAAGGAGGGCTGTTGTTTACCCTGAGAGCTTATCCGGTGGTCTATGAAGGAGATCTGCTGGCGCGGATCCTGACGGAGTGAAAAGATTATGTTTGAGAGAGATATTTATACCATACATTCGACCTACAGAGAAGATATGCGCATCAAGGGCTTTCAGTTCGGCAAGGGCGAGAAGTCTGCCTGCATCGTTGGCGCAGCCAGAGGCAATGAGATCCAGCAGATGTATATCTGTTCCCAACTGGTGAAGACACTGCGGGAACTGGAAAACAACGGCTGTATCAGTGCCGGCAAACAGATTCTGGTGATTCCTACCATCAATGCCTATTCCGTGAATATCAGCCGCCGCTTTTTCGGTGTCAAGGAAGCGGATATCAATCGGAGTTTTCCGGGAAATGATTACGGGGAGCCGGCGGACCGTCTGACCAATGCGTTGCTTACGGAGATCCGGGACTACGTTTATGGGATCCAGTTTACGTCCTTTTACAGACCGGGAGAATTCGTGCCCCATGTGCGTATGATGGAGACAGGCTATCAGAATACGTCGTTGGCGAATCTGTTCGGACTTCCTTATGTGGTGGTGCGCAAGCCGGTACACATCGATACCAAGACACTGAATTATAACTGGCAGGATGAGATGACGGCCGCCTTTTCGGTATACACGAATCAGAATACCCAGATCGATGAGGTGAGTGCAAGACAGGCGGTGGCAGCGGTCTTACGTTTCCTGAAACGTATGGGGCTGATCCGGTACGAGAGTCATTCCGGCTATATCAGTCATGTTATATATGAAAAGGATCTGAGTGATGTACCTGCGAACCGGGCGGGAATTTTCCGGGGAAAAGTACATGCGGGAGACGATGTGCGCTATGGAAATGAGATGGCAGAAATTATAGACCCTTACGATGGAACGGTGAGGAGAAGATTCTGGCCCCCACGGACGGCATCGTATTTTTCGCCCACACGGAGGCCCTGATCTGCGAGAAGGACATCGCTTACCGGCTGATCCACAGACTGCATGAATGACGAACCGTTCAAAAAGGCAGGTAAAATCTATCTAAATTTGTTGTTTTCTGCTATTGTGGGAAAAATATAGTATGTTGTATGATACTATTCAGAACCATGTAAATATAATCATATGTACGTCAAAGGCTCGCATTGTAAGGGCATCTGATGATATTTATATGGTGAGATAACCACATGAGCAAAAAGTAAGCATCGCAAGATGTGGTTTTGCGAATGGGGTTCTGAATAGTGTCGCATAGTATAAAATTTCGGAGGAGAGACATGAGCAACGTAAGACGTATCTATGTAGAGAAAAAGGAACCTTATGCCGTCAAGGCAAAAAGAGCTGCACGACGAACTGAAAAAAATTATCTGGGTATCGATGTGGCAAAGGTTCGTGAGTTTATCCGCTATGATGTGGAGAATATTTCGGATGAGGTGTTTGCAAGAGCCTGCAAGACTGTATTTTCCGAGCCTCCCGTAGATGATCTGTATGAAGAGACCATCGAGATTCCTGCGGATGCAAAAGTATTTTCCGTAGAGTTCCTTCCCGGACAGTTCGATCAGAGAGCGGATTCCGCAGTGCAGTGTGTGAAGTTCTTAAAAGAGGACGAAGAACCTGTGATCCGTACCGCTGTGACTTATATGATCGAAGGACAGGTGTCCGACGAAGAATTTTCCAAGATCAAATCTTACTGTATCAACCCTGTAGATTCCAGAGAGACCGGCATGGAGAAGCCGGATACTCTGATCACGGTGTATGATGATCCCGCTGATGTTGCTGTTTTGACGGCTTCAGAGATATGGACGAGAGCAGTTTAAAAGCTCTGTATGAATCTCTGGGACTTGCCATGACCTTCAAAGATTTCCTGCATATCCAGAAATATTTCCATGATGATGAAGAAGAGATCCTTCTATGACGGAGATCCGTGTACTGGATACCTACTGGTCTGACCACTGCCGTCACACCACGTTTTCCACCGAGCTGACCGATGTGGAATTCGGTGAGGGTTATTATCGTTCTCCCTTGGAGACCACTTACCAGAGCTATCTGGATACCAGAGAAGAGATCTTCAAAGGCAGAGAGGACAAGTTCGTCTGCCTGATGGATCTGGCACTGATGGCCATGAGAAAGCTGAAAAAAGAGGGCAAGCTGGATGACATGGAAGAATCCGATGAGATCAATGCCTGCTCCGTAGTGGTTCCTGTGGAGATGGATTACGGCGACCATAGAGAGACCGAGGAGTGGCTGGTATTTTTCAAAAACGAGACCCACAACCATCCTACAGAGATCGAGCCTTTCGGTGGTGCTGCCACCTGTCTGGGCGGTGCCATCCGTGATCCCCTGTCCGGCCGTGGCTATGTATATCAGGCAATGCGTGTCACCGGTGCTGCGGATCCTACCGTTCCTGTATCCGAGACTTTGCACGGCAAGCTCTCCCAGAAGAAGCTGGTAAGAGGCGCAGCCAGTGGCTATTCCTCTTATGGTAACCAGATCGGTCTGGCTACCGGCTTTGTAAAAGAGATCTATCATCCTTCTTATGTGGCAAAGCGTATGGAGATCGGTGCCGTTATGGGCGCAGCTCCCCGCAGGAATGTTATCCGTGAGACCTCTGATCCCGGCGATATCATCATCCTGTTAGGCGGACGTACTGGACGTGACGGCTGCGGCGGTGCGACCGGATCCTCCAAGGTACATACCGATACTTCCATCGAGACCTGTGGTGCTGAGGTACAGAAGGGTAATGCACCGACCGAGCGTAAGATCCAGAGACTGTTCCGTCGTGAGGAAGTCAGCCGTCTGATCAAAAAATGTAACGACTTTGGTGCCGGCGGTGTCTCCGTTGCCATCGGTGAGCTGGCAGACGGTCTGACCGTAGATCTGGACAAGGTACCCAAGAAATATGCCGGACTGGATGGCACGGAACTGGCAATCTCTGAGTCTCAGGAGCGTATGGCAGTGGTAGTAGATCCTAAGGATGTAGATAATTTTCTGGGCTATGCAAAGGAAGAGAACCTGGAGGCTGTTCCCGTAGCAGTTGTTACTGAGGAACCCAGACTGGTACTGAACTGGAGAGGCAAGCCTATCGTGGATCTAAAGAGAGCTTTCCTGGATACCAACGGTGCCCATCAGGAGACCAAAGTAAAAGTAGATATTCCTTCCGAAGAGGAGAATTATTTTGATAAATGGGCTGTTCCCGCTGTAGGTGAGAAACTGGAAGAGGGCGATGTGAAGGGTGCCTGGGTGGCACTGTTAAATGACCTCAATGTATGTTCCCAGAAGGGTCTGGTAGAGATGTTCGACTCCTCCATTGGTGCCGGCAGTGTATTGATGCCCTACGGTGGAAAATATCAGCTGACTGAGACCCAGACCATGGTAGCCAAACTGCCTGTACTGGAAGGTAAGACCGATACCGTGACCATGATGAGTTACGGCTTCGATCCGTATCTGTCCTCCTGGAGTCCTTACCACGGAGCTGTCTACGCAGTGACAGAGTCCATGGCGAAAATCGTGGCTTCCGGCGGTGATTTCAGCAAGATCCGCTTTACCTTCCAGGAGTATTTCCGCCGCATGACCCAGGATCCCGAACGTTGGAGTCAGCCTTTCGCAGCACTGTTAGGCGCCTACGATGCACAGATCGGGTTCGGGCTGCCCTCCATCGGTGGTAAGGACAGTATGTCCCGTACTTTCAATGATATTGATGTACCTCCCACACTGGTATCTTTGCAGTGGACGTGGCAAAATACGGTGATATTATTACTCCGGAACTGAAGACCCCCGGCAATAAGCTGGTACGTTTTTCTATTAATAAAGACGATTTCGACATTCCGATGTATGAGAATGTGGCAGAATTATATGGCAAGATCCACGAACTGACCGAAAATGGTACGATCGTATCCGCTTATGCTCTGGATTCCAAGGGTGTGGCAGCAGCTGTAGCAAAGATGGCCTTCGGTAACAAGCTGGGTGTGAAGATCGACGATGAGGTAACCACAGACGACCTGTTTGACAACGGACTGGGCGATATTCTGGCAGAGATCCCCGCAGACAAGATGGCTGCACTGGAAGAGAAGGAACTGGATTACACCGTGATCGGTATCGTGACCGAGGAGCCTGTATTCGTATATGGTGATGTGAAGATCACCATGGAAGAGGCACTTGTTTCCTGGACTTCCAAGCTGGAGAAGGTATTCCCCACCAAGGCAGTGAAGGGTACTGAGGCAGTGGCAAGCAATGTTTACAAGGCAGACAGTATTTATGTATGTAAGCACAAGATCGCAAAGCCTACCGTATTCATTCCGGTATTCCCCGGAACCAACTGCGAATACGACAGCACCAAGGCATTTGAGCGTGCCGGAGCTCATGTGGAGACAAGAGCATTCCGCAATCTGACCGCAGAGGATATCCGCGAATCCGTAGAGGAATTCGAGAAGTCTATCGCACAGGCGCAGATCATCATGTTCCCCGGTGGCTTCTCTGCAGGTGATGAGCCTGACGGAAGTGCGAAGTTCTTCGCAACCGCATTCCAGAATGAGAAGCTGATGGAAGCGGTCATGAAGCTGTTAAATGAGAGAGACGGACTGGCACTGGGTATCTGTAACGGATTCCAGGCACTGATCAAGCTGGGGCTGGTTCCTTACGGCGAGATCACCGGTCAGAAGGAGGATTCTCCTACCCTGACCTTCAATACCATCAACCGTCACATCTCCAAGATGGTATACACCAAGGTCGTTTCCAACAAGTCTACCCTGGTTATCCATGGAGGGCGCTACACTGTGCGATCGAGGGTATCACAGCAGATGCCTCGGTAAGATGGCAATCCCGCATCCCACGGAGAGGGAATCCGGGGTACAGTACTTTAAGTAAATTGAGAGTTAGTTAAATACATTGTAAAATCCATGTCGATACACATGTCTCGATGTAAGGTCTCGGATGTGAATTTTCTACGAAAAGTGATGTAGTTCTCGTCATGACGGGGCCGCATACAGTCGACATCCATGTCGACAATCGGCTGACGCGGACATCGTGTCCGCTTTCCCCCTGCCTTTCAGCACTTTTCTAGAAAATATCAACATCCTCCGACAAACATCTTCGACATGGCACCGCATACGCCGGGAGTTCTGCGTTTGGAAAGCTTTCAAAATCCCGTAGCCCTGGCTGGTATAAGAATAAGCAGTGCCGTAAGCAGACGTCATAGCGAAGGACGCATTGCGGTCATGTGTGAGCTCGATTTCGCTACGCTCTGCGACACGGATATTCCGGAGCAGTGCGATGCACCTCATGAAAAAATCGTACTTTTGATCGATAATACCATTCCGCCGATTGAAATGTATGTCAATCGTCTGAAGGAATTGAAACAGCAAGGCTATAAACTTGCCATTCGCAAGCTTGCGGTCAGTGATTTTGAAAATTACAGAGAAGTCCTGAAGCTGATGGATTATGTCCTTCTGAATAACCGTAAAATAGCCATTGACAAAGCCAAGATTTATTTCGGAAAATTATTCCCGAATATCAATCTGTGTGCCGGTAATATTGATACCATGGAGGACTTCGAGAGACTGAAGGAGACCGGCGGATATCGTTTCTATGAGGGTAAGTTCTATCGAGTTCCCATTACGAAGGGACAGACGGATGTGGCAC
>VOFH01000357.1_pt1 | contig 40000 bp, 71 predicted proteins | sample 5384091 | NCBI WGS metagenome assembly VOFH01 (sample SAMN12384727, study PRJNA508395) | human gut metagenome | isolation source: healthy gut G | host: Homo sapiens
AAAAATACAGATGTTATCTGTTTTGCGTAACCAATGGCAGGCTACAACCTGCTTGAACCTCTTTCTGAATCTTGACTGGCCAATAACAAACAGGGGAATCAACAGCACAGCATTTGCGCTCCTTTGCATTTGATTCCCCACGACTATGAGATACCAAAGGCTACAGAGGGAACTCAGACCACCAGAGAGAATCTGATAAAGACCATACTGATGCGCAGCTTGCAGACGGAGGCTGGGACTTATCGGCGGAGAACTCAGATCCGGACATGACGGCAATGGTTCTGCAGGCATTGGCTCCGTATTACGGAACAATGCAGAAGTGAAGTCGGCTGTAGATGAGGCGCTGAAATGCTTGTCCGATCTTCAAAACAGTGACGGAGGCTATGCAAGCTGGGGTACTACAAACAGCGAATCATGCGCGCAGGTGATAACAGCTTTGACAGCCCTGGGAATAGACCCTGACAACGACAGCCGCTTTGTGAAGAACGGCAACTCTGTAGTGACGCATTCTTAAGTTTCTATGTAGAAGGAGGCGGCTTTGCCCCACGCAGCAGGAGAGGCGGAGTAACGGAATGGCTACAGAGCAGGGCTATTACACTCTGGCAGCATACAGCAGATGGGTTAACGGACAGACGTCGCTTTACGATATGAGCGATGTTGAGATAGAGGCAGGAGGAAATACTGATTCGGGAGACAACACTGAGAAGAGCCTGCTACAAGCCTGATACGGGCAATGCCTAAGACAGGAGACACAAGCGACATGCTTCCATGGCTTGCGCTGGTACTCTTAGGGAGGAGCAGGAGCCATGGCGCTTAGAAGAAGAGAGGATAAAGATCAAGAGGCGGCATAGGCTGGCTAAAGATGCGATATTAGAGGAATCGGCGCACCTGATTTTATGGGTGCGCCGATTTTGTCTATTAAGAAAATCCGAATATGGATAGACGAGACGGATCTGCAAGATGAACTGCGGCCTTCAGGGTGCAGCAGGATATTTTTTATTAAAAAATAAGAAAATACATTGTATTGACTTTAACAAAAAAATAATAAAAAAAATATGTTTAGATAAACAAAAATGTGTTGATTTCATCAAGGGAATGTGATATTATTAAATGTAAAAATTTTTAATGAGGTGAAACCAGAAAACGTGGAATTGCTGCAGGCAATACAAGATGATGCCTGAGATAATAGAGATCAGAAGAGATATACACAGACATCCCGAGATAGGCAGAAAAGAGTTTCGCACTACAGCTTTCATTAATGAGAAACTGCAAGAATACGGGGTAGATGAGATAAAGTCTCTCATGCCTACAGGCGCGGTAGCCCTTATAAGAGGAGAAGGAGAAGCTGACGTATGTATAGCTCTCAGAACAGATATAGACGCTCTTCCCGTACAGGAGGAGACGGACTTCCTTTACAGCAGTCAGGTGCCGGGCATGATGCACGCCTGCGGTCACGATATGCATGCGTCCATGATGCTGGGAGTAGCCAAGCATCTATGTTCAACAGAGATAAATTTGCCGGCAATGGTTAAGCTTTTGATATTTCAGCCCAGCGAGAGGATACTCTCCCCGGAGGAGCCAAAGAGCTGGTGGAGAAGGGGTAATGGAGAATCACGTGGACGCGATATTCGGTATGCACCTGATACCTGATGAGAAAGAGATAGAACAGTAGAATTTCATGAAGGACCTCTTGACTACTTCAGTAGACTTGTTCGATATCACGGTGATAGGAAAAGGCGGACACGGATCTACTCCGCATTTGACCAAGGATCCTATTCTCGCGGCCTGCCAGATGGTAATTTGCTAACAGCAGATACCTGCAAGATACATAGACCCTCTGGAGACTGTAATATTCCCTGTATGCAGTTTTCACAGCGGCGAAGCTCCAAACGTCATACCAGGAGAGCTGCCTGGCGGCATAGCCCGTTCTTTATCTGCCTTCAGTCAGAAAACAAGTCGCAGAACAAGTATTTCAGATAGCTAAAGGGGTAATTCTGTCGGGGAACTAAGGTGGATATAAAACCATATGAAGGATATCCGGCATGCTATAATGATCCGGCGCTACGAGGGAGGCCGGAAGCTGTATTGAAGCGCTGGGAGAAGAACATGCAGAAGAGATAAGCCTGCCTTATTCTTTTCAGCGAGGACTTCAGCTACTATACTGAAATGACAGGAACCCTGGGGTTGTTTATGATGGTGAAGGCCGGTCACATAGGCGAGATGGTAGCCTTCACAATGCTAAGTGCGCCATGAGCGAGGAGGCGATGCCCTGGGGATGGCAGCTATGATAACTGTAGCGTTGAATTACTTGATAGCGACTTCCTCCCTTATAGATGAGAGGAGAGAAACTTTAAATAAATTTTGCACAGAAAGGATGACTCAAAATGTACAATTTTTGCAATTTGCGTTCGTAATATAAAGCCGTAGTATACATAATCGGCGAATACGTCGCAAAAAATAAATAAGGCTTGATACCTCCGTATTCGTTACTGCAGTAGTGCTGCTGATCGGATACTGACAGTCATCCCGAAAGAAGTAGTGAGCGACTCCATGCTCATACCTTTCGGAAGCAATCATAGGTATTTATCTTTTTAATTACCTCACATGGGTACCGTTATAAGCCTTAAACAGCTGATACAGCAGTGGAAGACCATCGTAGTGTGCCTGTCGGGGACTTGCCGGCATGATGGTGCTGGGATATTTCGTAGCGCCGCTTATAATCGACAAGACTCTGGTAATAGCAGGTCTGCTGCCGCTCACGGAGGAATCGTAGCGGCTACTATGATGCAGGACGCAGCTAAAGCAGCGGGACTTGAAGTAGCGGCAGTATTTGCCATAGCTATGTACTGCGTACAGGGTTTCGCAGGATATCCTATCACGGCTGTCTGCCTTCAGAAAGAAGGAAGAAGGCTCTCAAAGATTTGCCCGGAAAAGTAGTCCTCACTGAACAGGACAGGGAGAGAGATGGCCAGCGTAGGCATGACAGTAATAGCAGACGACAGTGACAGAAAGATTCTCATTCCAGGATCCCTGATAAATGGAATTCTCCTATACTGATGCTGGGAAAACTGGGACTCATTGGATGGTTTGCTACTCAGCTTGGAAATATCACTGAAATCAGCGGAGCGATATGGGCGCTGGTATTAGGTGTATTCTTCACAACCATAGGTTTTCTGGAGACAAATCTCCTCAACAGAGCTAATTCATATCAGATCATCATGTTCGCTCTGATGATGTACGTGTTTGACGGACTCAAGGACTGCACCCGGCTATGCTCAAATCCATAATAGTTCCTATGGTGGTGCTGATCGTCATCGGCGTTTTAGGTATGGCGATATTCGTTTGTGATCGCCAAGATCCTGAAGATGTCTTTTCCTCTTGCTTTCGCCAACGGACTGACGGCTCTTTTTACGGATTCCCCTTGCGATGCAATAATCACCGAGTCCACATGCAACGCTCTGGGAGAAACAGAAGAAGAAAGACAGTACCTGATGAGCAAGATGTTCCCTGTCGATGATAGTAGGAGGATTCATCACTGTAACTATTACATCCGTGTTCATCGCCGGATGGTTCTCGGGTCTGTTATAAAATATCTTTAAAATAAGAAGGTGTTAAAATGAAAATTCAGGAAGTCGCTTCAAAGTACGAAAAATATCAGGTGGAGATGCGTCGTTATTTCCATCAGCATCCGGAAGTGAGCGAAAAAGAGTACGAAACCAGCAAAGTGATCAAAGCGGAGCTGGATAAGATGGGAATCCCATGGGTACCGTGCGGACTGAAACGGAGTGCTGGGAACTATAGAGGGAGCTAAGCCGGGTAAGACTATCCTGCTTAGAGCTGACATAGACGCCTTATCTGTAGAGGAGACTACGGGCGCCGAATATGCAAGCCAGAATCCGGGCGTCATGCATGCCTGCGGTCACGATTGTCATATTTCGATGCTCCTCACGGCTGCTCATATTTTAAAATGATATGAAAGGTGAGCTTTGCGGAACCGTCAAACTGGCGTTCCAGCCTGCAGAAGAATCGGCGGTGGGAGCCAAGTCCATGATAGAGCAGGCGCGCTGACGGAGTCGATTCAGCTTTTGGAATTCACATCTGGTCTGACGTACCTGCAGGTCATATCTTCCTGCGAAGCCGGCCCGAGAATGGCGTCGGCAGATCTGTTCAAGATAGACATCAAAGGTAAAGGCTGCCACGGAGCAGCCCCTCATCAGGGGAGTAGACGCTGCAGTAGTAACCGCCGCAGTAGTCAACAATCTTCAGGCCATGGCCAGCCGTCAGACTGCGCCTCTTGACCCTATAGTAGTGACTGTGGGCACCATAGAGGCAGGCACGACGATGGAATGTGGTAGCTGAAAATGCCCACATGGGAGGGAACTACGAGATGTTTCAGCCAGGAGGTATGGGAGTCGATCCCCGTACTTATGGAAAGGACTGTAAAGAATACGGCCGCCGCTTTCGGGGCGGAAGCCAGCGTATGGTTCAACAGGTTTATCCTGCCTACCGTAAATGACAGCGGTATGGCAGCTTTAGCAAGAGAGGCCGCCGGCAAGATCATGGGAGAAGGCGCTTCTATAGATAGCCCGGCTACCATGGGAGGAGATTTCTCTTTCTACGCTCAGAAAGTGCCGGGAGCCATAGCTCTGCTGGGAGGCGGAAACGAAGCCTGCGGAGCAGTGTGGCCGCAACATTCGGGCAACTACTGCATAGATGAAAGCGTTTTGATAAAAGGCTATGTTATATGCCCAAGTGGCTATGGATCACAACGCAAGATAGAAGATATTTAAAAGAGAGCAGCCTGCCGGGCTGTTTCTTTGTGGCACTCTGCGAGGCATAAGGCGATTCTTGCGCCGGCTTATGGATTTCTGCAGGAGAAGAGAGAGAATCCGAAAAATATCCGTATTGCTTTAAGAGCAGAGAGCGGAGGGGATAACCAATACGCCGGCGGTCATGATTATTGGGCGATTTAGCAGGAGGGGGGATACTTATAATACTACTGTATTTTTACTACGAATTTTGCTTTCACGGGGGGAATCCTCCGCAAAAAATTGCGTGAAAGCTCTATTGAACAGAACGCCTACAAGATAGAGAATAAAAACCGGAGAAAAGAAGAAAGCAGGTAGCCTATTGCCCGGATGCGTACCGGCGTCAAAATTCCCTCTTTAATATCGGTGGATATTTTGGTATAATAACTTCGCGGCGTCCATGAAATCAGAGATTGTGATGCCTGAGAGAAACTTTATCGAAGTATTGTCAAGAACTTCGCAAGGCCATATATTTTTATAAAATTATCGGTCTCGATTTATCTTAAACTCTGAGTTTTAACAAGATGGAGGTATTCGACATCTGCTCGGAAGACGACACGCAAGAACGAATGGGCTGATATCCACCTGAAAACCAGCATTTCAGCGAAGAAGAGTAGATTGATATCCACTGAAGCACTATTTGAAGCGAAGAAGAGTGGTCGATACCCACCAAGGCTAAGAATTTAAGTAAAACGAGTGGGCGCAAACCCACTCAAATAGATTGTTTTGATCTGAACGAGTGGGTATACTCCTTTGCAAAATTACATATAATGGAATGAATATGCCATAACCCTATTTTTTACATTTTAACTGATCTTTTGCCCACCCGATTTTATAGTTTTATGAAAAAACGAGGGGTTAATACCCACTCAAGGCTACAATTGGGCAAGATGAGTGGGTGGAAGTCCACTCGAAGCACTCATTTCAGCGAAGACGAGTGGGTCGATACCCACCCAAGATTAAAAAATTTTCGGTAAATGAGTGGAGCAGTACCTGCTCAAAGTATCAGAATTGACCCCATTCCTGATAGGAAATGAAGGCGGCCAGTTTCCGGTCACGGAGGCATAACTGCCGCAATCATGGTATAATGAACCCATCGATCACTATAATTATTAGCGGCGTTGCCGAAAGGAAGGGTTCATTGAACCACTGCTGCTGTCTGCCATGGCGCAGGGGCCGCAATTGTGGTATAATAATACATTATAAAATAACGAAAAGGAGCGACAGCTCAGGATGAAAGCTAAGAAAATAATACATGTAAAAAAGAAGAAGGTGCAAAAGTCCTGCTCATAGGCGATATGGCAGGATACGGAAAGATTTCCTCGAGCCATGATACCTATAATGTCTCATATGGGCTTTAATTCAGGCCAATCTGCCTACGGCCCTCGTCTCCAATACTCTTGATTACGGACTCTTCGAGATACTGATACGACCGATTATATGAAAATACTCTCAAGGTCTGAAGAAGCTGGGGTTCTCTTTTGACGCCATATGCACAGGACTGATAGTATCCGAGGAACAAGTCAAGGTGGTAGCTGAATACTGCCGGCAGCAGCAGAGAAGAAGAAAAACGCATCTTTGTCGATCCTATAATGGGAGACGACGGCGTCCTGTATAATGGAGTATCTGAAAACACCGTAGGATACATGCGTCAGCTGTGTTCTGTTGCAGACATAATAATGCCCAATTATACCGAAGCTGTATTCCTTTCCGGCAAACATAAAGGCATAGAAGAGGTTACAGAACAACAGGCTCGGGAAATAGTGGATGAACTGAGAACTCTCGGGGCTAAATCCGTAATAGTCACCAGCATCGTGGTTGATGGCCAGTCTTGCGTCTACGGATATGATGATGGAAAGGGAGAATATTTTAAGATTCCTTTTGAGTATGTACCGGTCCAGTTTCCGGGAACCGGGGATATTTTCTCCGCCCCTCCTGGTAGGAAGCATACTGGGCGGCCATGGATTGCAGGAATCCACGGCTTTTTTCCATGAGGACGGTCAGAGACTGATACTCAGGAATACTGAGAATGTCGATAAATATAAGGGTATTCCCATAGAAAAATATTTAGAGGAAATGACAGAATTTAAATAGAGGTGATAAATAATGCAACTGACCGAAAGAATAAAAAAAACTGCAACGGCTGCGGCGCCTGCGTGGTGGCCTGCAAATACGTATGCGTAAAGATGGAAGAGGCGGACGGACTGCTCCGCCCTTACATAAATGAAAACGGATGCAGCAAGTGCAATGCCTGTATGCTTTATTGCCCGCTCTATAATACAGTAGAACTTCCGGACTTCGAAGAATTCTTCGAAGCTGCCGAAAACGTGAGAAATAGAGACATGGCTCCTGTCTACAGAGCTACTATGCGCAGCGTCAAGGAGGAAGACATACAGAGTTTGTAGGTACCTTGTGCCAGATAGCGGCTCTCAAATCCCTGAGAGGCGATAAGTTGGCCCACAATCTGGCGCTGTTTCCGGTTTACTGCGACGAAGAGCAGAGAAGTTCTAACACGGCATGCGCAGCCTGTATATTCTATAAGTAAACTTGGAGAAAAAAGATGGAGAATTCTATTTTACAGAAGGTAAAAGATACGGAAAAACTCTTCGAGGGTTATGAGATAATAGGAAACGAACTGGCCAGAGTTACGGCGCTGAGAGAAAAGCTTGAACAGCAGCATATGACCGTATCTGTGATAGGCCAGTTTGCGTGGAAAGAGCGCGTTGGTAAACGGCATATTGGGGCGAGACATTTTGCCTGTAGGCATATCTCCCGTGACCGCCGTAGTGACGACGGTAGATTACGGAGATGAAGAAGCGGCCGTACACTTTGCTAACGGAAAAGTTGAAAAGGTGGCCTTTGAAGAGATATCCGCCTTTGTAAATGAACAGGAAAACCGGGATAATCACTTAAATGTAACTAAGGTAGCTATAAAGTGCCGTTCCGAGTTTTAAAGCGCAACCTGACATTTGTGGACACGCCGGGAGTCGGTTCCTGCACGAGAAGAATTCAGAAGAGGCGTATGCTCGTAAAGGAAAGCGACGCCGTGATCTTCACCCCTTTCTGTGGACAGTCCCATAAACCAGATAGAGATTGATTTCCTTAAGAATGCCAGAGAGCATGCCGCCAAATTTTTACTTTGCGGTGAACAAGATCGACGTGATTTTTGCCGGAGGACCTCAAGGCATATCTTGACTACTGCGAAAAAGTTCATAGCTGAAATAATGGAAGTGGATAAGGTGATGCTGTTTCCCGTCAGCGCCAAGACGGGTCAGGGGATAGAGGAACTTAAAGAGGCCGTGCTTACTGGAATTGAGCGCAGACACGGGAAATATTCTTAGAGAATCTGCCGGACTGAAGCTGCAGGATATAGTCAGAAGCGCTTTGGCGGAGGTCACGCTGTACAGAAAGGCGCTTTCGATGACGGGAGCGGAGTTCGACGAAAAATTCGCAGAAATCAAGGAGTTTTTCAAGAAGATTCACCAGGAGACAGAAAGCCTTCCGCCGGCTCTTAAAGACAACGGTGAGGTTGCCAAGCTTCACGCCAACGACGTAAAGAACAGGTTGACGGCTAAGGTCAAAGAATTATTCGGTATCGACTATCATTACGATATCGAGCTTACTTCCATCGAACCGGTGAAGATATAACGGAGGCTGTAGATAAGATATGTCAGTCCCTCGAAGATACTCTCAACTCGATATTCATGTACAGAGAAGAAAAAATACTTATGTGGTTTCAAAGAGAATATATAAATTGAATGAACTGGTGCGAAGACTGGTAAAGATGAGAGACGAAAAAATGATCAAAGACGCGTAAGACCATCGTCTGAAAGCGAATACTTTAAGAGCAAGCGCCGCACGCCGGCAGCGTTTGTTCTGTCTGACTGCGGTCAAACGCCGTCATGATTTTTTTTTGCTTTTCGGCCGTCACTTTATCCATATACATGCTCCACTTTATGACAGCTCCTGGGTCAGGCACGAGCCTGAAATTGTACATCTTCTTCTTGTGATATAGATCGAAGTGATCTTTACGCTGACAGGCAGAGCTTTTGATATCCGAGACATTCTCAGAAAAAACTGAAAGGCTGGCCGAAACAGGTCCCTTCTGTAGGAAATCGTCTCACGATCCATCCGGATGACACCGGAGCCGGCGTCTCTGTCGAGATTGCCTTTTTTCGTCCGCCGCCGCCAGGATAGTACTGCTCTTCAGAGGAAGGTTTGTATCTATTCCCGACTGCCGCCAGAAGTACCAGTCGTTGATTTTTTCGAAAGGTCCCCCGTGAAGTCTGTGGCCAATTGTCCAGCTCAGATCTGGAGCCGCAGGCGCCTGCAAAGTTATGTCCCATGCGCCTGAAGTCATGGTGAACTCGGCCCCTGCATACGGGACACTTGTACAAGATTCCGTCGAGGCCGAGAGCCGGAGACTTGCATTTATAATATACGTCTTCAAATAGGGCGTCCCTCATCGTGGAAAAGAGCTTTTTCTATGGCCCTTTCTATTTCTTCTGACGTCATGGACGAAATGCTGGATGTCAAAGAGCTTTGAAGTAGTCACCCTATACGTCCCGGACGAAAACCCGATTTTCCCCACTTGGGAAAAGTCTTGTAGGCGCCTGTTTTCCGTGACTGTATAGACGTCGACACCCATTCTCTTAACTAAGTCGGCTGTACCGTCTGTTATCTGCAGAGAGCGACCCATGGCCGGAAGGCGACCCTCCGGAAAGAGAACCGTCACATTTGCCGCTGTCCTTGGCCCGAATATCTGGCGATAGTCTTTATATCGGGGCAGAACATCTTCTTTGGTATCACATGCATCTTTGTCAGTATCCAGCGGAGCTTCGGTCTGGCTAAAAATGTCTCACTTATCACGAAAGTAGGGCGGACGGGGTATAAAGCCACCGCTACCAGCAGAAAATCTATATTGGAGACATGAGGACACAGTACAAGAGCCGGGCCTTTTAAACCTCTGAGACCGCTCTTATCATAAGATACCTTGCATTTTATCCTGAGAAAGGCTTAACCAGATGATATGCGATGAAATATATGAATCCGTCAGGTTTTGATGATTTTTGCCATCTTTCATGGTTTGCTCCCCCTTTAAACTTTGTATGATCTTATTATATGACAAATATCAGGAATAAACGCAAAAAAAGGTTATCCGGTACTTGACACAAGTGGTATAATATTCATGTACCTCAGAAGGAGGAAGCGATATGAATAAAAAATCCAATGTAAAAAAAAAAGTAATAGGTGTAGTTTCAGGCAAGGGAGGCGTAGGAAAATCCTCCATAACTTCCATGCTTGCTGTGACAGCTCAAAGAATGGGACACAAGACAGCCATATTGACGGCGATATAACGGACCATCCATACCTAAGGCTTTCGGTATAGAGCAAAAGGCCATGGAAGCGAAACAGAGATATTTCCTGTGGTCATGATACAGGTATAGAGATAATTTCCATAAATTCCTCTCCTCGAAGACGATACTGATCCTGTAGTTTGAGAGGACCTGTTCTTTTTCAGGAGTGATAGAGCAGTTCTGGAACGACGTGGTATGGGGAGATATAGACGTGATGTTCGTGGATATGCCTCCCGGAACAGGAGATGTCGCTGACCGTATTCCAGTCACTTCCTCTGACGGACTGGTGATAGTTACTTCTCCGCAGGAACTGGTTTCCATGATAGTGGAAAAAGCAGTAAAGATGGCCGACCTGATGAATGTCCCTATTATAGGCATAGTAGAAAACATGTCTTATTTCAAAATGTCCGGACTGCGGAAAGAACATAAGATATTCGGAGAGAGCCATATAGAGCAGATAGCTTCAAAATACGGCATAGGTGAAGTGGCTAAATTAGCTATGGATCCTCAGATTGCCACATCCTGCGACAGGGGTATGGCTGAATGTCTGGATACTTCGGTTCTTAATGAGATGGCTGAAGCCTGTTTTCAAAGCCTTTAACCCGAATAAGCACGACGGAACGCCTAAACCAGAGGGCTGCAGCGAAGCTGCGAAGGCTGTGGCGTATCGGGCTGCGGAAGCCGTCAATAAGAGAAAAGATTATTTATAATTCACAAAAAGCACACATTTGCTGTGCTTTTTCTGATACAATGTGAATTGAATAAACAAAAAAGGGGTACGAAACTGTAATGTTTGGGTATGTGCTTGTAAATAAGCCGGAATTAAAGATAAGAGAATTTGAGAACTACAGAAGTTATTACTGCGGTCTGTGTCATCAGTTAAAAAGAGGAATACGGAACCTTCGGCAGAATGATGCTGAATTATGACATGACATTTCTGGATCATGCCCTCAGCGATCTGTATGACGCCGAGGATGAAGTCAAGTGCAGCAGATGTGGTTCATCCCAGCAAGAAACACTGCCATCGTCAAAATCATGTAACAGAATATCAAAGATATGTGCATACTTCGTCTTACTACAAGTGCGCAGATGACTGGAACGACGAGAGAAAACTTTCCAGGTGGGCCCTATCTAAGATACTTTCTTAAGAGAAAATGCGCTAAAGTCAAGAAAAATATCCTGAAAAGGCGGAGTTCATAGAAAGCAGATTAAACATGCTTTCCATCGTGGAAAGTTCAAAGGTGACTCATATCGACAGAGCAGCCAGAGTTTTCGGAGAAATCATGGCGGGGAAGTCTTCGTCTATAAGGATGATATGTGGAAAGAGGACCTGTATAAGATAGGCTTCTATTTAGGCAAGTATATATATCTGCTGTTGAGCGTATGAGGACATAAAAGACATTAAGAGCGGGCATATAACCCGTTCAAGGAGATATATCACAAACGATGATTTCGAGAAACAGGTGCTCAAACTGCTTCGCTCATGATCGGCGAGTGTACGGACGCTTTTGAGCGGCTCCCTGCTGGTAGAAAATGTCGAGATACTGAGAAATATTCTCTATTCGGGAGTTGGGTCAGATCTGGCAAAGCAAAAGTTGCTGCCGGAGGGGGGAGATCCGTCCTCGATGGAAAAAGAAATAGAAGAGGAGATTTAAAGATATAGATGATCCATATAAAGTGCTGGGCGTAAGCTACAACGCTACGGATGACGAAATCAAAAAGCATACAGAAAACTGAGTCGCAAGTATCACCCTGACGCCAACGTGGGAAACCCCAACCAGGCCGCTTATGAAGAAAAAATTCAAAGAAGTACAACAGGCATACCAGATAATAATGGACCAGCGGCAGGGAAAGGTACAGGACGGACAAGCAGGCGCGAAGACTTGGGGATTCATGGCTTTGGCGGGATATGGAGGTCAGAGACAGGACAGGCCGGGCAGGGCGAAAGCCAGGACGATCAATATATGCGTTCTGCGCTCAGCTATATCCAAAACGGATATTTGTGAGAAGGTCTAAAACGTATTGGAACAGGTAAAGGACAGGAGAGGCCCCTGGTACTATTACAGCGCTTTCGCCAATTATAAGGTGGGAAACAACGCAGTGGCCTTAGAGCATGCCAAAGCGGGCCTGCGCTTTTGAGCCTAATAATTTCTATTATGCCAGCCTGCTCAATCAGCTGGAAGGGGGAGAGTCCCGATATCAGCAGAGGAGCAGGTTACATGGAGGCAATCCGTCCATGGGCCGTCAGAATTATGCGGGACAGATATGCTCTACCATCTTATGCCTCAATATCTGCTGCGGAGGCGGAGCCTACATGGGAGGAATACCGCTGTTCTGCTGCCTGTAATAACAACTTTTAAATCAGCATGTCACCATGGATTTTCTTCTGTGGTGACATTTTGTCGGTCTATAACAGAGTTTATCATGTATCTAATTATGAGTCTGCGATATTTCATGACTGAGATGCTAATTCTCAATAATAAAAACTTCTTGTAAAATTTTTGTTTATATGGTAATATTTCTGTATTAGTTTGTTGGAGCCCTCGGTCACATTACGGGCGAAAAAAGACTATGATTCTCTGAGAGCCTCTTGATAAAGAGCGCCTGAAGGTGTACGCATACGGATACAGATTTAAATCGGAGTTAGGCTTCCGGCAAGAACCCTGCCGGGGACGGAACAGACGATTGCAAGCAGATGCCGGGAGTTTTCTACTCTTTCAGCACTTTGGCAGCAGGCCATCATCCGCCGCTAAAAGGCTGAAATGTCATTTGGAGCCCATGAGGGCGGAGACATAAGGCGTCTGTTATACTGACCGAAAATTTCGTATGTAATCTCTCAGGCAAAAAAAAAGGACAGAGCAGATAGTTTTATACTATTTGCACGAACCTCTCCGCAAAGTCGATTTTATCGGCTTTTTATTTTTATTAAGGCTGCGGGAGCGCCATCTTATCGCCTCGCGTCATACGGAGGAGAAAAACATGAAAACTTTACAGAATTTTTTAGTAGCGGTTGACGACCTGGTCTGGGGCATCCCGCCGATCGTACTCGTAATGGGTACGGGAATCTATTTGACCGCAAGGCTTGGCGTTCTTCAATTCAGAAAGCTGGGAAAAGCGCCAAGTACATGGTGAAGAATGAGGAAGACGGCATAGGCGAGGTGAGCAGCTTCGGAGCCTTCTTGCATTGCCATGGCCGCCACCATAGGTACTGGAAATATAGTGGGAGTGGCTACGGCGGTAGTCGCCGGAGGTCCGGGCGCTTTTGTTTTGATGATAGTAGCCGCCTGCTCGGTATGGCCACCAAGTATGCAGAAGGCGTATTGGCTGTCAAGTTCAGAGAGGATAAAGGCGGGGAAGATTTTCGAGGCCCTTTCTATAACAGAAAAAGGGATGGGTAAAAAGTGGTCATGGCTGGCAAAGATCTTCGCAGTATTTGCAGTAGGCGCAGGATTGCTTGGCATCGGAACCATAACTCAGGTAAACGGAATAGCTTCGGCGACGAAGGGCTTTTTTCGACCCTAACTCGAGCACATGGTAAGCCTGTTCGGCAATGAGTACTCCGTCGCTACCGTAGCGACGGCAGTAGTAGTGGCTTTGATTACGGGCGCTGGTGGTAATAGGAGGACCAAGCGAATAGCCAGCGTACCACCATAATAGTGCCGTTTATGGCTATAATGTACGTAATAGTGTGTGTAAGTATACTCATCTATAATATAGACGCCGTACCGGGAGCCTGTCTGTTGTGTTCCGTGGAGCCTTCGGCCTTGAAGCAGTGGCAGGGGAGCCCTCGAGCCATGATGATGGCTATGCAAAAGGGCGTTGCCCGGGGAATATTCTCCACGAAGCGGGACTGGGAAGCGCGCCTATAGTAGCGGCGGCAGCCCAGACTAAAGAGCCTGTCAGACAGGGCCTTGTATCCATGACAGGAACTTTCATAGATACAGTAATAATCTGCGCAATGACCGGAACTACCATCATGGTCACAGGTTCTTATGATATCGCCGTGGAAAACGGACTGATGGCGTCGACGTTACTTCCGTTGCATTTGCCAACGGTCTCCCGTGGTCTGAGGGAGTAGGAGAGCGGCAATACTGATGGTAAGCCTGGCCTTCTTCGCATTCACCACCATACTGGGCTGGGACTATTACAGCGAAAGATGTCTCGAATATCTGTGCAACGGCAACATGACCACACGTAGCTGCATAGATGGCTCTACATACTGGCAGTGCTCATAGGACCGTTCCTCACGGTTTCGCCGTATGCGACCATAGCGGATATCTTCAACGGACTCATGGCCATACCGAACCCTCATAGCATTGCTTGCTTTGAGCGGAATAGTTGTAGCAGAGACCAAGAGCTACTTCGACAGACTGAACTCAGACAGATACAGGGACAGATAATAGCAAGGCGCCGGGAAGGCGCCTTTGCCGCGTTTTGCTAAAATTACCTCTTCATTACAAAAACCGACCCTTGACAATCACCTCGCCCATGTGGTAATCTTTATTGAGATAAATCTTTTAAAACGATACAGAGAGATCGGCAAGATTTAGTGAATATAAATTCCGTGCAGCCTTAGGCTGTATCTGATGCTGTGCGTATTTGTCTTTGCCGCTGGGGCAGGACTTTTTGTTGGAAAGGAACATTCATGAGAGAGTTTGACAAAACGAAGAAAATACTTCCGAAGAACTTTTCGGGCGACGGAGTTTTTTTAGAAGACGACGCCTTTGAGACCGTTAGACAATTTAATCATCAGAAATATTATATTTTTCCCGGTTTGCGATGTACACGTGCATTTCAGAGAACCGATTTTCTTTATAAAGAAACGATAGCTACCGGCAGCCGGGCAGCGCGGCAGGCGGGTTTACGGCAGTATGCGCCATGCCTAACCTGAATCTCGTGCCGGACAGTCCTAAAACTCTGAAAATACAGCAGGATATTATAGACAGGGACGCAGTCACCGGTGTATCCGTACGTTTTCTCCATCACTGCCGGAGAAATGGGGCGGGAGCTGGTGCCCATGGCCGCCATGAGAGACGAGGCCATCGCATTTTCCGACGACGGCAGAGGAATACAGGATTCGGACATGATGAGAAAAGCCATGACAGAGGCGGCGCGGCTGGGTAAGCTGATAGTAGCCCATTGCGAGGACAACAGCCTCCTCAGGGGCGGCTACATACATGACGGAGAGTACGCCGCCGCCCACGGACACAGAGGAATTTGCTCAGAAAGCGAGTTCGACAGATAGCCCGCGACCTGAAGCTGGCCATGAGACGGGCTGCGCTTATCATGTGTGCCATGTATCCGCCAAAGAAAGCGTGGGAAATCATAAGAGCGGCCAAGAGGGGACGGAGTAGACGTGACCTGCGAGACCGCGCCTCACTATCTGGTGCTGGACGACAGCGATCGAGAGAAGACGGCAGGTTCAAGATGAATCCGCCGCTGAGAGGCAGGAGGACAGAGAAGCCTTAATAGAAGGCATAAAGGACGGAACCATAGATATTTATAGCAACGGATCACGCGCCCCATTCCAGCGGGAAGAAAAGCCAAAGGCCTCAGGACAGCGCCTTCGGCATAGTAGGCCTGGAAACCGCCTTTCCGCTGCTGTGGACCCACTTGGTGGAAAAGGAAATAATAACGGCCGAAAAGCTGATGGAGCTGATGGTGATAAACCTGAGAAAGCGGTTCGGAATACCTTTGGGAACGACTTTTCCATATGGAGCATGGAGGAGACGGTCATAGACCCCTGATAAATTCCTTTCCATGGGAAGAGCAACTCCTTTCGAGGGAGCAAGAGTACGCGGAAAATGTATGCTGACAGTATGCGATGGCAAAATCGTTTATAAATAAAAAAGGAGATGAGGGTATGGCAAAGAGAACTGATATTAAAAAATATTGATAATAGGCTCGGGGCCTATAGTCATAGGGCAGGCGGCTGAATTCGACTATGCCGGAACTCAGGCATGTCTGGCGCTGAAGGAAGAAGGCTACGAGGTGGTGCTGGTAAATTCCAACCCGAAGACCATAATGACCGACACTTCCATAGCCGACAAAGTGTACATGGAGCCTCTGACCTTAGAGTATATAGCCAAGATTCTCAGGTACGAGAGACCGGACGCCATAGTGCTGGGAATAGGAGGCCAGACAGGCCTTAATCTGGTCATGCAGTTGAGAAAAAGGAGTGCTCAATGAGTGCGGCACAAAGCTTTTTGGGAACCGGCAGCGCCAGCATAGAGAGAGAGCAGAGGACAGAGAGCTGTTCAAGGAGATGCCAGGAGATAGGGGAACCTACCATTCCGTCTGAGATAACTTACGACATGGAACAGGCGGAGCAGGCCGCCGAAAAGGATAGGATATCCGGTAGTCCTGAGACCGGCCTTTACCCTCGGAGGAACGGGAGGCGGATTTGCCGAGAACAGAGAAGAACTGAAAGAAATAGCCGTAAACGCTTTTAAGCTGTCGCCTGTTCATCAGGTGCTGGTGGAAAAGAGCGTAAAAGGCTTCAAAGAAATAGAATTCGAGGTAATGAGAGACTCCTCGGACAGGGCCATCACCATATGCGGAATGGAAAACATAGACCCGGTGGGAGTGCATACGGAGACTCCATAGTCGTAGCGCCCATAATGACTCTCACCGACGAAGAACACAAGAAACTCAACGACAGTGCCATAAAGATAATCAGGGAGCTTAAGATAGAAGGCGGCTGCAACGTCCAGTTTGCGCTGGAGCCGGTAAACCGGAAAATACTACCTTATAGAAGTAAACCCGAGAGTTTCCCGCTCGTCGGCGCTGGCGTCCAAGGCCAGCGGCTACCCTATAGCCAGAGTTACGGCAAAGATCGCCGTGGGAATGACTTTAGACGAGATAGAGATCGCCGAAACTACGGCTGCCTGCGAACCTGTATTGACTACGTGGTAACGAAAGCTCCGAGATTCCCGTTTGATAAGTTCACCAGGCGCCTAATCTGCTGGGAACCCAGATGAAGGCCACCGGAGAGGCCATGAGCATAGGCTCAAATCTGGAAGAATGTCTGCTTAAGGCCGTCCGTTCCTCGAGACGGGGCATGTCACCTTCACCTCGAGAAATTCGATGACAAGACTGACAAAGAACTTTTGGCTACATAGAAGAGTTCAGAGACGACAACATATTCGCCGTCGCCGAGCTGCTGCGTAGAGGGCCGAAGTGGAAAAAGATACACGAGGCGACCAAGATAACGGAATTCTTCCTCATCTCTGTCAAAAAGGATAGTTGAAAAAGAAAGAGAGCTTGCCGAAAAAAAGCCGGAGATGAAAAGGCGCTGGCAGAGGCCAAGGCCATGGGCTTTTCCGACGAGTACATAGCGAGGCTGTGGGGGAAAGAAAGAAGAGGAGATTTATAAAATAAGAAAAAAGAAAAGGCCATAGCGCCGGTCTACAGGATGGCGGACACCTTCCATACGGGACCTATATACCTTACTTCTATTCGTCTTATCAGGGCAAAAACGCTTCCGTAAAGACCGAAAAGAAGAAGATAATAGTTCTTGGGGCAGGGCCTATAAGAATAGGTCAGGGAGTGGAATTCGACTACTCAACGGTTCACGCCGTAACGACCATCAAAAAGCCGGCTATGAAGCCATAATCATAAACAACAACCCGGAGACCGTTTCCACCGACTACACCACAGGAGATAAGCTCTACTTCGAGCCGCTGACGGTGGAAGACGTGATGAACGTCATAGACTTTGAGCAGCCGGAGGAGTCATCGCTTCATTAGGCGGTCAGACGGCCATAAATCTGGCCCAGCCTCTGATGGACAGGGGAGTCAAGATTATAGGAACCGACTGCCGGGCCATAGAAAGAGCAGAAAACAGAGACAGCTTCGAGAAGATACTGAAACCCTTGAACATTCCTCAGCCGGAGGGCGCTGCCGTCACCAACATCGAAGACGGAGTCAGGACTGCGGCACGCATAGGCTATCCTGTTCTGGTAAGACCGAGCTTCGTCCTCGGCGGAAGAGCCATGCAGATAGTGGCCGACGAAAAACAGCTGAGGCAGTACCTCAAGACTGCGGTGGAGATAGACGAAGATAAGCCTGTGCTGGTAGACAAGTACATAATAGGCAAAGAGGTTGAAGTGGACGCCATATGCGACGGCAGAGACGTATTCGTGCCGGGCATCATGGAGCTGGTAGAGAGAACCGGTATTCACAGCGGCGACTCCATAAGCGTGTATCCGGCTTTCAGCATTTCAGACAAGGTCAAGGGCACCATACTGGGTTACGCCAAGAAGCTGGGACTGGGCATAGGAATAATAGGCCTGTACAACATACAGTTCATAGTAGACAAGGACGAAAACGTCTTCATCATAGAGGTGAATCCGAGGTCTTCCAGAACTGTTCCGTTCCTGTCCAAGGCCACAGGCTACAGCCTTGCCGACATCGCTACGGAGGTCATACTGGGAAAGAGCCTCAAGGAACAGGGCTGTTCGACCTGTATCCGGAAGAAAAGAAGAGATGGTACGTCAAGGTTCCTGTATTTTCTTTCAACAAGATAAGGGGACTGGACGCTTACCTGTCGCCGGAGATGAAGTCCACAGAGAGGCCATCGGCTACGACGACAAGCTCAACAGGGCGCTGTTCAAAGCGTTGCAGGCTTCCGGCATGAAGCTACAGAACTACGGAACCGTCTTCGCCACCATAGCCGACAAGGATAAGAAAGAAGCCTTGCCGCTGATACGCCGCTTCTACGACTTGGGATTCAACATAGAGGCCACGGAAGGCACGGCGAGATTCCTAAAGGACAACGGCATCAGGACCAGGATACTCAGGAAGATAAGCGAAGGTTCTGAGGAGATACGAAGCTCCATAAGTCAGGGACACATAGCTTACGTGATAAACACCAGCGACATAGGGTCGGCAGGCTCTATGAACGACGGCTACGAGATAAGAAAGTACGCCACGGAAAACAACGTAAACATATTTACGGGCGCTGGACACGGTGAAGGTTCTGCTGGACGTGCTGGAAGAGACCACACTTAAAAGATTTCAACGATTGACGCGTAAAGGAGAAGAAATGAAGCAGGGAATATTTACTGTAACAGCCAATGAAGAGCTGACAGAAGGCGTCATGAGAATGGTGCTGACAGGAGATACGCGATATCTCAGGCCGGGACAGTTTGTCAACATCAAGCTGGACGGCTTGTTCCTGAGACGGCCCATATCCGTATGCGATCTTACAGGAGACAGGCTGACCATAATTTATAAGATAGTAGGCAAGGGCACGGAGGAAATGGCACTGATGGAGCCGGGTCAGGAGCTGGACGTTTTGACGGGCTTAGGCAACGGCCACAGCCTCGAGGAATCAAAAAGCGCCGCTGCTCATCGGAGGAGGAGCCGGCGTACCGCCCATGTATCTTCTGGCCAAGAAGCTGATAGAAGCGGGAAAGAAGCCGACGGTCATATTAGGCTTCAATACTGCCTCCGAGATGTTTTACGAAGAAGAATTCAAGGCTCTGGGAGCCGAGGTAAAGGTGACTACGGCAGACGGCACCTACGGCATTAAGGGCTTCGTCACGGCGGCCATGGGCGAGGAGTATTCTTATTTCTACGCCTGCGGACCTGAGGCCATGCTCAAGGCTGTGGCGGACGCGTCGGTAACCGGCGGACAGCTGAGCTTCGAGGAGAGAATGGGCTGCGGGTTCGAGCCTGTATGGGATGCTCCTGTGAGACTTTATACGGCAGCAAGAGAATATGCAAGGACGGCCCTGGTGCTGAGAAAGGAAGAAGTGATATGGCAGAAATGAAGGTAAACTTATGCGGCATAACTCCTCGACAATCCGGTGATGGCCGCCAGCGGAACATTCGGGTACGGATACGAGTTTGCGGAGCTGTATGATATAAACAGGCTGGGAACCTTCTCGTTCAAGGGAACTACCGCCAAGCCGCGGTTCGGCAACCCTACGCCGAGGATAGCCGAATGTACGGCCGGCATGATAAACTCGGTGGGACTCCAGAACCCGGGAGTGGATAAGGTCATAGAAGAAGAGCTGCCTAAGCTGGCCAAGTGCTTCGACAAAAGGTCATGGCCAACGTCAGCGGCTTCTCCACAGACGAGTATGTGGAAATCTGCCGCAAGCTGGACCCTTGCGACCAGATAGGCTGGCTGGAAGTAAACATAAGCTGTCCCAACGTCCACGGAGGGGGGGAATGGCTTTTCGGAACATGCCCTGAAGCGGCGGCGGAGGTGACAAGAGAAGTCAGAAAGGTCACGAAAAGCCGGTCATCATAAAGCTGTCTCCAAATGTTACGGACATAGTTTCCATAGCAAAGGCCTGCGAGGCGGAGGGGGCAGACGGCGTAAGCCTTATAAACACTCTGCTGGGAATGAGGATAGACCTTAAGACAAAGAAGCCTGTGGTGGCCAACACCATGGGAGGATTTTCCGGCAGCGAGTCTTTTCCGGTAGCCCTGAGAATGGTCTATCAGGTGGCTTTCAGTAAATATACCGGTGGTGGGAATGGGAGGCGTTCCACGGCAGAAGATGTAATAGAGATGATGCTGGCCGGAGCTACGGCGGTGCAGGTAGGCGCCGCAAACCTTGTCAATCCTTATGCGTGCAGAGACATAGTGAATGATCTGCCTGAGGCTATGAAGAAATATAAAATAGAATCACTGAAGAAATAATCGGAGGTGCCATCCGATGGAAAAGACGTTATAGTGGCGTGCGACTTTGACAGCGGAAAAGACATTTGAGTTTCTGGACAAATTCACGGAGAAAAGCCTTTCATAAAGATAGGAATGGAGCTGTTTTTCCTTTTTGGAGACTCCGGAAATAGTCAGAGATATAAAGAAGAGAGGCCATAAGATATTTTGACCTCAAGCTTCACGACATACCGAATACCGTAAAAGAAGGCCATGGCATATGGCTCTTTTTCGGAAGCTGGACATAGACATGTGCAACGTTCATTCGGCGGGAACCACCGCCATGATGAAGGCGGCGCCGAGGGCCTGACGAGGAAGACGGCACCAGGCCGATACTGATAGCGGTGACTCCAGCTTTTCCACCGATCAGACGGCCGCGGAAAACGACCTGCTGGGATAAAAGAAGACATGAAAGACGTGGTACGCACTACGCCAAGACGGCGGAGCAGGCAGGACGGACGGGAGTAGTGTGCTCGCCTATGGAAGCGGAAAAAGTACATGAAGTGTGCGGCAAGAACTTCTGGACCGTACCTGGAGTTCGCTTGCGGGCAGCGTGGCCGACGACCAGAAGCGTGTAATGACTCCGATGGAAGCCAAGAAGATAGGAGCCGACTACATAGTGGTGGGAAGACCGATAACGCTGGCCGACGACCCGGTGGAAGTTTACGAAAGATGTCTCAGAGAAAGTTTTTGGATTAGGAGGAAGAGATGGCAAATAACATAGAAAGACCATAGCAAAGGATCTGCTTGCTATAAAGCGGTGTTTTTTCCGTCCGGAGGAGCCGTTCACATGGGCCAGCGGAATCAAGAGCCCGGTATATTGCGATAACAGACTGACCCTGGACCTCGACGGGAGGCCAGAAACGACGTGGAAGAAGGTCTGGCGCAGGTGATAAGAGAAAACTACCTGGATGCAGAGAGGTGCTGATGGGAACTGCTACGGCAGGCATAGCCCATGCCGCCATAACGGCTCATATTTTAGGAATACCTATGGGATACGTCCGCTCCGAGCCAAGGATCACGGCGGCAGAACAGGATAGAAGGCCGTCTGGAAAAAGGCCAGAAGGTGGTAGTGGTGGAAGACTTGATCTCCACTGCCGGGAAGCGTAATCGACGCGGTAAAACGCCCCTGAGAGAAGAGGGCGGAAAAGCTTGGGGAGTAGTGAGCATATTTACTTACGGCATACTTGGCGGGGGCTTAGAAAGCGCTCAGGAAGCGGGAGTCAAGAACGTCTCCTCACCAACTTCGACGTCATCGCGCAGGTGGCGGCCGACGAGGCCAGTATCACAGGAGGACATACAGCGGCTGATTAAGTTCAGAGACAATCCGTCCGGACGAAAGCTGATAAAATAAAAAGGAGAAGCAAATGAGAAGTCTCATAAGCATATTGATTTACCTGAGGAACTGATAGACTCATAGATACGGCGATGGACATTCAGAAAATCCCGAAGAATATTCAGAATGCAGAGGCAAGAAGCTTGCCACCCTGTTCTTCGAGCCGTCCACCAGAACAAGACTCAGCTTCGAGGCCGCCATGTACGAGCTTTCATGGCAACGTCATAGGGTTTTCGAGGCGGCCAGCTCGTCTTCTTCTAAGGGAGAAAGCGTTGCAGATACGGCCAAGATAATAAGCTGCTACGCCGGACATCATAGCCATGCGACACCCTATGGCGGGGGCCTCTGGTAGTTTGGAGAAACGCCTCCATACCCGTAATAAACGCGGGAGACGGCGGCCACAATCACCCTACTCAGACTCTGGCAGACATATTTACCATTTACAGAGAGAAGGGAAGGCTGAAACAATCTTACCATAGGCATGTGCGGCGACCTTAAATACGGCAGAACCGTTCACTCGCTGATAGAGGCCATGTCGGAGAGAAAGCGCGGGCGTTAAGATAGTCCTCTATCTCGCCTGACGAGCTGAGGCTGCCGGGTTACATCAAAAAAGACGTGATGGACAAGAAGGGCATGGAATATGAGGAGACCGACTTCGAGCAGAAGCGCTGCCGGCACTTGACGTATTATACATGACTCGCGTCCAGAGAGAGAGGTTTGACAGCCTCGAAGAGTACGAAAGACTCAAGGACAGCTATATCTCACGCCTGAAAAGCTGGCTCACGCAGACGAGAGTGATTACCAATACCCATCCGTTGCCGAGGGTGAACAAAATATCGGTGGCCGTGGACGACGACCCAAGAGCCTGCTATTTCAGACAAGCTCTCAACGGCAAGTACATGAGGATGGGCGCTGATACTCAAGCTTCTGTCGAAGCAGAGAAGAATACCCGCCCGGCCAAGGCTGGAAGAGGGGTATACCAGAGGCTACATGTGCTGCAAGAACCCAGAAGGGCATAACCCGGAACAGAGCTGAAGCAGATGTTCATAAGCTGCCGAGGCCTACAGGTGCGTCTACTGCGAGCAGAAGGTAGACAGGATAATTTTTTCCGTACAGATAGAAATATGAGAAAGAAAATATAGGAAAACCCCCTCGAATTACTTCTTAAAATAAGCTGATCGAGGGGATAGTTTACCTGCTATGACATAAACATGCATTTCGAGTGGGGTGAAATTTCCATATTGAGGCATAAAAAGCATTTTTACTGCGAAATTTTACATTATATGTAATTTTGCAGGGAGTATACCCACTGATCAGTTTAAACATGCAATTGAGTGTTTTCCCTACTCTTATTTCATTAAAAATATACTTTTCGAGTGGGATTTCAATCACTGATTTTATTTTAGGCCTATAATGATTATCACCATCGCTACGAAAAACCATGGCAATACGGCCAGCCAAAGCGGTGTTTCTTTCATATCAGAAAACGATATCCATCTGTATATGATAATGCCGACAAGAGCGATTACAGATATTAACGCAATCATCTTTCTAATTTACCGCCGAGATTCTTTTTCTTGAAAAACGAAGTCTCTTTTGCACCAGAAAAGATACATAAGACGCTTGTCGTATCAACCGCTACGACAGGAGGCAGCGCTTTCGAATTATCTGCGAAATTAACCAGTGCTATCGTATATATTGAAGCTATGGCTATACACGCCAATATGCCCAAATATTTTTTAAATTATTATTCATATTGGTTACCCCCTTCCATAGTTCCTCTGTGAATAAAGCGAAGTCATTTTCTCAATGTATATTTTACATAATACTATCACGATAGTAACGAATTGTCAACAATTTATCAATATCTGCTTTCACAGCCGACGATCTTCTTTCATAAGTTAACAATAGCAGAATTTATGAAAGGAACTGTTTTTCCATGATAGGTTTAAATAGATTGAATATAGACGAGGAGGCCGTTGTAGCTAAGATAGGCGAAAAAAGCAGGCGGGCTCAGGATCTGGGACTCGTCGAGGGAACGAAAGTAAAATGTGTGCTGAGGAGTCCGCTGGAGATCCTTACGCATATAAGATACGTGGGGCGGTGGTAGCCATAAGAAAAAGAGGACGCATCGCAGATCATGGTGGGAGGCGCTTATGCCATGAGAGAAGAAAAAATGATAGAAATAGTGCTGGCAGGCAATCCTAATGTAGGGAAGAGCACCATATTCAACTGTCTGACAGGGATGAAGCAGCATACAGGCAACTGGGCGGGCAAGACTGTAGCTAATGGAAGGCATATGGAAGACCGAGGATACTGCCGGGACAAAAGCCTTCATGAAAGATATAGGAATATCGCAGCGCGGAGCTGTAAACACAAAAACTGATAGACGCTCCGGGATGTTATTCTCTGCCGCTTCATCTATGGAAGAAGAAGTCGCCAGAGATCGATCTGCGATCCGCAGGGCAGACGGCGTCATCGTAGTGTGCGACGGCACGCTGCCTTGAGAGAAATCTGATTTTTAGTTCTGCAGATACTAAAGCACAGGAACGACGTAGTAATCTGCATAAATCTTATGGACCAGGTCAGAAAAAAGAGGTCTTGCCATAGATACGAAGAAACTCTCTCAAATACTCGGAGTACAGGTGGTGAGTACAGAATCTTCCGAGAAGAAATTGATAAAGAAAATCTTAGTGACGCTGTCATAAAGCTTACAGAAAGAGAAGAAACATATGAGAATTCCGGTTATGATCCTGATCTTCTGAAAGATCGGATGAAAATAACCGCGCAGGCTCAGGAGATCGCAGCCGGCGTAGTCATAAGGGATAATGAGAAGGAAGATACCAGCATAAAGATGACAGGGCGCTGACCAATCCGGTAGTGGGATTTCCATAATGGCGATGATGTTTCTGATTATCTTCTGGCTGACGGTGCAGGGGCGCCAATTATCCGTCCGATATTCTGAGCAGAGCTCTGTTTTCTTTAGAAGAACCGTTTCACAGCGGTCTTGCAGATCTGGGCATACCGATCGGCATTTGCGATATGCTGGCGTATGGAATGTACAGAGTACTTGCATGGGTAGTATCTGTGATGCTGCCTCCTATGGCTATCTTCTTTCCGCTCTTTACGCTGCTGGAGGATTGGGGATTTCTTCCGAGAATAGCCTTTAACCTGGACCGATGCTTTAAATGCTGCAAAGCGTGCGGAAAGCAGGCGCTGACCATGTGCATGGGACTGGGATGCAATGCGTCGGCAGTAGTAGGATGCAGAATAATAGATTCTAAGAGAGAAAGGCTCCTGGCTATGATAACCAATTCTCTGATACCGTGCAACGCAGCAGATTTCCTCTCCTGATAGCAGTCATCACCATGTTCTTCGCAGCAGAATCAGGGTGGAAAGGAGCAACAATCCTGACCTTAGCCATCATGCTTGGTATAGGGAGCCACCTTTCTGGCTACGAGAGTATTGTCTCAGACGCTTTTTAAAGGGCATGCCGTCGTCGTTTACGCTGGAATTGCCTCCTTACCGAAAACCGGAGATAGGAAAGGTCATAGTCAGATCTATAATGGACAGAACTCTTTTCGTGCTGGCAAGAGCAGTGGCCGTGGCCGCTCCCGCCGGTCTGATCATATGGATCCTGGCCAATGTAACAGTGGGGGATATGAGTCTTATAGCTCACCTGTCTTCATTCCTCGATCCCGTAGGCAGATTTATGGGCCTTGACGGCGTGATACTGGCAGCTTTTATATTAGGTATACCGGCCAACGAGATAGTCCTTCCCATAGCGATGATGATCTATGAGCACAGGAACTTTAGGGGAGGTCAGCGACCTGAACTTTTTCCACCAGTTGCTTATAGATAACGGATGGACCATGCTGACAAGCCGTAAATATGATAATCTTTTCTCTGATGCACTGGCCTTGCGCTACGACGCTTCTGTCTATAAAAAAAAGAGTCAGGAAGCTATGGCTGGACGGCGGTTTCCTTCCTGGTTCCATGATAATGGGGACGGCGATTTGTTCCTTCACTGCCTGCATATAGATTTTCTTGTAAAGAACGTAAAGATTGTAAAATATTATCGAATAAATTACGAATGTTTTTGGCGTGCAGGCATGGGATTCTCCTGCGGGCTGAAGACAGGGGAAAACATGAAGAGAAACCTGATCATCCTTAACCCCGTGTTCGGGAAGAAGAGAGCCAACAGATATCTGACGGATATAGTAGATCTCTTTACTAAGGAAGGATACATGTCTACCGTATTGACTACTACGGCCAGGGGACGGAACTTTATATGCGGCTCAATATGCCGGGGACTTCGATCTGATAACGTGTATAGGAGGACGGAACTTTTAACGAAGTGGTTTCAGGACTTCTCGAAAATGATAAAAAGGCGCCTATAGGATATATCCCCTGCAGGAAGCACCAATGATTTTGCCAGCAGTCTGGGGCTGTCGGGCGATATAATGAAGGCGGCGCAGGATATAGTAAAGGAAGAGCCATATCTTTGGATATAGGAAGTTTAACAGGAGAAAATTTTCTTACGTGGCTTCTTTCGGACTTTTACCCAGACTTCTTACAGTACTCCTCAGAGCGTGAAGAATATGCTGGGCCATCTGGCATATATACTGGAGGGAGTTACCAGCCTCACATCCATAAAACCTCAGCATCTTAAGATAGAGGCGGGGGGGTATATGAGGGCGACTATATATTCGGGGCTGTCAGCAATTCCACATCTCTTGCCGGCATACTTACGCTGAATCCAAGATATGTGGATATGGGAGACGGGCTGTTTGAACTTCTGCTGGTAAATATGCCAAAGAATCTTATAGAACTTACGGAGATCATATATGTGCTCTCCACTCAGAAATATGAATCCGATAAGCTGACTTTCATAAATTCCGGGGAATTCAAAGTCTGGGCCAGCGAAGATATGGCCTGGTCCCTGGATGGTGAATATCAGCAGGGGTGCGGAGAGATCGTCATATCCAACCTTCATCACGCTATAGATCTGATAGCCGATAACGGAAAAAGAATAGCAGGTGGACCTCGTGAACAATTTTTCTAATGATCGCCTTTCTGTTTTTCATCGGTTCGCTGCTTGGATGGGGACTGGAAGTAGTATATAGACGGTTTTCTCCTGCCAATAAGGAGAGAAGATGGATCAATCCCGGATTCATGATAGGACCTTACCTGCCCCTCTACGGCTTTGGACTTACGGCCTTATATCTGCTTGCGGGACTTGAAGATACGGCTCTGATTTCGGAGGTGACGGCGGGCAGCAAGATCGCGCTGTTCGTAGTCATGGCTCCGTGATGACGGCCATGGAATATGTGGCCGGACTCATATTCATAAAAGGCATGAAAGTAAAGCTGTGGGATTATTCAAAAGAAAAATTTAATTTTCAGGGATAATATGCCTGAGATTTTCCATATACTGGGCGCTCCTGGGAGCGGTATACTATTTTCTGATACACCCATATGTGGCTGGGCGCTCTCGAATGGTTTTCTCATAATATAGCGTTCTCTTTTATAGTAGGCATGTTTTACGGCATAATGTCGGTGGATTTAGTATACTCGCTGGGCGTGGTGTCTAAGATACGCAAGTTTGCGGTCGACAACAAGATCATGGTGAGATATGAGGAACTCAGAAGCTTTCAGATAAGGAAGAATGCAATAGAGGCCGCCGGAAAGAATCACTGGTTCCTTCAGTTTAAATCCGACGTTCCTCTCATTGAACATCTGAACAATATATAGAACTCAACAAGCTGTTCAGAAACAGGGATGAAAAGTAGAGAAATTTCCGATTATCTCAGATAAAAAAAATAAAAACACCGATCTCATTTATGAAGATCGGTGTTTTTAATTTTATGTAATTACTATTTATCTCGTCGATAGAATCACAGGCCAGAATCTTGCAGATACCGGTGGTATTCTTATTATATTCTGTGAGCAGTTTTTCCAGATGTTCTTTACCTGTCTCTTCGAGATGATAATATACTCTCGTACGTCTCTTGCCGACCTGTACTTCTCTGTCTGAGATGTATTTGTTTCAGAAGCTTGTACAATGTAGGATAAAGCGTACTTTCGGTGATACCGATATTGCCTTCGGATAATTTTTCCACCAGCGAAGTAATTTCATAACCATAGAGATCTTTTTTTGTTCAAAGGAACAGGATTATCATCTACGGTACCCATTTTTAAAGTTACTGCGATTTTTTGTCATTGTCTTGTCCTCCCTTTGCTGTCTTATTTACCTCAATTATAACAAATATATTATAAAATGCAAAATTATATTAGCAATTATCCAAAATTCACAGTATCTTCTTATTTTTACGGCAAATGACGGATGCCTCTGGACCTGATGATGTCGGGACCATAGAACAATGTTGATGAAATACGGTCGGCCTCCGTTTCCAGCAGAACATAGCCGTACGTGCCTTTGACGCCGCCTGCGCTTCTGAGTATTTTTATTCCGCTGAACTCCTCAGCCGCAGAAGCTGTTCTACGGCTTGTGCCTTTACGAAGAGAGCGATGCGGCCTTTATCTTCTATGGGACCCATGTCTACCGCCGGGAAGTTGACGGAATTTCTGATGTTTCCGTTTTCAAAGAAGTCCATCATCTGCTCTACAGCCATGGAAGCGCAGTTGTCTTCTGCTTCTGCCGTAGATGCGCCGAGATGAGGGAGCAGTATGACCTTATCTTTTCCCACCAGAGAGTCGTTTGGAAAATCGGTGACATAGCCACGGCCAGACGGCCGTCTTCCAATGCTTTCAAGAGATCGGATTCATTTACAAACTTATCTCTGGAAAAGTTGAGCAGCACAGATGAATCCTTCATCAGAGAAAACAGCTGATCGTTAAACATTCCTTTAGTCGAATCGGAAGCCGGAACGTGGATGGTGACGTAATCGCACAGAGGAAGCAGATCTTTCAGATCGCTGTATATGGCGACGTCTTCCATATCTCCTTTGAAATAAGGATCGTAGCCGGCGATGTTCATTCCAGGGCATGGGCTGAGCTTGCTACTTTTTCTGCCTATAGCTCCAAGGCCTACTACTCGAGGGTCTTGCCTGAAATCTCTCTGCCGGCAAACTGAGACTTGCCTTTTTCTACGACAGCGCTGACGTTCTCAGTCAGGGAAGAGGCCCATGACAAAGCTCTTGGGATATTTCTCGCCGAGAGAAAGACCGGCCAATACCAGCTCTTTTACAGCGTTAGCATTGGCTCCCGGGTATTGAATACCACGATGCCTTTCTCGGCTCACCGGTCCAGAGGAATGTTGTTTACTCCTGCGCCGGCTCTGGCTATCTCTTCAGATTTTCTGAAAATTCCATGGAATTCATGTCTGGCTTCTCACCAGTATGCCTTTAGCTTCTTCTATGGTATCGGTGAGAGCATACCGGTCGCTTAACAGGGAAATACCTGTTTTGGAAATCTTGTTCAGTGTTGCGATGTTTATGTACATGGCGCCTCCTATTTTTAAGTGGATTTTTTATGTTATATATGAAGTATATCCACTTTACTCGAGTGAGGTAAAGTGGTACAATATATGTAAATTTTTTTAATCGGAGGTTCATATGACAGCTTACAACAGAGTATATAATTTTTCCGCAGGCCCATCGGTACTGCCGCTGCCGGTCTTAAGAAAGTGAGAGACGACTTGCTCAATTATCAGGGGAGCAGTCAGTCTGTGATGGAAATGAGCCACCGTTCGGCTGAATTTAAAAAGATAATACAAGAGGCAGAAGCAGATCTGAGACCTGATGAACATACCGGATAATTACAAGGTGTTGTTTTACAGGGCGGAGGAACTCTCCAGTTTTCCATGATCCTCTGAATCTCCTGAGAAAAAGCGGTAAAGCCGATTACGCTATAACAGGATCGTGGGCTAAAAAAAGCCTATAAAAGAGGCTTGCCGTTTCGGCGATATAAATGTGATAGCCTCATCGGAGAAGGACACCTTCACATGGGTGCCTAAGTTCGGCAGAGACGACATCAGAAGCGATGCGGACTATGTCTACATAACTACCAATAACACCATCTACGGAACGGCATATAACTATGTTCCCGAGACAGGAGATATTCCTCTGATAGCCGATATGTCCTCCAACATATTGTCTCAGCAGATAGATGTGAGCAAGTTCGGGATCATCTGGGCAGGAGCGCAGAAGAACATAGGCCCTGCGGGAGCACCATAGCCATAGTGAGAAGACCTGATCGGATATGCCGGAGAAAAATGCCCGGGCTACCTCGATTATAAGATACATGCCGACAATGATTCGATGTATAATACTCCTCCTTGCTTCGCCATATACGTAGCGGGAGAAGTGTTCAAACATATCAAGGCCACAGGCGGACTTGAGGCCATGGAAAGACGCAACAGAAAAAAGGCGAAGATGCTCTATGATTATATAGACGCCAGCAGCCTGTACAAAAACCCTGTGGCTCTCGAAGACCGTTCTATCATGAACGTGGTATTCGTAACAGGAGATGCAGATCTGGATAAAAGTTTGTGGCAGAGGCAAAGGCGGCCGGACTGGTCAACCTGGGAGGACATCGCTCCATAGGCGGCATGAGAGCCAGCATATACAACGCCATGCCGAAAGAGGGCATAGAGGCTCTCATAGCGTTCATGAAGAAGTTTGAAGAAGAAATAAATAGTTGATGAGATAATAGGAGACGAGTTTATGAAGTATTTGATAGTAGTGCCGGACGGCGCGGGGGATGATCCTGTAAAAGAACTTGACGGAAAGACTCCGCTTGAGGTGGCGGATATTCCTTGTATAGACGCTCTTGCGGCCAGGGAGAAGTAGGCACTTGCCGCACGGTGCCCAGGGCATAAGCCCCGGAAGCGATTCTGCAAATCTTTCGGTGATGGGATATGATCCGAGAGTTTACCTGACGGGCAGATCATCGCTGGAGGCGGCGTCCCATAGGAATAGACATGAAAGATACGGACGTTTCTTTCCCGTGTAAACCTGATAACGCTGGAACCTACCGCTTCGGGGAGAATACGATGATTTTATAATAAAGATCACTCTGCCGGCGATATCACCACTGAGGAGGCAGACCAGCTTGTAGAGTGCATAAGAGAGGCTTTTTCGAAAGAGAACATCAGCTTATATACGGGGACTCAATACCGTCACTGCATGATCATAGGCGAGGGTGATATAGAGTGCAGTTTCCTCCTCCTCACGACGTCCTCGACAGGCGAGCCGGAGATTATCTTCCCAAAAGGGCAGAGACGAGAAGTTCTTCACGGATATGATGAGAAAGAGTTATGAGATTCTCAAAGATCATCCTGTAAATAAGTCGCGCCGGGAGAGGGGTCTTAATCCCGCCAACAGCATATGGATATGGGGACAGGGAACGAAACCTGCGCTTCCGAACTTCAATAAAAAATACGGGTGGAAGGAAGCGTAATATCCGCAGTAGACCTGATAAAAGGAATAGGCATATTCGCAGGTCTCGAAGTGATAGAAGTCCAAGGAGCCACCGGAAACATAGACACTAATTTTGAGGGAAAGGCGGAAGCCGCCATAGACGCTTATAAAAGAGGCAAGAACTTCGTATATATACATATGGAGGGCACCGACGAGTGTTCCCATCAGGGAGATCTGCAGGGCAAGATAAGATGCGCAGAATATAGACAGCCGAGCGGTAAGACCGATAGTAGATTATCTGAGAGGAACAGGAGAGAGATTCAAGGTGCTGGTGGTTCCTGATCACAGGACTCCTCTTTCTATACGTACTCACAGCTCAGACCCGGTATCCTATGTCATATACGACAGCGGAGACGAAAAGCCTTTAGATGAAAGCAGACAGTTCAACGAAAGATCCGCCTATGCGGCCGGCAATCATTTTGAAGACGGCTATAAGATGACAGATTATTTTTTCGGTAAATGAGCATGAGGAACAGATTTTTTCAAAAAGTGATGGCGGCCGTTTTGATATGCGCCGCCTTTTGTTCCTTTAAATATCGCATTGGCTGAAGAGAAGGAACAGGCCGGACCGGATATAACTGCGGAAGCGGCTGTAATATATGCGGGGAGATACGGGAGAGATAATCTGGAGCAAAAATGCGGATCAGCAGATGGAGCCTGCCAGCATAACTAAACTGATGACTTGCCTCTTAGCTGCCGAGAGGCTGGATCTCGACCAGGAGATAGAGATAACCAAAGAGGCTACAGACGTCATACCAACCAAGATGTATCTGCAGGTGGAAAGGATAACAGTAGAGGAACTGCTCTATGCGGCGCTCCTTCAGTCCGCCAACGATGCGGCCAATGCCCTGGCTATAGCGGTAGCAGGGTCGATAGAAGACTTCGCAGTTTTGATGAACGAGAGAGGCGGCGGCCCTTGGATGTTCTTCTACTAATTTTGTCACCCCAGCGGCCTTCCTGCCGAGGGGCACGTTTCTACTGCGACTGATCTGGCGGTGATCTCGAAGGCGGCTTTGGATAACGAGACGGTCAGAAGATCGCCGGCACGACAGAACACACCATCCTGCCACTAACATGTATCAGGGCGACAGCTGAAGAATTTCAATATGTTTTTGGACGGAGGCGAAAGAGAAGTCGACGGACAAGTCATGACGGTAGAAAAGTACGAAGGGTATTCGGGGAAAGACCGGAAGCCTCAGCAAAAGTACTGTACTATGGTCACAGGCCTTGACTGCGACGGAATAGAAGTCTATACAGTGATAATGGGGACAGATATGGACTCCAGATTCGCAGATATGAAGACTCTGATGGATTACGCCAAGGCTAACATCTCAAAGTATACCGCATTCGAAAAGGGAGACGCCTTCGGGAAAGTCAAGCTTAAAAGGGAGGGCGGTGAACAAAGTCAGAGCCATAGCCTCTGAATCAGGCCTTGTAAATCTTCCGGATGGAGCCTCGGCGTCACTGGTAACTACTGAATGTGTATACACGGATAACCTGACGGCGCCCATCGAGAAAGGTCAAAAGTAGGAGTAGTAGAGATCTATATGGCGGGGGAGACCTCTGGGACTGTAGATTTAGTCGCAGCATCGGATATATCTGAAGGCTGGTTCTTATCGGACTTTGGCATCTCTAACCTTCAGACGGTGATAATAGGGGCAGTTCTGTTTATCGCAATAGTATTTGCCGTCACGATTCTCGTTTAAGAGCGCATAATAAGCGCAGGAGCTCTGCGCGCCGAAAGGCCAAGCTGGCGGAGGAAGCCAGACTGCGCCTTGAAAGGAAGAAGATCTCAGAAAGAGAAGTGGAATTTCTAAATGTTTGATATCAAAAAAACTTAAAAAAAACTCCCGGATTCTCCGGGAGTTTATATACATAAAGACAGGCTGGGACAAGGTCATCTATGTGGGAAAAGCCATATCTCTGAAATATAGAGTACGTCAGTATTTTCAGAGCGCAGCCGGTCAGAATCAAAAGTCAGAGCCATGGTGAGACCCATATAGCCGAGTTTGAGTATATAACTTGCCAGACTGAGATGGAGGCTCTCATTTTAGAGTGCAATCTCATAAAAAATATGCGCCTAAGTATAACGTTCTTCTCAAGAGACGATAAGACTTACCCGTATATAAAGTGACTCTGCAGGAGAATTTCCCCCGCGTGGTAAAGACGCGCATCATAAAAAAGACAGGAAGCAAATATTTTGGACCTTACAGCGACGCCGGGGCTGTCAACGATATAATAGATCTTCTCAACAGAATATACAGACTGAAACGATGCGCAGCTGTAAAAATTTCCACAGGGACACAGACCATGTCTCAATTATCCGCATACAGGACTGCCGCGGTGTATGCGCCGGAAAAACAGGCAGAGATGATTATATGCAATGTATAGAAAGCGTCATAGATTTTCTTTCTGGTAAGCAGAAAAAGATTCTGGACTATCTGGAGGCAAGATGAGAGGCATCTGAGAAGATGGACTACAAAGAGGCCGCCTCATACAGAGATTATATATCGGCAGTTAAGACTCTCAACGAAACTCAGAGAAGTAACTATGACCGACGGAAAGATATGGATGTGATAATACCTGTAGGCAAGGGTGAAAATACATCTATAGCAGTCTTTCCGGTCAGAGACGGTAAGCTCAGCGGAAGGAGACTTTCGCCATGCGCGCTGAGGGGAAGACGATTACGACACAGGTGGGACAGTTCATAAAACAGTATTACAGTCAGTGGTCGTCTATTCCGCCTGAGCTCATACTGGAAAGACCTTTAAAGGAAGCTCAACTCATCGAGGAATATCTAAAGGAGCCTCACAGAAGGCCGGAGAGTCCATATATGTTCCCAAGAGGTCCTAAAGAAAGCTCTTTTAGATATGGTCGTAAAAGATACGGAAGAGATGAATAAGAATATAGAAGACAGGCTTAAAAACGCAAGAGAAAGGAGGATAACCTGCTGAGCAAATTATCAGCTATACTGGGAGAAAAAAAAGAACACTTCAGAGTTGAATCCTATGATATCTCAAATACCAACGGCGTAGATACCGTAGAACTATGGTGGTATTTGAAAATCTCAAACCTGTGAAGAAAGCTTACAGAAGATTCAAGATAAAGACGGTGGAGGTCCCAACGATTATGCCGCCCTGCAGGAAATGCTCTACAGGAGGTTTAAGCGCGCAGTCGGGCGATCCGGGATTTGCGGTATTGCCTGATCTGATATTGATGGACGGAGGCATAGGGCAGGTCACTTCTGCTGAAAAAGTCCTGAAGGCCATGGGAGTACAGATCCCTGTCTTGGGAATGGCTAAAGATGACAGCCACAGGACGAGAGCTCTCGTAAACGGAAGAGGGACGAGTTCGACTTGTCGAAGATCCTGTACTGTTTCGATACTGCGGAAGGATTCAGGAGGAAGTTCACAGGTTTGCGATAAGTATCACAGGAATCTGCGGGGCAAAAATTCCATAGGATCGGCTCTGGACAATATACAGGGCATCGGGCCTGCCAAACGCAACGCCCTGCTGGCTCACTTCGATTCCATAGAAGAGATAAAGCTTCAGAAGAAGAACTTACCGAGGTGCGCGGCATCACACTGCAAAACGCAGAAGCGATAAAGGAATACTTTGCCAGTCAGACGCCTCATTAGATGAAGTGTCTGGCTTTATCTGCGCCAGCCGCGCCCATTTCTCATTCAGGTAAATTTTAGTTGCTTCAATATGCTTACATGTGATATAGTAAGCGTAGGAGATAATTCATAGCGGAGGAACAAAATGACAGACGAAAAAGACTCCTGAAATCAGAAGAGGCTGATTTTATCACTCTTGAGTTTGATGACGGAGTAGAAGTTGAATGTGAGATTATGGGAGTGTTTGAATATGACGGTAAAGAGTATATCGCTCTTATACCTGACGATGACACCGACGACGTTTATATCTACGGCTATAAAAGAAGTCGGCGAAGACGGTGAACTTGTGGACATCGACGACGACGCAGAATTTGAAAAGGTAGTCGCTGAATTCGATAAGATCATGGAAGCATAAACTCATAAAATACCCCGCCTGAAGCAGGGTTTTAACTGTATGCCCCGAGTGAGCAGGATCCGGGGCGATTGGAGGAACGTATGGAAAATATGATATAATCATAGCCGGAGCCGGAGCCGGCGGAGTGTTCATGGCATATGAACTTACCAAGCTGGGTTTTGGCGGAAAAATACTCATGATAGATAAGGGGCGCCTCTTGAAAAGAGACAGTGCCCTATAAAGAAGGACTCACCCCTGCCTGCATCAAATGCAGTCCCTGTCACATAATGAACGGTTATGGGGGCAGGAACTCTTTCTGACGGAAAGTATAATATAACTACAGAATTCGGAGGCGATCTTCACAATTATGTGGGAAGGGAGACGGCTATAGAGGCTGATGGGTATGTTGACAGTGTACTTTGCAGCATGGGAGGCTCTGAGGCGAAACTCTATGATACCGACTCGGCTCTCAAGACAAAGCTCTCAATACGATCTTCATCTTTTAGGAGCCAAAGTAAGGCATCTTGGAACCGACAGAAATGTAGAGATATTGGGAAGAATATTCGACTATATCTCAGGAACCATAGAAACAAAGTTCTTTACAACTCTCACTAAAGTGGAAAAGATGGAGGACGGTTTTCAGGTTTCAACTTCTAAGGGGAAGAATTCTTTTGCAGAGATCTCGTCTTGGCCGCAGGCCGGTCGGATCAAATGGATAAGTTCCGTATGCGATGATCTTGGTATAAAACAGAAGAAAAACAGAGTGGATATCGGCGTTCGGGTAGAACTTCCGGCTGAGATATTTAAACATATAACCGATGTGGTATACGAAAGCAAATTTGTGTATCAGACCGATAAATACAACGACCTGGTGAGAACTTTCTGCATGAATCCTATGGAGAGGTGGTAGCCGAAAATACCAACAGTATAGTTACCGTAAACGGACACAGCTATGCTGACCCGTCTCTCAGGACGGAAAACACTAATTTTGCCCTTTTGGTGTCCAACACCTTTGCGGAGCCTTTTGAAGACAGCAACGAGTACGGAGAGTCTATAGCCAGACTGTCCAACATGCTGGGCGGAGGAGTCCTTCTCAGAGATTCGGCGATCTTGTAAAGGGAAGACGCAGCAGCAAAGAAGAATGGAAAAGTGCTTTACGAGGCCTACGCTGAAAGCTACTCCTGGCGATCTTAGCCTGGTTATTCCAAAGAGACAGCTGGACGATATAATAGAAATGATCTACGCTCTGGACAAGATTGCTCCCAGTACAGCCAACGAAGATACTCTGCTTTATGGGTAGAAGTGAAATTCTACAATATGAAAGTGGACGTAGATAGAGATCTGGGTACCGGCATCAGCGGATTATATGCCATAGGCGACGGATCAGGAGTAACACATTCTCTGTCTCAGGCTTCTGCCAGCGGAGTGTATGTAGCGCGGAAGCTCAATGAAAAATATTCGGGATTTTAAAGGCTTTTATCAGATACATGAGGAGGAAACAGATATGAGTGAACACTATAAATTTTTTTCAGAACAAAGAATGTGAGTATTTTCCTTGCACAAAGGTCAAAAATACGGAAAACTTTAACTGCCTGTTCTGTTACTGCCCGCTGTACGCGCTGGGTGATAAGTGCGGAGGCAATTTTAAATATATAGAGGGCAGTATAAAAAGACTGTTCGGGCTGTCTCTTGCCTCACAGCCCTAAGGGATACGACTATATAATATCCAAATACGGAGAAATACTGGAACTGGCAAAAAAGTAGCAGCTCTGTCATCATTTGAGCCTTCGTTTCATATCCTAATCAGATAGGCATTGAAAGGAGGCTCTTTAATTTGTTTTGATAATAGTCGGAACAGGCGCCATGGGAAATATTCTAGAGAATGTGCAGAAAGGACAGGCGCTTTTGACAGGATAGAGATGGTAGAACCTACTGATAAAAACTGGCCGGAAGAAAAGGCCGATCTGATAATAGATTTCAGCCACCCTAAGGCTATAAAAGATATATATGAATACTGCAGAGACGCCAGCGGCAACATACCGGTAGTCATAGGAACTACGGGCCAGAGCAGCGAGGAAGAAGAACTCATCAAAATGCTCACTAAGATCTGCCCCGTCGACAGGCGCACTAATTTTTCAAGAGGCATCGGCGCTTTTTAAACGAGATCGCGCCGTTTGCGATGAATATGCTTGAAGGGTGCGATATAGGTATAGAAGAGATACATCTTAACAAAAAGATAGATTCCCCAGCGGCACGGCTAAGACGCTCTGCAATATACTGGATATTCCATATGAAAGGCTACGAGCCACCGTCTTGGCAGCATGTTCGGACAGCATAAGATATATTTTGCTTTAGAAGACGAAGTGCTGGAAATCACTCATACTGCATATTCAAAAGATATTTGCTATATGGGAGCCATAGAGGCAGGCAAAAGATGGCCGGCATTTAAGCGTATAAGATTTGCTTTTTGACATGAGCTTTAAGGATGTCTTGAATATCAGGACATATGATTCAAGGTATGAAAGACGTCCTTTTTGTTGCAGGTAAGTCTTTGCAGCTAAAGTACTTGCTTATTCGTCCAAATATGCTAAAATAGATTAAAACATACCAGTATATAACAAATAATGTATAAATGTTGTATGGAGAGAAGACTATGGAAGTAGAACTGAAATTCCTCATAGAAGATAAACTGGCGCAGGAAAGGATATTGAAGGACAGACATCTTGCGGAAATAAAAAGACGAAGGGTCAGAAGAGGAGATTGAGCTTAAAGCTACTTATCTCGATACGGAAGATATGGATCTGTGCAAAAGAAAGATGGCTTTCAGAGTCAGGCTTTGAGGGGGGAAACCCCATAGCTACTTTAAAATGGGGAGGGAAGCCACAGACGGTCTCCACGTTAGAGGAGAACTCAACGTCCCGTAGACGAATCATATATGCGATATCCGAAGACGGACATATTCAGAGGAAGCGAAATGTACGGCGATATAGAAGCTGCCGTAGGGGACAAGCCTCTGAAACCGATAATGAATATAGATTGCCTGAGAAGGCAGATTTCCGTGGATACAGGCAAGAGCATAAGCGTGGTGTCTTTAGATATAGGAACCATTCTTACAGACACGGCAACGGCGCCGATAACAGAACTCGAGATAGAGCTGTATTCGGGAGACGAGGACGATATGATATCTCTGGGAAGAGAACTGGCGTCCAAATATAATCTGATCCCTGAAAATAGAGTAAATTTCAGCGTGGGCTGGAACTCTTAGGCGTTATGGAATAGACCCGCAGCCCATGAGATGCTCAGACATTCAGCAGTCTCATGAGGTCTTCTGCGGAAACATCCATCCTCGCTGCTGTCTGCTCAATGGTCATGCTCTTTCGTATCAGCAGAGGACGCCGGCGGCCTGAAGGTCCTTGGGGAAGAGAAATGAAGGGAATCACAGGCGATGGATTTGGCATATGGCGGGAGAGGATTTTTCTCCATCCATATCATGTTGTACCAGCGGCCGAATTTATACCCGCACTGATGAAATTCTCCTACCCATGAAAATCCCATATGCTGATGGAACAAAACTGTCCTTGTTAAGATATTCATCTTCGAACTGGGGATATCCTATACATGCGTTGAGGTTTATTATATTCTGTATTTGCGATATTTTTCTCAAAGCCTGATATAATAATCTGCCGGCGCCCAGCCTCCTTTGCTCTTTTCCAGATATATGGCAGTTTCACAGGACCACTGATAAGCGGCCCTTCCGACAAAAGGGCCGGTATAAGCGGGCCCGATGATTTCTCTGTCTTTAACTGCCGCTATATAAAGGATATCTTAAGGATGTGTTTCTTATTCTGCTTTTTGAATTCTGTATGCAGGGCAGGTCATACTCGAAAGTTATCGCTGTGTTTCTTACGTAATATTCATATATTGCGAGAATCTCTTTGGCATCATCTTCTGTAACTATTCTCAGATAAGTATCGCTCATAGATCTAAGGCTCCGTCTATAATTTGTCTTCTGACGATATTATACTACTTTGCGGCAAGCCTTGCAAAGGGCGAAAGGCTTGGTTTCGTGTCAAGTTGCTCAGGCGTATGCAGGTCTTTTCTTTTTTCGTGATATTTTCTTTGAAAGCCTCGGTAATACCGATTTTTTCGGTTTACGGAATTTTTGTCCTCGGAAGCAGCTAAGATCGCCGAGTCGGCATTTATAGGCGAGTTTATCTCAAAAAAACTCGCAAACAGCTTTAATAACTGATTTACCGGGAATACGTCGCCAAAATTCTCAGGAAAGGCTTCGAATTTTTGAGAAAGCCGAGACTTGCAAGCGCTGCAAACTCTTCAAACTCTTCAAACTCTTCAAACTCTTTAAACTGCCACCC
>VOFH01000853.1_pt1 | contig 40000 bp, 64 predicted proteins | sample 5384091 | NCBI WGS metagenome assembly VOFH01 (sample SAMN12384727, study PRJNA508395) | human gut metagenome | isolation source: healthy gut G | host: Homo sapiens
CAATTTTTTTAAAATATTATTTGTTGTTGATATTAGGCACATAAGCTGATATTTAAGCTTATATTTTGCTGTATCAGATGCAATTTTAAAATCTGAAACTTTTAATACTCTTTCGATAGAACTGTTCCACGAGGGAATCGTCAATGTAAGACTTGCAATTTCCGCATCTGGATCAAATTGTGGCAGGTTGCGTATTGAAGGAATAGAAACGGAAGATTCTTTCTTTAACATTGGTTTGGCGTAATTATTCCATAGTAATTCCCTTTTCATATCATGATAACTGAGATGTTCTATCTTTTCGGCAAGAAGGTAGTTATTTAGGCTTAAAAGCTGCTCTTTTGATAATCCTGAAAGCTCAATAATATTAGCTTGGGAAATCCAGAGCTGACCAGAACGAACTCGTTTGACAAAATCGGGAACTTTTTCATCAATTATATCTAGTGCACTACTGTAAGCAGAATATTTGTAAACGGTAGCCATTGCTACATTACATTCTTCGGATATTTTTTTCGCTGCGATGCTTGCACCGGAAATATGAGATTTATTTGTAGATGAAAGTTGTCTTGAAACTAAAATTTTTTCAGCATCATATTTTTTCCCAATCAGGTATTTTTTATTGATATTGGTTAAATCCTCTCGTTTAAGTTGGTCAGTACATATCCATGAAATTACATCTTCTTTACTGGAAAAGTGTAGTCTTTTTATTCGGAAAGGAATACTGTGTTTACGAAATAATTCATATGCTTCTATACCATTAATGACAATACCATTCCATGTGCAGATGGGGGTGTGATAGGAATGACATAATATCTGTTGTTCAAGTTGTTTATAATCTTTTTCACTGAGATATTGATACAAATTGGTGAATTCTAGTTTTGTTTTTAATGTATATATACTATAATTGCGCATACTCATCTCCCATTATTTCTGATTTGAATTCTGTTTGTGGCAGTTTTGTGATGATGTTATCCATGGAAAATAGAGCTATTTTCTTATCTGGGTAAATATTGCCTTCTAAACGAAAAATGTTAAATTTCTCCCAAGAAAGGTTAAGCTGGGAAAGTGAATATAGTAATTCTCGGCTGTACAATTCATAACTGTTACCATTGATGACAAAATAATCCTTAACTTTATGTGCCAATTTATCCTCTGCACAACTAGCCTTTATACCTATCATTTTTTGATCAGGATTAACAAGAAGTTGAATATATTCTGGGTTACCAATTTGACGGAGTGTATTGCGGTGGATTCGTATACGATTCTTTTTAAAGTCAATACATATTAGTGGATGGGAAGAGTGTTTGTTGTTCATAGGATTTTTCCTCACTTTCTGTTGTTGATGGTTCTTTTGCTTTTTCTATGGATTTATCAGTTGCCTTCTTCTTTTCTTGTATGTCAAATACTGCGTAGCCTTCAAATATATTGACTTGCATTGATTTTTGATGTTCTTCCACTGGAATACCGAACTGATTCTTCCATTCTTCAGGATAAGAAGGTGTCCTAGCAGTGGTTACAGTTCCATTGTCTTTTTAGTGTACGAGGAAATATTTCAGGTGAAGTTAAATCGAAAATGAACAGTATTTCATTGCCAGAACGAATTAGTTTGCCGAGAATCTTGTACCGATAATTAGGATTCCAGTCCATGAGAGATATCACTTTAGCAAAGAAAATTCGACAGGTGATTTGTTTTGGCGAACGCTTTTTTCCAGAGGAACACCAACGAAAAGAGTCTTTTTCTTCTTCTCGACAGGGACGGACAGCCAGTTTTTTTTCAATGGGATTGACTAATATTTGCACATATTCGACATCGGGTAGTTTTTTTATGCAGGCGGTATTTACAGATACCTTGTAGTTATTAAACGTAAACGAAGGTTCTTAAATATGAGCGAAGAATTCGCCACGTACAACTTGATAACCGTCATAGCTGAAAGAATCATCGTCAATGACTTCCATTTGATTTGAGGGGCTGGGTGCGACTGTTATTGGCATAGGTGTGTTGATTTTCATCATATCAGAAGGTTCTGTAGTCATATTCCATTGATTTATAGGTTGCTCGCTCATTGGGTGTCTCCTTTAATTTCTGTAATAATATTCTTTATATTTTGTATAATGGTTTCTTTGGGAGTGGTTTGTAGCTCGGGTTCTTTATAAGGTTTACTTTCTGAAGCAGTCTGCCAGTTTTTGTCCGCTGTAAATTCTGTTAATTCTGGCGCTTGAGACTGAGTATAGTAATTATTACCGAAGCTATTCATCCAGTCGGCAGGATAAGCTAACACACTCTTAGAATCAGATATTGTATCAGGCGTGTTATTGTTGAGGGCGGATACGTCGTTGGTATTTGTCGGTATTCGTATTTCTGTATCGTCCATGTTGAAAATAAGGACATTTTCATTGCCTTTTTGGTGGGCAACTCCTAATATTCTATATTTGCATTTTTTGTCCCATTTAAATATCTCGTATAATGTTGGCAAAAATGCAGCGCCGGAAATTGGTTTTGGAATAAGTTGACCATCTTTGAGACGTGACCACTGCACTTTATTTTTTGTTTCAGAGGAACATGGTCGGATAGCAAGTAGTTTTGAGCTTGGGTGTATTAGCAGTTCGACAAATTTTATGTTTGGAAATTTCCGTATAGCATCTTTGTTAAAAGAGATCTGTTTATATGAAAAAGAAACAGAAATCCGACCAACAGAGGAGAAAAATTGTCCTCTGGCAACTTCATAGTCTCTTAAATCGAAGGAACCGGCGGAAGCAGTAATTGTATCAGGTACATTCATATTTGCCGGTTTAAGGACGCTTTGAGATGCTTCAAAGTAGTCTCTGGCTTTAAATCCAGACCATCTTGGATTAATGCTTATAAATCCACTTAGAGAGCCTTCTTGTATCACATGTAATTCTGGTAAAATCTCTTTATTTCCATATTTCGCATTTGTAATTAATTTTTGAACAGCTATGAAATCATCTCGGGAGATAATAGCTTCGTGATGTCCGACTTTTCTGTATTGATTACGGTCTTGATTGTTTTTCCTTGATTTATGGTCAAGATAATTTGGAGTCCATGTTTTTCTCGCCAGAACATCCCCACAATGGCGTTCATTTTGAAGGATTTGTAGTATGGTACTGGATGACCAGACATCATTATTCTTTTTTGTTTTACAACCGAGTTCTGTCAAAGAATCAGCAATTTGTTGAGTACTGCTTCCATTCAGATACATATAAAAAATAAGCTGCACAATTTTAGCTTCATGTGGATTGATTACAAGATCTCCATTTTCGTCTCGGTCATATCCGAGCAGAGGAGGTGTAAGGAATATTCCCCGACGAAAACGCATTTCAATGGAAGAATTCATAATTTCACTTTTGGTATGACTTTCTTCCTGCGCAAGTGTTGACATGAATGACAGAATCATTTCGCTTTTGGGATCAAGAGTATTTAAATGCTCTGTTTCAAAAAATACACCGACGGGTGGACGGAGTGAAGAAAGCTCTCGTACATATCGGATACAGTCAACAACGTTTCTTGCAAATCGGGATACACTTTTTGTTATGATTAAATCAATTTTTCCGGCTTCACAATCTTCAATCATTTTTTTGAATGCATCTCTATGTTGAAGCGAAGTGCCGGAAATGCCTTCGTCGGCATATATTTCTACAAGCATCCAATTCGGATTTTTATTTACTACATCCTGATAATGATTTTTCTGCAATTCATATGAGGATGTTTGGCGTGGATCATCCGTAGATACCCTTGCATATACAGCTACTCGTAGTTTTTTTTTCTGTTTTAAAAATATCCTCTGGTGGAAGTGCCGGAATTACTTCCAGTTCTTCTGGATCAATACCTTTGTATCTTTGCCGGATTCTGGCTTTCTGTTCATCAATATTACTGCTTCGTTCTTCACTTTCTTTCATCAATAGCGACATCCTTTATAGTTGATATAACTATCATAGAATTTTTGGATTGAAAAAGACATAAACCATCGGTTAAGTGATTAACGGATGGTTTATGTAGAAATAGATATTTGATTGTTATTGAATGATTTAATAATCATTCGGGTTATCAGCATCGTAATTGTGTTTTGAGGATAGATGCCAATCATTGATTCGTAAAATATTCTTTATGGCTGAAAGAACCTCGAATATGTAACGTTTTTCAGTGCTGGTACAATCTGCCATTAATAAATCAATGTCAGTTTGATATTCAGTAGGATTGTATAACAAGTTCCCATAGAGTAATTCATCAATAGTAATTTCAAGTGCGTTGCTAATTTTGATTAAAGATTCTAAACTGGGTTTACGCTTGGCATTTTCTATATAGCTTATATAAACAGTAGAAAGATCAGCAATTTCAGCCAGCTCCTCGGCAGATAATCCTCGTTGTTTGCGGGTTTCTCTTATACGTTTGCCTATAAGTGCATAATTTATTTCCATGTCCTCACCTCCTTTCCATCACAACTTGACTTTTTTGTGTTGTAGATAGAAAAAATGGTGAGCTATACAATAGTAATTGGTTGTATAAAAAGAAGTATATCATATGTATATAGCAAAAAGAAGATTGTCGATTGATGGGAGAAAAAGGCGATAAGTTGTAATTGAACAACAGCGAAAAAAAGGTTATTATTTATGTATTAAAAATTATGTCTGAGAGGAAAATACATGGCAGATAAAGAGGAAATCAAAACACTGGAGGAATTAGAGGAAAAAGGAAGAATACTGCGGGAGTACAAAGAAAAATTCCGGCAGATGTGCCAAGAAAATAAAATGATAAAGGGTTCGACAGTGCTGAAACTATATGATAAAATTGAAGAAATACAAAAGAGAATATGAGCATTTAGATAATAAGCTGACATTAATGGAATACAACTTTATATAGTTCTATTTTTTTTGTTTTAATACTACTGTTTCCCTTAGTAAATACTTGTGAGATACATCTCTAATATTTTTTCGGATTTCTAGTTACAATTAAGGTAACTACTATCGGAAAGAGGTGTATTTACTTGCGTACAGAGGATTATATTGCGGACAATATTATAGCTTTATGTAAAAAACGTGATATGAGTAAATATCGGCTGTCACAATTGACTGGTATATCTCAATCTTCGATTGGAAAAATTATTGCTAAAGAAAGTTTACCCACTATGCCTACTGTAGAAAAGATATGTGATGCACTGGGAGTAACAATGGCACAATTCTTTGCCGGAATGGATGTTCCAGTAAGCTTATCAGAATCACAACAAGAGGTTCTGAATATTTGGAATAATCTTGATGAAAAAGAACAGAATGTAGTGATACAAATGCTCCGGGGACTTCAAAAATAAAGGAAACAGTTGTAACGAAAATGTTGACTGTTTCTTTTTTTATGGAGTTGGGAGATTATGGTGATTGAAAAGAAATATTATGATATTGCACAGCGTGAATTGGAAGAAATGCAAAGAGAAATTAATGAAGAAAAAGCGCAAATGTCAGAAGAAGAGATACTAGAGGATAAAAAATGGCATGATGAACAATTGGAAACAATTATTAAAAAGGCAGAAGCTCATATGCGTCGTTTTAAGAAAGTTCCAGATCCTCAAAAAGTAGTGAAGTTCACTTTTTACAAAAAGATGCATTGGAAATTGCCCGAAATATGCAGATGAATATAAAAACTGAGCGTAAAGAAGATGATTTATGGGGGACGATAGAAATGTCATTTAATAATATGTGGTTTTTAGATTCAGCTCCTAGTGAATGGAAAGATATTTGGAATAACTTGATGAAAGAAGCTCAGAGAGTGTATATAGAAGCAAAAGATAACATGATCATGTATCAATATTATTATGATTTGGCGGTAGAAGTTCCTTGTGTGTAGACAAAATACAAATAATGATATATGAATGCTGTTCTGTAATAATTTTATGATATACTGTGGATATGATATGTAAAAATAGTCGGAGAAAGATTTGTGAATGTACGATTATTTAGGAGGAAAAAGCATGACAGATGCAGAACAAAGAGAGGCTGCCCGTCAATTTGTAAACCGATGGATGGGAAAAGGGAAAGAAGATGAAGATGGACGTTCTTATTGGATTGATTTATTGACGAATGTTTTGGGAATGGATAATGTGACAGAACGTTTGAACTTTGAAAAGAAAGTTGTAATTGATGGAAATACAAAACGTATTGATGTATATATTCCTGAAACACGAGTAATTATTGAACAGAAGAGTCTTGGAAAAGCATTGGATCAGAAAATCAGGAATTCAGGAGATGTTGATCTTACTCCATTTGAACAGGCAGACAGATATAATGGGAAGCTGACTTTTGATGAAAGAGCTCGGTGGATTGTTACGTCAAATTTTGCTGAAATTTGGATTTATGATATGAACCAGAAACAGCCAGAACCGACAAAGATTGCTTTAGATGAATTACAAAGCAAATATCCATTGTTGGACTTCTTGGTGAAAAAAGGAAGTAAAGACAATATCGCATGAAATGGAAGTATCAATAAAAGCAGGAGGTATTGTTGGGCTTCTTTATGATGCGTTTTTAAAACAATATCGTATACCAGATATTAAGGAAAAGGATGAAACATTTGAGCAGAAAGAAAAAAGAGAGCATAAACTAAAGAGCCTGAATGCTTTATGTGTGCTAATTGTTTTTTGCTTGTATGCAGAAGATGCTGGTATTTTCGGAAAGAGAAATATGTTCCATGATTATTTGGAAACATATGAAGTAAAGGATTGCCGGAGAGCTTTATTAGAATTATTTAAGATATTGGATACACCTGTATCAGAGCGAGACGAGTATTTGGAGGAAGAACTTGCTCAGTTCCCGTATGTAAATGGTGGGTTATTTGCTGATGAAACTATTGAGATACCACCTTTTACAGAGGAAATTAAAGAATTACTTCTTACAAAAGCGTCAGAAGATTTTGATTGGAGTGATATTTCTCCAACTATATTTGGAGCGGTATTTGAATCTACATTAAATCCTGAGACCAGACGTTCAGGAGGAATGCATTATACATCTATTGAAAATATACATAAAGTTATTAGTCCGCTTTTTTTGGAAGATTTGCAAAAGGAATTTGATAGTATTAGAGCAATTCAAGTGAAGCGTACCAGAGATAAAAAATTGGAAGAATTCCAAAATAAATTGGCATCACTTACATTTTTTGATCCTGCGTGTGGTTCTGGAAATTTCCTTACAGAAACATACCTGTCGCTTCGTCGTTTGGAGAATGAGGTGATAAAGGAAAAAGTTGGCGGACAAATGACATTGGTAGAGGTAAATAATCCAATTAGAGTTTCTATTCAGCAATTTTATGGAATAGAGATTAACGATTTTGCAGTTACAGTTGCAAAAACGGCTTTATGGATTGCAGAATCTCAAATGTTGGAAGAAACGAAAAATATTGTGTATGGATTTAATGATGATTTTCTTCCTTTAAAGACATATGTAAATATCACAGAAGGAAATGCATTAAGAATTGATTGGAATGATGTAATTCCTGCAGAAAAATTATCGTTTATAATGGGAAATCCGCCATTTGTAGGAGCACGTTGGATGGCGTCGGAGCAGAAGGAAGATGTTGAGAAGATATTTGAAGGATGGAAGAGTATAGGAAATCTTGATTATGTTAGTTGCTGGTATAAAAAAGCAGCTGACTATATGGGAAATTATAATATCAGAGCAGCATTGGTATCAACTAATTCAATTACACAGGGAGAAAGTGTTTCGATTCTCTGGAAACCGCTTTTTGAATCAGGTGTACATATTGATTTTGCATACAGAACATTTATATGGGATAGTGAAGCGTCAATAAAAGCGCATGTTCATTGCGTAATTGTTGGCTTTTAGCAGAGCTGTAAATAATAAGCAGAAAATAATTTATTCAGGTGAGAACGCAATTCCGGCGAATAATATTAATGGATATTTGCTTGATGCAGAAAATATATTCATTGAAAAAAGAATGAAACCATTGTGTAATGTTCCTGAAATAGCATTAGGTGGGCAAGCAATTGATGGTGGATTTTTAATATTGACGGAAGAGGAAAAGGAAGAGTTTTTGGAAAAAGAACCACAAGCTTCTCCGTTTTTTAGACATTATATGATGGGAAAAGATTTTATTGATCGAAAGCCGAGATATTGTATTTGGCTTGTTGGAGCTGATCCTGGATTATTAAAAAAATGTCCGATGATATTAGAACGGGTGAATAAAGTACGTGAATTTAGACTTAGTAGTACAAGAGCGAACACAAAAAAGCGGCTGAGAATCCAACTTTATTTGCATCAATACTTGAACATAAAAATCAATATATTGCGATTCCCAAAGTTTCTTCTCAGAATCGTAGATATATTCCAATGGATTATTTAGATGGTGAAATTATTCCGGGAGACAAATTATTCACTATGCCAAATGCATCATTTTATGAATTTGGTGTATTGATGTCGAATGTTCATATGGCATGGATGCGAGCAGTGTGTGGAAGATTAAAAAGTGATTATAGTTATTCAAACACAATAGTGTATAACAATTTCCCGTGGCCTGTAGTAACGGAGAAGAATCGGGAACAAATTGAAAAATCGGCACAGGAAATTTTGAAAGCAAGAACATTATATCCTAATAGTAATCTTGCGGCTTTATATGATCCTTTAACAATGCCAGCCGAGTTACGGCGAGCACATACTGCAAATGATAAAGCTGTTATGGCTGCGTATGGCTTTAGTACAAAAATGACGGAAGCAGATTGTGTGGGAGAGTTGATGAAATTATACCAGAAAATGCAATGATAAAAGTTTATAGAGCTGTTTTTTGCTCAAAGTAAAATATTTGAAAACATAGAATATTCCAAATCCATAAAAGCTGAATGAAAACCAATATGGGAATTTTACAGGTGATACAAAATTTGTAAAATTTTCATATTGGTTTTTTTGTGATTTGAAAAATCATAAATTTGGATACTGAGTAAGGTAATGGATTTTGGATTTTTATGTATTTTTCAATTTTGGATATGGCTCCGAAATTGGCAATTTTGCGGAAGTGTATCCACACTTCCGGTCCTTGCTATTTTTATAATCACATGGTGATTTCACAGGGATATAGGGCTGTTTAGCCTATTTTTTCTCCCTGTGCTGTGACCGGAAAAATTCGAGGAACCAAGTGTATATTTATGCTGAATGTGAGGAAAAGTTATAGTATCAGTGATTCGGTAAGATTACAAAAATCCTTAACAGGAATATTTTCTTTAAGTGGTAAAGCTGTCTCTAAAAAGGTTTCGTCTGCAAATCTTTCGAGTTCAGAATCAAAATATATAATAGAAGCATTTGTATTTAATTGGTATGGCGGGATTGTAATAAAATAATCATAATCTTCATAAGAAGGAGTGGCGCAAGAAACTTTGACGCCCAAGAAAATTTTGCAAATTTTTCCGTCCAATTTCAATTTTGCAAATTCTCCATAAATGGCAGTTAAGGCTTTTTTCCTTTCTTCATCAGAAGTAATTCTATCTACATATCTAATATACCAATAATCTATATTTCCCTCTTTTAATTCAATTAAATAATCGTATGATCTGGGCGTTCCGGATTTTATTGTCCATTCAACTTTATGCAGACTTGTCATCATGGAAAGTCCACGCATTAAGGTAGAAAAAAACTTTTCATGCACCTGAACAGTAGAGAAATCCAAAGAAAATCCATTGTCTGCAATTATCTTTTTTCGTTCCCGTATTTTCTTAGAAGAATATCCCGTTGCATCATATAATTCTTGGATAAGTTCTGGATCATCAATGGCTTTTGCAATTTTATCAATAGTGCTTTTATATGGTCTTCCAGATCGGGCACCGTTGAGCATTCGTGAAATGGTTGCATTATTTAAGCCTGTTTGTTCAGATAATTCTTTTTGTGTTTTTTTCTGTAAAATGATTTGAAGTATATTGATGAATCTTTCCTGATCGTAAACGCTGTCAGGATTTATTAGTGTGCCTGAATTTGATATAAATTCGTTCATTCAAATCTCCTCTTGACTTCTTTGACTTTGTATAAATTGACTTCTTGTATTTTATTTTATCAATTATATCCCTAAAAATCAATTTAAAACATAAAGAAATCAAAAAATGCTTTATTGATATCCTATACAAAAGTCAAAGAAATCAAAAACGTAATTGACATTTTGATTTCTTTGTGTATAATGTAAATCAAGAAGTCAAAGAAGTCAAATGAATCCAAAAGAAAGGAAGGAGGGCTGTGGATTGAAATATAGGGTTGTTTCGGTTTTGAAAGATAATAGACCACGTTTTTTGATTATTTCTGATATTGAAGAAATTGAAATCCTTCCATCAAAGTATTTGAAGCATCTGGATCAGATTAATGCTTCTCCGAATACTGTAAAATCCGCAGCCTTCGCACTTTCATATTATTACAATTATCTGCAGGAGCAAACGATAGGATTGGATGAGATTACATTGCTATCCTATTCAGAGCAGAATAAACATTTTATTGATTTCTTGTATTGGGTTAAGAGTGGAAAGCATACTGAGCATAATACACAGACGAGCAATAAGACCTGCAATATGTATCTTGGTGCAGTCTTCAGATACTACCAGTTTTTGGCACTGGAAGATGTTTTGCCAATGCTTAAAGTCTTACGAGTAAAAAAGTATCATATTTTGACAGTATGGGAGTAAATCATCAAAATGCAGTGAATTCGTTTAAAGGTTTCTTCAAAGAAGAAGAACCTAATCTGGAAGAAATAACATCCGAAGAAATACAGGAGCTGATAAATGCCTGTTCGAATGATAGAGATCGATTGCTGATAGCAATGATGGCAGAAACCGGTCTTAGATTAGGGGAAATTCTGGGAATCCATTATACCGAAGATATTGATTTTGAAAGAAGAACGGTTCGGGTAAGGTATCGTGAATCCAATACCAACTTGGCAAGAGCAAAAAATGCAGAATATAGAATGGCTTTGTTAAGTAATACAACTTTTGAGTTCTTGGTTAAGTACATTTCAGATAACCGAAAAAGTCTGATGAACTCGGAGTATTTATTTACAAAATTAACTGGAAAAAACAAAGGAGAGCCATTAGATGCGGATTCTGTGTATAGCATGTTGAAAAGGCTATCCAAAAAACGGATATCAATTCTCATCCGCATCAGCTCCGACACTATTTTGCGGAGGAAAGAAGAAAAGAAGGATGGGATTTGAATGACATTCGTTTTGCCCTGGGGCATAAGAAAGTTGAAACTACCATTAAATACTTGGGTGAAAATAATGAACGATTGGTAGAAGCGACAGATCAATACTACTCAAATAATGAAAATTTATACCAAATTGCAGATTTTCTGTAAAAGGAAGGAGGGATTACCTTGGCAGTATTAAAAATTGTTCCGAAGTTATATCAGGAAAAAATATCCGAGAAATTAAAGGAAGAAATATCTTTAGTTACGACTGGAGAAGCAAAATACTATAACCGGTTATACAAATTTTTTCAGTATACAGATATACAGTGTACTGCAGATATTAACTATGAAACGAGAAAAATGTATATGGATTCTCTTGAAAAAGAGGATATTTCAGAAAAATATAAAGCGGAATTACTGAGCTTATTTGATCGTTTAAAAATAGAAAATATGCCAGATGTCTATTCACAAGGAAAGCCCTTCTCTGTAGAACAGGAGTTTTTTAAGCAAGACAAATTGTTTTTGCTGTATGTCCCCAATAAGAAGAAAGCACAATCTTTCCGTCAGGTGGTCGATAAGAATGATTTGTTATGGGACTTAACGAGGATACATTCATCACAGTTGGTGCGACAGACAAAAATATTGCTGTGTGAAATTCTGAATATGGATAAGGTAAAAGACATCGAAGATATTTTTTAGAACCATTAAAAGCACTTATACGGTTTTGCGATAAGTACGGAATAGATGATATTGAAGAAATGGAACAGGCAGATGAAAACAGATTTTATCTGTATTTAAACAAGGAGTCGGAAATTATAAAAAAACAGGCTTCTAAGATTGTTGAGTTTGCGAGAAGAACGTTATTTCTGACAGATTCAGAGACAAATTGGCAAGCGTGTATCTGGTATATGGATAGGTTTCAGTTTGATAAATCGAGAATCAATGCTAGTTCACCTGTTAAAAGCCTTTCATTTATTAATATTTACGAAAAAGAAAATCGTTGGTATTTACAATTATACGCAAAATATTTGGTCGGGATATCTGATCTGTCTTTATCAAATATCCGAAATACAATAAGTTTTATTTCACAATTTTTAAAATATCTGGATGGACAGAGTAAAAAAGTAACTGAACTGGAGATACAAGATATAGAGGGTTATGTGTCTGTTTTGGATAAGTCCGATATTAAGTATTCTACTTTTAACCGATATATCACACATATGCATACATTTCTACAGTTTTTGAAAATGAAAAATATTGAAGTGTTGAAGTTTTATCCGGAACGATTTTTAAAAAAGGTTTTTCGGAACACAATGAAAGAAGTGTTCCAGAAAAAACAATTGCTCATCTGATTAAGGAGCTGCCGACATTCCCAGAGCATTTACAGTTGATGTATTTGATTTTGTTTTGCACAGGAATTAGGAAAAGCGAGGTTTGCACAATAAAATCGGGAGCCTTTTATTCACAAGGCAATGAGAATTGGATGCGCATATATCAAAGCAAAATGCGGAGGGAAAAAGTCATTCCTGTTCCCAGTTTATTGGTTGGACTGGTGAACGATTATGAAAAAAAGTACGGAATAAAAAATGGGGAGTATTTATTCAAAAATAAAAAGGGTGGTGCATTTAATGGACAGACATTTTCAAATCAGATGATTCGGGAGTGTAAGGTTCGTGGGATTGCCTGCGGAGATTATATCTTTAGAGCACACGATTACAGACATAACCTTGCAACTTCAATGTACGGAAATGGGGTTTCTATACAAGGGGTACGAGATTATCTAGGACATTCAAGTGAGAATATGACAAAACAGTACATTGATTTCATGCCGGAACGTATTGTATCGGCTGAAGATAAATATTTTTCTAAAAATCAGTCATTTAAATTGAAAGGAGCAGAAGATGATGAAAGGTAATATTAATTTGATTTCGTATGACTGTTATCAACAAGCTACAGAAAAACAGTTGGCAGGACTGAAATGGAAGGAAAACAGGGTGTACTACATATCAGAGATTCATAATGAAAAGATGCAGGATGAGATTTATGGGTATATCGATGATAGATGTAGACGTTTGTCATTATCAACAGTAGTAAATGATATTTACAGATTTGATCTGTTGAAAGAATTTCTGAATGAGAAGTGTACAAGTTGTAGCAGCATCACTGATAAAAAATGGGAAGAACTGGAGAGAAGTTATAAAGCATTTTTATATAAAAAGGATTAGCGCTGTACGTTAGAAGAAATAGGCCGGATAGGCGGAATGTTGAGCAACAAAGTAGCGCTCAGGTTTCTTTTCTGAAAATGTATTATGAGTATGTTGTGAAGTGTAAAACAGCAGATATTCCAGAAAATGAAAAAGATGTATGGGATATGAGAAAGTTGGATATTGTGCCAAGGAGTAATCCGATTCGTGGAAGATATAGATTAGATTTTCGTGAGATCAGGCAGAAAGAATTTAAAGAGATAATAAAGAAAATATTGTATAGCCACTGCCAGACAAAAGCAATGGGTAGTATAAAAGGTGAATTGCGTGGATTCCGTCGGTTTGCTAGTTTCATGTATGATCGGTTTCCAGAAGTAAAGCATTTTACAGAAATTAGCAGGGATATGATAGAAGATTATCTGGTTTATATAAAAACGGATACCGGTCTTACATCAGTCAGTTACACGACAGAGCTGTCGGTTTTGGATAATCTGTTGGATGAAATAGGACGTGAACTGGAAATAGGAAATATATGCAACCTTTTTCTGTCCAGTGATTGCAGAGCATATGACAACGCTTTACCAGAAGCGTATTCAGATGCAGAAATCAGGAGATTTAATTGTGCATTAACAAAATTAAAGCCCCAGTTAGGCAGATGTTTAATAATACATCAGATGCTAGGTACAAGAATAGAGGATACGTTGACTTTGCGAAGAGATTGCTTATCTGAGAAATCTGGACATTATTTTATAACTATTCTCCAGCAGAAAACAAGGAAATACAAAAGACCAGTCAGCGATCAGCTGGTAGAATTGATTAGAAAAGCAATAGAAGTTTCAGAAAAGGAGCATCCAGATTCAGAATATATTTTTCTGCAAGATAATGGAAAATTATATACAGATTCAATGCTGAAATATCATGTAAATATCATGATTTATGAAAATGATATCAGGGATGATAAGGGAAATTATTTTGAGTTTCGTACACATCGTTTTAGACATACTTTTGGAGTAAAACTTACAGAAATGAAATTAGATGATGATAGCATTGTAAGGCTGTTGGGGCATAAGGATACACGAACCATACCACATTATCGGCGGTTAAGAAACGAAGCATTAGCGGAGGATACAAAGGCTGTACGAGATGAAATGAATGAATTATTAGCACAATACAGGAGGGAAAAGGAAAATGCAGAAACACGATAAAATGGTAGCACTGGCAAAAGAAAAAAGTGCGGAAATGACGGAAACAGCAATAACAGCTATTGAAACAATGTATAGAAAAAATATAAAAATTTCAGTTGCTGAACTTACAAAACTAACAGGACTTTCCAGAGGTTTTTTCTATAATAATCCGAATGTGAAACAGGTCATGATGGAATTGAAGGAAAAACAACAGGGAATGATATTGCGAAATCCTAAAAGTGATGCTATTGCAAAAGCACAGGAAGCACGGATTAAGAGTTTAGAACAGAAATTATCCGATAGTGTTCCGAAAAACGAATATGAAAGTCTTCAGAAAAAATATGAAGAATTACAGATGAAATATAGTCAAATGAAAAAGGGAACACTGTTGAAGATGTACGACCAATTATAGGAAGAAAAGGAGAATATTTTATGCAGAACGAAATTTATGATGAGAAAAATGGACTTACTTATATGTTATGTGGTGATTATTATTTGCCAAAATTGGCACTTACAGATATCGAACCAACTTATGGGAAATATGGGATGCTTCGTAAAAGCTATTTACAGGAACACAGAAAGGCAAAATATCAAATATTGTTGTTACAAGGAAAACTTGTCGAGCATTTGAATCAGATTGATGCAGAAGCAAGGGATAGAGAAGAACAATTAGTAAAACTGATGATGGAGAAACAAGGAATTACAGAGAAATTAAAAAGGCAGGACAACATGGAATGGACAAGGAGGATGAATAGCCATTTGTCATGATGCAGAAGAGATGATTTTGACGGAAATGATATACACAAAAGGATAATGAACTGCATTGGATAGCAAGAATTTTGCAGCCCGGATAGCAAAAAAGTGGAAGTCCGGATAGCAAAAAAGAGGAAGTCCGGATGGCAAGATTCTTGCTGTCCGGAAAGACAAAAAAAGTGAGGGATTAAAAATGTTGGTTAAGTGCATAATAAAAGTGTTTTTATATTTAATTCTTGCAGTAATGACATTGATTCACTGGTTATTAAAAATTCCGATGATGTTGGGAAATATTTTGCTTTACTTTTTATCAATTATATTTATTCTGACAGGTGTTTTGAGTTATGGATTTGCATTGGAATCTGCAAGAGAATGTGGGCGAATGATAATAATTGGGATGGCATTTGGTGCAATACCAGACTTTGTCCCATTTTTGGGAAAAAGTTTAGAGACATTGGTTGCAAAACTGTTGAGTATGACAAATGAATGAGAAAGTCGATATGAAAGAGGGCTGTGAAAGGCGATTACAGACATGCTGGAATTCCCATGGTGAAGGGATTTGAGGAACTGGGTGAGCGGAGCGATATTGATGATGTGCTGAGCTTTGCCGCAATCTACAAGACGATTGAAGGAAAGACAAGCGATTTCGGATATATCATTGCCCAGACCCGCGACATTATCAAGGACAAAGTTGAGATTGCTATGGAGATCCAGACAGAGATCAACTCCGCAAAGTCTGAGGCGTACATGATGCTGATCCTTCCACTTGTGCTGGTAGCGATGATGTCCACGATGGGAAGTGACTTCTTAGGGGCATTGTTTACAACGGCAATCGGACGTTTTGCAGCAACCATCGGTGTAATATGCACGTTCGCATCATATGTGATTGCGACAAAAGCCGCGGAAATTAATGTATAGTCAGGGGGGTGCGGATGTGGTAGCAATATTACTCATGCTGTTGGCAACAGCAGGAATTGTAATCTTTTTATAAAGACCGGAAAAGCAGGAAAATCGTCTGCGGCGGAAATTGTTCTCTCCAGAGCGTGGCTAAACAGATTTGCAAGACAGGAACTGGAAGAAAAGAAGCTTGATTATCTGAGCGCGTATGATAAATATCATGTGGATCCAGAGAAAAGGTCAGAAAAAAAAAAGTGTGCGAATGGGATAAACAGATAGAAGAATTCCGGAAAAAAGAGGAAAAATATTTTTCTGGATCAGTATTTGCATTTGCGGATTATATCAGCCTTTTTGGTTATCAGTTCCTTGTGGATCTGAAACTGGACAGCGATAATGAAATTTTGAAAAATTAACAGCGAGCTGTGAACAGTCGGGATTTATTGAACTGGAGAGAAGCCAGGAAACCAGCGGTAAGAGAAATTCAGCAATCTATGCGTACTATCTTTTGGCGTATATGACTTCCTTCGTGTGGATCGGTTTGATCTTAATGTGCATTACAGGCACTGTGATGATTGCGGCAGGAAATGAAATGACGGAGTTGCGCTTCCGATGCTGGGGCATTCGGCATTATGGCGTTATTGGGCTATATTCCATATGACGGTCTGAATAGCAGGACAAAAAAGACGACAGGAAGATCTGAATCGGGGAATTCCCGGATGCAGTATCAAAATAACACTTCTTGTTGCGGCGGGGATGAATATGACCCGTGCGATTTAGCAGACAGCCCAGAGCGGAAATTCACTGATCTACCAGGAACTCCGCCTAGTTGTGAAGGAGATGGATCGATCATCTACACTTCAGGGCGCATTCATGAGAATGCAGGGCAGATGCAGCAACAAGTACCTGGATAAGATGATCACGGTGGTCAGCAAGAGTTATGCGTCCGGTAACGCAAACCTGGCAGATGACTTAAAGACGATCAACGATGAATGCTGGCTTGATAAAAAACACAACGCCCGCAGAATGAGCGAGGTTGTCCAGAATAAGTTATTTATTCCGACCATGCTGATGTTCATCGGAATTTTAGTTGTGATCGTTGTTCCTGCTATGGCAGGTTTCAACCTGTAAAGAAAAATGGGAATTGATGATAATACACAAACCAAGAGGAGGAAAAAAGAGATGAAAGTGTTAGACAAGATCTGCATTGGCGCCATGATCAGAGCAAACATGGCAAAGGACAAAGTGAAGGAGTTTTTACAGGAACAGGATGGTGTTTCCACGTTGTAGCAACGATCATCATCTTATTAATCGTTGTTTTACTGATCGGTGCATTCTGGGATAGATTGAAAGAATGGATTAACGCTATTATGGATCAGATTTTCGGAACATCTTATAATGCAAGCGGATTAGGTGGTCATTAATTAGAAGCGTAAAGGGAGGAACAGCGTATGGACAGAAAAAAAAAAAAGAACGGGGGGCATGTTGCGGTAGAGGCAGTCATAATTCTCCCGATAGCAGTGTTAAGTACATTGCTTCTTCTCTATCTGGCGCTGTTCCTTTTTCAGCGTGCAAGTCTTCAAGCAGCATTGGAGACTACACTCGTCTATTATAAAAACACAGTCACAGACACATATGTGACGAAAATTCGGAGATGGAGTACACGGAAGGTGACGATTATCAGGTGGGAGTGGAAAACTCTTATTCCGCTTCCCGCCCTCTTTCTCCTATAGAGGAATGTTTGGAGATGGAAACAATCTGAATTCCCAGAAGGATTTTGAAAAATATTTCAAATCTACAGCAGAGCGGGATTCTGTATCGGAACGATCTTTCACTTACGATCGATTACAGCAATTATGTACTCTTAAAACAGTTTGAGGCGACTGCAACGCAGACAGTCTCATCGCCGTTGGATTTCTCTATTCTTGGAATCGACAATAAGTACCAAATTTCCGCTACGGCCCGCGTTGCAGTGGTGGACCATGACAGTCTGATTCGAAACGGAGACTACGCGATCAGCCTCGTAAAAGACACAAAGCTTGGAGAAATGGCCCGGAATTTTGAAGGAAAAATATCTGCGGCCTACTCGAAATTGAAAGAAATTCTTGGAGCATAGAAAAGGGGAGTTTCAGGAATGAAGATAATGAAAAAATCCGAAAAAAGGAAAAAGATAAAGAGAATAGGCAGTCAGGGAATCATTACGGTCTTCCTGACCCTGATGAGGGTACCGGTCGTTGCAATCAGCAGTGTTATGGTTGACTTGGCACGGTTAAATCTATATAGTTCCCAGGCTGTTATGGCGGCGGATACTTATGGTGACGCACTTTTAAGTGAATTTGACAATCTTCTGAAAGAGTTGTATGGCTTATTTTCAGTTACACAGAATAAAGAGGGACTTGAGGCAGTCAATAAGCTTGCGGATACGGTGGGATATTCCTTCAATCCGGTCGGTGATGGAAAATCTTTATCTGGCTTTATGCCTTACAAGGATGCCGATGTAAAAATTTCTTACGAAAAGGTGGTCGGTGCCAGTCTTTCCAACAATAATGTGCTGATGACTCAGATCAGTGATTTTATGAAATACCGCATTGTGGAACAGGTTATGGACGAAAATGGTATTTTGAGTTCGCTGGGGGAATTTGAAACTGTTGATGATGATATGGATGCAATCAAAAAAGAAAAGAAATTTCTGATAAAAGCCAGAAGGCGATGGAAGACATCCAGGATTATTATGATACATTGAAAGCGATTGCAGCATATCCGGATTATCTTGATGGTCTTGAGAGAAGGTTTGTTGCCTACAGTGATAAGCTGGAAGCAGTTGTAAAATCGGAGGAATACGAAAAATATACTTATTATTTAGAACATCAGGAAGAAATTGAAGCTGCCTTGGAAATGTTTGACAGTGAAGAGGAAGATACAGATACAGAAAGCAGTAGTTCAGAGGATGATCCGGAGGATGCTGAAAAAGTGGCGGACATGGCGGATCTGTATGACAAATATAAAGATTTTGATGTAGATGAATACCTTGACGACCTTGAGATAGAGTTATTAGTATACGAGAACCCATTGACAGATCCGAAAGGAGAACCAATCAATTTCGATAATGCAGGCGAAGCGATTAGTGCGCTGAGGGTACAGACAGTTATGCTGGATAACACTCTCAAGACATTAAAGGAACAGGTAAGGGAATTAAAGAGCATCTTGTCGACTGTTCTGATGACATCAGAGTGGGAATCGAAGCGGAAATAAAAAGATCTGGAAGATATTTTGAAACTTTCGGATCAATTCCAGGAAGTATATGACCTGATTGAGCCGACCAATCAGGACAAACTGAAAATGAAAGAAATAAAAGCGACTTTGCTTATGAAGTAGGCGAACTGAAAGATATCCGGGAAAAGATCTTAAGTGGTGAAATTGAAGCGGGTACTGACCGCACGTGGAAGTCAAAAAAAGTCTGGGGACAATGGTATGACTTCAGGGATGATAAAGGAGAGTTTTATCAGGAGCTTCAGAAATTCTGCGAAGGAGGAGCAAGTGGAAAAGGCGATAAAGATGCCGGAGATAAAAAAATAGATGAGGCTAAAGACGCACAGGAAAAGGCGGAGGAAGAACTGAATAAGCCTGAACAAACCGAGGCAAGAAATATCCCGGATGGAATTGCAGCACAATTAAAATCCGGCGGAGCTACGGGAGATGTTCCAGGATTCAGTGATTATTTCTCAGGAGGACTTTCCTGAAAAACCTGTCAGCAGGCGGAGAACATGCGTTGGATAAATTTCTCGTTACCAGTTATGATTTCGGAATGTTTTCCAGCAGAGTGACAGGCGTGAAAGCACCAAAGAAAAACAGTCTTGAAACGAATATGACGGAAGAAAAAAGGATTCCAAAGAAGACATCAGCCTGACCGGATACGAAATGTCACCGGATATCAACTACCTGTATGGAGCGGAACTGGAATATCTTCTCGGCGGATATAATAATTCGGTATCAAATCTGAATAAATCGAGAAATATCATCTGTGGAGTCCGTGAGACGATGAACTTTGCAGCCAGTTACGAGATCACGGAAATAAATGAGGCAATCTGTGCAGTGGCAGATACGGCAGCGACCGCAGTAGCTGCAACAGGAGTAGGTGCAGCGGTGGCCCCTTGTGCGGATTTCTGTCAGCGGCGCGTTGAGACTGGCGTTTGCTTCGATAGAGACAGCGGCGGACTGGATGGAACTAAAAGAGCGGGATAAGGTAACCTTTATGAAAACGGAGATGGAAGACCTGAACGGAATTGACGGAATCGCATCTCTGCTTCATATCGACATTCCGGAGTCCTCGGAAGATAAATTCGGCCTTACCTATGAGGATTATATGTTTGTACTGCTTTGCATTTTACAGACTCAAATACGCTTACCTCACGAACGGCCAATTTGATCACACTAAATATGAATCAGGCAAAGCATAAAGGCGGTGAATGGTCGTCTCTTGACTTTAAAATGCAGGATACCGTGACAGCGGTAAAAGCGACCTGTAAAGTGAAGGCGGATTTTGTTGTTCTTCCCGATAATTTTGCGGAGATGTTTTATTCCGGTACAAGCACAGAGTCACAGATCGAACGTCTTGAGAACCATTATTTCGGATATTCTGTTATTCGAGGTTACTAAGGAGGAATCGGTACATGCGGTGGAAAAAAACAGGAGAAGAAGGATTACTGACTGTTGAAGCAATTCTCGGTCTTGTACCTTTTATCCTGGTGATTCTTGGAATTATTTCTTTTATTGATATTTTTGCGGTTCATAATAAGATCCAGTATGCCATGCATCAGATGGGAAATGAAATCTCAGCGTATACATATTTTTATGAGGCGTTGGGATCCGCTCTGCCGACCTTGGTTTAAAGGCCGACATTGATAAGCAGACAGCGCCACTGGATACGACATTGAATGATCTCTCCAGCTTTCTGGAGCAGGTCGGTCAATTTGAAGATGACCTTAATGGAATAAAAGTGGTTCATCATCCCTTTCCGGAACCATTGAATCCGGAAAGGATACGATCAATAAAGGACAGCAGCTGGTAAACTCTGCGGGAGTTTTTATCAGTGACCCGAAACAGCTGCTCAGGAGCAGAGTATATCTTGGGATCGAGAAAGGCGAGCAAAAGGCTAAAACGTGGCTTCTCGGATGTATATCGAACGGCATGTTTCAGGTTTATCTGGATGAAAGCTTCGCAAAACACAGGGCGATGTCTGCGGATGAATATCTGATCCACTATGGAGTGAAGGACGGAATAAACGGCCTGAATTTCAAAAACAGCAGTTTTTTGAGCGACGATCAGTATCGGATGATCGACTTGGTGGTGGAATACGATATCGAAGTGTACTTCTTTTAAGCTTTTTCGGAAGGATCCGACGATCCATGTTGTCCAAAGATGCGAAGTACCTGCATGGATGGATGGAGACGGAGTGAAATATTCAAAATAACAGAGGTGCAAGATGAACGAGTATTTAATATTGGCAGCGGGTATGATCATATTGCCGGGAATTTATATGTGTCTTGCGCTTCTGCAGACGGAAAAATTTACCGGGATATCAAAAATTGAAGTAATCGTACTTGCAGCGGCAGAGTTTGCGTTCTTTCGGATGTGGAGAAACGATATCAGAGAGGAAGTACCATATCTGTTATCTATAATGAGATATGTAATGCTTGCATTTATGACGTATTTTTGTGTGGAAGATTACAGGGAACAGCTTGTGCCCAATCGTGTACTTCTGTTTTTACTGGTACTTTTTCCCGATTATCGTGGAGGTTATGGAGTTCACGATATGGATACGGTTCTGAAGCTTCTTCCTTCCATTATTCTGGGATTTTTATTCAGCCTGATCTCATTTGGCACGGATACCTGTTGAGCCATGGAAGCATGGGGGCAGGAGATGTAAAGCTTTCCCTGATTATGGGAATATATCGGACGGGAAAGGACATTCCAGGTGCTGTGTTTTACGGATGTCTGATTGCTGCGGGATCTTCGATCATTCAACTGATAAGAAAAAAAATAACAAGAAAAGACCGGCTCCCATTTGTCCCATTTTTATATATGGGCGTGGTTGTCCGATATCTTCTGTAAATCTATACGGGGGCAGGTGGAAGAAATGGCAAAGAAGAATAATCTTGTAGGCGGAGCAAAGGCAAAGATCAGCCTGATATTGATTGCGGGAATGGCAGCAGGCTGGGGAATCAGCGGATATACGGTGGTTCTCCAGAACAGTGTCAGAAAGCAGAACGCGATGGTGGAAAAAGCAGAGGAATTTATACCGGACAAGCTGTATATACGGGCAGCTAATCAATATAAGGAAGCATTGAAAGCATATTCGACAAAGAATAACCTCACATATGAGAGACGCCTGCTTGATATTTACGCAGAGGGAGGTATGACGGAAGAATATGCTGACCTTGTAGATGACCGTATTGAGGCGAAGACTGCTCTTGTCGACGAATATCTCAGCAGGGCGGAAACTTTAATTGAAGAGGAAAGCATAAAGAGAGCGATCCGTTATCTGCAGCAGGGAATAGAAATCTACGGTGACAGTCAGCTGGTGGATCTCTGTGAGTCTGTAAAGTATCAGTACAATACAAATGGGACAGATTATCAAGAAGGAAAGCTGCCTTCGGAAAACTGGATCATTCCGATGTGGAATGGCGAAAAATGGGGATATACAGGAAAGAATGGGCGGACAAATATCGAGTTTGAGTACGATGACGCGACAAGATTTTCCGGAGACTATGCGGTCGTGAAGATTGACGGGGTATACACACTGATCGATCAGAACGGTTATTGGAATGCTGTAGATAAAATGGGTTGGATCAGGTGATCGACATTGCCGGAGATAAGATCATAGGAGTGAAGGACGGCAAGTATGGAATTTATTCCAATATGTTTGAACGCCTGAATGAAGAGGATTACGAGGATGCCCATCTGAACGATAATGGTATGGTTGTTGTAAAGAAAGATGGAAAATGGGCAGTTTTAGACGGAAACATGAAAAACGTAACCGATTTTGAGCTTACCGATGTTGCTGTAAACAGCAGGGGACAGGTATTCAGTGGTAAATACGCAGTTGTTGCGGATGGCAATGGTTATTTCCTGATCGATCAAAAGGGAAAAGCCTGTTATGAAAAAAAGATTCCCGAATGCAAAAGGATATGAAGGCGGCTATTACGCCGTATCAGACAGTGACGGAAACTGGGGATTTGCAGACGAGGCAGGAGAAAACGTAATTCCGTGCCAGTATGTGGATGCGTATTCATTCTCTAATCAGACAGCAGCGGTGCAATATGCCGGGAAATGGGGATATATCAACCAATATGGAAATATGGTGATCAATGCTGAATATTCAGAGGCACTTCCATTTCTTAATGGAAAAGCATTTGCTTATGATGACCAGGGAAATATAGAGGTTCTTGAATTAAAATATTTTGAATTATTTTAGTCTGCAATTTTAATGAAAAGGGGAATTTGAGATGCTGACAGATGTTTCAGACGCAAATAAAAGTTATACAAAGCTTGAGGTGTCAGAAAAAAGTGATCTGGACCTTATCGCTGTGAAAGTACTTCGGAAAGACTGCCCGGATTTTTTGTTTCCATTAAAAATGATGGAGATTGATGGGGAGACGGAAATCCGTTATGAACTGACAGATGGGGTACGGTTCTGTTATATGCCGACCCAGATGAAGAAAAGGGAATTTATTGAATTGCTCACTAAATCTGATCCAGCCGTTTAAGGCATGCAGCGACTGGTTCCTTGATTACCACAATTTTGTGTTGGATGAAAATTATATTCTGGTCGGAAAGAATGAGCAGTCAGTGAAATATATTTATGTGCCGACTAAGTCACAGACTAATTCTGACCAGGAGATCATTAGCTTCTTTGCGGGTCTGATCCTGAAAATGGACATCAAGGATGATCAGAGTTATACGGTCGATCTGCTTCGTGTAATCAAGAGTTCGAATGCCAATTTAATGACGCTGTTGGAACATCTTCAGAAAGACCATGTGGAGAAAAAAGCAGCGCCTCTGGCTCCGCCAAAGCCAGCCGAGGATCATATGAAGAAGATCGTTTCATTTGTCCAGGATATTCCGGAAAAATGGCAGAGAAGAAAGAAAAGCAGGAGCCTGTAAAGGCAGAGAAAAAGACACCTGTCCGGGAGCAGGGAACACGCCCGGGAATCAGTTCCGGCGCTTATGGAAAGAGCGATGAGGAGAACCGGCTGATCAATAACCTGTTCGGAGATGATGAGCCGGATAAAAAGAAGGACAGGAAAAAGAAGGAAAAAAACAGCCGAAGGAGAAGGCACCGAAAGAAAAGGGCGCTGGTCTGTTTGGCTTTTTAAAGGGAAAAAAGAAAGAGGAAGAAGAACCGGAAGATCTGCTGGCGGGATTTAAGAAGGCGGCAGAGCCGGAGAAGGTGCAGTCCACACCGAAATGGGAATCTGTACCAACACCAGCACCGGTTTCTGATCCGGCAGGAGGCGAGGATACAGTTGAAGCTTACCGTTCTTATGTTCAGGAGGAAGATGGGGATGACAGCACTGCAATAGCAGGAGACGGAGAGCTGGATGATAACCGCGTGATCCGGTTGAGACTGGAAGATTGTGCCGGATGCACATGCCCGAAATTTATCGCGATCGATCTGAGAAAAGGTCATGCGACGATTGGAAGAATGGACAAGAATGGTGAGCCATGCTCAGATTATAACTTTGATGCTGCGGTTTCGTTTGTCAGCCGCCGCCATTTCCGAATCGAGCCGAGCGGAAATGAATGGCAGATCATTGATATTGGATCTTCAAACGGTACGATCGTAAGTGGAGAAAATCTTACACCAAATATGCCGCACACCCTGAAAAGAAATGATACGATCATGATCGTGTGCAAAAAAGAGATTTATGATCTATCGGGTGTGCTGAGAAAGGCAGGGGTAATGAGAAAGTATGCAGGCTGTCTTTCTGTAAAGGAAATTACAGGAAGAAGAATCAGGACCGGGCATGCTGCCTGAGCAGTTCAAAAAAGGAATATTATTTGCAGTGGGATGTGTGTGCGACGGAATCGGCAGTTTTGCGCAGAGTGAGATCGCGGCGGAGATGATCCGGGTAGGAATTGAACGTTGGTTTCTTGGAATGGAGCCGTTGTATCCTGAAAATATTGACGAAGAGTCCTTGATAGATGATCTGGATATGACGATTCGCGAACTGAATGAGCTGATTTGGATTTATCGAAAGGAAAACGGAATTGATATTGGATGCACGATGTCACTATTGGTTCTTTTGAATGAAAAATATCATGTATTTCATGTTGGAGACAGCAAGATCCTGCTGATAGATGATCGCGTCTCACAGATTACGAAAGACGAGGTATCGGTTGTCGAGCGGGATGGAAAGTTGAAGACATTATTGGCAAATTTTATGGGGAAGGTCGAAGAATTGTGGATGAATCAGTCAAGCGGAAGCCTTGTTCCGGGAGAGACATTTCTTGTGGGGTCCGACGGACTTTTTAAGAGACTCCGGGAAGATATTCTGTTTGATGTGATTAGAAGGAAGAATGTGCAAAGGATACAGAGGCAGAGGACGTGCTGAAATATCTGATCCGGAATGTCATGAAGATGGGGGAGAAGGATAATATATCAGGAGTTCTGGTCCGGATTGCTTAGAGTTCCAGGTATGCCTTATATATTGGATAAGGCTGCCGGAAGCAGGTCTTGAAGACCGTCAAAGCAGCCCAAGAGCAGCATAAATGATGAGAAAAACGGCTGAATAGATGAGATGATAGCCGGTGAAGATCATGATTCCTTTTAGCGTTCCGCGAAGATGGGAACTGCAGCGGAAGAACAGGAGAACGATCACGGCAGCGATCCACAGACCGCAGAGAAAGAGCGGATGCGTGAAAAATAACAGAAATGTAATCCCGTAGAAACATGTGAAGCCGAACTCGATAAGCGGGTAGCGGGCGGGATTTTTGTTCCACAGTAGTGACACTTTCCACCGAGAGCGATCCAGCTGATCACAGGAATCTGGTGCAGACCGCTTAAGACATGACCGCACTCCGGACAGTAACAGTCTTTTTGTGATCAGCGGCTTATCAAAACGGATCCTATACTCGGCAGTCGTAAAATAAGCGCCGATGATGCTGCCGAAGACCAGTGTGCAGATCAGAAGAACAGAAAAATAATATGTGGTCACTGGAAAGTCCTCCAATAAGTAAATTTATAAAACATTTGTAACTATTCAGTACCTTCATAGTTACAAGCAAAAAAATCCATTCCAAATCGGCTGCGCCGATGGGATTTTTGCCTTCCGGCTTATGTTTTCTTACGGTCAGCGCAGCAAGTGCGCAGACCTACTGAACAGTTACAAACATTTTTATATTAAAGAGCCTGAAGGAAAAAGTCAAGGACAAAGGGGAAGAGAATATGAAGAAGGGATGGAAGATTGCAGCGGTGGGATTGATTATATTATTGCTGTTTTTGATTTTTTTTTAAGGAGTGTTTGTGGGAGTGGTACGACGAAGTTCTGCATCCGTGGGCACCATGTCGTGCGGATTGGCTCTGAAAAGTTGGACAAAGTATTAACAGATATGGTTTGCTTTATTGAGCATAATGAAACTGTCATGAAAAAATCAGAGGAAAAGCAAAATGCTGAATGAACATTTATTTTACGGCGGAATTCTCCTATGTGCATGTTCCGCCGGACTTGCAGTGATTCTGGGAAGCTGGTATATGGTCAGAAAGATCAAGCTGAACGGGAAGCTGGATGAAGAATATGGGAAAGAAATAAAAGGAAAGTAACAAAGCGGGAGGTACCAGGTGGAGGAAGTTATTGCATCGACGTATCGAATCATAAAAAACTGGGATCCGGCGGTGGCGGAAACGTATATCTTGCAGATCATCTTAGACTGAATAAGAAAGTAGTCCTGAAGGCAGACAAGCGCCGGATTACGACGAAAACGGCTCTGCTTCGTCGAGAGGCAGATGTTCTAGAAAAACCTGAATCATCCGAATATTCCGAAGGTATATGATTTCTTTGTTGAAGATGACACGGTATATACCGTCATGGACTATATCGAAGGGGAAAGCTTGGATCGTCCGTTAAAACGAGGAGAACATTTCTCACAGCCACAGGTGATCCAATGGGCGAAAGAGCTTCTGGATGCTCTTGAATATCTCCACAGTCCTACACACGGAGATCCACCTCAGGGATTTGTGCATAGTGATATCAAACCTGCGAATCTGATGCGGACACCGGATAACCATATCGTACTCATTGACTTTAACATTGCTTTATCACCCGGCGAGGATGCCGTGATCGGCTGCAGTGCCGGATACGCCTCACCGGAGCATTACGGACTTGATTTTTCTTCAGACAGTGATACGGTAAACGGCGAGTCGGAGACGGAGGCGGAATCAAAGTCCGCACAGGATAGTGAGACAGAGGTTGACGATTCTACAGTTGAGAGGACGATCACGGAATCTGATACAGAATCCACAGAGAAGGAAGAAGGAAGCAGAAAAGAAAAAGCTTTTCCGCGTCCCCAAAGAAGATCATCGTTCCAGATGTGAGATCCGATATTTATAGTACTGGAGCAACCCTATATCACCTTCTCAGTGGCTCAAAGCCGGCGAAAAACGCGAAGGCGGTGGTATCGCTTTCAGGAAAAAGAATACAGTCCGCAGGTTGTAAAGATCATCAGGAAGGCGATGAATCCGAATCCGGATCTGCGATATCAGACGGCGCAGGACATGCGTTCAGATTTTTACATCTGAGAGACCGGGATCCGCGGGTCAGACGATTGGAGGCGGTAAAACGGCTGGATATCGGTGTAGTTCTCCTGATTCTTGCAGCAGGTGCATCCATGACATTTGTGGGCTTAAAGCGGATGCAGACGACAGAGAACTGGCTGAAGCTTGCGGAATACTCGAAAAGTGCCCTTGAGTCAGGGGATGTGGACGAGGCGGTCAGGGACGCTCTCGCAGGTCTTCCCGAGGAGAAAGGAATCCTGACACCGGAATGGCTTCCAGAATCTAAGCGGGCGCTGGCAAATGCGCTGGGAGTGTATGATCTCTCCGACAAGTTTCGGTCGAGCGGAGTTATAAAGCTTCCGTCGGCTCCTTATAAGATAAAGATGTCCCCGGACGGGAAGAAGCTTGCGGCTGTATGCCAGTCCGAGGCTGCGGTTTATGATGCGGAAAGCTTAAAATCGTTAATGACCTGCCCGATGATGGATTCAGCATTAGCGGATGCGTTGTTTTCCGATGATAGTCATCTGCTGGCTGCGGGAAAAGACGGGTTTCACTTTACAACATTGAGAGCGGAGAGCAGATGTGGAGGGCAGGAATGGCTTCGACTCTGACAATCTCCGGAGACGGACAGGTTGCGGCGGCGCTGGATCGGGACAGAAATATTGTCTCATTCTATGACATGAAAGATGGTCAGCTGCTGCGGGAACGCTCTATGGGAGATAAAAAATGCCCTCTGCGTTTAATGATTCCTTTGCGGATCCGGACAATGCAATTTTCTGCCTGAATATGGACGGAACCATGTTGGCGATCAGTTTTTCGGACGGCGGACTATATGTGATGGATGCAGAGCATCCGGAGGATGACCTGATCGTGTACGAGAGCTCGGATTATTCAGAGTTTGCAGGCGGCTTCCATGGAGATAAATTTGTGTTCTCCGCCGGAAAGAGCGGTCACAGCCTCTTTGGCCTCGTCAATGTGAAGGAAGGAACCTATATTGGTGACATGGAGTCGAACCTCCGGATGAAAGCGAAGGCGGATGAGAGAGGAATCTGGGTTTCAGAGGGAAACCTTCTGTCTGAATTTGATCCGGATACGCTGGCTGATAAGGAAATCGCTTTCACGGATACATGGAACATCAGCAATTTCAGTGTTTCGGACAAGCATACACTTGCCGTGACGGATGAGCCGGGATTTTCTATCTTTGATCAGGGAGAAAACGCCCTGGTACATGAAAAGAGTGATGAAGAATACAGCTTTGCGGAAATCGGGACAGAGTATGCGGCGTTGGCAAACAGGAGTCAGCCGGATCTTCGTGTCATGAAGGAGGAGACCCATGAGGATACATGTGTGGCGCGTTACGCTGCGAAGTATTCCCATGACGAGGCCAGAGTGACGGGAGACGGGGAAAAGGCGATGCTTTTTCAGTTATGATGGATTCCGGATCTATGATAGTGACGGAACCCTGACGGCGGAAGGAAGCTTCCCAGAGGCGGAAAAGATCTACGACCAGCAGTTTAGAAGGGACGGAGAAAAGTCCTGGCTGGATGTGATCTGGTACGATGGGACAGTCCGGGGGCGTATAGTTCGGAGGATGGCACTCTGATCTCGGAGGAGAGGGGAAGCGCCTTCAAAGGATCTGGAAGAGGAATTTTCAACAGAAAAGTACCGGTTTGTGTCGGAACTTCAGAGCGCTCCGAAGGTTTATGACAAGCAGAGCGGAAAGTTTGTAAAGGAACTGGAGAAGGATGATTTCCTGGCCTATGTGACAGAGGTCGGCGAGTACATACTAACAGAATATGTCCGGGCAGATGGTGAGAGATACGGTCTTTTGCTGGACCAGAACCTTGAGATACTGGCAGATCTGCCGGATCTGTGTGATATTCATATCCCGGATGAAACAATCTATTTCGATTACAAAAATGGAGAATTGAGACAGTGTCATTTGTATTCGATCCAGGAACTGATCGATCTTGGAAAGAATTACAGATAAAATTTTAAGAAAGGGGAAAAATTATGAAAAACGCATCTTTAAACAGGGAATGGCATTGATGCTGGCAGCTGCACTGGCGCTTCCGGCTAATGTGGTTCCAGCGGAAATTCTGGATCAGCAGACGGAGACAGAGCTGCCGCATATTGTATTAAATCAGGAAACACCTGATGAAAAAAGTTACTGACAGTGATGCGAAGGAGAAGGAGGAGCAGACTGGAACGCAGACAGAGACAAAGAAAAGACAGAAGTCAATGCCACAGAAACTGCGGAACAGATCATTTACAATACCGGTTCCTTTAATGTTCACGTCGTAAGCGCTGAAGATTTCGAAAAGGATCTCGGCGATGCATATTTTGAGGAGGATGGCAGCTATACCATCAATATCCCGGAGGAAAAACCCATTCTTCCCGTATGAGGTTCAGTTTACCTATGACGGAAAGACAGAAAATGAGTGGTTCATGAATCCGGAGGATTCCATCGAGATCGACGGACATACCTTCTATGTGTCCGCAAGCTTCGACGGAACAGCCGTTACCCAGATGACTCTGGATGTTGCAGGTCAGGAGGTTGATGTTTATCCGGAGAAGAAAGAGTTTACGGACGGAGATGATGTGGCGTTGATGTCATTGCTGCCGTTGGAGAAGAGAAATCTGTCTGTTGATTTATCGGGATTTTCTCCGATTTAACTCAGTAGGGTGAAAGTCGCGTCTATTTTACAGGCGATTACCAGTTAAGTAAGACAGATGCGATTATGTGGAAATCCTCTTATTCGGATCACTATGGCGTTATACCGGAAGCAAACTCATGGGAACTGGATCTTTCACATAAGCTTTACGGAAAGAGTAGAGTATCGTTAGAAATGATCGTTGGCGAACCAGATCAGTTATCGGTTTCTAACATGAGGTACTATTTAGATATCTCTATAACCGATCCCGGAACGTGGTTAACTGCTTCCGTGAAACGGCAGAAAGAGGATGGAAGTACAGAAGATCTGGAGATTTCCAATGAATATTATTCTGATAATGGAGACTGGAAATTTGAAGGACTAGATAAAAAGGATCCGGTATCAGAAAATCATCGGTTTAATGTTTATATCGATAATTATAAGGGGCTGCGGATCAGCTTTTTTCAGGTTTCTGTAAAGTTAAACTTAGACCAGTTTAAAAACTCCGCAATTTCAAAGCTCTATTTAATCGAGGATGGAAGTAAGAAAAGCGATTATAAAATGACGCTGACGGAGGACGGAGGCGAATGGTATCTCAATTTCTCCGCAAAACCACACTCATATGGCTGGACGGATATTGTTGCGTCTGATTCCACGGGTGAAGAGATTGGATTTTATGAACTCGGAACATACTTTGGAATGTATGCGGAAGCAAGAGACTATATTTCAGAGCGGCTTTACGATAAAAATGGCGACTCTATATCTTATGAGACTGACTATATCGACAGAGAGTATGAGAGCTACGACTCATGGGAGAACTCGACATACAGTATGACGAGTATGAAGCAAATCTGGAGCCAGGATATGCGGTTGATGATGAGTACCGGCTTGTCATGGATTATGTAAAGGCGGAGCAGGCAAGTACATCGAAGGTTCTTGGGGCATATGTCGGAAAAATATAAGACACTTGAGGAAGCGAAGAAAGCCGGGGTTGCGGATATCAGCAAAGCCTTGTTTGACCGTTCCGTCGGATATGCCGCGGATTTCAGTAAGGGAATTTATCTTTCCGTCTTTGTCGGGGGAAGACGATGAAGCAACTCCACGATTGTTTGGATGGCATATTACCACGAAGTTTGAGATTGATTTAAGCAATTCTACACTCGTGTGGTTTGCTGGATTGCTGGATTCAGCAGGAAACAGGGTAACATCTGAAGTCTTAAAACCAACAATGATGATTATGCGGATTACAACTATATCACAATTCTTGTAGACGCGGATACGGATCTTACCAAACTGGCTCCGGTATTCAGCACAGATAAAGGAATTAAGTTATATACGGACAAAGAGGAGATCAGCGGTGTGAGCCTGCATGATTTCTCAAGGGACCGGTTCATTACACCGCATCTGCGGAGAACTCCAAGAATTCAAGAACTACTGGCTTAATATCATCAAGGCAAAGCAGGGCGAGAGCTGGCTTTACATGAACAGCCTTACAGATGAAAATGCAGGTACAAAAGAAAAAAACGGTGTTGTTTATACGACCCGTGAAGTAATGTTAAACAGTATCCATAATTATAAGCACAGAATTCTTCTGGCAAACATGGGAACCGAAGACCTGACAAAATTATCGGTGGAAGCAGCCGGTTCATCTTTTGATTCCGGCGATGTGGTCCTTGATGATTACTGGACATTAAAGGGAAAGTATGACCTCTCCGGATTCAAGGGATTTGGAAGTAAAAAAAGACATGAATCTTGCGAAGATCAAACTGGAACTTGGTGATGAAGGTGAGGCAAACGGTGAGGATCTTGACGGAACACTGACGATTAAGGAAGATGGAAAAACAATCATGGTCATCACACTGACCGGTGTGGTTGGTGACCCTGGTATTGTCACCAAAGAGATCCCGGACGCAGTCAAATATGTTCATTACGGATCGATGATCCAGAACAGCAATAAGTATGACTTCAATACTGTAAGCTATAAAATTAAGAATGGAAAACTTCCGAGCGGAATGGAATTAAAACCAAACGGTGAGCTCTATGGAGTACCATTGGAAACAGGTGAATTTACATTCACAGTCGAGATGAGTAACAGCTACAGAGATTTTGGAACTTCATCCAGAGAGTTTACCCTGAAGGTTGTAGACAACACCGATGCAAACGTAGATAGTGCGGTCGATCAGGGATATGATCTGAAGGAACGTGTTCCAAATATCTTACTGAGTGACAACAACGACTATACAATGACATCTGTCGGTGTGATCGAAGAGTGGGACAACCTTACGCTTGATGGTAAACGTCTTGTAGAGGGAGTCGATTTCGATGCAAAATCCGGAAGTACCCGTCTTACGATCAGAAGCCAGACCTTAAAGGCTAATAATCAGGTAGGAACTCATACACTGAGTGCGGAGTTCCGTGAAAAAGAACAGGAAACTTAAAGCGTGCAGCCCAGAACTACAAAGTCAGCACAAAGTCTTCCGGTGGCAGCAGCAGTGGCGGACACAGCAGCTCCGGACGTGCAACCGTAAGAGCAGATTATGGAAATATCGGTGCAGACGGCGCATGGGTGCAGGATGCAAAGGGCTGGAAGTGTAAAGCCGCAGACGGAACATGGTACACGAACTGCTGGAAAGAGCTGACTTATCAGAATGAGAAATCATGGTACCGCTTTGATGCTCAGGGGTATCTTGTAACCGGCTGGTATCAGGATAACGGAACATGGTATTATATGAATCCGAAGTCCGACGGAAAGCTTGGAAAGATGATGACAGGCTGGCAGTATATCAACGATATCTGGTATTACTTTACTGAAAATGCAGGCGACAAGCAGGGCGCAATGTTCTGTAAGCGATGGGCGGAAGTTCCGTATAATGGTACAGTTGAGTGGTATTATTTCGATGAAAACGGAACGATGAAAACGGATTGGCTGACACAGGATGAAAACAAATTCTATCTTTATCCGATTGCAGACGGAACGAGAGGCAGAATGCTGACCGGCTGGCAGAAGATCGGTGATAACTGGTACTACTTCCATGAAGAGTCTGATGGAAATAAGGGCGTTCTTGCGAGAAGAACAAAAATTGGCAATTACTATGTAAACTCAGACGGAGTTTGGGCGAAATAATAAGTCAGGTAATGGGGCAGGATCGTAGGAATCCTGTCCTATTACTTATTTTACTTATGGAGGAATGAAGCTATGAAGAAAAAATTGTTAGTCCTGGGGTTAAGCATGGCAGGCGTACTTATGTTGTCAAATACTGCATTTGCGGGTGAATGGAAAAGAAATAATGTCGGCTGGTGGTATCAGGAAAGTACAGGAGCATACCCGACGAGGTGATGGAGCAATATAGGCGAAAAATGGTATTATTTTGATAATGTCGGATATATGGTTCATGATAAATGGATCGGAGATTATTACCTGGGATCAGATGGCGCTATGCTGACCAGTACCGTTACACCGGATGGTTATAGGGTAGATGCGTCAGAAAAACATCATGCATTGGTGTTGACAGATGTTCGCCCAAACTCCATGATGGGTGCGTTTGTGGAGATAAATGGTTCTGGAATGGATGTAAAATTTCATTTGGGGTGGGATGCAACAGAAGGGGAACGTTATTATAAAGATAAAACAAAAATCTCAGAGCAAGAGTTTTCAGAATATTTTAAAGATTTGAAAGAACTGGATTATATGTGACAGAATTGAGTAGAATAGCTTTTAAAAGCCCTTGAAGCTGCGGCATCGAGGGCTTTGTGCTGTAGTAGCTCTTCCAGCCCTCATTTTGCCACTTTTTCATAAGAGAAGCGTAAGACTCGTCAAGTTGCATTTCGTTCAGAGATAAGCTATAATGAGATGAGTGCTAAATTTAAGTGAGGTGGATCGCTATGAAAAAATCGGTCAAGACAGCCATCTTCGCATGCATCTTCGCGGCGGCATTCCAGATCACGGCGTTTGCCGGATTTACCTGGAGAGTTGAGAGTGCGGACAGTTCCTATGTGGGTACGACGAATGTGACTGTGACAAATACATCGGGAAAGAAAGAGACGGAAGATGCGCCGATCGTGCGGAAGGGCGCGGTGGTGACGTTTACAGAGGCGGCGGCCAGCGCGACATACACCGTGAAGGCCTATGATGGAATGGGAAATCCGATCAGGGATTTTAATGCGTCTCTTGGAACTGTAAAAAAAGGTGGAACACTTCAGTATACACTGGACTGGAACGCGAGAAAATCCGAGGAAAGTCTTCCTACACCGGACAGGCAGGCGTTTTTGAGATCCAGGCGAAGGATTCCGACGGAAAGACCTGGAGACAGAGATTCGTGATCAACAATGTCTGCGCATCGGGTGTTCTCTCCAATATGTATCTCTACAGCAAAGGTAAGTTCTACCAGTGGAAGAGCAATTCGAAAGGCTGGTGGGTGGACAAAAGTCCGGCGGATACCTCACGAATGCCTGGTTCCAGTCACCGGTGAGCGGACTCTGGTACTATATGGGGGCTGACGGGTATATGCTGACAAACACGACGACACCGGACGGATATCGGGTAGATGCCGGCGGTGTGTGGGTGAAATAAGAGAAAAATTCTCAATAAAAAATATTCCATTTTTCTCCCAAAAGAGTATGATAAAAATAGTTAGAAACACCTAACAGGCGGCTGCAAAAACAATTACAGCTGCTTCGCACAATACCCTTCCAGGAGAGAAATGGAGCAGAATTATGGGAAGATTTTATCGGCTTTCAAAGAAAATTTCAGAGCAGGAAGCAACGGAGATCGTGTGGGAAATATTGGAACTCCCGGATATCCAGAATGCGGAGATCGTCGATGGCAAGGTCAGAGTTGAAACGAAGGACAATGTGTTTGTCGACGTGATGAGTACCGTTGTAAATATTTTCAGCCGCGTGGCAGGCGGATGCGAGCTTTCCTTTGTTGGATTTGCTTATAGGGACTGATTGGAAGTTCATATGTGAAATGGTAAAAGCGCAGGATCATGGGCTGAGAATAGCTGCATGATTCCTGCGCTTTTGTCATCATGCATACAGAAAAAAAGGCCATCAGCAACATTTTTTGCGATAAAGGATAAAAGCTCCAGCCCATGCCGTAAACGCAAAATTCTGCGTTTCCCTCCTGCTAAAATACAGCGCCGAAATAATTGTGTGAGGAATATAGATGGTACAGAGTTCATTATAGACGGTGTAGTTAGTTTGATTTGCACATAAAAGAATGTTGAAAACACAGGAAATGCGTTTCCAACATTCTCAAAAATTGTTCATAACAGCGCCGAGACGTTTTGGCGGAGCGTTTCAATTACTTCTTCGCTTCGGAAGAATATTTTTAATATGTTCTTTAATTGCAGCGAAGCTCTCCGCACTGATATCGTGTTCGATCCGGCATGCGTCGTCGAGAGCGGTCTGCTCGCTGACACCGAGGTCCATCAGCCATTTGGAGAGGGCTGTGTGGCGCTCGTAGATCGTTTCCGCGATCCGGCGGCCTTCATCGGTCAGTGTGATATGCCCCTCGTCATTTACCAGGATCAGGTTGTTGACCCGGAGATTCTTCATTGCGACGCTGACGCTGGGTTTGGAGAAGCCGAGCTCAGTTGCGATATCGATAGAACGCACATACGGCTGTTTTTCGCTTAACATTAAAATTGTCTCAAGATAGTTTTCGGCAGATTCCTGGATTTTCAAGTAATTACCCCATATATCGTGTAACGTGGTTAGAAACTTTTCAGCGCATTGACGTACGAAAAGCCATCATAAAAAAACACAGCCGTGCAATAAGTTCAGCACAAGCCTGTAAACGCTGGAAAGTTATAACATTGTCCGTGATCATTATCAGTTAAACGGAACCTTGTTATTCTTCATTTTAGTATAGCATAATCCGTGAAATGAGTCAAAGTCTATTCTTCCTTTTGAGAAAAATAACGTAACTGTTCAGTAGGTCTGCGCACTTTGCTGCGCTGACCGTAAGAAAACATAGGCTGGAGGGCAAAAAATCCCATCAGCGAAGCTGATCTGGAATGGATTTTTTGCGTGTAACTATGAAGGTACTGAATAGTTACAAAATAACAATAAATGGGGTGAGAGTTATTCTTATACAAAATAATTAGCTGCAACTAATATAATGGGAAAAACTCTCAATTACAGATATTGACAATAAAGTTAGGATATGCTAACCTTATACCATCAGTTAGACGGAGCTAACCCTTGAGCAAAGGAGGAACACATCATGAGCGTTGTTATTATTGGCGGACATGACCGTATGGTCAGACAGTATAAAGAAATTTGTGAAAATCATAAATATAAAGCGAAAGTTTTCACCCAGATGAAGACAGGGCTTGATAAACTGATCGGAAGACCGGATCTTCTTATCCTGTTTACTAACACCGTATCCCACAAGATGGTGCGCTGCGTATTAGATGAGGTAGATGAGAACCGTACCGATATCGTCCGCTGTCATACAAGCAGCGGCACAGCACTTGCTGAGATTCTTGAAAAACACAGTGCATAAACCGGAACTGCCGGTGGGATAATGTGATGAAAACAGGCAATAATCCGGCAGATATGCACATTTACTGTGATGACAGTAAGAAAGCACAGGCCGGAAGGCACGGAATCATTATGATGGAAAGGCGGTAAGACGCATGAGCGAAGAGATCTTCGGGGCAGTACAGAAGCTCCCGGTCAATGGAACGAAGAAGCAGGTCGTTTTACAGTGTGCGCCGCTTCTCACAGGCATCAAATTATCCAATCTTTTAAATGTGCGGGCGGATCAGAAAGAAGAAGTATTTAAACTTTTGAGGGATCAAAGATATGTTGCCGGGTTCTTTATGAATTCCGCGGCAGATTGTCGATCCTGCTTTATCGTCCGGGGATGCTTGCAGCATATCTGGACCGGGAGGACGTTAAGAAGCTGATGATGTCCTTCGGATATGGAGACCTTGAGCTGGAGGAGATATTAGACCGCATCGCGGACGGTTATCAGGAGCACATGGACGGAAAAAGGGCTTCCCTCATGAGATCGGTCTTGTTCTCGGATATCCGCCGGTTGATGTGGAGGGATTCATCAAGAAGGAAGGCAGAGATTTTCTGTATTCCGGATATTGGAAAGTATATGGAAATCTGGAAGATACGTTAAAAACATTCGAAGCGTATGACCGGGCGAGAGATTATGTGATCTCCATGACCGGAAACGGAATGAAATCAGGGATATCCTGGCGGCATCCTAAGTACCGCCGGTTCCAATAATAAAAAAGCGGTGGACGGCGAGGTCCGGATTACCGCAAAACAAATTTCAGGAGGAAATAAAAAATGGATAAGGTTATTGTTGCATACTGGTCTCAGACAGGAAATACAGCTGCTATGGCTGCAGCCATCGGCGAGGGAATCACAGAAGCAGGTAAGGAAGCTGTTGTTACAGACATCTGCCAGGAAACATCCGGATGATGCAATGGGGCTGAGGTTCTTGAGGAAGGCAGATGGGCGTTTGTAAAGAGCTTGCTGCATTAGCATAAGATATATTTAAAGTAACTGTTCAGTAGGTCTGCGCACTTGCTGGCGCTACGGTTGAGGCGGCGAGGGTGTTATCTGCCAGGAAACTCCGGATGATGATAGGCTGGAGGGCAAGATATATTTAAAAATCCCATTAGCGAAGCTGATCTGGAATGGATTTTTGCATGTAACTATGAAGGTACTGAATAGTTACTATTTAAATAAGAATGTTCTGACATAAACATAAAAGATGCCGCCGGGAAAGGATGCAGTCCCGGCGGCGTTTTTATGGTGCTATATGTCTGAAAGAAGCTGCCGATCATCACGAGTGACCACTTCAGCGCAAAAATGTACTTTGACATACTCTTACAGGTGATACAAAGACCGCACCCCGCATGAAATGTGGCGGAGCGCGGTCTTTATAATAGCCTAGAAGAATGTCCGTATAAAGTTGTTCTTGCAGAACCGGTACTGCCTCGTCGGCCGTCCTTTGCCTTCCTGCTTCTGGGATTCGATCTCTTCTATTAAATTAGAGTCCAGAAGCTGCTGTAAAATACGGTTGCAGCTGCGGCTCGTGATGTTGAGCCACTGGGACAAAGGAGGCGGCTGTCATGATCGTGTCTTTATCCATCTGGAAGAGGCCGACGATCTTTAAGAGATTGCTCTCATTGATCCCGTTGCTCTGGGAGTAGTCCAGAGCCTTCGTGTTGGAATAGCTGTAATTTAAGGATCTCGTAAGAGAGAGCGGGCCGGTGAGGGCATTGTCCTCGCCGGAGATGACAAAACCGTCATTCTTTCCGTATTTGACAGCCTCCTGCAGGGCAAGATCTGCCTGATAATGACTCTCACCGAGAGATTTTCCGAATCTGGCGCCGAGACGGAATTCCAGATCGCCTTTCTGATCCAGAAAGCGATGAGATCCTGGATACGGCTGAAGCTGCTCTTGTAGAGATCACTGTCGAGGTCCAGCTCGAAACGGTTGGAGACTGCGTGGAGTGAGAAATCGTATGCGTACTCTTTCCGGAAATCAAGAAGATATTTGTGAAGGGTGATCTCAGATATTCCCGGTCCTGTGAGGAGATATTATCCGGATAGACAAGCTTTATGAGGATCACGAGCTTGTTGAGCTGGTTCTTCTGCTTTAAGCGGATAGAATTGATTGCGTGCCGGATGGAATCGCGGACCATCTCCTCCGTGGGGAGAAAGTGGATATAGGGGATCTGAAGCTTGTTGAGGACCTCCCAGCTGGTTTGTGGTCCGCGTGAACATCATGTGTTGATGATAATGGCCAGACACATGTTAACCGCGGCTATCGTGTACAGTTCAACGGCGCTATTGGACCGTACAAAGGGAGGCTTACGTTTCGCTCCTTCTGTAAACCTGTCTATCATGAAGTTCTTAGGCTTCGAGCAGACATTCAAAAACAGCCTTAACAACACTCCCCATGGGCGGCGCTAAAGGTGGTTCTGACTTCGATCCGAACGGCAAGAGCGATGGAGAGGTTATGAGATTCTGCCAGTCCTTCATGACTGAGTTATATCGTCACATCGGACCGGACGTAGATATCCCGGCTGGTGACCTTGGTGTAGGCGCTCGTGAGATTGGCTATCTGTATGGCCAGTACCGTAAGCTTCGCGGTGCATTCGAGAACGGTACTATCACAGGTAAGGGACTGTCCTTCGGTGGTTCTCTGGTTCGTCCGGAAGCAACTGGTTACGGCGCTGTTTACTATGTAGAAGCTGTTATGAAACATGAGAACGATACAATCGAAGGCAAGTCCGTTGTTGTATCCGGCTTCGGTAACGTTGCTTGGGGTATCTGCAAGAAACTGGCTGAGCTAGGTGCTAAGGCTGTTACCCTGTCTGGTCCGGACGGATACATCTA
>VOFH01001141.1_pt1 | contig 40000 bp, 58 predicted proteins | sample 5384091 | NCBI WGS metagenome assembly VOFH01 (sample SAMN12384727, study PRJNA508395) | human gut metagenome | isolation source: healthy gut G | host: Homo sapiens
AGAATGTCGTAGAATTTGCAAAGGCAGAATACGGGATCGATAAGACGCAGGTATCCAGATTCATGAACATCAATGACAAGTTTTCCGAGGGCGGATACGCACCGGAACTCAAAGCAGAATATCAGGGATTTGGATATGCCAAATTATCGATCATGCTGTCGCTGCCGGATGAAGTAAATGAGGTACTGACACCGGATCTGAGCAAGTCAGAGATTCAGCAGCTTAAAGAAGATGTGGACGAGGAAAAAAAAAGACCACAGATATTGAGGTCATGCTGGAAGAAAAGGACAGTGTGCAGCAGGCACTTGACACAAACCTTGAAAAAGCTGTGTATCAGCTTGGAAAGGATGCACCAGAAATCTATGAAAAGCTGTGGACTTCTAGTCTCGAGAATGGGGAGACAGGAAAACATTTCATTGAGAACCTCATACCGAATGAAAAAGCAGTCTACACGGTCCGTATTCCGGGACAGGTGCACACATGCTTGCAATCACAGAAAACAGTGATGAAGTGAAGCTTTTGAACCTGCGTGATGCGAGCCGGAACGAGGTATATAGCAAAGAGGATATTGAAAAAGCATTTGGGAAGATCAGCCATGCAGCAGGAACATGGAGAGAATCCTGGGAAAAGGAATATGGTGAAAAATTACCGGAAGAAAAGCAAGTTGCACCGGTACAACCGAAATCCGCACCTAGAAAAGAGAGCAAAGTTATCTCAACGATCAAAAAGAAGGATGATGTGCAGCAGGCAGCAGAACCACCGAAAGAGCAGACACTTCATGATGCTAATCCGGAGATTCCAAAGCCAGATCCGAAGAATACAGAGGAAAATGTAACAGAATCCGTTATAAATGACAGCGAAACTAACAAAAATGTTGTAAATTTACCGGAAAACGTTTCAAAACCGGAAGAAAGCGTATCAGAACAGGGAGAAAACGTACCAGAGGAGCAGATACCGGGACAGGACGACATCATGAACCACCCGGAATATTTACCGGAAAAGAAAACAGAAAAGCAGATCATTGAGGATGCCAAGAGAACGGTTGAAGCTATCCGCTTAACTCTAAATGACTGGGAATATACGATACCACAGGGAATGCTGGCAACCATATTAGATCGTGTTGAATATTTAAAAGATACTTTACAGGAGCTGGTTAAAGGAGATGCCGATGAGGATGATGTTTAGGATCAGGCTTTTCATCTGGTCCGTATGGATGCGGATGCCAAAGCCATGGTTAAAGAGAAAATACCAGAAAGAGATTGAGCGCATGCAGCAGGCGGTGAAGAGATGAAAAAAGCAAGAAAAATAAGGTCAACTACAATTTTCCAAAAAAGAAACCTGTGAACTGATCGCAGAAAGGGATGGTAATGAGTGCCTGTTCTGTAAAATGCAGTACCACATGGACAAGTGCAGATCAGAAATGCTTTTAGGGATACCGGACATCATGCATTACATAAATAAAAGCCAGGGCGGACTTGGTATCGAAGAAAACGGTGTGCTTGGCTGTCGTTATCACCACGGATTGCTCGACAATGGCAACTTAGGACTCCGGCAGGAAATGTTAGAGATCATGAAAGAGCATCTTATGCAGCAGTATCCGGACTGGTCAGAAGATGGGCTTGTCTATAAAAAATGGGATTTTCCAACTTTTGAATAATATATCACGTAACTGTCAACAGAGGATTTCCGGAAGCGTAGATGGGGCTTCCGGAAGAAAGGAGAATTATGAAACAGCCAAGTAAACCGACAAGAGCACAGAAAGTGATCATTTCTGCACACAAACTAAGACCGGAAAACTGGATGGTTGTATACGAGAGTAAGGACACATTGGAGGTCATCAGTAAAAAGACGTCCATGCGGAAAGTCTTACAGAAATGAGGGATTTTGATGCAAAAGAAATGTAAATATTGCGGGAAAGAATTTGATGCTACGAAATCAAAACGTCTGTATTGCAGTGATAAGTGCAAAAAGAGTTTCTGGAAGAAAAAGGATATAAAGCGGAAACATGGTGTACACATGGAAAAGCCGAATGCAGCAGTCGTTGATATAGCGGTAAAAGCCAGAGAAGCCGGAATGACATACGGACAATATGTAGCGAAGATGGGAGACACGGATCATGCGTAAAAACACAAAAAAATATAAAAGAGAGCTTGCAGCAGCAAAAGCAGATATCAAGAGATTACTCAGTGAGGAGCATGTGCCGTGTGAGTTTTGCAGATATGAATCACGAATGGATGTACCGTGCACGCAGGGCGATAAAGAATGGTGCAGACAGCATGCAGTTTGGAAAGGCGATAAGCAGTTAAATTAGAATTTAAGCGAGGTAGTAATGAGAATAGGACTGATAGATGTTGATAATCACCGCTTTCCAAGCTTACCACTCATGAAGCTGTCAGCGTGGCATAAACAGCAGGGCGATACGGTAGAATGGTATGATCCGTTGACTGCGTGGATAAATCCGCCGGACAAGGTATATATGAGCAAAGTATTTACCTTTACATCAGATTATCCACATCCGGTATGCGCCGGCGAAATAATAAAAAAGGCGGAACCGGCTATAATTATCCTTCTGGCGGAGATCCATTGCCGACAGAGATTGAGCATATTTACCCGGACTATAGCCTTTACCCGGATTTGTGTAAAGATACAGCATATGGGTTTCTGACGAGAGGATGCCCGCGCGGATGTGATTTCTGTATCGTTGCAAAAAAAGAGGGGAAATGTTCCGTAAAAGTTGCGGATTTGTCCGAATTTTGGAACGGGCAGAAAAACATAGTACTGCTTGATCCGAATATGTTTGCCTGTAAGAACTGGAAAGAACTGAGCCAACAGCTCATTGACAGCGGGGCGTGGGTGGATTTTTCGCAAGGATGTGATATTCGTATCATGACAGAGGAAAAAGTACAATACATTCGGAAGATGAAGATTAAACAGATACATTTCGCATGGGACCGGTATGAAGATAAAGATAAGATTGTTCCGCAATTTGAAATGTTTAAACAACTTACCGGATGGGATCATAGGAAAATGACAGTATACGTTCTGTGTGGATTTAATTCCACTATAGAGCAGGATTTGGAGCGAATATATACGCTCCGGGATCTTGGATACAGCCCATACGTGATGATTTATGATAAATACAAGCTACAACCAAAAGATGATTTAAAGCGTATGCAACGGTGGGTAAATTCAAGGTTTGCCTTTGCCGCTGTGAAAAAATTTGAAGATTATAAATAAGCTAAACTGAAATTTAACGGAGGTAAATGATGGAAGCAAAATATAGAGTATGGGATAAAGATAGAAAAGAATATCTATCGGCTGGCATGGTGTTTATAGGAATTCTGCCAAAAAGCAGACCGGTTAAAAGTGAAATCTATTTGGATATAATACAGGATCCGGATAGGTATAAGGAGAGATTCATTATTGAACAATGTGCAGGATTAAAGGACAAGAACGGAATCGATATATTCGAGGGAGATCTATTAAGAGCACATGGAAATCCAGCTGATATTTGCGTTGCTGAATATGGAGAATTTAATGTAATCAATGTAGAAACGCTGGAAGTTATTGATCGTGTCATTGGATGGAATACACACGTATTAAAAACAGATGCAATATCAGAATGCGAACCATTTTGTATGACAATGCCGCTCAATCAGGAATATATAAACAGATGTGAGTATGAGGTACTGGCAAAAACAATCCATGAAGTAAAAATGGAAAAAGTTAAAAACTGAACTTTAACGTAGGCATTGAAATCATGGATAAAACAACCTTGCAGTTTATAACTGTAATAAAAAACGGTGAAGTAAAACATATAGGAAAAAGCATTATCAGACAGCCGGAAATTAAGTTTGGCGGTGGCACAATAAAATGGTTTGACGACAGACTGTTATTAAAAAGATAAAGAAAAAAGAGAGGAGAACAACAATGAAAACAACAGCAAAAGACATCAGGGAACTGAGCAGACGCTTAAAACCTGAAACATGCACGATCACACGTATCGCCGGTGCATACGTGGATGCAGAAAAAACATCATAACAAGATTCAACGAGACATTTTTGAACATGGAAGATACAGAAATGTTCAAATATTTAAACATCATCAAGAAAATCTACTCAACAAAGATCAATGAAAAAATGCTGACATTAGAATTTGATCCGGCGGATTTAAAACAGACGCAGGGATTTTTGCAGCGGCTCACAAACGGAAAATTGAAAGATGAAGCAGCAGTGGATGAAATGATAGATAAAATCATTTGCAACTACGATTACATGGGTAACTACCTGATCCTCTTACTGCACGATGCATACGACATATTAAAATATACGAGCGATAACGGAAAATTAGACGAATCAGAGGAAGTTTACGAATACATACAGTGCATCATCTGCCCGGTATCGCTTGAAAAGCCGGGACTGGAATACAACGAGGAGGAAAACGCAATCACACCGATTAACAGAGACTGGATCGTAGGAAATCCAAACGTAGCATTTATTTATCCGGCATTCATTGACAGGAGCGCAGACAGAGACAGAGTAATGTATTACACAAAAGATGCGACATGCACACATAAGGAGATCATGAGAGACATCTTAAACTGCAAAGTAGAATATACACACAGCGAGATTTTAGAAGAGCTGGAAGATGCGATATATGGCGTGACAGGAGAAAAAGAAAAAACAGAGGAATACATGGAAAATATTGCAGCAGTCATTTTAGCGCCTGGATCTGTAAATAGTGAGAAAGATCCTGATATGGATCTGAACACATTAGACACCATTTTAAAACGTGCGGATATACCGGAAGTATACAGAAAACTGATTGTGGAAAGGCATAAAAAAGTTTGGGGAGAAGATTATAAAAAAATCTCATTATACCAGGATACAAAGCGGCTTGAGAAGTTCTATGCGAGAACCAGAAGAAATAAAACAAAGAGCCTTATGGCGAGGGCTGCAACGGAATTATTGAGCTACGGACCATCTGAAACAGCAGACGAGATCAATAAGCACATTGAAAGCATGAGGTAGAAAACATGATGACACCGGAAGAGATAGCAGGAAGCTACAGGAGAGCAGTAAATCAGAGCGCACAGATAAACATTCTCGCAGAATTAAACACATGCAGCAGGGAAGAAATCATAAAAACATTAAAAGAGCAGGGATTTAAAATAAAAACAACAAAAAGAGGGAGGAAGAAAGCGGCAGAAACGCCGGAAACACTCGGTACGACAGAGAAAACATCAACAGAGGAAAACACTGCCGAGAGCATAGCGGCAACAGTTGCAGCAGGCACAGCGGACATGATCGGAAAAGACACAAAGGAAAACGGCAACGAACCAGCAGAAAACGTACATGCAGCAGCACCGGAAGATAAAGGCATAGAAACATCAGAAAGCGAAAATGCAGCAGTACCAGACATTGTAAAAACCGCAGTAAGGAAAGAGATGATCGTTGTACAGAAAAACATAGACAACATAGAGGATCAGATAAAAGCAGTAAAAACAACAATGAAAGAACTAGAAAAATCTCTGGAAAAACACATGCAGAATTTAAAAACATTAAAACAGTACCTAGAATAACAGTTGCACCGGTGCAACAGAAAGAGGCTTGCATGACAAAAAACATATTAACGCAGTACGAGGCAGCACGGCATGAGAGAGAGGACGTAAAAAAGCGCATTCAGGAGACGGAGAGACAGCTAAACAGGATAGAAAACATGCACAGCGTCGGCGACATTGTGAAAGGAGGTTCAGGCGGAAGAGAGAAGATAAAAGTTGAAGGCTTCCCAGATAAGGAATACAGTAAGAAAAAAACATTGCTGCTTCAAAAAAACATGAGGCTGCGGGAAATAGAAAAAAAGCTCGAAACATTAACAGACAGCGTAGAGAAGTACATTGACAGCATTGAGGACAGCAGAAAAAGAAACATCATGCGTTATCGATACATAGACGGTATGACATGGAGAGAGACAGCAAAAAAACTCGGACCGGGAAACAGCGAGGATGCCGTGCGCATGGAGATAAAGCGGTTTTGAAACAGACATAAAAATAGCGTGGGCGATCGCCCACGCTATAAAACATTCATTCATCAGTAAAAGCATAATAAATGTCACCGTTATAAATGCATGACCGCATAGGATTTAATTTTCATCGAGAGCGGTATATACACCATCTTCAACGACAAGGGTTAGAAGATTTCCTAAATCGTCCTTCAAACGTGCCAGACTCTCAGAGTTGGTTGCGTCCTGCATTTCTGAAATGATAATGTGTGCATCATTAAGCGTTTTCAATTCACCAACTGATAATTGTATACCTTTTAACTTGTGCATTTTATTGACCTCCGATTTTTTATTACACCTAGTTAAGACTGCGATAATTATAATACTATTCTGTTGAAATATAAAATTTACCGCCAGCTGTGATCCGGCGGTAAATTTTATATCTTAATCCTCCATAAATGCATTTTCAGAGCGACCAGTTTCAAACCATTTGCAGATTTTATAATTGTCCTCAAACGTGATTTCAACGAGAACTTTATTACCATCGCTGCCGATAGAAACAGCGTTATGGATCAACAGAAGATTTTGCAGTGCCGGGTTGAAAATCTGGTAAGAAAGAAAACAACCAACCTCAACACAGTGTCTTGCCTCTGCACACTTTTTAGCCAACTTACGAGCCTCTTTGTTTAAAAATTCTAATCCTGTCATAATTTTAATTCCTCCGTATTTTTAAAATTTTTCCGGTTATCCGGGAAGGACAAGCCGGGGAATTGAACCCCGGTAAACGCCACCGTTTGCCTAATCTGCTAAAAAATTAGCAGACTTTTTAAATGGTCCAGCTACAGAGATTTTTGTTGGCGCAAAAGCTTTTTCAAAGGCTTCATATTCTGCAAGAGAATTAAACTCTTTTCTTTCAAGCGCCGTATTATCTATGATCACACCTTGAGGAGATATGACAACGATAATCTTATTACTGTGCTGCTCATAAACTGTGGCGTTCTTGCCTGTATTGCTGTTCTTTAAAGTTTTTCTAATCTTCATCTGGCTACCTCCGTTTTCGTTGCTGTTGTTTTCTTGTTGAGATTACAATACACGTTTTTTTTATATAATGTCAACACTTTTTTATAAAAAAGTTTATATAAAATAAATAATCAAGTTGACAGAATATAAAAATAAATGTATCTTAGAATAAAGAAAGGAGATACCATATGAATACAAACGTAAGGGAATATATCAATTTATGCAGAGTAAAACGAGGGAACATATCAGAAGCCGAACTTGCACGGAGAACAGGACAGACGCCGCAAAATATGAATAATAAATATAAAAGGAATACTTTTAAAATATCGGAATTGGAGAAAATCGCCGAGGCGTTCAATGCGGATTTGAAAATATCTTTTATAGATAAAGAAACAGGAGAACCTATAATATAAACTATTATTTATATTAAATAAAAATAAAAATGAAAAAGATATAAAATAAATATATAAAATGATTGACAACATATAAAAAATAGTGTATAAAATAATTGCCGAAAGGCAATAGGCGAAAGCCAGAAAGGAGAAAAATGAGCGAAGATATGAGCGTATTTAAAAGCTATTTAAGAAGACTTTTACAGGATCTGAAAGATTTAAGGGAAGTTTTAAAATCTAATGATTATGAAAAAGCGGAAAAGATGGTCGATCAATTGATCGATGATACTCAGAAAGGAATTGAGGACAATTAAATACCAGCTAAGGAAAGACGGCTTGAAACACAGCCGTCTTTTTCTATGCAGAAAAAATAAAAGTGTTCGGTTTGTTCGGTCAAAATGAGTTATAATGATAATGTCAAACGAATCCCCATAAAACATTGACAGGCAGATAGGGCGTCAGATCAATTCGATCTGGCGTCCTTTCTTATGCTCCAAATGCCGGAAACAATCGGTATGAGGAAGTGCGCCGGATAGGTTCTTTCGGGATTTTTCAAAATGCATTGCGGGTCGGCGAGCCCAACGTCCGGCTAGCTAATAAGTATTTTTTATAGGCATTGCCGAATTTGGAGGAAAAATGGCAGTCAAAAACGCGGAAGAATTTGAACAGATTACAGTACCATCAAAAACGCTGGAAGCCTTATTTGGTGTGAAGGACAGGACAATTAGAGACCTGGCAGACAAGGGCATTGTAGCACGTGATTCACACGGCAAGTATTTGTTCTGGAATTCGGCAAAAGGGTATATCACCGCATTGAAAATTGCAAATGCTGGAAAGGCACCTCAAAAGCCGGTAGATGGAGAGGAAATATTAGATTGGGAAGAGGAGAAAGCACAGCACGAAAAAATAAAGAGGCAGATCACGGAAATTAAATTACAGCTGATAAAAGGACAGGTACACAAAGCGGAAGACGTAGAAGCTGTAATGACAGATATGTTTACGAAGTTCCGGTCAAAGATGACCGCACTGCCGTCTAAGCTTGCAAAAAAGCTGGAAGGAAAACAGAGAGCGGAAATACAAAGAATCTTGAAGGAAGAAATAGACAACGCGCTTGTGGAATTATCAAACTACAATGCAGCAGATTTTTATTCGGACGAACACATTGACATTTCCGGGGACGGTCTCAATACGTTAGGAGTTGACGAAGGAAATGAGTAAAGAAGTAAGCTGGCACACATTACAGTTGATGTGCAGGCTCGCCGGAACATTAAGACCAAAGGAAAACATGACAATCAGTCAGTGGGCTGACAAATACATGATACTTCCAGCAGGATCAAATGAAGCCGGACATTACTCTTCCAACACAATTCCATATCAGAAACAGATCATGGATGCAATCACTGATCCAGAAGTGATAGACGTTTCTGTGCAGAGCTCCTCACAGGTAGGAAAGACAACCATTATCATGTGCGGGATCGGATATTATATCGATTACGAACCATCAAACCAGATGATGGTCATGCCAACAATTGATGATGCCGAGAGATTTTCAAAAACGCGATTAGCACAAATGATTTCGGATATACCACAACTAGCCAGTAAAGTATCAGAACCAAAAGCTAGAAATTCAAACAATACAATTAGATTAAAAAGCTATCCAGGAGGAAATATTGCACTTGCAGGCGCGAATTCTCAAGTTCGTTAGCATCCGATCCACGAAGGGTGATATGGATGGACGAAGTAGACCGATTCCCGGAATCAGCAGGAAGCGAAGGAAACCCGATTAAGCTCGCGGAAAAAAAGAGCTACAAGTTATTGGAATAAAAAACATATTAAAGCATCAACACCAACGATTGCCGGACGAAGCAAAATTGAAGACGCATACAAAAAAGGAAGCATGGCGCAATGGTGTGTGCAGTGCCCGGAATGCGGAGAATGGCAACCTTACGATTTTAAAAGGGTTGATTTTGAAAGCGTGTCGATGGCATGCAAAGGTTGCGGAGTGCTAGTGCCGGAAAGAGCATGGAAAGATAGCAAACATAAATGGATTGAAACACATCCAGAAAGAAAAAAAGCAAAGTCATTCAAGTTAAACGAGCTTTGCAGTCCATTCGTGGACTGGGAAGAAATCATACAAAACTTTAAAGACGCAGATGAAAAAAGAAAAAAATATCATGACTATGAAGATTTGAAAGTTTTTACCAACACAGTTTTAGGAGAAGTGTGGGAAGAAACAGCATATGCGGAAGAAACTGTGGATAACAAGACACTGAAATCGAGAGCAGAAGTATATCCGGCAGATATACCGGAAGGAGTACTGCTTTTGACAGCGGCGATAGACGTACAGAAAGACAGATTCGAGATAGAAATAAGAGGATGCGCAAGAGATTATGAGACATGGGGAATTTACAAAACAGAAATTTATGGAGATTTGATCACAAAAGAGCCGTGGAAAGATTTAGAGGCATATCTGGAGCAGACGCTTTACTTTGAGGACGGAAATGCACTCAATATTGCAGGTTTTTCTATTGACACAGGAGGCTCATACACCAATCAGGTGTACTCATGGGTCAAAGAAATGAAAGAAAAAGGAAAAAAATGTTACGGAATCAAAGGATATGCAGGAAAACCAAATATTCCACTGCTTTATAAAAGAACAGTCGTACAGATCAAAGATGAAAAAACGGAAAAGAAGTCATAGTTGGTAGAACGCTTATACATATTATCGGTGTTGATTCAGGAAAAGAAGACATCACAAACCGATTGGGAATTATAGAACCCGGAGCCGGGTACTGCCACTTTCCGGCAGGAGATGCAAGAGGATACGATGATGAGTATTTCGAAGGTTTGACATCTGAAAAGCAGGTTCTAAAAAAAGTGAATGGTGTTTATAAAAAAGTATGGAAAAAGACCAGAGAACGAAACGAACCTTTTGATCTGTTTAACTATAATTACGCAACAGTGGAGTTGATAAGACCGGAGTGGGACAAATTAGAAGAAAAAATAAAGCACGGGGTCAATTATATGCGCAAGCGCCCACCAAAACGCACAGTAAGACGAAGCATTAACGGAATTGAGGGATGATATGACAGTAACAATCAGAAATAAAAACCAGCTATTAGATGCAAAAGAGACGCTGGAAGACTTGAAAAAGGCGAGAAAAAAGATATTGCTTGGTGGTCAGGCATACGAAATTGGAGACAACAAGATGACAAGAGCCAGCCTAAAGGAAATATCAGAAGAAATAAATGCGTATGAGCGTGCAATCAATGCTTACGAAACAAGAGGAACAACAAAACGCAGGATGGCAAGAGCAATACCGCTGGGGTGATAACATATGGGATTTTTTGCAGAACGAAAAAAGACAAAAGAACAAAAAAGAGCTCTTGAACAGGCACAGATAGAGAATCAGATTGCAAAAACAAAAGCAAACACGATGATATTAAACGCCAGAATTAGTGCAGCGGAAAAATTTACAAATACAGGATACTCACACGGAGGAGCATCACGATCGGAATCATGGGCGAAAGGGTACGATGACGAGAGCCTGTCGCCAAGCAGCGACATTGAAATGAACCGAAAAGAATTACGACAGAGAACCAGAGATCTGTATATGAATGCTCCGATAGGCACGGCAGCAATCAAAGCCACTAGAACAAGCTGTGTAGGGATTGGGTTAAAACCGAAACCAAAGATTGATTATGAATTCCTGGGTATTAGCAAAGAGGAAGCAGCAGACATACAGCGATTAATCAAAAAAGAGTTTGCAATATGGGCAGAGAGCACATTGTGCGACATATGCGATCTAAACAATTTTTACGAGTTACAGCAGATTGTATTTAACGACTGGCTCATGAACGGCGAAGAATTTGTCTTAATGGCTTACGGAGAAAAAACAAGTTACATGCCGTATCGGTTGAGATTGAAACTGGTAACGGCAGACAGAATTTCAACGCCGGGAAGTCTCGATGGTACATATGACGGATACGATCAGACAACAAAGTCAGGAAACAGAATCATGAACGGTGTAGAAATAGATAAAGATGGAAAGGTAGTAGCATATCACATAAGCTCAAACTTTCCGGGAGAAAACGGCACAACACAGACAACATGGAAGAGGGTTGTAAAAAGAGGGAAAAATACCGGAAATCCAAACATACTGCATGTGTTCAACGCGGAACGTGCAGAACAGTACAGAGGAGTTCCATTTCTCGCACCGGTAATCACATCGATCAAGCAGTTGACCAGATACACAGAAGCAGAAATCATGGCAGCAGTCATCAATTCAATCTTTGCACTTTTTGTAAGTACAGAAGATGGGGAAGAGGTTGAAGGTTTTTCAGGTGTAGATTCCGAGGATGACGACTGGGATGATGATACATATCCAGATACAAGCAGGCAGGATAATGAGTACCGGCTTGGAAACGGAATTATTAATTTCCTGAAAGAAGGAGAAAAAGTGGAAGCGGTAGAAAGCAAACATCCATCAGGAAATTATGACGGATTTGTAACAGCTTTTACGACAATGATAGGCGCAGCACTGGAAATATCACCAGAAGTGCTCATGAAAAAATTTACAAATAATTTTTCCGCGAGCAAAGGTGCCTTAAATGAGACATGGAGACATTTTTCGACAAGAAGAAAATGGTTCATTGATGATTTTTGCAAGCCGGTATATGAATTATGGCTTTCAGAAGCAGTGGGAAGCGGAAGAATAAATATTCCGGGATTTTTCACAGATCCACTCATGAAACAGGCATACGCAAGTGCAACATGGACAGGACCGGCGCAGGGTTGCTTAAATCCGGTGCAGGAAGTAAATGCAGCAGTTACACGCATGGAACACGGACTATCAACGCATGAAGACGAATGTGCAGCAATTAACGGAAGCGATTATGACGACAATGTAAGAACGTTGATGAATGAAAATAAGAGCCTGGCAGAGGCAAACAGACAGGAGGAATAATATGCCGAAGAAAATAGAAATCAAAGGTCCGATCATAACAAGTAGCTCAGACTGGGTATACAGATGGCTGGGAATGGAATATGCATCGCCAAAAAATTAAAAGAGGACTTGGAAGCTGCAGGCAATGAAGATATTGTGATCGAGATTAATTCAAGCGGCGGAGTATGCGCAGCCGGAATGGAAATGTACCAGGCAATCATGGAATATCAGGGAAATGTAACGGCACATGTTATCGTGGCAGCTTCAGCAGCAACATTGCCAGCATGTGCGGCGGATAAAACTTTAATGTCAGATGCAGCTATTTTCATGATTCATAATACACAGTCGAGCGCATCAGGAGATTACAGAGACATGCAGATGTCTTCGGATGCACGGAGAGAGTTCAACGAGGGACTTATCAATGCATATGTGAGAAAAACCTGATTAAGCAGAGATGAAATACAGACATTAATGGACAATGACACATACATCAGTCCACAGACCGCGATTGAAAAGCATTTTGCAGATGGATACATATGCGGAGATCCAAACAGAACAGAGCAGACAGCAGATATAAATATTATGGGAGTTGTCGCAGCAGCGACAGCACCAGTCATTATACCAGAAGATAAGCTATTGGAACTGGCAAGTGCAATAAAACAGATAGAAGAAAAAACAGCAGACCGGACAACAAGGGAGTTGCACCGGTGCAACCGCAGAATACCGGTGAAAATGCCGTATCTGATACACCAACAAATTCAAAAGGAGGAAACGAGAAGATGACATTAAACGAGTTTTTAAAAAGAAAACCCGGAAGCGCAGACAGAAATGGATGCAATGCTCGCAACAAGAGAAAAAGAAGGGCAGACGCAGAAAGAAACCGGATCCAGTCGCTGGACAAACTAGCTAAAACAGTCAGTGCAGAGATGCTGGACGATGCAAAATATGGAGAAAATCAGTTAGATGGTCCGGCACTTGCATACAAAGCACTGGCAGAGGGCAACAAGATTGCTGAATCATACATGAGTGCAGCAGAGGCAGATGCGAACGATTCAGGAGTCAGAGATGTAGGAACCGGAAAACCAGACACTGGAGAAACTGACAATACAACAGACGAAGATGAAATGGCAGCATATGTCAATCAGAGGAAAGGACGGTAAAATGAGCATTTTAAACAAACAGGCATACGAAATGAAAAATGATCCACTTATTTACGATGCAACACATCAGTTTGATGCAAAAATTGTACAGGTTTCAATTACATCAGAAACAGCAGGAAGTCTGGAAAGAGGACAGGTGCTTGACTGTAATAATGGAACTTATGCAGTACATGCAGCAAGCGGAGAACCAAGCGTGATTGTAGCGGAAACAACAGGATACGCGGCAGATGATACAGATATCAGCGTACCGGTATACATTAGCGGCACTTTCCACACAGGAAAAGTGAAAGTAACGCCGGAACTTACAAGCGCAGATGTCGAAAAGTTAAGAGAAAAAGGAATTTATTTGAAGTAAAGGAGAGAGAAGATGGTAGTTGAAACACAGACACTGATCAATACGGTAAAAAGATGTATCCGGTTGCAAAATTTTTTAAAGACCGTTATTTCCCGGATGGCAGAACATTTTATTCAGAAAAAGCACTTATTGAAATGAAAAAAGGCACAAGAAAAATAGCACCATTTGTAGTTCCTGTCGTAAATGGTATTCCGATGGAATCAGAAGGATACAGCGCATATGAGGTTAAAGCACCTTATATTGCACTTAAAATGCCAATTACACCAGAAGAGCTTCAGAAAAAAGCATTTGGAGAGTCGATCGAATCCAACCGCAAGCCGGAAGACAGGGAAAAAGAACTGGAAGCAGAACATACGGACGATATGCGAAGAGCAATCTACAATCGGCAGGAGCTCATGTGTACCGAGATCATCACAACCGGTCAGATTGTAATGAAACATTATTCTACAGCGGAAGATGCCGCAAAAGGAACAAATTACAAACAGATGCTGCTCAGATTCTACAGTAAAGAGGAATTTAAGAATAAATATAAGTTTGTAAAAAAATGGGGAGAAATGACAACATCAGAAAAGATTCAGGAATTCTACAAAATGGCTGCAATCTTAAAACGACGTGGAGTGAAAGCAGTAGATCTGGATTTTGCATCAGATGTATCAATGGATCTCATGACAGACAAGGAGTTTTTAGAATTTTACAATAAACTCAATGTTAATACAGGAGTGATCGATCAGAAAGAACTTCCGGACGGAGTAACCAATAACGGAAAAATCAACGTAAACGGAGTCATCTTCGATATGTATACCTACGATGAAGTTTATGAAGATGCAGACGGAACAATAAAGGAATTCCTGCCAAAGGGTACAATCGCAATGCTCCATCCAAACATGGGAACAACCGTATATGCGCAGGTTACACTAGTAAAGGGAGGAACATTCAAATCCTTTGCGGAAAGAATCGTGCCAAGAGTTGTAGCAAGCGAAGATAACAACATGATGGAAGTACAGATGTTTTCCCGACCAGTGCCATATCCTTATGATTGCGACGGATGGCTCGTGGCAAATATCCATGATGACATCGCAAAGAGCCAGAATGATGCAGACAACAGTGTAGACACAGATGAACCGGCACAGTCAGGCGTAACACTTAAATCAGAGGCAGAGATTAAGGCAATGAACAAAAAGCAGATGTGATCGCTTATGCGGAATCAATCGGTTTATCAGGTCTGTCAACAGACATGAAACTTGAAGATTTACACGAAAGCGTATTGATATACCAGAATGAAACATACAGCGACTAAGGAGGAGTTTTATGCTGACAGCAAAAACGACAGTCATTGTTGGTAAAAAAGTTATACAAAAGGACAGACTGTAACAGGTCTGTCCAAGATCGACAAAGAATGGATGAAACTGGCAGGACTCATAGAAGAAACAATAGGTAAAAAAGAAGCAAAGAAGCCAGAGGAAACAAAAGATGAACTTTAAAGAGGCATATCAGGAAGATATAAACCAGGCATTTTTTGATATGGAAGAATTTGCATCTGCACATGTGATCGACGGAAAAGAATGCGAAGTTGTATTGACAAACTTATCAAAAACAGATGCAAAATGTCATACGGTCTGATGAAAGCAACCATAAACCCGAAAGAAACTGCAATTAACAAATTAAGTTACACACTTTATATCAGGGATAAGGATATGCGAAAAAAGTAACAACAAACGCAGTGATCAATCTGGACGGAAAAAATTATTTTGTACAGAGTGTAGATCATGCGGACGGAATTTACAAACTGATCATTGGCGGACACGCAGTGTAGGAGATAACAATGCTGGTTCAATCGATTTATGTAGACGAAGGACAAGTGAAAGAGAGACTGGGAGCTTTAGAAAGCCAATCGACAAAAGTAATTGTCAGGGCAGTAAACAGATCGTATACATCTGGAAAAAATGCGATCGCAGAGGAAGCTAGAAAAGGATATTATCTGTCACAACATGATGTAAATGGCAAAAACATACTGAAAATCACAAAAGCGACTTATTCGAATCCGGTAGCAACACTCAAATACACGGACAGACATAGAAATTTATATCTGTGGAATGGCAAAAAGCTGTGTCACCAGGAAAGATTATTCATTGGTCGCACGGTACACCAAATGTCCCAATATATAAAGCGGCAGTAAAAGAGAGCATGGAAAAGTTGAACTGCGAGGAGAAAACAAACCGTTCATCCAGAAAGTGCGAAGCGGAGAAGACGGTGAATTTGTCGGATTATTCCGAAGACGTACCGCAAAAAGAGATTCCCAACTCGTAGGAGTAGGAGGACCGGCAATACCTCAGATTTTAAAACAAGACACGATCATGGATAGATTCCAGAGGACAGCAGGACCGGTCTTACAAAAGAGACTCGACCATGAGATAGATGCAGTATTAAAAGGAGTAGTGAAATGACAGATCTTGACTTACAGGAAGCTTTAATAACAGAAGTGAAAGAAGTACTGGAACATCAGAGTATTAAAAGGCTGGATGGAGAAACATGGAAAGACTTCAATGTATACAGGCAGGACAAACCATATAAAGATGATGACGAAGACGAGGCACAGGAGAATTACATCATAGTAATGCTTGATGATGAAGATACAGATTCAGAGGGAAGATGGATTGTAACAGTACACATGTTGATCAGCGCCTATGTTCCATTCAATGAAGATACCGATCATCAGGGAAATATGATAATCGCAAACATTATGAACCAGATCGACCTGCATTTGTGCAAAAAAGGAATCATTGCAGACATGTACGAGATGGAACCACAGAGAAAAAAACGGTTCAATCAGGAGTGTTATCAAAATTATTACGAATGTGATTACATTACAAAATGGAAACTGCCAGAAATAAATATAGAAGGGATAAGGGACTTGGTATGACAGTGATTTATTTAGGCCCGGATTTAAAAGGAATCGTGCGGAAAAATCAGGTGTTCCGGTACGAACCGAAGGAAGTAATAGAAAGCGCAAAGAAAGTAAACACTCTCGCAGAAAATCTCTTTGTGACACTGGACAAAGTCCCGGAGACGAGAAAAGAGATTGTAAGAGAAGGATCTTTCCTAAACATCACATATGCAAAAATTGAAAAAGCAGGAGGTAAATCATGACGAACTACAAACACGGCATCAGTACAACCAGAGACGCAGACATCTCAATTGAAGTATCAGAAGCAGCAAGGGTACATGCGGTAATCGGTACCGCACCGATTAACTTACTGGATGATCCGGAAAAAGCGGTAAATACACCATATCTGGTAAAAAACAGAGGAGAAGTGAAGGAAAATCTCGGAATCTGCACAAATTACGAAGATTACACTTTGATGCAGGCAACACTTGTATCATTACAGAAAATCGGAACAGCACCACTTGTAATGATCAATGTATTAGATCCTTCAAAACCACAGCATGTGACAGCGGTAGCCGGAGAAGAATTTCAGGTGACAAAAGGAAATACAAAGGTTGAAGTAGAGGGAATCCTTTTAAAAACGCTCGTTGTATCAAAGGATGATACACAGGGAAAAGCAGATGAAGACTATGTAGCAGCATTCGATGCAAACGGTTATGTAAATATCGCAGTATCAGAGACTGGAAAATTAAAGGGTGCAGAGAAACTTACGATCGCCTACAGTAAATTAAACCCGAAAGGCGTTACAGAAGAGGATATCATCGGAGGAGTAGGAGAGGATGGAATCAGAACGGGAATTGAACTCGTGGATGAGATTTACAGCAGATTCCAGCTGATCCCGGATATTCTCACAGCACCAGGATACTCGAAATCACCACAGGTGGCAGCAGCACTTGAAATGAAAGCAGAGCTTTGATCGGAGAACTTACAAATGCAGTCGCAATTGTAGATATCGAATCAGAGACAACCGTGCGACCGGAAGACGTAAAAACAGCAAAAGATAAATTGGGATGTTTTGCAAGGCAGACAGTCGCATGCTGGCCAAAAAGTCCTTGTGGGAGGATACAGCGTATATGCTTCCTCTGTTGTTGCAGCAGTACTGCAGAGTGAAGCAACGAAAAACGAAGGAGTACCAACATCGCCGGACAACAAGACTGCTCCAATCGAAGGAGTTGTATTAGAAGATGGAAAAGAAATACATATGACACAGAAACAGGTAAATAACTTTATCAATGCAGCCGGAGTAGTGTCATTTTCTTATCTTGGCGGATGGAAGTGCTGGGGAAATAACACAGTCGCATATCCGGATAAAACGGAACCAAGCAACCGCTTCATCAAATGTGTAATGATGTCAAATTACATCGAGAATAGATTTAAGACAGAGTATTTATCAGAAATCGGCACGGATGGAAAAACAAAAGTGATTGATTCCATCGTGAGCAATTTTAACGCTGATCTTAATGCATTAGTGCCAGATTATCTTGCAGGAGCGGAAGTGATCTTTGATAAAGAAGAAAATCCAATTTCAGAGATTGAGGAAGGACGTTTTGTATTTAAGACCAGATACGCAGACTGGACGCCAATGGAATATATTGAAAACCGTTTTACATGGGATTCAGAAATCTTGCGGAAGGCATTTGAAGGAGGAGAATAAAGATGGGAAAAAAGACTAATTCCTGATAAAATTGAAAATTTCAATGTTTATCTGGGCACAGCAGCAGATTCAAACAGACTGATTGGAATCACAGATGAAATCACACTTCCAAAATTAGAAAATATGTCTGAGACTATCAACCTTGCAGGAATGGCAGGGGAATATGATTCACCGACAGTCGGGCAGTATAAGAGCATGGAGATTGAGATTCCGTTTTCCAATATTTCAAAAGAAACATTGGAAATTGCAGCACGGGATAATGAACCTATGATTATGAGGAGCTCACAGGAGTTTATCGATCCGGAAACACATAAAAAAAGACAGATCGAATAGAACAATCACAGTCAAAGGCATGACCAAAGCCGTAAACTATGGAAGATTAAAAAAGGAAGTTTTGGAAATCCAAGCATAACCAAAGAGGTTACGTATTACAAAGATGAAATTGCCGGAGAAGTAGTCACAGAGATTGACAAATTCAATGGCAAGGCAGTCATCGGCGGCGTTGATATGACAAAAGATATTTTAGACTATATCTAAAAAGTGCCGGGGATTTCCCGGCACCAATAAGAAGGAGCAGAATGCACATGGAAGATTTAAAAAAAATGAACGAAAATGCAGAACTTGAAGCAGCGGCAGATAATGCAGTAAAAAATGAGAAAGGCAGTATTGAGAAAATCAACAGAGAACTTTCTTACGAAGTTGAATTAACCAGAGAGTACGACTTCGATGGAGAGAGAATCAGAAAAGTTGACCTGTCTGGGTTAAAAGAATTAACGACAGTAGACGGAACAGAGATCGATCAGGTTATGGAAAGAATGAACCATGAGCCAAGAAATAAATTTAGAGACCTGACATATACGAAACATATCGCAATGCGAGTGACAGGACTTCCGGTAGAATTTTTTAATAACTTAATCTGGAAGGACATGGAAAGAATTAAAAATAGGATCACACTCTATTTTTTGTTCTAGGAGCCAGCGATGATTTAATAAAAAATCTGAAGAAACTGGCAATCAGGATTTCAATGAAGATCAATACACCATATAACTATCTGATCGGAATATCAATATCGGATTTGCTTGATATGGCACAGGAAATCGCAGAAATTAATCAGGAAGATGAAGAAATGCGGAAAGCACGCATGGAAAATAACTAGGAGGTGCACAGATGGCTTCAAAAACTACATATGAATTGCAGGTAAAACTTGGAGCCAAAGCATCTCCAAGCTGGAAAACAACATTAAAAAACGCACAAAAGGACCTCGAAAGTTTCGAGAGTTTTAATAATAAATTAGCCACAGGAATTGCAGCAGGCGCAGTCGCAGCAGGCACAGCAGCAGCCTACGCGGTCAACAGTGCAACGGAAGTTTACAAAGACTTCGAACAGGAGATGATGACTGTAAAATCAATCTCCGGCGCAAATACTACACAGTTTCTGGAAATGAAGGATGCAGCCCTGGACGCTGGAAGGAATACAATTTTCACAGCGACAGAATCTGCATCTGCATTAGAGTACATGTCACTCGCAGGATGGGACACACAACAGTCAATAACAGGGTTAACACCGATTTTGCGTCTGGCAGCAGCAACACAAAAGGAATTACAGACAACAAGTGACTTGGTGACAGATTCCATGAACGCATTAGGAATTGGAATAGATGGACTGGATACATATCTGGATAAACTCGTAATGGGAAACAACAAGGCGAATTCTACGTCAGAAGAGTTTATGCAGTCACTTGTAAAATCCGGTGGAGCAGCAAGGGTATTAGGTGCAAGCTTAAACGACACGATCACAGCGACAGGAATCCTCGCTGATAATGGAAAAAAAGCAGAGGAATCAGGAACCGCACTTAATGCAATTTTTGTAAGGCTTGCCGGAAACGCAGAGGCAATCAAAGAATTAAAAATCTGAAAGTAAGCATCTGGAACGATGACGGGACATATGCAGGATTTGAAAACACACTGATACGTATCAATGACGCACTTTCCGGGCTTACAGATGAAAATAAGGCGGCGGCTTTAAAAAAGATTGCAGGAACGCACCATTATTCAGACCTTGCATATTTACTGGAGTCGGTCAAAACAGACACGGCGACAGGAATATCAGCATGGGATAACCTGGAGGGATATATTGAAAACAGTTCCGGCGCACTTGGCCGGATGTATGAAACCTCAGCAGACACACTAAAAACAGCAGAAAAAATTTTGAATTCAGCAACGGAAGACATGCAGATTCGCGTTGCAGATGTGTTCTCAGATGATGCAAAAGATTTTGTGCTTTGGATTGCAAACGAGATACCGAAAGCTACAGATGCAATCGTGGAATTCGCAGAGGCACATAGAGGAGAATTTGCAGAGGCACTCGAAACAGCCGGAGAGGCGATTGAAACCGCATGGAAGTACGGAGAAACAGCTGGAGAGTGGCTGATTGATAATCGAAAGGCAGTTATCGGTGGATTGGAAGGAATTGCAGCAGGATTTGTAGCAGTGAAAGCAGCAACAACAGGAATGAAAATAGCACAGTTTTTCACAAATCCACTCAACACTTCACTCGGCGCAATCGAATTAGGAGTAGTTGCGTTATCAGCACTGTCAGGTGCAGCAGAGGATGCACAAAACAAGATGATAGAAGCGGATCTGGCAGATCATTTCGGAAGCATCGCGTTATCTGCAAAAGAACTTGAACAGGCAGCAGAACATATCACCGGCATAGACATGATGGGCGGAGTGCTTAGTTCTTTAGAAGAGTACGATAAATTGGACACTTTTGAAGAAAATATGAATGAGGCATTAGAAAATATCAAAAAGCTGACTGGAAAGTATCTATCGGAATGGAGCTCACAGAAGACGAGCTGAGCTCTTACAAAACAGAGATTGATAATTATGTAAAAATGCGCAGGAATATGTGCAGCAGACAGGATATGCAGTAGCCCTCACATTGGGAATTGATGATGAAAATTCTGATATAAGTGCAATTGAAAGCAAAGTGAATGCATTTTACCAGAACAGCTACACGGAAATGGAGGCACTTGGAAAGGAACTAAGCAAGGCAGTAAACGACGCTTTCAGCGACGGAGTACTAGATCCGGAGGAAATCGCAAACATTTCAGAGATTCAGCAGAAAATGGCAGATCTGAAAGCACAATTAGCTACAGGAGAATTTGAAGCGCAATTAAGCTTACTTGGAACAAAGTATGGAGGAGAACTTACACCAGAGTCCATGGAAGAACTGATTGGAGAAATAAACAATCAGGAAGACACAGCACGTAAAGCATATGAAGAACAATATGTAAAGAAGATTGGCGCACTTGAAACCGCCAGAACAAATGGAGAAATCACAGACAATGAGTATAATCAGGCGGCAGGTGAGTATAAGAACGAATATCTGAATAATGTAAATGCGCTGGAAACACGCAGCGGCGAATTTGTATACAACACAATATATGAACAGTATGGCGGAGATTTAGAAGGATATGGAAACAAAATAGCAGAAAAAGATTCAGAAAAAGTGAAAGCATATATGAATATGACGCCAGAACAACTTGCTACATATGATTATGATCCACTAAATGATTATTATTTTGATACAGGACAAAGCCTGAAAGGCGATGAAGATTTTAAAACCACAATGGGTGCAATTAAAAATTGCTTGACGTTGCAGAACCACTTTTTGAAAAAGCAAAGGATGCAAAGAGTAAGACAGAAGCGGAAGGCGGAGATGTATCAGAAGACCTTGAAAATCTCGTAAAACAGACAACATGGATACAGAATCTTGCGAACGGAGACATGGATGCAATCTACGGATTGATTGGAGCCGGAGAAGGAAGGACGAGCGTATATCAGAGCATGAAACAAGCAGCAACAAGTGGTCGGTCGATTCCAACAGCAGCACTTGATGCAGCAACAGAAGCAGATACACAGCACATGAAGGATATACAGGATTCTATCTCGACAGAAACACAGGCGCTATACGATTTCTCACAGAATGAGATTAAAGCAAAATTCTCAAAAGGATTTGTAATTGATGCAGATGCAGATATCACAATAAATCCTATGATTAATATGGAAGAAAAATCTAAAAAGAAAAATAAAGCAAGCTATTATCTTGGAGATGTATACAGCAATGCAGAGGGAGGAATATACAACACGCCAATATTAACAACTTTCGCAGAGAAAGGAGCCGAAGCAGCAATTCCGCTGGATGGTTCACAGCGCGCAAAATCCTTGTGGATGCAGGCAGGTTCGATACTCGGAACATTGCCACAAGGAAATAGAGATGGAATGCTATTAGAACAAACGGCTGGAAGCAGAGCACAGACAGGGAATATGCAAATAACATTCAGCCCAACAATCACTATTCAGGGAAATGCAACACGAGATGAAGTACAACAGGGATTAACAATAGGAATGAACGATTTGAAAAGAATGATCAAAGAAATATCAGCAGAACAGGCAAGGACAACATTTTTATCGTAAGGAGATATAACATGGGAGGATATTACTATACAACCGAACAGGGGGATATGTGGGATTTCATAGCATGGAAGGTGTATAAAAACGAGAAGATGATAGAAACTCTCATGAAAGCGGAAGAAAATCGAAAACTGCTTGATATTTATATCTTTTCAGCAGGGACAAAAGTATGGTGTCCGCAGGTAAAAAGAGCAGGGCAATACGGAAGCAGTAGCTCCGTGGAGGGATAACGAATAATGGAAACAGCCAGATCAAAACTACTGATTGAATACAATGGAGTTGAAGCAACAGATATCATAGCAAATGACAGCACATCTTTTACATGGACAGACAATGCATCAGGATCAGCAGATACTTTGACGATCAACCTGAAAAACGAAGATCAAAAATGGATGAATGGTTTCTTCCCATCAGACGAAGATACTTTAAAAAGCATGGATACAGCTCGAAGAATGGTACCGGCTGACTACAGACAGGGAAAGATATATTGCGGAACTTTTCAGGTAGATAGTTTAAGCTATGGAGGATTTCCAAATACAGCAACATTATCAGGAATATCAGTACCAACAGGAGACAATTTTAATGTAAAAAAAAAAACCGCACATGGAATAAAACAACGATAAAAACGGTTTTTAACGACATAGCATCAGATTCAGGAATCGCACTTGTTTTTGACGCAGAGGATATGTCAATCGAATCCGTAAGCCAGTCAGGAAAAACAGATTTGTCATTTATCTATTCGCTTGGAAGTGAATACGGATTAGCAGTTAAATTATACAATGACAAATTAGTTGTATATGACTTGACACGTTACGAGGCAGCACCGGCAAGATACGATATAAATTATTCACAGCTTGGCGGATCAGGAAGTTATAGCATAAAAAAAAGAATAATACAAAAAAATGTAACAGCGTAAAGATACAATACACGAGCGATAAAAAACACTATCTTATGAGTACACAATCCCAGGAACATCCGGGAACAGGCAAATATTTATATCATCGAAAGCAGAAACATATAGCGATGCAGAAATTAAGGCAAAAGCTGCATTGAGAAAAAATATCAGAGAATCAACAACAATTACTTTAAATATGGTAGGAAGTGCAAAGTATGTAGCGGCGGATTGCTTTAATTTAGTAGGATTTGGGAAATTGGATGGAAAGTATTTTATTGATTCAGTCACGCATACAAGGTCAGGTGGCAAATACACAATAAGTATAGAAGCACATCTGACAGTGACAGATTTTTAGGAGGAAACGTGGCGACTCTATTTTTTGCAAAAATATCATCATTAAATAAGAAAAAAGGAACAGCAGACATTACACTGACAGACAGAGAAAATCAGGTTGTGCCACAAATACCGATTGTCAGAACACAGGAAAGTTTACCTGCTCCCGGCAGCATGGTGGCGGTGTTGCTGGAAGAAACAGCGGGAAGGATTGAAAAAGGACTTATACTTGGAAAGATATCCTAAGAATTGAGAGGACAAAACATATGGCAAGCGTTGGAAGTTTTGGAGATATTGATTTTACTGCAAATCCATAAATGGAAAAGCAAAAATATTATCATTCTATGATTTACAGAGAAATTCGACAGCTAATTATGCAGAACATGAAAGAAACGGTGAAAAATCATATCTGGAATTTACAGGAGATGGGCTGGACGAACTGACGCTAGGAATTGTGGCAGATGCAAAATATGGAATAAAACCTTTGGACGTACAAAGTAAGCTATACGCAAAAAAAGGCGCAGGAACAGCAGAAACATTTGTCGTAGGCGGAAATAGAATAGGGGACAACCCATATGTGATTACATCAATTACAGAAACATACAAAGCACTACATGCAGATGGAAGACCTATAAAAATAGAGTTTGAAGTCACTTTAAAAGAATATGCAAATAAACCAGCCATAATAAGTGCAATACCTTCAGCAAGAAAGATCGGAAGCGGGACAAAAACAGCAGCAGTAACAAGCAGTGACACGTATACGGTAGTAAAAGGCGATTGTTTATGGAAAATAGCAAAAAGCAAATATGGTAGCGGATCACAATATACAAAAATATATAACGCAAACAAAGATAAAATAAAAAATCCAAATCTTATATATCCAGGACAGGTTTTAATAATTCCTAAATAAACAGGAGAAAACGCATGACATTTGATTATACAAGCAATGGGCTCACGCAAAGCGAAAAAGACAGTATTGAGAATAACATAAGCACGATAGCAAGCACACCATATGCAACAGCACCGTTCATTCGAAATATGGGAATAAAAAAATATCCTCCAGAAACGCAATCGAGTATAGCAGAGAATCAATACGCAACAGAAGTAATGAGCCAGACTTCCATATGGGAGGACAGGGCAAAAGTAACAGAAGTTCATTTTGAAAATAAAAATGTAAGGATGGTGGTAGAGGATGGCAGGAATTAGTGCATTAGAAAATTTGCCGGAAATTGATGTATTAAAAAAGACGAAGGAATTACATTTGATTCAATCGTGAACGAGATGATAGCAGATTACGAAGCAAGATACAGAGAGCTTACAGGTGAAGAGCTGACAATATATCCGGCAGATTCGAGACGAATACTCATAAATGTAACAGCAGGAAAAATATATCAGCTCGCCACAATCATTAATGAAAGACATAAACTGAATTTCTTACAATATATGTATGGAGATTTCCTAAAGAATTGGGCAAGTAATTTTGGATTCGATAAAGATGGCAGAGAGAGTGCATCTGTAAAATTAAGATTTCATTTAGCAGATGCACAAAAACAGACATCGTTATCCCAAAAGGAACGCGCGCAACATCAGGGAATGGAATATTTTTCGCTACAGATGAAGATACAATTATTGCAGCAGGAGAAGAATATACAGATACAAATGCAACATGCACAGAAAAAGGAACAATTGGTAACAACTATGCAATAGGACAGATAAATTCGATCGCAGATCCAGTAAATCTTATTGAAAGTGTAGAAAACACAACAGAAAGCAGCGGAGGACACGACGAATATACAGATTCAGAACTTAGAGAACTTATTTATAATTTTCCGGAAAGGTATTCGACAGCAGGAAGCGAAGGCGCGTACAAGGAGCTGGCAATGGCATACAGCACAAATATTGTAGACGCAAAGATTATTACAAATAATGAAGCAGTGGTTCAAATATATATCTTACTGCAAAATGGGAAAGTGCCAGATGAAGAATATTGCAAAAAAGTGCAAACTTTTATTTACGATTTAAAAGAATCGCCAGACACTGACAAAATAGAAGTGAGAGCACCAGAAATTAATGAATATGAAATTAATGCAACATACTACATCCCAGAAGAAAAGAAAGAAATTGCAGATGGAATAAAAGAAGCAATAATGGACGCTGTAGAGGAATTTGCTGAATATACAAAAACAAAAGTAGGAAGATCCATTAATCCAGGAATATTAACGGCATATGCAAATGCAGCAGGCGCGTCAAGAATACAAATTTCATCGCCGGATTTTCAAAAAATAGGTGAAAGTGAAGTAGCTGTTTGTAGACAAATAAACGTAATTTTTGGAGGATTTGATAAGGAGTGAAAGGATGTTTAAGTTTGATGAAGTTGGGAGCACATACATGTCACTTCCACCAAATTTACAAACAATTGAGAATGATTGTTTTGGATACGCTTTAGACAAACAGATTAAGAAACTGCATGGACTTGCGAAAAATTTAACCATATGGAGCGACATTGAAAATGCAGATAAAAAATATTACGACTACATGGCTTTGTGCATTAAAGCACCGTACTATAGATCAGAATACACAGAAAAAACAAAACAAGATTTGCTAAAAACAGCAATAAGTATGCACAGGTACGCAGGAACAAGGCGGGCAATAGACGAATTATTAAAACTCATATTTGAAAAAGCCTATTTTATTCCGTGGTACGAATATGATGGAAAGCCATACCACTTCAATGCAAAGGTATTTGATATTTTAACAGAGGATACGGCGACAGTCTTTGTAAATGTAATAAAAGAAGTTAAAGCAGCGCGATCACTTTTGGATAATATATCAATTGGGAGAGAGGAAAAAGGAAACGTATACATCGGAAGTACAGTGCATCATTGTCAGAAAAACGAGGCAATTATAGAACAGTATCAAATAGAAAAGACGATAACACAGAAAAATTGCACCGGTGCAACAATGATACCAATTTATAGAGCCGAGAAAATAACAGAAAATTATCTGTTAAATTCAAAAATACATAATACAGAACAAATAATGATAGCAACAAGTACGAAACAGAAAAATGCAGAAATCAGAGAAAGATATGAAACACAAAATATAATAGAAAAGACTATATATGCCGAAGCAGGCATTCATAGTAAATACAAAAGTAAGATAGAGGAGGAATAATACGATGCCACAACCATTTGGACCAGCAGTAATGACAACGCAAGGAGAAGCATTGTTGGCAAAAGCAACAGCCGGAAAGTGCAAGATAGAGTATGTACATATGGCAACAGGAAACGGAACATATGCAGACAGCGAAAAAAGCATAGCGGCGCTGAAAGAAAGAAATAAATTAAAATCAGCAAAGAACACATACGCATTCTCAGATATTACAGTTGAAAATCAAAACTGCGTTTTCTTAGAGTCACTGATCACTAATCAAGATCCGGTTACGCAGAAAGTATTAGTATCAAAAGGATACTAAATTAACGAAATTGGAATATTTGCAAAAGAAGTCGGACAGGAAGATACAGAAGCTATTTTGTATTCGATTTGCGTAACCGCAGGAACGAACAATAACGGAGACTACATGCCGCCATACAATGGATATAACAGAGCAGAAATAACACAGAATTACATGATCACCGTTAATAGTTCGCAGGATATCACAGTAAATATGAAGGGAGCGGCTTTATTGGCAGAGGATGCAAATAAACTTCGTGACGACACTACAAAAATGAAATGCAAAATCGGCATTGATAACGGTCTGATTTACGTTCAGGCAATCAGCGAATAAGGAGGATAAGAGCAAATGGAAGTTGGAGAAAAAATTTATGTAGCCGACAAGGAGACACAGGACAAGATTTACAACATGCTTGCAGCAGAGTCGGTATGGGGCTTCGTAGAGCACATGGATGTAAAGAGTCCTTCTGCTAGAATTACAGCTATCGGACTTAATAAAAATTACAAGAATATTACCAGAAACGGAAGCACAGGTGTAGTTTCCTTGAACGACTGGGTAGATCATCCGGTTATCAAAGCAAACAAGCCTTACATGGTAAAGGCGGACGGAACACCGGATTACAGACTTTTAGAAACAGACTATACAAAGAAACTTGACGGAACCGCTTCTGATGTGTCCAACACAGCCTATAATGGCGGAGCATTTTCTTGGTTTCCGAAGATTTACAAGTATGAGAAGATGGAAGGTAACGATCGTACCGTTTTGTTCTCCATGCAGGCGAGAGACGGTTACGAGCCTAATGGATTTATTGATCCTTCTAACAATGTGCTTGAAGGAGTGTGGCTGCCTATGTTCTATGGTTCCAGACTTGGAGCAGACGGATCCACACCTAAAATGGTAAGCCTTGCCGGATTGCAGCCTTCCTACAATACGACAGCGGCACAGGAGCGTACAGCATTGCAGAACTTCTCTGCAAGAGCGCAGTTCCTCGGCGGTCCAATCGTGGAGACAATCATTGACTTCCTGATTATGATCGCAGGAACCACAGACCTTCAGACAGCCTTCGGTAGAGGTAACTGTAGCGGATATGACGAGTCGCAGGCGCCTACATACGGCGTGAAGCAGAACGCCGTAGTTGGCGGCGGACAGTTTTATGGAACCGACGACGGTAAGAGCCTGAATAAAATCTTCCACAGTATCGTGCTGGGAAGTTATCAGCAGTGGATGAGAGATCCGTATGAGGTTGTTGTAAACGGACGTGTAAAGGTAAGTAAAAATTACACCTACGATTTAACAGGTGCTGCTTACAGTGATACCGGAATCAACGTACCGAATAATGCTACGTGGGACAGCAATCACAATGTCAGACAGTACCCGATGGAATACAGAACTGTTCCGGGATATGGTGCAGTACCTGCAGGAGATATGAACGGCGGAAGTACAGCAACCGGAGGTTGTGATATTCTTTATCGTAAAGATCCGACACAGACGTTTACGGGCGTCGCCCTTCGGTTCGGTTCTTGCAACTACGGTCTGCCTGCTGGCCAGCGCGCACGTAGTTGGAATGCCGCAGCTTCTCTTGCGAACTGGCACCTTTCCGCCGCCGATCTTCTTTTACCACCTGTCGGCGTAGCCGCGTAGGGGGTATGGGGGTACGCGTAGCGTAATTCCCCAGTAGTAACAAATTTATAGGTTCTGTCCTTGAAACAAATAAATAACAGGGAAGGGAGCAGACGTCACCTCTGGGCGTCGCCCTTCGGTTCGGTAATTGCAACAACGGTCTGAATGATGGTACCAGCGCGCACGTAATTGGAATAACACAGCTTCTAATGCGAACTGGAACATTTCCGCCGCCTTTATTCTATCCAATATCGGAAGATAGACATAAAGCCTTGCACCCTTCCTACACCGCTGACGGTTGAGACACCGTTATATCCGCAATTATTTGTTTGGTGAGTGAAAATTAACTCGATACAGGACGAGTAGTAAAGCGGTCGCACCTGCTATTCGTAGGGGATAGAAGAAAAAATATCTTATAGGAGTGCGATTTTTTTTTGAAAGAGTACAAATATCTGTATCAGAAAATGCTGGATGAAAACATCATCCGTAAGGCATATAAGAAGTTGCGTAAAGGAAAAACCAAACGTAAAGAAATTATCGCAATCGACGCAAATATCGACGTCGAAGTTGCAGCAATGCAAAAGATGATCGAGAACACCAAGCCGCCAGACGTTCCGGTCGAAAACCCGGAGCTGGCATATAAGCCATGTAAGAGGACACCGAAGATCATCTTTGAGCACGGCAAGAAAAGAAAAATCTTCATGCCGGAAATACACGAACAATGGTTGCATCATATCATCGTGCTCATTTTGGAGCCGATTATAACAGCTACATCATACCGGTATTCCTGCGGCAGTTTCCCAAAGCGGGGAGCGCACTACGGAAAGAAATATATCCTGAAAATACTGGGAAGAGGCAAAGGCATAAGAAATTTCGGAAAGATCGACATCCGACATTTTTATGACAATATCAGAATCAATATCATAATGAAAGAACTTGCTATCAGAATAAAGGATAACTGGTTTTTGTATATCATCCGGCTATGCTTAAAAGGATTTAAGAAAGGGATTCCGTTAGGCTTTTACATTTCACAATGGCTTGCAAATTATATCTTGGAGCCGCTTGATAAGTTCATCACAGAAAAGTTGGGCTTGAAAGATTTCGTCCGATACATGGATGATATGATTTTCTTTGATAATGCAAAGAAGAAACTGCAAGCCGCCATTGTAAGCATCCAGATCTTTATCGGACGAAGATACCGCCTGATACCGAAGGGTAATTATCAGGTATGCCGCTTTTACTATGAAGGCAAAAGAAAGAAAATAGGCAGACCGCTTGATTTTATGGGCTTTCAGTTTTACAGAAACAAAGTCATTCTCCGGAAAAGCATTATGATAGCAGCAACCAGAATGGCGAAGAAACTTGCCAGAGCCAAGGCAGCTGGCAGGAGCTACTATGAAACACACGTTAAAGCAATGCTTAGTTACGTCGGCTGGTTTGATTGTACTAATACTTACGATTGTTACACTGAATACATCAAACCACTCGTAAACGTAGGCAAGCTCAAAAAAGATAGTATCAAAATTAAACAGGAGGAAAAATCATTATGAAGCAGTGGAAAGAAGAACATTGCAGTACGCAGCCTGAGGAACTGGAACTTATCGCACATGGCGTATACATGCAGCGCCGGAACATTGAAGCGGTAGAGCATGAAGCCACAGAGGAAATGGCGGCATATACCGACTACGTGTGCGAGAGCAGGGAGATTACCGAGTCAGAGTATGAAATGCTCAAGAGTATCGAGAGTATCAATACCGATAAGGCAATCGAGGAATACACATTGCAGCTTATGCAGGAAGGAGCGATTTAATTATGGCAAGTACATTAGCATTAGTATTCAAACGACTTTACCTTAAAGGCGAAATTACAAAAGAAGATGTGGAAGAAAGAGTAAAATCTGGGAAAATTACAAAAGAAGATTATAAGTATATCACAGGCGAGGCGTACCATGAATAATCTTGCTGAAATTGTAGAAAACCAGAATGTAATCATATCAATTCAGTCAGGAGTAATAAAGGATTTATTTAATTTATTAAGCCAATATATGACGGCAGAGGAAATGGACACACTTCCACAAGTGGATAAGATAAATATAGCAGCTAGGTTGACTACAAAAGTGTAGATTAAAACGAGGAGGTGAATAGTGGTGAACTTTTTTATCACAGACCTATACAATTGCATTGCCAATTATATTAACATCACTTATGGGATACATAGTATGGCTGCTGAAACGTCAAAAGAACGACAGAGATGCGAATAGTCGGGGAACAATGTTACTGCTTCGCGTGCAGCTGATCGAGTATCACGATAAGTACATGAAGCTGGGCGAGATACCATCCTATGCATACCAAAATTTTCAGGAAATGTACGATGCGTATCATCAACTTGGCGGAAATGGAATGGTAACAAAAATGAAAAACGAGATTGAAGAGCTTCATTTGAAGCAGAAGGGAGTAAGCAATGAGTAATAAAGCTTATGATACAATTAAAGACATATCCTTATTGTGGATGCCAATTTTGATTACATTTTATGGAGTAGTGAGTGCCACATGGGGACTGCCTTACGGTGAGCAGATTTTAGCTACACTCACAGGATTAAACGCTGCGCTTGGTGCAGTGGTTAAATATTACAAATCAAGATATGATAAGGAAAGTGAGGAATAATTTATGATTATTAATGTACATGCAGGGCATAACCCGGACGGAAAAGTAGCGTGTGGAGCTATCGGAATCATCAGAGAATCCACAGAAGCAAGAAATGTAAAAAATGAGGTTATCAGACAGCTGAAAGGCCTCGGACATACAGTGTATGACTGCACTGTAGAGAACGGGACAAGCGCAAACAATGTGCTTTGTAACATAGTAGGAAAATGCAATACTCATGCGGCTGATCTTGATGTGTCCATCCACTTCAATGCAGGCGCGAAGGATATGTCTGGAAACGGACAGACAACAGGTGTAGAAGCATATGTGTATAGTGATAACAGCAAAGCAAAACCGTTTGCAGAGAAAATTGTAAATGCGATCGCAGCACTTGGATTTAAAAATCGTGGTGTGAAGATTAACAAAAAGCTTTACGTGCTCAATCACACAAAAGCACCTGCGATGCTGATTGAATGTTGCTTCGTGGATGATAAAGACGATGTAGTACTGTATGATTATAAGAGCATAGCAACCGCCATTGTTTATGGAATTACCGGTCAGCAATACATTGAACCATCCAATAATACATCTGATGACGCTGCATCAACTTCTGAATCAGAGACAAGCGTAGGAGATAAAGATTCTATTTATCGCGTACAGGTCGGAGCGTATCGCAACAAAGCAAATGCTACCACCTTACAGGAAAAATTGAAAGCAGCTGGATTCGATGCTGCCATTGTAAAAGCGTAATGAGAACTATTATTAAAATGGAAGCTTACCTTATTAAATATAATTAGGTATTGACAGAAAGAAAAAACATCATATAGAATACATGATGTCTAAAAAATGTCTAAAAAGACAAGGATTGCCAGTAGAGAGTGGCGGTGAGATATTGACTTTTAATCAAGTTGTCCGGGGTTCGAATCCCCGATGTCTCATCGGTTTAAAATAGCGGTTAAGCCAGTAACTTCATGGTTTACCGCTATTTTTGCGTGAAAAAAAGCAGGAATTGTAATTGGATCTAAACAATATTTAATTGTCAAAATACTGATTTGTTTACGTATAATTATTTCAAAATTATGCAAAACATACAAAAAATGTAGATAAACAAAATACATTGTAGTATAATAGGACACAGCACGAAAAAACACACTTTAACTAGAAAAGAGGAAGTTATATGAATGAAGAACAATATTCCAGAGCGAATAAAAGAGTACTGCTTGCAATAGTGGTTGTTTTTGGATACATAGCAGTTACCCTTATGTTAGCATTGGGCGTCAGTCAGGGCGGACATGCGTCAAAGATTATGATGGAGGCAGTCACGGCGGCAGCAGTTATCGTTATCTCGGTTGTAGCATATCTTGGTAAAAGAACAACACGCACATGTGCGGTAATCATGACACTGTCGATGATGATAGGTTATTTCGTGATTGTCCAATTGAACACAACCGTTGGAACATGGACATATGGTCTGCCGCTGCTGATCGTTGCAATGGTTTATCTGGACAAGAAAATTGTGATGGTGACAAATGGTATTGCGCTGGTTTCCATTGTAGTTCATTTAGTCAGATGCTTTCTGGGTGACGGATCAGATCTGCAGAATAATGTGATTGGGCTGTTTGTATTATTGCTGACCGCATATGCCTGCAATAGTGCAGAGCATCTGCTCGAGTGTTTCTTTAAAGAAAATCTTGCAGAAATTCAAAATGCATCGGATATCCAGAAGGATAGTAATAAAAAGATGATCATCGTTGCAGAGAATATTTCCAAGCATTTTGGAGAGGCAATGGATATGCTTGACGGTCTGCAGGAATCCATTAATGTGAGTCACAGTTCCATTCAGGAAATTGCAGACAGCACAGAAAGCACAGCGGAAGCAATCCAGAAACAGGCGGTTATGTGTTCTGATATTCAGGGGAATACCGATCAGGCAGAGCAGGGCATCAAAGAAATGATCGAGGCATCACATAAGACGAATGACAATGTGAAAGAAGGTGCCGGTGTTGTCAGTGAATTGAAGGAACAGGCCGTGAACGTTGCAGATGCGAGTCAGGTGACGGTGGATGTGATCAGAAGCCTGACCGATAAAGTGGAGGAAGTAAAAACATTTGTCGATTCCATCATTAACATTTCAAATCAGACCAATCTGCTTGCCCTGAATGCGTCTATTGAAGCAGCAAGAGCCGGTGAAGCCGGAAAAGGTTTCGCAGTCGTGGCAGATGAAATCCGTCAGCTTTCAGAGCAGACGAAGGATGCTTCTGCAAATATTACAGAGATCATCCAGAAATTGAATGAAGATACAAAACGTGCGAATGACAGCATCATGACAGCGGCAGAATCTGTAGAGAAGCAGAATCAACTGATCGATGATACCAGAGATAAATTTAATGATGTTGGTAATGCAGTGGAAGTTTTAATGGGAAATATCGATGTTGCAGAACAGAGTATTCAAAAAATACTGGATGCGACAGGAGTGATCTCAGATAACATCACGCATTTGTCTGCAACAGGTGAGGAGGTAGCAGCTTCTTCCACCGAGGGTCTCCGCACGGCAGACATTACAGTGGAGAAGATGTCCAATTGTAAAAAAGTGCTGGAAAATATTTATTTACTGGCAGAGGATTTGAAAAACTCAGTAGAAAATAATGAAAACCAGTAATAAACAAGAATTAGCACTTGACGGATTCCTGTGAAACTATTATGATAAAAAAAGAATACTTCAATGCGTTGAAGTACGAAAATAAAACTGCATAAGATGTAGATAGCACAGAGTGTATGACGATAGATACAGACAAAGAGAAGTTTTTATGCAGGCTTGGAGTTACACATGGAGGATGTACCAATGGAAATGGAGATGGAATTTTTGCGGAAACTGCCAACACCACAGGAGTTGAAAGAGCAGTTTCCGGTAAGTACAGAAGTTGTGGCAGTGAAAGCCCAGAGAGATGAAGAGATACGCAATATTTTTGAGGGAAAAGATGACAGGCTGATTTTAGTGATCGGTCCCTGCTCCGCAGATAATGAAGATGCTGTTATTGACTATATATCCAGATTGAGAACGGTTCAGGAAAAAGTGAAAGATAAAATTTTTATAATTCCCCGTATTTATACCAATAAGCCGAGAACGATCGGCGTTGGATATAAAGGAATGCTGCATCAGCCGGATCCGGAGAAAAAAGAGGATATGTTAAAAGGGATCATTGCAATCCGGGAACTGCATACGAGAGCGGTAAAAGAAACCGGATTTACCTGTGCAGATGAAATGCTCTACCCGGAGAATCACAGATATTTGTCTGATTTGTTGTCTTATGTGGCAGTAGGTGCACGTTCCGTAGAAGACCAACAGCATCGTCTGACTGCAAGTGGAGTTGGGATTCCGGTCGGAATGAAGAATCCGACAGGCGGGGATATTTCTGTTATGATGAATTCCATGATCGCTGCACAGCACGGACATACGTTTTTATACCGGGGCTGGGAAGTGACAACAACCGGAAATCCATATGCACACGCTATTTTACGCGGATATGTGGACAAGTTTGGACGCAATATTCCAAATTATCATTATGAAGATCTGCAGAATTTATTAGAACATTATGAAGATGTCAACGCATCACAGCAGACAACCCTCGCAAATCCGGCGGTCATCGTGGATACCAATCATTCTAACTCAGGAAAACAGTTTATGGAACAGATTCGTATCAGCAAAGATGTATTACATAGTTGTAAAGTGTCAAAAGAGATTCATAATCTGGTAAAAGGACTTATGATCGAGAGTTATATTGAGGATGGTGCCCAGAAAGTTGGCGAACACTGCTATGGAAAATCCATCACAGATCCTTGTCTTGGATGGGAGAAAACAGAAAAGCTGATTTATGAGTTGGCAGATTTATGGTAAAATTGCTGAAAAGATCGTTGCAGAGGAGCTTTGTAACGATCTTTTTTGTGCAATTTTTAAAATAGAACCAACAAGTGTCCACTTTTTGCATGGAAACCATCAGATATTGATATCACACGACCGTCATTTTGTAGCAGAAAAAAATACAGTTTTACTTATATGTAGTTCTTGACCGGATTTTAGTTAGAAAAAAGTTGAAAATTTTGGAAAATCTGATAATATTGACATGGGTTTGAATTTGAATATGTAAAAAAGAAGAGGTGCAAAACATGAACAGTTTATTACTTTGCATTCCGTTTGCAGGTTTATTGCTCTGCATTGCGGTAATGCCATTGGTAAAGCCTGAGTGGTGGGAAAAACATCAGGCTTTGGCAGTGATCGTGTGGTCATTGCTTTTTATTATCCCGTCTATCGTGTTAAACGGCGCAGGAGAGACGACCGAAACAGTGTTAGAGTGTATCGTGAATGATTATCTGACCTTTATCGTTTTATTATTCGGTCTGTTCTGTGTATCCGGAAATATTACGCTGGAGGGTAACCTTGCAGGTTCTCCTGCTGTGAATGCTTTATTTTTAGCATTCGGAACTTTATTATCGAGCTGTATCGGTACAACCGGTGCAAGTATGCTGCTTGTCCGCCCGATGATCAAGATGAATTCATGGAGAAAAAACAAAGCACAGATCATGATATTCTTTATTTTCATGATCTCCAATATGGGTGGATGTCTGACACCTATCGGCGATCCACCACTTTTAATGGGATTTATGCGTGGTGTTCCATTCTTCTGGAGCTTACACTTGTTCCCGATTTTAATTTTCAATATGATTTTATTATTGATCATTTTCTACTTAATTGATAAGAAACAGTATCGCAAGGATATTGCGAATGGTTTACGTCCGGATATCAGCAAACCGGGTGTAGATATCAAAGTAGAAGGTTTACATAATATAGTTTTCCTTGTAGCAATCGTTGTGGCTGTTATTTTAAGCGGTACGCTTCCAAGTCTGCCAATGTTCCAGGATGCAGCCGGAAACGTACTTGGAATTACAATTTATAAATCTGTGAAATTGACATTCCCGGCAATGATTGAAATTGCAATTATTCTTTTAGCTGCACTGCTGTCATTCAAGACAACAAACGAGAAGATACGTACCCAGAACCACTTTACGTGGGGTGCGATCCAGGAAGTTGCAATATTATTTATCGGCATTTTTATCACAATGCAGCCGGCGCTTGCATTACTTAAAACAATGGGACCTAACCTTGGAATTACCGAGCCATACCAGATGTTCTGGGCAACCGGATTCCTTTCCAGCTTTTTGGATAACACACCAACCTATCTGGTATTCCTCACAACAGCAGGAACACTTGGATTCACATCAGGTATTGTTACTACAGTTGGTACCATCTCTGTAAAGATCCTTACGGCAATTTCCTGTGGTGCGGTATTTATGGGAGCTCAACACTTACATTGGAAATGCGCCAAACTTTATGGTAAAATCTATTTCTGATGAAAACGGTATCCGTATGCCATCCTTCTTCGGATATATGGGCTGGTCACTGTGTATTTTAGTACCTGTATTCTTTATTGATATGCTGGTATTCTTCTTATAAAATTGCAGTGATAGAAAGGTATGATGAGTCATGGAAAAAAATAGAGAGAATTGTTACGAGATCGCAAAGCAGATCTATCAGTTAGATAAAGAGGTATATGAGTGTGTAGGTTCTTCTCTTGGTAGAACTTTTACCGGAGATGAGGCAACCTGCGTTGAAGAGATCACCAGACTTCTGATCACAAGACCACAGGGGCATGAGATCCGAAGCGATATTGCATTGATCGGCAATATGGCGAGAACTATTAAGAATAAAGAAGATCATCACAGAATGATGACACAGTACAATGAGCTTTTGAAAAAAATTGCAGCGATTCCGGACAGTTTTGGAAGCGTTGATATTATCAATGAAAATCTTGCGGCTTTGAATACTTCCAATTTAAGACAGAAGTTTTCACCGGATGATCATTTGATCATCTGTATTGGACGTACACATGGAAGCGCCGGAACCGATATCGGTTTTGCGCTGGCAGACAAGTTGAAGATCAATTACTATGATGCAGAAATTTTTGATCAGGTTTTGAAAAAAATGGATGCAGAGAAAGAAGATATTGAAGATCATAGCAATTATGTAGAAGAACTCAAAGGAAAGATTGCAAAAAAACAGGTGTTGGAAAGTTCTTCAAGAATTTCAAGAAATATCATGGACTTCCAGTTCAGGATGCTATTTTCTTCAATCAGAGTGACTTGATCTGCGAGATGGCAAAGAAGGAAGACTTTATTGTTATGGGAAGATGTGCGGATGTAGTACTTACAAATCACAGAATCCCACATATCAGTATTTTCATTACAGCTTCCTTTGAACAGCGTGTACGTCGTATGATGGAACTGCACAACTTAAATTATAAACAGGCAGCACACCTTCTGGTAAAATTAGATGCAAAGCATGCAAAATATTATTTTGATTATACCGGTAAGAAGTGGGGAGATGCTGTTAACTATGATTTATGCATCAACAGTGCAAGCTACGGTATTGAAGAGTCAGTAGAATTGATCGAGCGTATGATCAATAAATATCCAAACAGCTAAATAAATGCGATGGCAGAAAGAGGACTGTGGACAGATGTCTGCAGTTCTTTTTTTGCAATGAAATATCCTCAAAGAGTATTTTTAAAAATATGTAGTTATACGACATAAATGTTGAAAAATATAAACTTTACTTCTCGCGAATTATACGTTAGTATAACAGAGAAAGAGATGCCAGTGCCATGGCATACGCTTTTGAGTTACCCAATTGTATATGTTATTCTTCTCCTAGAAACATATTCATACAACCCTTTTGCAGAGTACATAAAATGTACGACTTCGTAGTGTAATGAAAAGAATCTACCATATGAAACTGTGGTAGGTTTTTTTTCTATTTCATTCATTGCATCAACGAATTGTTACCGGGAGAAGTTTTAGAAACCTGAAAAGAGGGAGGATATCTGGATGGATAAGAATGTACAGTATATTTTGGAAGTTGCAAAATGTGGAGGGATTACGAAAGCAGCGAATAATCTTTATATTACACCTTCTGAGTTGAGTAAGTTTGTCCAGGCGAGGGAGGAAGAACTGAATGTGCAGTTATTTCACAGGATCGGGAAACGCTTTGTGCTGACGGCGGCAGGCGAGTATTATGTGGGCAGATGTAAGGAGATCGAAACAATCCAGAAAGAGATCACAATTCAGATGGAGCGGTTTTCCAGTATGAGCCACGGCATGATACGTATCGGTGTGCAGCCTTCTTTTTCGGATCTTGTTTTAAAAGATATCATTCCAAAGTTTCAGGAGAGTTTTCCGGCAGTAAAAATTATTTTACAGGAGTATTCAACAGGAGAGCTGATGGAGCTATTGAAAAAACAGCAGGTGGATGTGGTGCTGGCAACAATTGACCAGAAGGATGCTGATCTGGAATACCGCCCGGTTAAAATGTGTGAGTTTGTCATGGCAGTCGGTAAAAATCATCATCTGGCAACGCTGGCGGTGGCGAAGGAAGGATTTCAGTATCCGTGGGTTGACCTTAAAGCGTGTGAAAAAGAGGAAAATGTCATGCTTTTACCGGGATCGCCGTTTCGGCAACACGCAGATGAAATTTATGGGCATTACCATTTAAAACCTAACATTGTATATCAGATCAGTGGGACGAGAACAGGACTGTCTTGTGTGGCGTACCATAAAGCAATTATGATCACGTTGGATCATATGATTTTTAATAACCCGTTTTCAAAAGAAATTGTACCGTTATCAATCGGAGATGCACCGATTCAGACTGAAATTGACCTGATTTATATGAAAGATATCATATTAAAAACGGAGATGGAAAAGCTGTACGAGATTATCTGTGAAGCAATCCGGTAGCAGCATATACTGGAAATAATAATATGTAGTTAAAGGACATATTGCGTGAAAATAAGGAACTGTACTTTCTGGCACTTCTGACATATGATAGTTATACTTGTTAAAAAATTATCATACTCAGGAAAAGTTGGAGGAACAGATGACACCGTTAGAAATTACGTTACTTATTTTAGTGCTTACGATCGTTGCTTTTATCACAGGAAAAATTCCGTTTTCCGTGATTTCAGCCGGAATTATGCTATCGCTCATCATGACAGGAGTG
>VOFH01001179.1_pt1 | contig 40000 bp, 44 predicted proteins | sample 5384091 | NCBI WGS metagenome assembly VOFH01 (sample SAMN12384727, study PRJNA508395) | human gut metagenome | isolation source: healthy gut G | host: Homo sapiens
AAACAGCGTGAAGCAGATTGCACAGAAACAGAAAATCACGCATAACGACGGCGAGGACAAAGACATTATTGCACTTGCTGCGGATGACAGAGACGCGGTCGTACAGGTATTTTTTATCCGGGATGGAAAACTGATCGGACGGGATCACTTTTATGTAAAGATCGGAAATGAAGATACTAAGGAACAAATATTGACTACATTTGTAAAACAGTTTTATTCTGGCACGCCGTTTATTCCGAGAGAGATCATGCTGCCGGAGGAGATCGATGACCATGAAGTATTGGCAGAATGGTTGGGGGAGAAGCGCGGCGGCAAAGTCTATATCCGTATTCCGCAAAAAGGAATGAAGGAAAAACTGGTGGAGCTGGCGCAGAAGAATGCGGAACTTGTGTTGTCGCAGGATAAGGAGAAAATCAAGCGTGAGGAGGGAAGAACTATCGGAGCGATGAAAGAGATCGCAGGATGGCTGGATCTTCCGGGCTTACAGCGTGTGGAAGCGTTTGATATCTCCAACATCAACGGATTCGAGACGGTTGGTTCCATGGTGGTTTATGAAAAAGGAAAACCAAAGCGCAGCGATTACAGAAAGTTCAAGCTCCGCACTGTCACCGGGCCGGATGACTACGCTTCCATGCATGAAGTCCTTACAAGGCGTTCTACACACGGAATGCGGGAGCAGGAAGAAGTGCAGGAGAAAGAACTCGGTGCAGAGTATGGCAGTTTTACACGCTTCCCGGATCTTATTATGATGGATGGTGGAAGAGGGCAGGTCAATATCTGCCTGAAAGTGCTGGATGAATTACATCTGAATATTCCGGTCTGTGGTATGGTAAAAGATGATAATCACAGAACCCGTGGGTTATACTATAACAATATTGAGATACCGATTGACCGGGGCAGTGAAGGATTCAAACTTATCACAAGAATTCAGGACGAGGCGCATCGTTTTGCTATCGAATACCACAGGTCACTGCGCAGCAAAGAACAGGTGCATTCCATACTGGATGATATTCCGGGAATCGGTCCGTCCAGAAGAAAAGCTTTGATGAAAAAATATCAGTCGTTAGAGGCAATCCGAGAGGCCTCGGCAGAAGATCTTGCCGACACCGAGAGCATGAACGAAAAAAGCGGCGCAGGCAGTATATGAATTTCTTTCACAAAGACGCTGTTCTGTGATATATTTATGACAATGGGTTTTCTATGCGGCAGAAGTATTTTCCGGCGCAGAGGAAAACAAAAAATCCCCAGAACATAAAGGAGAAAAGGGTATGAATGGAACGAATGGAGTAAGTGTCAGCAAAGTAGCACAGATCATGGATCTGTATAATTTCCTGCCGGACATGGATTTGAAAAAACACCGTATTAAAATCAGTGATGTGAACCGTCCGGCGTTGCAGCTGAGTGGGTTCTTTGAACATTTTGAGCAGTCGCGTGTACAGATCATCGGAAACGTTGAGTACACCTATTTACAGAGACTGGATGTGGAGAAGAAGGAAAAGATTTTACAGAAATTTACCACATATGATATCCCATGCATTATCTTCTGCAGGGATTTACAGCCGGATGAAGATTTTTTACAGATTGCTTCGGAAAATGATGTTCCGGTTTTGGGAACGAAGAGAAGCACATCGGAATTTATGGCAGAATTGATTTTCTGTCTGAGTGAACAGCTGGCACCATGTATTTCCATTCACGGAGTTCTGGTCGATGTCTATGGTGAAGGACTTCTGATCATGGGTGAGAGCGGAATCGGTAAGAGTGAGGCGGCATTGAGCTTGTGCGCCGTGGACATCGTCTGGTAACAGATGATGTTGTGGAGATCCGCAAGATTAATGAGCATACGCTGATCGGCACTTCTCCGGACATCACGAGATATTTTATCGAGGTGCGTGGTATCGGTATTATCGATGTGAAAGCGCTTTACGGTGTTGAGTGTGTCAAGGAAAAACAGCAGATTGACCTTGTCATCAAGCTAGAGGACTGGAAGAAAGAAAATGAGTATGACCGTCTGGGTTTAGAGGATGAATACGCAGAATTTCTTGGAAATAAAGTGGCGTGTCATTCGCTTCCAATCCGTCCGGGACGAAATCTTGCAGTCATCTGTGAGACAGCAGCGGTTAACCACAGACAGAAGAAAATGGGTTACAATGCAGCACAGGAGCTTTACCGCCGTGTGCAGGAGAATATCACAAAAGGTCATGATGATGACGATTAAGCCGGAGACGACATATTTACATTTTTGCATATAGCGGAAAAACCGTTATAAATATATAGTTAGATTTGGAGACAAAATTATGGAAAACAAAATTGCATGGGAAAAATACCCGGAAGGAAATAAACGGGAGGAAGTATTTCAGTTCGCAGAGAATTACCGCAAGTTTATTTCTGATTGCAAGACAGAGCGCGAGTGCGTTACTTCTTTTGTGGAGAAAGCAGAAAAAGCAGGTTTTGTAAATCTTGAAAAGGTAATCGCAGAGCATACAGCATTGAAAGCAGGCGACAGAGTATATGCCAATAACATGGGAAAAGGCATGGCTTTATTTGTAATCGGAAAAGAGAGCATGGAAAAAGGAATGAATATCCTTGGAGCACACATTGACTCACCACGTCTGGATTTAAAACAGGATCCATTATATGAGGATACCGATTTCGCTATGTTAGACACCCACTATTATGGTGGAATCAAGAAATACCAGTGGGTAACGTTACCTTTGGCATTACATGGTGTTATTGAAAAAAAGACGGAACTGTTGTAAAGGTAAATGTCGGCGATAAACCAGGCGATCCGGTGTTTGGAGTGAGTGATCTTCTGATCCATTTATCAGGAGAACAGTTAGAGAAGAAAGCTGCAAAAGTGATCGAGGGTGAAAATCTTGATCTTTTGATCGGAAGCATTCCAATGCAGACAGAAGACGAGAAAGTAAAAGAAAAAGTGAAAGCAAATATCATGAATCTTTTATCCAAAGAATATGGTATAGAGGAGGAAGATTTCCTTTCCGCAGAGATCGAGGTGGTTCCGGCAGGAGAAGCAAGAGATTACGGCTTTGACCGCAGCATGATCATGGGTTATGGACATGACGACAGGGTGTGCGCATATCCATCCTTTGAAGCAATGCTTGTGTCAGAAGATCCGGAGATCACAAGTGTCTGCCTCTTAGTGGACAAAGAAGAGATCGGAAGCGTGGGAGCCAGCGGAATGCAGTCCAGATTTTTCGAAAATACCGTTGCAGAAGTAATGGCAGCAGCAGGAAGTTATTCAGAACTGGCACTCAGAAGAGCACTGGCAAATTCCAGGGTGCTTTCCTCCGATGTATCGGCAGCGTTTGATCCGAACTTCCCAAGCGTTATGACAAAACGAAACACCGCATATTTTGGAAAAGGACTTGTATTTAATAAATATACAGGTTCCAGAGGCAAGGGTGGTTCCAATGATGCAAATGCAGAGTATATTGGAAAATTAAGAAATATTATGGATACAAATGAGGTATCCTTCCAGACAGCCGAGCTTGGTAAAGTAGATCAGGGCGGCGGCGGAACAATCGCTTACATTCTTGCAAATTATGGAATGAATGTCATCGACAGCGGTGTTCCGGTATTGAATATGCATGCGCCATGGGAGATCATCAGTAAAGTTGATCTGTATGAGGCATACAGAGGCTATATTGCATTCTTAAAGGAAGCTTAGGGAAGATCAATGAATGACCAGTTTTTGACAGAACTTCAAAATGTAATGGGTGGCTCCGGGATCTTTATGGAAGAGCCAATGAAAAAACATACAACGTTTCGTGTGGGTGGACCGGCAGATGTGCTGGTCCAGCCGGATGAAACAGCACTTGTGGCTATCCTTGCACTCTGCAGACAGTATCATGTGTCATATTCTTTTATCGGAAATGGCAGTAATCTGCTTGTGGGGGAGACAAGGGAATCCGTGGTGTGGTGATCGAGATGACAGACCCAATGGGAAACATTGAAGTGGATGGAACGAAAATCACGGCACAGGCAGGTGCGATGCTTTCGAAAATTGCCAATACTGCGGCATCGAATGGTCTGGGCGGCATGGAATTTGCTGCCGGTATTCCGGGAAGTGTCGGCGGAGCAGTTGTCATGAACGCCGGAGCCTATGGCGGAGAGATGAAGGACATCATTGAGAAAGTATATGTTCTCGATGAAAACGGTGCACAGTTGGAACTTGACAGAGATGCGCTCGACCTGGGTTACCGGCATAGCTGTATTCCAGAGAAAAAATATATTGTTACAAAAGTTGTTTTGGAACTTGTGCCGCGCAATGAGGCGGAAATCCGTTCCGAAATGAAAGAATTGAATGAAAAAAGAGCAGAGAAACAGCCACTGCAGTATCCGAGTGCCGGAAGCACTTTCAAAAGACCGGAGGGATATTTTGCAGGAAAGCTGATCATGGATGCAGGACTTCGCGGCTATCAGGTGGGTGGTGCGCAGGTGTCTGAGAAACACTGTGGTTTTGTGATCAACAAAGGGGATGCAACAGCAGCAGATATCTGTCAGCTGATGAGGGACGTATCGGATAAGGTACAGGCACAGTTTGGTGTAGTATTGGAACCGGAAGTGAAAATGATTGGTGAATTTTAAGCTGCAAACTTATGAGAAAGGTGTGGTTATAATATGAAATTCGTGATATTAACAGGAATGTCTGGAGCCGGAAAAAGTACAGCACTGAAAATGATGGAAGATATCGGCTTTTACTGTGTCGATAATCTTCCAATCCCTTTATTGGAAAAATTTGTGGAATTGTCTGATCTGCAGCAGAATGCAGAATTACAGAAAGTCGCTGTCGGGATCGACATCCGAAGTGGACAGGCACTTGAGGAACTTAGAAGTGTGCTTGACCGGATCAAGGCAAACGGCGGCGCTTATGATATCTTATTTTTGGATGCGGAAGATTCCGTACTTGTAAAACGATACAAAGAGACGAGAAGAAGCCATCCGCTGGCAGGCTCGGAGCGTGTCGATAAGGGAATTGCAAAAGAGAGAGAGAGACTTGCCTTTTTGAAAGAGCGGGCAAGTTATATTATAGATACCAGTCAGCTTCTGACAAGAGAGCTGAAAGCGGAGATTGAAAAAATATTTGTGCAGAACCAGGATTATAAAAATCTGTTCGTCACGATTTTATCGTTCGGATTTAAATATGGAATCCCGGCGGATTCCGATCTGGTTTTCGATGTGCGTTTTCTGCCGAATCCATATTACGTGGAAGGGCTTCGTGCCAAGACAGGAAATGACAAGGAAATTCAGGATTATGTGCTTCAATTTAAGGAGGCGCACGAGTTTCTGGATAAATTAGAGGATATGATCAACTTCCTGATACCAAACTACATTGCAGAGGGAAAAAACCAGCTTGTCATATCAATTGGATGCACAGGCGGAAAACACCGCTCGGTAACGCTTGCCAATGAATTGTACAAGAGAATGGCGGACAAGAAGGAATATGGTCTGAAGATTGAGCATAGGGATATAGGAAAAGATGCCCTGCGAGGTAAATAGAATGTCTTTTTCAAGTGAAGTAAAAGAAGAACTTTCCAGACATCTTGGGAAAAGCCGTCATTGTCAGATCGCGGAGCTGGCGGCGCTGATCGCATTTGATGGAAAAGTGCAGGTGAGTGAATCCGGGTGTGACCTTTTTCTGGATTCTGAAAATGAACTGTTAAATACAAAGTACGATCTTTTGTTAAAAAAACTGTTCGATTTTTCGGAGGAGAAAAGAGAAAATCCGGAAGAGAACAGAAGAAAATTTATGAGACAGTAAAATGTGGGATGAGGATCATCAGATCCCGATGATCACAGAGACAGTCAATGGTCTGTTACTTTTGCAGGGCTGTTGTAAAAGAGCTTACATCAGAGGGGCATTCTTAGCTGGTGGTTCCATCAGTGATCCAAACAAGTCCTATCATTTTGAGATTGTGTGCAGAACTATGCCGCAGGCAGAACAGCTTCGGGATACCATGAACAGTTTTGATGTGGATGCCAAGATCGTGGAACGAAAAAAACATTTTGTTGTTTACTTAAAAGAAGGGGCACAGATTGTTGATATTTTAAATGTGATGGAAGCGCATGTGGCACTGATGAATTTAGAGAACGTGCGCATTTTAAAAGAGATGCGTAATTCCGTCAACCGTAAGGTCAACTGCGAGACTGCCAATATCAGCAAGACGGTCAATGCGGCAGTAAAACAGCTGGAGGACATTACATATATCAGGGAAGTGATGGGGTTAGACAGCCTGCCGGACAATTTAAAAGAGATGGCGTTATTGCGGCTGGAATACCCTGAGGCACCACTCAAAGAACTTGGAATGTATTTAGATCCGCCGGTTGGAAAATCGGGTGTGAACCACAGACTTCGGAAGATCAGTGAGATCGCAGACGGATTGAGGGAATAGGAGGAGAATGATAAGACGATGAGAAAGACAGTAGAAGTGCAGATGGATGCAGGAATGGAAGCAAGACCGATCGCATTGATGGTACAGACCGCCAATCAGTTTTCCAGTCATCTTTATCTGGAGATGGACGGGAAACATGTCAATGCAAAAAGCATCATGGGAATGATGAGCCTTGTTCTGACAAACGGAGTGGTTGTCACGATAGATGCGGAAGGAACAGACGAAGTGGAAGCAGTGGAAGCATTAGAGAGACTTTTGACAGGCAAATAAATGTTGAATGAATAAGAGAGTATAGTGATTTATGGATATGAAAAAGAAATTATTGTTTGTATTCAATCCGTGCTCAGGAAAGGCACAGATTAAGAATCAGTTGTTAGACATCGTGGACACCATGGTAAAAGCGGATTATGAGGTTACGATCTATCCGACGCAGTGTGCAGGAGATGCAAAAGAAAAAGTGGAAGCGTATGCCGGAAATTATGATCTTGTTGTGTGCAGCGGTGGAGATGGTACATTAGACGAAGTGGTAACCGGAATGATGCAATGCAAAGCAAAAGTTCCATTGGGATACATACCGGCCGGAAGCACGAACGATTTTGCTTCTTCGCTTGGAATACCGAAGGACATGGAAAAAGCGGCAGAGGCGGCCGTCACAGGAAAACCGTTTCCGTGCGATGTCGGTCTGTTTAATGGGGATTATTTTGTCTATGTCGCAGCATTTGGACTTTTTACAGAAGTGTCTTATAAGACGAGCCAGGAATGGAAAAATGTACTCGGACATGCCGCTTATATTTTGGAAGGCGCAAAATGCCTTCATGATATCCCATCCTTTATGATGCAGGTGGAATATAACAATATGCGTATTCAGGACGAGTTTATCTACGGAATGATCACAAATTCTACATCTGTAGGCGGATTCAAGGGGATGACCGGAAAGGACGTCCTGCTGGATGATGGAGTCTTCGAGGTCACACTCATCAAAAAGCCGAAGAACCCGATCGAGCTGAACGAGATCATCGCATCGCTGATCAATCTCGTAGATGACACGGATATGATTTATTCATTTAAGACAGCCGAAGTGAAGTTTACCGCTTCCAGGGAGATCCCATGGACTCTGGATGGGGAATTTGGCGGTGACCATGAGGAAGTCTGTGTGAAAAATCTGAAACAGGCAGTGGACATTATGGTCAAAAAGCCGGAAGAATAAAAGATTTGACAGTTATATATGTTAAAAAAATAACTTTATTTTTGCATGAAAGTAATATATAATGAGTGCAAGTGAGGAAAATACGAAAAGATTTGTATTTGACGAACGGCGAAGTTACTGAGTGAAGGAATCACGAGGTAATGAGTGCAAATGGGAAATATATTTTTAAAATTATGGAGGAATTAACAATGTTAGTATCTGCAAAAGAGATGTTAGACAAAGCAAAAGCTGGTCACTATGCAGTAGGTCAGTTCAACATCAACAACCTTGAGTGGACCAAATCTATTCTGTTAACAGCACAGGAGTTAAAATCCCCTGTTATCTTAGGTGTATCTGAAGGTGCCGGAAAGTATATGACAGGATTCAAAACAGTAGCAGCTATGGTAAAAGCTATGGATGAAGAACTTGGAATCACAGTTCCTGTAGCATTACACTTAGATCACGGAACTTACGAAGGATGCTACAAATGCATCAAAGCTGGTTTCACATCTATCATGTTTGATGGTTCTCATTATCCAATCGAAGAGAACGTTGAGAAAACAAAAGAGTTAGTAGCAGTAGCTCATCAGTTAGGCTTATCTATCGAGGCAGAAGTTGGTTCTATCGGTGGAGAAGAGGATGGCGTTATTGGTATGGGTGAATGCGCTGATCCTAACGAGTGTAAAGCAATCGCTGATCTTGGTGTGGACATGCTTGCAGCAGGTATCGGTAACATCCACGGAAAATATCCGGCAAACTGGCCGGGCTTAAGCTTTGAGACATTAGCAGCAGTTCAGGAGAAAACAGGAATGATACCATTAGTACTTCACGGTGGTACAGGTATCCCAGAAGATATGATCAAGAAAGCTATCGAACTTGGCGTATCCAAGATTAATGTAAACACAGAATGCCAGCTTTCTTTCGCAGCAGCTACACGTAAATATATCGAAGCTGGTAAAGATCTTGAGGGTAAGGGATTTGATCCTCGTAAATTATTAGCTCCAGGTACAGATGCAATCAAAGCTACTGTAAAAAGAGAAGATGGAATTATTTGGTTCATATTTTTGGTAAGCTTACGGTCACACAAATCGAGATTGGCTTTGTAGACCTCTCTCCAGACTGGATACATTTCATCATATACTTTTTTGTTCTCTAAATTAGGTGTGTAAGTTTTATCTACTTTAGCACAGATTGCAGCACCCTCAGCGATGGATGGGTAAATGCCAACACCATATCCGGCAATGATCGCAGCGCCCAGTGCAGTTGCTTCTTTTAACGGAGGAGTTACGACAGGTTTTCCGGTTACATCAGCAAGAATCTGTGACCATAAATCACTGACAGATGCGCCACCTGCAAAAATAAGCTTATCCGGTTCATTTCCGGTTGCTTCTTTTACAAGTTCAATATGTCCTTTGACTAACATAGCTGTATTTTCCAAAATGGAACGATAGAAAGTATATTTATTAAACTTTTCCGGTAACAGCTCAAAGTTTGTGAAGGTAGGTGCTGCATGTTTCCAGTTAATGAAGTTCATAATATCACTGAAACAGCACATCATGCCGTAACATCCGGCAGGGATTTTCTCTGCTGCTTGATTCATAAGGTTGTATGGATCGTCGCCAATCTCTTTTGCTTTCCGTTTTTCCTCCTGACAGAAACCATCACGGAACCATCTCATGACAAGTCTGGTTTAAATGCAAGGGCCTCATACTGCCATACTCCTGGCACTGCATGGCAGTTGACACGGACACGGCCATAAGGATCGGTTTTACCACTTTCTGTGTTGAATTCATACTGCCAGAAGCTTCCACCGAATACGGCTGCTTCGCCGGTTTGCATGCACCGACACCGATTGTGCCGAGCTGACAGTCACCACCGCCGACAACAACAGGAGTACCTTCTGCCAGACCGGTTTCAGAAGCTCCCTTTGCAGTTACTTTTCCTGAAATGGAACCACATTCTAAGATATCCGGGAAAATGTCAGTACGCAGATTACATTTGGCTGCAATTTCCGTATCCCAGGTGCGGGTCTGAAGATCGAGCAGTCCGGTTGTGGAACCATTACTTGGTTCGACTGCAAGTACACCGGTCAGCTTGTAAATTAACCAGTCATTAAACATACCGATTTTAGCAGTTTTCTCATATATATCCGGCATATTATTTTTTACCCATAAAATACGTGGAATCGCATTAAGGGCATAACTTTGTCCGGATTTTTTATACAATTCCAGTTCAAGATCAGGATTCATGCGGATAAGTTCGGCTACTTCATCATTGCTGCGGGCATCGACATTGGCACACGCCCAGATTTCATTTCCGTCTTTATCGTATAGAAGTATTCCTTCACGCATACATGTTGTAGAAATAGCAGCAATCTCTGCCGGGTCGATCTTGGTCTCTGCAAGGACATTGCGAACACAACCGCTGGCGAGTTCCCAGTTGTATTTCCAGTCAAAATCCATACTTCCCGGAAAACGAGGATCTTCATTGTGCGTCCACTCATGCTGGGAGCAGCCTATCTGGTTTCCTTTCAAATCGAACAGAACAGCACGTCACTTCCTGTTCCAGCGTCAATTGCCATTAAATAATTTTTCATTGCAATGCACCGTCCTTTCTCTCAGTGTCTATATTGTTTTTGATTGATAAAGATCTAATACTGCAGTAGCGGTATTTTCATCTGTGATGAGAACATCCAGATATTTTCTGTCAATACAGCATAAATTGCTTCAATCTTGTGCGGACCACCTGCCACGCCGACAACGTTGTTATATTTTTCGATGTCCGTGAGTGCCGGGCTCATAAGCCGCTTTTCCAAATCTGTATCAATCAGATTTCCATTGATATCAATGAAGTGACTTAAAATATCGCCGACAGCGCCCCTGTTTCTTCAAAAGAAGGTAGTCATCCGGTGTCAAAATCGAGTTTTTGATGATGGTTGCATTTGTATCAACGCCACCGATACCGACAACCGTAAAATCAGAAATCAAAGCCATTTTCGAGATAAGCTGAATGGCAGTTTCTATTTTTTTAATTCTTTCATTATAAAGGAAGAACTTAAAATTAAAGGACACGGAATCAAATGTAAGCGGGCATTAAAAACATTGGACTCCGTATTTGGCAGATAATAATTGACACCGCCAGTCAGTGAAATTACATTAATCGGACTTTCGGATCGCTGGGCAAGGTAGTTTAAGATTCGGCTTGGAGTATCTCCGTATCCCATATTAATGTAAGAATTTTCTTTAATACGCTGGTTGATATACATGGAAGCAGCCTGCGCAAGTGAATCATTTAAAGAATCACTGGAAGGAACAGATGGAATGATAAGAATATCATTTAAATGGAAGAGTTCCTTAAAAGTATTTTCCATATGAAATCTTTTTGCGTTACTGTTTCGAATCTGGAAGGTGATCAATCCATTTTCCTTTGCCTTGTCAAGCAAACGCAGGATTTTGATGCGGTTAATACCTAATATCTTGGCGATTTCCTGCTGGGTAAGATTCTCAATATAGTAGTACCACGCAATTTTGATCATAAGTTCTTCTTCATAATTATAGTTCGAATCCATATTTAATTCTCCTAACAAGTAAAATAAAACAATTGTTCATTAAACTGAAATATGTTAATTCATAGTATAATTATGATTGTGCAAAATGTCAAGATAAATTGTTTTTGTATAATTTATATAGGTAGAATGACCAAAAAAATAGAAAAAAATCTCGAAAAGCTATGTTGACAAATGATAATACGAGTGTTAATATTAGTTCATCACTTGAACAAAAGTACTTGAAGATAACGGAGGGGATAACATGGAGAACAACAAAAACCAGACGCTGAAAATCTTCTGCAGGTTTGTGATATTTATAAATCCTTTGGTGACAATGCAGTCTTAAAAGGCATGACATTGAGCCTGGCATCTGGAGAAGTTCTTTCTCTTATTGGAGGTAACGGAGCTGGTAAAAGTACCTTAATGAAAATCATTATGGGTATCTATACACACGACAGTGGAAAAGTCATTGTAAATGGAAAGAAATGACAGCAGGAAAAACAACAGAAGCGTTATCCAGCGGTGTTTACATGGTACCCACAGGAACCATTGCTTTTTCCCTAATATGACAGTTGAAGAAAATATTCTGATCGGTTTCACAAAACCACAGTCAGAACTTCATAAAGAACTTGTCGATACAATGAAGAAGATCGGTTGGAATCTTGAACTTAATCGTAAAGCCAATACATTGTCAATCGCAGAACAGCAGTTGGTCGAGCTGCTGAGAGGCTTGCTCAGACATGCAAAGATACTGATTCTGGATGAGCCGACACGTGCACTTACTTTTAAAGAGGTAGAAAGTCTTTTTAAAGTAGTCAAAGACTTGAAAGCCTGGGGAATTGGAATTATTTATATCACCCATCGTCTGGATGAGGTGTTTGAGATTTCCACAGACGTTGGAATCATGAGAGATGGTGGAATCACTCTCATGGGAAAGATTGAAGAATTTACAAAAGCAGCCCTTGTAAAAAGGCTTGCTGCCAGATGCCACTGATCAGCAGGAAATCGTGAATAAAAATACAGTTGATTACAGCAAAGATCCGGTTCTTGAATTAAAGAACTACAGTGGATATGGATTTAAAGATATTTCCTTAAAAGTATATCCGGGAGAAATCCTTGGAGTTGCAGGTGTTGTAGGTGCTGGAAGAACAGAGATGGCACAGACAATTTTGGAATGGACAAAGTACTTGGAGGAAAAGTTTATCTGGATGGTAACGACATTCAGGACTGAGCACACAGAAAGTTATGAAAGCTGGTGTGAACTACGTTTCAGAAGACAGACATGCGGATGGAATTTTCAAGATTTCATCGGTTGCCTACAATATTACAAGCGGGGTGTTAAGCGAATCTTTCATGGGAAAAGTTTTCTTAAACCAGAAGAAAGAAAAATCACTCACCCAGCAGTACATTGATGATTTCCGCATCAAAGTTACCGGGACAGGAACAGGAAGTTGGAAGCCTCTCAGGTGGTAGCCAGCAGAAAGTAGTGATCGGACATGCGCCTGCTACAAATCCGAAGCTGATTATTCTGGATGAGCCGACACGAGGAATCGATGCAGGTGCCAGAACTGATGTCTACAATATTATTAAAGGACTTTCGAAAAAGGGATTGGCTGTACTTTTGATCTCATCTGATATGGAAGAAATTATCGAACTTAGCGACAGAGCAGTGACGATCCATCAGGGCAGATTAAACTGTGAGTTTGACAGAGCAGATATCAATCAGGAGAATTTAACAAAAGCATCCTTTGGTGTTATTGGAAAGGAGAAAGAATCATGAACAGTTTACGGGCAATCTTGAAAAAGAGAGAAATGACAAGTTTCCTTTGTCTGGTCTTGTTATTCATCGTGGTTGGCTGTATCAACCCGGCATTTTTTACAGTAGGAAATATATCCGCATGTTTTAACTCATCTGTTGTGTTTGTCATTATCTCCGTTGGTATGGCATTTACGATCATGATTGGTGAAATCGATGTTTCCGTTGGTTCTGTATGGGTATGACGGCGGTTGTAGTCGGCACCATGATATGTGATGGAAAGAACTGGATACTTGCATTTATTGTCGGAATCCTGATCGGTGTGATCGTTGGATGCATTAATGGATTTGGTGTTGCAATTATGAAAGCACCTTCCCTGATTTTTACATTAGGTGTAAACGGAATCTTACGTGGTCTGATGTTTATTTACACAGACGGTGCAGATGTTAACAATATTCCAAAAAGCTTTAAAGACATCTCAGCAAAAGCTCTTCCGGGAGTGAGACTTACATATTACTTTATTGGAGCGCTGATTCTTACAATTATCATCCATTTGATCCTTACAAATACAAGAAAAGGAAGATATGTAAAAGCAGTTGGTGATAATGCAGATGGTGCGAAGTTAGTAGGTATTAACCCGGTTGCAACAAAATTTGTTTCCTATATTATATGTTCCGTTATGGCATCTATCGCAGGAATTTTATTCTGCAGCCGTATCGGTATTGTCACAACATCCAGTGGTAATGGTTACGAAATGACAGCAGTTGCCGCATGTGTATTAGGTGGTATCAGTCTTACCGGTGGTGTTGGTAGTGTGATCGGTTCAGCAATTGGTGCTGTAATTATGAGTTCCATCAGTTACCTTTTAGTATTTATGGGATTCTCATCTGATTATAATGATGCAATTACCGGAAGTATCCTGATTGTGATTGTGGTAGTTGACTCTGTAATGCAGATCAGATCAAGAATGAAATTAAGACATGAAAGACTGCAGGCAAGAACGCGGGATGACATGAATACGGAAGAGGGGATGCATAATGAGCGGAATTTCTTCAAACGAGAAAAAAAGTAAGCATAAGGGAATGCTGAACTGGAATTTGTTTTTGATTGTTGTAATTCTTTTCGAATTTTTGATTTTTGGAGCTGCGAATCAGAAGTTTTTGAATATCTCTTCCATGTTTCGTAGTATGAACGACTTCGTTCCGATTGGAATTATTGGTATTTTTGTCACACTGGTTATGATTACCGGAGGAATCGATATTCAGGCTGGATCAATCGTCGGACTGACCTCTATCATTATTGGTGTTGCATGGCAGGACTGGGGAATGAATATCTGGGCTGCTGTTGTACTTGCAATTGTGATCGCTATCTTATGTGGAACGCTGACTGGATTTTTTATCGCATACTGTGGCGTACAGGCGATGGTCGCAACATTAGGTGGAAGTTTCTTATATGCAGGACTTGCCCTGATGGTTTCCACTTTGAGTGATACACCATCCTACATGGGAATTACAAACTTCGGATGCATTCCGAAACATTACCAAATTTAAAATCGGTACAATTTCACCGGGACCGGTTTTGGTATTTGTCATTATTGCAGTGATTATGGGAATTGTGTTACATAAAACCAAGTATGGACGTAAAATTTTCCTTGTTGGTGTCAATCAGAATGCAGGAGAGTTCTCCGGAATTAATACAAAAAGAGTAATTCTTTCTACTTATGTATTGAGTGCTGTTGGTGCAGCAATCGCTATTAGTACTTACATCTTATTATAATGTAGCAAAATCTGACCTTGGAAGTACATTTACAATGAATATCATTACGATTGTAGTACTTGGAGGAACTTTATCAACAGGTGGTAAAGGAAATGTATTCGGAACAGTATTGGCAACCATCATTATTGGACTGATCAAATTTGGACTTCCGTTATGCTTTGGTATTAATTCACAGTATCTGGATGCACCAATCGGAATCCTGCTGGTAGTTGTATTGTTAGGACGTGCATTAATGGTTCATCCGGCATTCATAAATTACCGCGCAAAGTTAAAAAATAAGCGGCAGAAAGCAGCTTAGTACAAAATTGTTAGAAAATATCTAAACATACATATCACACATATTAAGGAGGAAATGTAATGAAGAAAAAGATTTTATCAGCATTATTAGTTGGGGCAATGGTATCTTCCCTTTTAGCTGGATGTGGTGGAAGTGACAGTGCAAGCACAAGCGACAACAGCACAAGCGCAGGAAGCTCAGATGCGCAGACAACAGAGCAGGGCTCTTCTGATGCAACAGCAGAGGCATCTGGAATCGAAGGAAAAACAGTAGCATTCATTCCAAAATTAACAGGAAATGCATTCTTCGAAGTTGCAAACGACGGACACAGGAATATGCAGAAAAATGGGGAATCACTGTTGATTACATGGGAAGCTCTAACGCAGCAGTAGCAGATCAGGTATCTGTTATTAACCAGACTATTTCTTCAGGGGTTGATGCAATCTGTATTTCAACTGTAGATGCAGCAGGTGTATCTGATGCATTACAGGAAGCAAAGGATGCAGGAATCATGGTTACAACATGGGATTCTGATGCAAACAGCGATGACAGAACTTTAATGGTTTCTCAGGGAACACCAGAAGTTTTAGGACAGATGTTAGTAGATATGGCAGTTGATGGATTAAAGGAGAGAGGTAAAGATCCTGAAAACGATGAGATTAAATATTGCTGGCACTACTCACGAGGCAACTGTAACAGACCAGAACAGCTGGCAGGTAGAAGGCGAGAAGATTATCGCTGAGAAATATCCAAACTGGACAAACGTTTACCCAGACAACTACTACTCAGAGCAGGATGCTGAAAAAGCTATCACAGTTGGTGAAGCTGTATTAGATGCAAACCCAGATATCGATGTTATTATCTGTAACGACTCTACAGCTCTTCCAGGACAGTTACTAGGCTGCTGAGAACAAAGGTTACAACAAAGACAACATTACAATTACTGGTTTCGCAACACCAAACGCTGTAAAACAGTATTGCTCAAACGGAACTCTTTACAACTGGGGTCTGTGGGATGCAAAACTTCAGGGTGCTATGGGTTGTTATGTAGCTGCTTACCTTGCAGCAGGTAACACTGTAAAAGTTGGCGACACAATTGACATTCCTGAAATCGGTTCTGTGAAGTACTTTCCAACGATAGTATTTCAGCTGGCGCAGCAACAGTGATGAAAACAACGGTGTTGTTCTTCTTCCAGAGCGTCTGGTATTTACCGCAGATAACATGGATGATTATGATTTCTAATTATTAACAAACAAAAGAGAGAAGAATTATTAACTTGTGATATGTATGTAGTAACAAATAGTTTATAGTGAAAAAGGAGATATATCGATGGCAGATTTAGAAGGACTTAAAGTAGCAAAAGATTATCACATTGATACACCATTTGCCAACCAGGATGGCTTTTATGTAAAAGGTGCAAACAGTCTGGATTGGGGAATGAAACGTCATTTAGCAAATATTTTCAATCCAAAGAGTGGAAATACTGTAATGTTTGCTTTTGACCATGGATACTTTATGGGAAGCACAGCAGGATTAGAGAGACTGGATTTATTATTACCAAAGCTGGCACCATATGTTGACTGTTTTATGGGAACAAGAGGTGCTATCCGTACATGCTTAAAACCTGAGTACACCAATGCAATCGCATTGAGAGTTACATCTGGTTCCAGCATGGTTCAGGCTGATTTAAGTCATGAAGTTGTTGCAGTAGATATCGAAGATTCCATCCGCATGAATGCAGATTGTATGGCATCACGGTATTTATCGGAGCAGACGGACAGTTATCAAGTATTGATAATTTAAGCAAAGTAATCAATGCAGGTATGAGATACAGTGTTCCAACCTTAGGCGTATGTGCTGTAGGTAAAGACATGGAGCGTACCGACAGATTCTTTAAATTAGCTACACGTATTATCGCTGAGATGGGATGCCAGATGGTAAAAACCTATAACTGTGAAAACTTCGAAGAAGTCGTTGCAGCCTGCCCGGTACCAATCGTAGTAGCCGGTGGTAAGAAATTGGCTGAAAAAGATGCTTTGACATTAGCTTATGATGTAATCAGCAAAGGTGCAAGAGGTGTTGATATGGGAAGAAATATCTTCCAGAGCCAGCATCCGGTTGAAATGGCACAGGCTGTTCATAAGGTAGTACATGAAGGCTTTACAGACAAAGAAGCATATGAATTTTACGAAGATCTTATTCATCTTATATTAGTATAAGAACATCAAATCTGAGGGGATTTAGATGAGAGAAAGGATATCAAACAAGATGATGGAGAAAGAGAACTTTAATGTTGTAGATATCTTTGGAGAAAATGTATTTAACGATTCTGTCATGCAGGCTCGTTTACCAAAGAAAGTTTACAAAAAACTTCACGAAGTAATGGAGGAAGGAAAAGAATTAGATCTCGAGACCGCAGATGTCGTTGCTCATGAGATGAAGGAGTGGGCAATTGAAAAAGGTGCAACACATTATACGCACTGGTTCCAGCCGTTAACCGGAGTTACGGCAGAGAAACACGATTCTTTCATTACGGCTCCTATGGAAAACGGCAAGGTTTTGATGAGTTTTTCGGGAAAAGAATTAATTAAAGGTGAACCGGATGCATCATCTTTTCCATCCGGTGGATTAAGAGCGACTTTTGAGGCGAGAGGATACACAGCATGGGACTGTACTTCCCCGGCATTTGTCAGACAGGACGCAGCAGGTGCAACACTCTGCATTCCGACCGCATTCTGTTCCTACACAGGAGAAGCGCTTGACCAGAAGACACCATTGCTTCGTTCCATGGAAGCAATCAACGAACAGGCACTGCGTCTGATCCGTTTATTTGGAAACACAACCTCTAAGAGAGTAACTCCTTCGGTAGGACCGGAGCAGGAATACTTTATTGTAGACAGAGAAAAATATTTACAGAGAAAAGACCTGATCTTTACCGGACGTACTTTGTTTGGTGCAATGCCTCCAAAAGGACAGGAAATGGATGACCATTACTTTGGAAGCATCCGCGAGCGTATCGCATCCTATATGAGAGATGTCAATATTGAACTTTGGAAGCTTGGCGTGTCCTCGAAGACACAGCATAATGAGGTCGCACCTGCACAGCACGAACTGGCTCCGATTTATGCAGTGGCAAATATCGCAGTTGACCACAACCAGCTTATCATGGAGACTTTGAAAAAGGTTGCATATCGTCATGGGTTACAGTGTCTGTTGCATGAGAAACCATTTGCAGGGGTGAATGGTTCCGGTAAGCATGATAACTGGTCCATTACGACAGACGATGGCATTAACCTGTTAGAACCGGGAAAAACGCCGCACGAAAATATTCAGTTCCTTTTGGTGTTGACCTGTATTTTAAAAGCAGTGGATACCCATGCCGATCTTTTGCGCGAATCGGCAGCAGATGTCGGAAATGACCACAGACTTGGCGCAAATGAGGCACCACCGGCTATTTTATCCGTTTATCTTGAGAGCAGTTAGAGGACGTGTTATCACAGCTCATCAGCACTGGAGCTGCCACACACAGTATCTCCGGACAGAGATTAGAGACAGGTGTAAAATCCCTGCCTGACTTTATGAAGGATGCAACAGACCGTAACCGTACATCACCGTTTGCGTTTACCGGAAACAAATTTGAGTTCCGTATGGTTGGTTCCCAGGATTCTGTTTCCCAGCCAAACGTTGTGTTAAATACAATTGTTGCAGAGGCATTTGCAGAGGCGTGTGATGAACTGGAAAAAGCAGATGACTTTGACATGGCTGTGCATGATCTCATCAAAAAATATGCGACAGAGCATCAGAGAATCGTATTCAATGGCAACGGATATTCAGACGAATGGGTAGAGGAAGCCGAAAGACGTGGACTTCCGAATATCAAATCCATGGTAGATGCCATTCCTGCATTAAATACAGAAAAAGCGGTTGCTTTATTTGAAAAATTCGGTGTATTTACAAAGGCAGAGCTTGATTCCCGTGTGGAGATCGAGTATGAGACCTATGCAAAAGAAATCAACATCGAAGCAAAGGCAATGATCGATATTGCAACAAAGCAGATCATTCCGGCTGTTATCCGCTATACCACAACACTGGCACAGTCCATCAATGCAGTAAAAGCAGCCTGTGGCGCAGATATCAGCGTGCAGACAGAGATTCTGATGGAAGTATCAGACCTTCTTGCAGACACGAAGAATGCGCTTTCAAAATTAGAGGAAGTGACTGCACAGGGTGCAGCTATGGCACAGGGAAGAGAGCAGGCAGTATTCTATCGCGATGAGGTGATGACTGCAATGAAAGCTTTGCGAACACCGGTTGATAAGCTGGAGATGTTAGTAGATAAATCCATGTGGCCAATGCCATCTTATGGTGATCTCATGTTTGAAGTATAATTTTACATAGAAAATACAATTTTAACAAAAATAAATTGTTTCCATGGAAATAAATGTTAATTTTATACAAAATATGAAAAAAATAAAAATAGTCTTGAAAAATGATTTTGATTGTATTATTTTAGTTACAACAACAAAACATTGCGAGAGAAAATGAACGAAGGCGTTCCAACAGAGTTGGAGCGCCTTTTTTTCGTGAGTAGCGATGAAAATGCCGTGCTTGCACGAACATTTGAGGAGCACCGCGAAAACTTGAGAAACATTTGTTTCTCAAGTCTGTGAGCAGCGATGTTTGATTAATCAAGAATCAAATCTTAGGGGATTTGGATGAAAAGAAAGGATGTAGAAAGATGAGCGAGAAAGAATACTTCAATGTAGCAGACATCTTTGGAGAGAACGTATTTAACGATGCTGTCATGCAGGAACGTCTTCCAAAGAAAATTTACAAAAAACTTCATGAAGTCATGGAGGAAGGAAAAGAATTAGACCTTGAAACAGCAGATGTCGTTGCACATGAGATGAAAGAATGGGCAATTGAAAAAGGCGCAACACACTATACACACTGGTTCCAGCCGTTAACCGGTGTGACAGCAGAGAAACATGATTCTTTTATCACGGCTCCAATGCCAAACGGAAAAGTATTGATGAGCTTTTCCGGAAAAGAGCTGATCAAAGGTGAACCGGATGCATCATCTTTCCCATCCGGTGGTCTTAGGGCAACGTTTGAAGCCAGAGGATATACAGCGTGGGATTGTACATCACCGGCATTCGTCAGACAGGATGCAGCAGGCGCAACACTGTGTATTCCAACTGCTTTCTGTTCCTACACAGGTGAGGCGCTTGACCAGAAAACACCATTGCTTCGTTCTATGGAGGCAATTAATGAGCAGTCCCTTCGATTGCTCCGGTTATTTGGAAACACAACCTCGAAAAAAGTAACCCCTTCCGTTGGACCGGAACAGGAATATTTCATTGTTGACAGAGAAAAATATTTACAGAGAAAAGATTTGATTTTCACAGGCCGTACCTTATTCGGAGCGATGCCTCCAAAAGGCCAGGAGATGGATGATCATTACTTCGGAAGCATCCGTGAGCGTATCGCAGCTTACATGAAGGATGTCAACAAAGAACTCTGGAAACTTGGTGTATCTGCAAAGACACAGCATAATGAGGTCGCACCTGCACAGCATGAGTTAGCTCCAATTTATGCAGAAGCAAACATTGCAGTGGATCACAACCAGTTAGTCATGGAGACATTGAAAAAAGTTGCTTACCGTCATGGCTTACAGTGCTTACTTCACGAGAAACCATTTGCAGGAGTGAACGGTTCCGGTAAACACAACAACTGGTCGATCACAACAGATGATGGAATCAACCTGTTGGATCCGGGCAAAACGCCACATGAGAATATTCAGTTCCTATTAGTTTTAACCTGTATCTTAAAGGCAGTGGATACACATGCAGATCTGTTAAGAGAATCCGCAGCAGATGTCGGAAATGACCACAGATTAGGAGCAAATGAGGCACCGCCGGCAATCCTTTCCGTGTTCCTGGGCGAGCAGTTGGAGGATGTGTTGTCACAGTTGATCAGCACTGGTGAAGCCACACATAGTATTTCAGGAAAAATGTTAGAGACAGGTGTTAAAACATTACCTGATTTCATGAAAGATGCAACAGACCGGAACAGAACGTCACCATTTGCATTTACCGGAAACAAGTTCGAGTTCCGTATGGTAGGTTCTCAGGATTCCATCGCACAGCCAAACGTTGTATTAAATACAATCGTTGCAGAAGCATTTGCAGAAGCCTGTGATGAACTGGAAAAAGCAGATGATTTCGATATGGCAGTACATGATCTGATCAAAAAATATGCAACCGAGCACCAGAGAATTGTATTCAATGGAAATGGTTATTCTGAGGCATGGGTAAAAGAGGCAGAGAGACGTGGACTTCCAAACATCAAATCCATGGTAGATGCAATCCCTGCATTGAATACAGACAAAGCAGTTGCATTATTTGAAAAATTTGGTGTATTTACCAAAGCAGAACTTGACTCCCGTGTAGAGATCGAATATGAGACTTACGCAAAAGAGATCAATATTGAGGCAAAGGCAATGATCGATATCGCAACCAAACAGATCATTCCGGCAGTAATCAAATACACAACCGTTCTTGCAGAGTCCATCACAGCAGTGAAGGCAGCATGCGGCGCTGATGTGAGTGTTCAGACAGAGATCCTGACAGAGGTATCTGATCTGCTTGCAGATGCAAAATCAGCACTTTCCAAACTGGAAGAAGTCACTGCAAAAGGTGGTGCAATGGAAGAAGGAAGAACACAGGCAGTTTATTATCATGATGAAGTAAAAGCAGCTATGGATGAACTCCGTGCACCGGTTGATAAACTGGAAATGCTGGTAGATAAGTCCATGTGGCCAATGCCTTCTTACGGAGATCTGATCTTTGAAGTATAATAACAGAACGGTATACATAAAAAAACTCCCATAAAAGGGAGGATGCCAGGTGGTTCTCCACCTGGCAGATTATGAAAAAGTTTATATAAAAAGTAATCAAAACTTTGAAACTGTCTTTTGTTTTTATGCTTTTATTATATGCAGAAGAAGTGAAAAATTCATGTTCACATCATGAAAGGTTTTTAAACAAATTGTGAACAAATAAAGAATAGAAAACAAGGAGGATTGCTATGAAGAAACTGGAAATTATTATTAAACCGGAGAAACTTGAAGACTTAAAAGAAGTTTTAGATTCCTGTGAAGTAAACGGTATGAATATCGTAAACAGCATGGGTTATGGTAATCAGAAAGGTATCATTAAAAATTACCGTGGTTCTGAGTATGCTGTAAATCTTCTTCCTAAGGTTAAAGTGGAGACGGTCGTAACAGATGAAGTTGCACCAACTCTGATCGATAAGATCGTAAAGGAAATTAATACCGGACATTTTGGTGATGGTAAGATTTTCGTATATGATGTAGAAGATGCAGTTCGTATCCGTACCGGCGAACATGGTACAGATGCATTGTAAGATTCTATGGATGGAAAGAGGAGTCCTAAAATAGAATTAGTTTTTTGTTATGAAAAAATTGAATCAGGAAAAAACGATTATCAAAGGGGATAATAAAGGGTGTAGTCTCACCTGAATTATCTCCTTTTTATATCGCAAAACAAGGAGGCTAAATCCTCTGCTCACCAGAGGGTTCGCATTTTCCTACGGAAAACAAGGAGGATTAATTATGGATATGAGTGTATGGTACCTGATGGGTGCAGCGTTAGTATTTTTTATGCAATGTGGATTTGCAATGGTAGAAGCAGGCTTTACAAGAGCAAAAAATGTCGGCAACATTACGATGAAAAACTTAATGGATTTCTGTATTGGTACAGTTGCTTTCTATTTATTAGGTTATAACCTGCTCTGTGGCGAAGGTGGTTTTGTAGGATGGGGGCTGAATCCTTTTACAGGCTTTGGCGAGACAGACTGGTCAGCTTTCGTATTTAACTTAGTATTCTGTGCAACAGCAGCAACAATTGTTTCAGGTGCAATGGCAGAGCGTACAAAATTCATTACCTATTGTATTTATAGTTTTATTATCAGTTTAGTAGTTTATCCGGTCGAGGCTCACTGGGTTTGGGGTGCAACACCGTGGCTTACAGATATGGGATTTACAGATTTTGCAGGATCAGCATGCATCCATATGGTAGGTGGAATTACAGCCTTCATTGGAGCAGCAATGCTTGGACCTCGTATCGGTAAATATGATAAAAACGGAAAAGCAAGACCAATTCTTGGACACAATATTTTAATCGGTGCTCTTGGTGTATTCATTCTCTGGTTTGGCTGGTACGGATTTAACGGCGCAGCAGCAACAGACACGATGCAGTTATCACAGATTTTTGCAACAACAACAATTGCTCCGGCAGTCGCAACAGTAAGTGCAATGCTTTATACATGGATCAGAAATGGAAAACCGGATGTTTCCATGTCCTTAAACGGATCTCTTGCAGGTCTTGTGGCAGTCACAGCAGGATGTGCGAATGTAGATGCAATTGGTTCGTTCATCATCGGTGCAGTTGCAGGTGTTCTGGTCTGCGTAGCAGTATACTTTATTGAAGATAAATTAAAAGTAGATGATCCGGTTGGTGCCGTAGCAGTACATGGCTGCAATGGTATCTGGGGAACGATCGCTGTAGGACTTTTTGATTACAAAGATGGTTTATTCTATGGCGGTGGTGTACATCATTTGTTAATCCAGTTACTTGGTATCGTATGTATCGCAGGCTGGACAATCGTTACAATGACAATTGTATTTACAGTACTTAAGAAAACAATTGGACTCAGAGTATCTGCTCAGGAAGAAGTAGAAGGACTTGACTCTACAGAACATGGTCTTGAATCCGGATATCCTGATTTTGTTCCAAGAGAACTTCATTAATTCGCACGAATCTAATTCGATTAGGTTCGTGGAATCTAATCCCCTTAGTAGTATATACATCAACACAAAAAGAACGGCGGCAGCCGTTCTTTTTGTATAGAAAAATGATAAAATACAGATCTTTTGAATCCATATGTGCGAATAAGATCATGTAAGAGACAAAAGTTTTATGGTGGATTTTTTGAAAACAAAAAGTTATAATAGAAGTGCTATATCAGATTACAAATGATATGGCTGAATGTGATAAAAAATAAGAAGGAAAAAAATGAAGCGAAATCTTTTATTTATCAGCAGATATCCGGAGATTATAGATGAATTCAGGGCATCTTAGAAGAAAAACAGATTGAGACAGAGATTGCACAAAATGGGACAGATGCAATGGAGTTGTTAAAACAAAAAGAATATCAGATACTTGTCACAGATTTAAATCTGGATGGATATAACGGTGATAAAATTTTATCTTATGTAAACCAAAAATTCCCGGATACAATCTGCATGTTATATACAAATTCGATCAGCGCCGTACAGTTAGGATTCTATTTGAACAAGCGGGATGTGTTCCGTGTATTTCTGAGGCCGGTAAATTTCAGACAGGAATTTATGCAGGCACTGGAGGAAGCTTATGAATTTTATGATTTGAAAAAGCGTGACAGGGACAGTAGACAGGAACGTCTGAAACAGTTAGAGGACAATCGGAAAGCAATTGCAGAGATCGAGAAAATCATAGAGAACCAGAATGGAAGATGGAAAGATTTTGAGATTTTTGCAGACCGGCTGCTTGGATTTACCATGGAAAGATATGGGACAGCCTGGAACGTAGAACAGCGCAATCAGTATTTTGCGAAGAAAAAAAAGCTGTTAAGGGCAATGTGTGAGAATCCGGATACTCATAATATAGCCAGGGCACAGAATGAGGCAGAAGTGCTCATGAAGTGAAAGTTTAGTGACAAATACATGATAAAAAATGCTAACCCGTGGGTTAGCATTTTTTATGTTTAAATATTTTACTGACCATCAACACTCTGATCCGTTGTGGCAGCTGGATCGGTTGTCGTATTTGGATTCGTTGTGGTAGTGCTGGCATCAGGCGTAGAAGCATCACCTGCCGGATCAGCACCAATCGGGTTGACACCGGTTGATCCAGGGAAGGAGTTTGTTCCAGTGTATGTGGAGTTAAACTCATTGTGTACGGTACATGTCTGACTTAAGAATGCATCTGTTAATAGGTAAGGTGCATCTTCGGTTGTCTCAGAACCGCCGATGACATATACACCCGTGGTAACGGTTTCAGCAGGGCAATAACTGCCGGCTAACATATTAGATGCGGTACAGATATTGGCTACAGTATGATGATCGCAGTATTCGGTTGGTTCTGTACCCTGTGCAAAATATTCTGTAATAACGCAGTTTCCACGGGGATCGTGATCACAGACACCTTCAATCGGAAGTTTCCCGGATTCTTTACATACAGCGACCGCAACAATTCCACTTGGTTTTGTGAAATCTTTGTAAGCAAGATTTTCGTGTATCCGTTTCATAACAGCTTTCCAGATACGTTTTGGATAGTTTGTATCGGAACCTTTCTGCATGGCATTATCATCGTAGCCACCCCAGACAGCACAGGTATAATAAGGTGTGTAACCTGCAAATAAAGCATCTCGGCTGCTGGTCGTTGTACCGGATTTTCCTGCCTGAGCCATGGAACTGCCAAAGTAAGCGGAAGTACCGGTACCGGAAGTCATAACATCTTCCATGGCACTTGTTAAGAGCCATGCGGTAGTATCTTTGATAACTGTATGAGATTCCGGTGTTGTATTATCAATTAAAACATTACCATCGTGGTCTAAAATCTTTGTATAGAACTTTGGTTTGATATAAGTTCCCTGATTTGCGATTGCAGCATAGGCAGCGGTAAGTTCAAGGTTTGATACACCCTGCGTGATACCACCGAGTGCAAGGGCTTCATTCATATCGCGGGAATCAACGGTTGTGAAACCATATTCCTGTACATACTGCCAGCCGAGGGAAACACCAGCCTGTGCAAGTGTTTTCACGGTTACAATATTGATGGAGTCTGTGATCGCCTCTCTTAAAGTGGTAAAACCACGGTAACGTCTGTCGTAGTTATTAACAGATTTTCCATTTGCTCCGGCATAAGTGTAAGGGGCATCATCCTGCACGGAGGCAAGGGTAAGTCCACCTGCATCAAGCGCAGCGGAGTAGGCAGCAAGGATTTTAAAGGTAGAACCAGGCTGTCTGGTTGTATCGGTGGCGCGGTTCAGTGTTTTACTTGCTGTCTTATCACCACGGCCGCCAACGATTGCTTTTACTTCGCCGGTTGACTGGTCAATGACTGTTAAGGAAGCTTGTGGCTGTAAAGTATAGATAACAGTTTCGCTTCCATCTACGATCTCATCACCTTCCTGCATAATATCTGCTTTGTATTGCTCAATAGCGGCATCTGCATCTTCCTCAGAGGCGAAGTTGATGGAATAATTCGTACTCTTGAAGTTTGGATTGTCCTTATTCTTATAATAAGAAAGCATCGTCTGCTCACTGTAGTTCTTTACAGAACCATCGGTCGAACGGATGGAAACACGGTAGGAGAAAGAAACTTTTGGACTGGATGTATAGTTGTCCTGGTTGTTTACTTCCTCATCGGCAATATTCTGAATATCCATATCCTGTGTAGAGTAAATGGTAAGACCGCTCTGGTAGAGTGTCTTGTATGCCTGTGTCTCAGTATAACCCTTCTGTTCCACAAGATCGCGGATGACCTGATCGGTCAGCTCATCAATAAAATAGGAATTGATGCCATTGTCCTGCAATTCTACGTTGACTAACTGGATCCTGTCGTAAACGTTATCTGCCACAGCTTCGTCATACTCACTCTGGCTGATAAATCCCTGATCCAGCATATTGTTTAATACTTTCATGCGGCGCTCCGCATTTTTCTCCGGGTTGGAGATCGGATTAAACCTGGACGGATTCTGTGTGATGGCTGCCAAAACAGCACATTCAGAGAGCGTCAGTTCTGAGACATCTTTTCCAAAATATCGCTCCGAAGCCACTGCCACACCAAGTGTATTCTGACCAAGGTTGATGGCGTTCAGATAATTTTCCATGATCCAGTTTTTGCTGACTTTTTTCTCAAGCTGTACGGCAAGATACTGTTCCTGGATCTTGCGCTCCAGTTTGTCGATGAAGGATGTCTCACTCGTCCACTCGGTAAACACAGTGTTCTTCAAAAGCTGCTGTGTGATCGTACTGGCACCCTGGGAAAAATTACCGCCGGAAGCGATGCCGGTAACGCCGGCACGGATGATACCGGTAAGGTCGATACCATTGTGCTCGTAAAAACGGGAATCTTCGAGTGCAACAAAGGCATGCTGCAGATTGATCGGTATCTCATCGATTGTTACATTTTTACGGTTTGAACCGGAAGCTACCAGAGTGGCAATCTCATTGCCCTGATTATCTAACACGGTTGTAAGATATCCGGTAGGTGTTGCGTCGATGTCATCGATGGATGGCGCAGAATCCAGAATGCCCTTATAGACGCCAAATCCAAGGCTTCCGCCTATAATTGCAACTGCAAAACAGCATACGAGCAATACCTTGCAAAAAATAACACGCATTTTTTTGCCGTACATAATGCCTTTGGAAGTCAGTTCGGCCTGGCGTTTCTTCGAACCTTTCTTTCCATAATTCATATAATAAGTCTCCTTTTTGATCAAATGTTAAAAACCACCGTCTATGTATTATATCAAATAAATGTGTCATAATAAAGAAAAAAGTGAAAATATTGATTCCGTTGCGTATTGCATTTTATATTTATTTCATGATAGTATTTTGATACAGAAAATAGCAAAGTATACATTATTAATAGAAGAATCGTAATGATAAAGTACTGAATCACTACGAAGAAACAGATCAGGAGCCATAAGAGATGAAAACAGTATATGCCGGTGGCGAGGGCGAAATTGTTGAGAAGAAATCCCGGTTTATTGCAACGGTGCGTCCGGTAAGCAGCGAAGAGGAAGCGGTTGCTTTTATTAATGAAATGAAAAAGAAATACTGGGATGCCAGACATAATTGCTCTGCATTTGTGATCGGGGACAGACAGGAGATCAGCCGGTGCTCGGATGACGGAGAACCGGCGCAGACAGCAGGAAGACCGATGCTGGACGTATTATTAAAGGAAGAGATACATAATGTGTGCGTTGTAGTGACCCGTTATTTTGGCGGGACACTTCTGGGAACAGGCGGTCTTGTCCGTGCCTACCAGAAAGCGACGCAGACCGGATTGGAAAATAGTGTGATCATTGATAAACAGATTGGAAGAAAACTGACGATCGGAACGGATTACAATGGACTTGGAAAATTACAGTATCTGATTGCAAAAGATGAACTGACAACGATTGATACCGTTTATACAGAGAAAGTGGAACTGATCCTCATGGTTCCAAAGGAAAAAGAGCAGTCTTTTGAAAAAGAAGTGACCGAGGCAACCAGCGGAAATGCTGATATTTCCTGGGGTGACGAAGTATTATATGCAATGGTTGAAAAAAATCTAAAAATCTTTGAAAAAAATGCTTGACATTTTTATTAAGGGTGTATATAATAGCTATTGTTGACGGCGCAAAAGTCGAAAACAACAATACATAGGGCTATCGCCAAACGGTAAGGCAACGGACTCTGACTCCGTCATTTCAAGGTTCGAATCCTTGTAGCCCTGCTAGAAAGCACCACGGAAGTGGTGCTATTTTTGTGTAACAGGAAACTTTGTTCCATCATGGGAAATTGACATTTTCCAATCATGCAAAAACTTCCGGGTGGCAGCACAGTGCGTTGGAGAAGATAATTTCTTATTTTGATCAGGAGAACAGGATATGTATGATTTTAAAAGCAGGGTAAGATATAGTGAAGTGAACAGTGAAAGACAGCTTACGCTGCCGGCACTGATCGATTATCTGCAGAATTGCTGCACATTTCAGTCAGAAGATATGAATATCGGTGTGGAGTATTTAGAACAGCATCATGCTGCGTGGGTGTTATCGTCCTGGGAGATCGTCATGAACCGCTATCCAAAGCTTGCGGAGCATATTACGGTGAGCACCTGGCCATATAGCTTCAAGGGATTTTACGGTTATCGTAACTTTACAATAAAGGATGAAGCGGGAGAAATCTGTGCATTCGCCAATTCTGTCTGGGTTTACATGGATACTGCCACGATGCGTCCGGTGCGGATCGCAAAAGAAGTGCAGGATGCTTATATCCCGGTGATGGATGAGGCGATACAATATGAATGGGCAGATCGTAAGATCAGGATAGAGGGCACTCCGGTGGAGAAAGAGCCGGTTTTAGTACAGCGTTTTCATATTGACACCAATCATCATATGAATAATGGAAAATATATTCTTGTGGCAGAGGAATATCTGCCGGAGAATTTTAAGACAGAGAGTATTCGCGTGGAATACAAAAAGGCTGCAGTCATCGGGAACATGTTATACCCGGAGGTTTATGAGCAGCAGAACGGAGTAACCATTGTGTTGGCAGATGAGCAGAAAGTGCCATATGCCATTATGCAGTTTAGAGGAAAATAAAATGTTAAAATTAGGACAGTATCAGAAACTTACAATTGTAAAGAAAGTGGAGTTTGGAGTTTATCTCGCGGAAGAGCAGGATATGGAGAAACGTGTGCTTCTTCCGGCAAAACAGGTTCCGGAGAATGCAAAGACCGGGGATGAACTTGAAGTGTTTTTGTACAAGGATTCCAAAGACCGGATGATCGCAACGACAAATCAGCCAAAGATCACTCTTGGAGGGCTTGCTGTTTTGCGTGTGGCACAGGTTGGAAAAATCGGTGCATTCCTTGACTGGGGACTCGAAAAAGATCTGTTTCTTCCTTATAAAGAGATGACAATGAAAGTCCAGCCGGAAGATGAGGTTTTGGTAACACTTTATATTGATAAGAGCAGCAGACTTTGTGCGAGTATGAAAAAGCTTTATGATCTGCTTTCCACGGATTCTCCATACAAAGAGGGAGATCATGTAGAGGGAAGAGTTTATGAGTTCAGTGATAATTTCGGAACCTTTGTTGCAGTGGATGATAAATATTCCGCTATGATCCCACGACATGAAGATACAAGCAAACTTCGTATCGGAGATGTGATCGAGGCAAAAGTGACAAAAGTAAAGCCGGATGGAAAACTGGATGTGTCATTGCGTGACAAGGCATACCTGCAGATGGATGAGGATGCTGCGAAGGTGATGCAGGTTATTGAGGAATTTGCCGGAGTGCTTCCATTTGGAGATAAAGCATCCCCGGAAGTCATTAAGAGAGAGACCGGACTAAGTAAAAATGCTTTCAAACGTGCGGTGGGACGTTTATATAAGGAACATCGTGTGGAAATAACTGAAAGAAGTATCAGAAAGGTGGACTAACAACATGAAAAAAGTAATCAGTACAGAAAAAGCACCAGCAGCAATCGGACCATATTCACAGGCAATCGAAGTAAATGGTATGGTTTATACATCAGGCATTATCCCGGTTGTACCGGAGACAGGAGAGATTCCGGAGGGGTCTGTGGCTCAGGCGAAACAGGCACTTACCAATCTTTATAATTTGCTGGAAGCAGCCGGAACCAATATGGACAATGTAGTTAAGACAACGGTATTCATCAAAGAGATGAATGATTTCAGCGCCATCAACGATGTGTATAAGACTTTCTTTACAGCAGATTTCCCATCCAGAAGCTGTGTGGAAGTTGCACGTCTTCCGAAGGATGTTATGCTTGAGATCGAAGCGATCGCAATCAAATAGGAAAAGCAGTTCCAGAGAACTCCATGTGAGCGATACTTTGGAACTGTTTTTTATGGAAATAAAAATACATAAAATATTCATGCTATATTTGGTAAAATCTGACAAAGTCTTGCTGTTGACAGTGCCAGGACACTTTGTTATAATAACCATGTAATAAATGTAACAAATTCGTAACAAATAGTTCTTGGAGGCAATATACAAGATGGATTATAGAATGAAGAGAATAGCAAGCTGTTTGCTGGCAGGTGCTATTGTAATTAGTGGAACAGGAGTCGGAACTTATGGTGCACAGACCGGTGGTGTGTCTGCAGTAATCGCAACCGGACTTTCTTCAAATGGTTCTCCGGCAGCAGGATTTTCCAAAATGCTTTCCCAGTGTCTGATCGAGAGTGACAAGGCAGTTGCAACGGAGGCAGCAGCCCAGGCAGAGGCAGCAGGTCAGTGAGAATGATGTTCCGGTGGTTGCATCTGAGTACGCAGACATTGCAATCGCACAGGTAGATAATTATGTGAATGTCAGATCAGAACCGAACACAGACAGTGAAGTGTTAGGTAAGTTATATAACAATTCTGCAGCCACTGTTTTAGAGACAACAGAAGATGGCTGGTATAAGATCACATCCGGAAGTGTTACCGGATATGTCAAATGCGAGTATGTTGTAACAGGGGATGAGGAACTTGCAAAGAAGGTAAGTACCAGATATGCAACTGTAACAACTACAACTTTATACGTAAGAATGGAGCCTTCTACAGAGGCAGGTATTTTAACAATGCTTGGCGAGGGAGACGATTTTGTTGTTGTTGATGATTCTATGAAGGATAGCGGATGGGTCATTGTTACAACAGAGGAAGGCGATGGCTATGTATCCACAGATTATGTAAATCTCTGGACGGATTATGTAACCGCTGAATCCAAAGCGGAAGAGGAAGCAAGACTTGCCAAGGAAGAGGCAGAGCGTCAGGCGGCAGCCGCTGCAGCAGCGAAGGCAAAACAGAAATCTTCCAAGAACTCGTCATCTTCGGACGGTACAAGCAGTTCCGGCGGTTCATCAGCTTCTTATGCGGCACCGAGTGGATCCAATGGTCAGGCAGTTGCAAGCTATGCAAGCCAGTTTATTGGTAACCCATATGTCTATGGTGGATCCAGTCTGACGAACGGTACAGACTGTTCCGGATTTGTAATGTCTGTATATGCTGCATTTGGTATCAGTCTTCCACATTCTTCCAGTGGACAGAGAAGTGCCGGATATGAAGTAAGCTTATCTGAGGCACAGCCGGGAGATATTGTATGTTACAGTGGACATGTTGGAATTTATGTAGGTAATAACACAATTGTTCATGCAAGCTACACCATCCAGTGGTATTAAGTATTCAACAGCTACATATCGTAATGTACTTTCTGTAAGAAGAATTTTCTAAAAAAAGATATTATCGGAACTGTCATCGCAAATGATGGCAGTTCTTTTTTTGCGGGTAAAAAGTCAGAAAGTAATGCGGTACTTTTTTACAGACAGAAAATTGAAAAATATCATTTATGAAAAGTGCACAAAAAAATAAAGCGGTCTGGAAATAATCCCCAAAAGAGGTAAAGTTATGAGAAAGTTTTCCACGTGAAAAAGGTCGAAAAATGCCAAAAAATAAAGTTATACACGAAGTTATCAACGTTATCCACATTTTTTTATGTTAAAAAGTGGTTTACATAGTAAAAAATCGAATATACGTTTTGTACATATGTGATAAAGTTCACAATAAAAATGAAAAAAGCTTGCAATTATTGTAATGAGATAAATGCAAAAAATAGTACAAATTGTCAGATAACGTAAAAGGTTACTGCTGAGTGAACAGTAACTAAAAAGTTCCTCAATCTATCGCGTTTTATAACAAAACTTGAAAAATGAAAAGAGGTTTGCTATACTACATGCATAAATTTTCTTGAGTTGAGAAAAATAACCAGGAGTGTTGAATGATAAAGAAAGTTGATATACTGGGAATTCAGTTGGACAACTACACAGTGCGGGAAGCGATTATGTGTGTGGAACGCTATTTGAGCAATAATGTCCTTAACACGATTGAGAGCATATCGTTACAGATGCTGATCGATTCGGAGACAAACCCGGTATTAAAGGAAGTTATGAGTTCCCTGGATCTTGCAATCATTGGAGAGAAAGAGATTATTCAGGCAGCGGGGCTTGAATCTATGCAGCGAATCCGGGAAACAGAAGAAAACGATTTTTATTTTGAATTTTTTAAACGGATAGAGCGCAATAAAAAAAGTGTTTTTTACTTGGTGACACGCAGGAGAAAATTGATTCTTTAAAAGCAGAGCTTGCAGAAGATTATCCAAAACTGATCTTTGCAGGGGAATATGCAGTGGAGACCTGTGTGGGGGATCTGGAAGCAGTGATCAATGATATGAATGCGACCACACCGGATGTGATCATATCTGTACTGCCATCTCCGATGCAGGAGCAGTTCTTATATGAGCATCGGGATAAAATGAATGCAAACATTTGGTATGGAATCGGAGGGTACCGGTACATAAGAAAAAGCACGGAGTACTTGCTCGTTTGAAAAGCATCATACATCGTGGCAAGTTGGTCAACAGTATGAATAAGTATGATGAAAAAGAAGAGGAATTGTAGTAGAAATGCAGAAATTAATCAATAAACGTTCCATAGTGATAGATTATTTGATGATGATCGTGGGGACGGGACTGTTAGCGGCAGCCATCCAGTGTCTGTATGATCCGATCGGTCTTGTCACAGGAGGTTTTACAGGACTTGCGATTGTGATCAAGGCAGTGACAGAAAGATTTGTTCCGGGAGGAATCCCACTCTGGCTGACCAATATCGGGCTGAATGTGCCACTGTTTTTTCTGACTCTGAAGTTTAAAGGAAAGAGGTTTATCTGGCGGACAGTTGTGGGTACGGTACTTTTGTCTGCGTGGATTTATGTGATTCCGGCAATCGACCTGACACAGCAGGATTACTTCCTTGCCGCGATTTTTGGTGGTGTGATCGGTGGAGCCGGTATGGGACTGATCCTATTAGCGCGTTCTACTACGGGTGGAACGGAACTTCTGGCAGTATTGATCCAGCATTTTATCAGACATTATTCCGTGGTTCAGATCATGCAGGTATTAGATGCGATGATCGTGCTTACCGGTTTATATCTGTTCGGTATCAAGGCAGCCATGTATGCAATTGTTGCCATTTTTGTCACAACGAAAGTGTCGGATGGTCTGATGGAAGGATTTAAATATTCCAAGTCGGCGTTCATCATTACAGACCAGTATGAAAAAGTGGCAAAAAAGATCCTGCTTGAGTTGGACCGTGGAGCAACCGGTCTATATGCAAAAGGAATGTATTCCGGTGATGAAAAGTGCATGCTTTACTGTGTTGTTTCCAAGAAACAGATCGTAGAACTGAAAGATATTGTGGCATCGGTGGATCCGGATGCATTTGTCATTGTCTCAGATGTCCGCGAAGTACTTGGCGAGGGATTTCTGGAATATCATGGGAACCGATAATTTTTTTGTGGAGATTGTATACAGGGAATTAGAGGTAAAATTTCCAGCAGAATTGAGGAAATGCATAAAAAAATATGTATTTCCTCTTTATTTTTTTGCAGTTTTGCATTAAAATGTAATCTAGGTATTTTTATTGAGGGAGAAAAGTACGATTTTTTTTGTGAAAGTTGAACAGAATCGACCAGAGAAGGAGCATAGCTTATGATTTCGAATCAGATACTTCAGAACACAATTGATGGATTGAAGGGAATAACCAGAATTGATTTATGCATTATTGACGTCGAGGGAAAGATTTTGGCTGCTACATTTCCTGACGCAGAGAAGTATGTAGAACCTGCTCAGGCATTTGTGGAGTCACCTGCAGACAGCCAGGTGGTGAACGGATATCAGTTTTTCAAGGTGTTTGATGAACACCAGTTAGAGTATATCCTGCTTGCCAACGGAGACAGTGACGATGTCTACATGGTGGGTAAAATTGCCAGTTTTCAAATACAGAATCTTCTGGTAGCATATAAGGAGAGATTCGATAAAGACAACTTTATCAAGAATCTTTTGCTGGACAATTTACTGCTGGTTGATATTTATAACAGAGCGAAGAAGCTCCATATTGATACAGAAGTCCGGAGAGTGGTATTTATCGTTGAGACGAACCGAGAGAAAGATGGCAATGAAATGGAAAAGATCAGAGGAATCTTCGGTGGCAAATCCAAGGACTTTGTCACTGCGGTAGATGAGAAGAACATCATCGTGGTGAAAGAAGTTGCAGACAACGAGGGATACGATGAACTGAACAAGACAGCAGAAGTGATCGTGAACCTGTTCCGTGCGGATGCTGAGAACGATGTTCATGTCGCTTATGGAACAATTGTAAATGAGATCAAAGAAGTATCCCGTTCTTACAAGGAAGCCCGTATGGCACTGGATGTTGGAAAGATTTTCTTTGAGGAAAAAGATGTGATCGCATACTCCACATTGGGAATTGGACGTCTGATCTATCAGCTCCCGATTCCGCTGTGCAAGATGTTTATCAAAGAGATTTTTGATGGAAAATCACCGGATGATTTTGATGAGGAGACACTTACCACGATCAACAAATTTTTCGAGAACAGCCTGAACGTTTCGAGACATCCCGCCAGTTATATATCCACAGAAATACACTGGTATATCGTCTGGATAAACTGCAGAAGTACACAGGACTGGATCTTCGTGTGTTTGAAGATGCCATTACATTTAAGATTGCGTTGATGGTTGTAAAATACATGAAATATATGGAGTCATTGGATTACTAGATTTAGGAGGAAGCAATGATTAAGTTGGAACATGTCAGTAAGTCATATACAGCAGGAATCCCTGCGTTAAATGACGTAAGTCTTGACATTGAAGAAGGCGAATTCGTATTCATAGTTGGTGACAGTGGTTCAGGAAAATCTACACTGATCAAGCTTTTGCTGAAAGAACTGGAACCAACAGAGGGTACGATCACGATAAACAATAAGAAACTGAACAAGATCAAAAGAAGGCAAATCCCGAAATTCCGCCGTAATATCGGCGTTGTATTTCAGGATTTCCGCTTGTTAAAAGACAGAAACATTTATGATAATGTTGCGTTTGCCCAGAAAGTCATCGGCGAGTCAAACCGCAGCATTAAGAAGAATGTTCCATCCATGCTGTCTATGGTAGGACTTGCTGCAAAGTACCGCTCTTATCCAAGGCAGTTGTCCGGCGGTGAGCAGCAGCGTGTTGCGATCGCAAGAGCGCTTATCAATGAGCCGAAGATCTTACTGGCGGACGAGCCGACCGGTAACCTGGATAATCATAATGCATGGGAGATCATGAAACTTCTGGAAGAGATCAACAGTCGCGGAACTACGGTTGTAGTTGTAACACATAACCTTGAGATTGTGAAAGCAATGAACAAGCGTGTCATCACTATGAAGAAAGGCGTTGTCGTGGAGGACAGCGAGGGTGATTATAGCGATGAGGATTAGTACATTTTTCTACACGATAAAGCAGGGACTGAAGAATATCTGGAAGAATAAGATGTTCTCACTTGCGTCGATCGCAACGATGACGGCATGTATCTTTTTGTTTGGTCTGTTCTATACGATCGTGACAAATTTCCAGTCCATGGTGAAGGATGCGGAGTCCGGCGTTGCCGTAACAGTCTTTTTTGATGAGGGAATCTCACAGGATAAGATTGATGAGATTGGGGATCTGATCCGTGCAAGGGCAGAGGTATCAAATCTGGAATTTGTTTCAGCGGATGATGCATGGGACAGCTTCAAGCAGACTTATTTTGAAGGAAACGAGGCAGCAGCGGAGAGCTTTGCCGGGGATAACCCACTGGCAAATGACGCCAGTTATTCCATTTATATGAATGACATTTCCATGCAGCAGACGTTAGTGACCTATTTACAGTCAGTGGATGGTATCCGGGAAGTAAAACAGTCGGCAGTCGTGGCGAACACACTGACAGATTTTAATAAATTGATCGGATATGTCTCTGCAGGAATTATCATTATCCTGCTGGGAGTTGCAGTTTTTTGATCAGTAATACCATCACCGTTGGTATTTCTGTGCGAAGAGAAGAGATCGGTATTATGAAACTGATCGGTGCTACCGATTATTTTGTGCGTGCACCATTTGTGGTAGAAGGTATTGTGATCGGATTGATCGGAGCAGCGATTCCGCTTGGCATCCTGTATGTCCTTTATGGACGGATCATTGATTACATCGGGGAGAAGTTCAGTTTTATCAGCAATATGATGAAATTTCTTACCGGTAGATGAGGTGTTCCACACACTGGTTCCGGTAGCATTGATACTCGGTGTCGGCATTGGTTTTATTGGCAGCCGCATCACAATCAGAAAGCACTTGAAAGTATAATTTTATGAAGAAAAGAAACATTTTACGCCGCATTCTGGCGGTGGTACTTGTTCTCACGATGGCAACAGGGCTGACGGCACAGGCAAAAGGAGATGCATCATCAACGTCGCTCAAGGAAGCACAGAAAGAAAAAGCCGCATTGGAAAAGCAGTTAAAAGCTGCGAAAGAGCTGATCAATGATCTGAAGGATTCCAAAGGTGATGTAGAGGACAAAGTTCAGGAACTGAACAATGAACTTGTGGATATCTCATCGAAGATCACTTCACTGGAAAATCAGCTTGCGGACAAAAGCACAGAGATTGCAGATGCCGAGGCAGAATTAGCACAGGCAGAAGCAGATAAACAAAAACAGTATGACGATATGAAAACCCGTATCCGGTATATGTATGAAAACAGCCAGACAACGTATCTGGAGCAGCTTCTGGAATCGAACAGCGTGGCAGAGTTTCTGAATACGGCAGAGTATATCGCAGAGATCCAGAAGTATGACAGGCAAAAGCTGGATGAGTACACGGAGAATATTGAATATATCACCGTGGCGAAAGAACAGCTTGAACAGGATTACGCTGATCTGGAAAATATGAAAGCGAATGTGGAGAGCCAGAAGCAGTCTGTTGCAGCACTGATGAGCCAGAAGGAGACAGAGCTTGCAGGCATCACAAGTAATATTTCGGATGCGCAGGAGGATGCAAAGTATTTTGAGGCAGAGATACAGGCGCAGAACGAATTGATAGCGGAGATCAAGCGGATCGAGGCTGAGAAAGCGGCAGCGGCAGCCAAAGCGGCTGCAGAGGGAAAAGAGGTAGCAGACAATCCTTATACAGGTGGAGCTTTCACATGGCCGTGTCCGTCAAGTACAAGGGTTACCAGTGATTATGGAACGAGGGTTTCACCGACTTCAGGAGCGTCTTCAAACCATAAAGGAATTGATATCGGTGCCTCAGCAGGTGCGGCAATCGTTGCAGCGGCAAACGGTACCGTAAAGGCGGCAAATTACAGCAGTGCAGCCGGAAACTACGTGATGATCGATCATGGCGGCGGACTTTATACCGTTTATATGCATTGTTCCTCGCTTGCAGTTTCGGAAGGAACAGCAGTTTCCGCAGGTCAGACGATCGCCTACGTTGGAAGTACAGGTATTTCTACTGGAAATCATTTACATTTTGGTGTATCATTAAACGGAAGTTATGTCAGTCCGTGGAGTTATCTCAAGGGCTGATAAGCGTTCCGGGAATCAGGCAGATAAAGTATATAAAAAGAGGTTGCCACACGAAAGCCGGAAATCGGAAACGGCATTTTGTGTACAATCTCTTTTTTTCTGTTTTGTAAAGGTTATGGAAAATAAAACCGGCACCTCGGCATTTTTCTCAATTGCTATGAAAGTGGAGGTGCGGTTATGCATATGTTTACATGGAAAGGATGCAGCAAAAATGTTTTAAAATTGCTGCGAAAGGAAATTTATGGATCAGCAGAATTATGAACTGGATCAAACTGGAGCGGAAGAGACTCCAAAGAAGAAAAAAGGAAGCACAGTCAAAGGGATCGTGATCGGTGTGATCGGAACACTTCTTTGATAAGCTGGACGGGAATCAATGTGGCATGTCTGGCAACAAATTCACAGATCCTGATCACGAACAAGGAAAGTGCAGATGACGGAGAGGGCGCAGTGCTCGACGCAGATACGGTCAGCAAGATCAATGAACTGACTGCATACACAAAGCTCTATTATTATGATGACATTGAAAATGAGAAACTGCAGGATGGACTGTATACAGGTCTGATCGATGGATTGGGAGATAAATATTCTGTTTACTATAATGCAGAAGATTATCAGGCGCTTCAGATATCTACGACAGGCCAGTACTATGGAATCGGTGCAGGGTTAAGCCAGGATAAGGATACCATGGTGGTAACAGTCAACAAGGTTTATGAGGGAACTCCTTCTGAGTCAGCAGGATTGTTGAAAGATGACGTGATCGTTTCCGTGGACGGAACAGAGGCTGCTTCCATGGAACTTTCGGAACTGGTAAAACTGATTCGTGGAGAGAAGGGAACGACTGTCCATCTGGAGATTTACCGTCCGTCTACCGAGGAAAATCTTTCCTTTGATGTAGAAAGACAGGACATTACATTGCCAAGTGTGTCCCACAAGATGTTCGAGGATGGTATCGGATATGTACATATTGATTCCTTTGAGACAGAGACGGCAACACAATTTGAGGAGGCAGTAAAAGATCTTGAAGATCAGGGAATGAAAGCACTGATCATTGATGTGAGATATAATCCGAATTAGAGCGAGAAATGGAAGCTCCTGACTTCTGGGATGACCCGGAGAAGTCACAGAGCAAGATGAAAGAGCTTAAGAGTATGAAGGATGATGTAGCTACATACGCAAAGCTCAAGGAACAGTACGAAGATATAGAGACGATGATTGAGATGGGCTATGAGGAGAACGATGAGTCACTCATACCCGAGATACAGCAGATGCTTGATGATTTTGAGAGCACATATGACGGTATCAGAATGAAGACTCTTTTGTCGGGAGAATATGATAAATGCAATGCGATTCTGAGGCTCAATGCAGGTGCAGGTGGTACCGAGTCGTGTGACTGGGCGTCCATGCTGTTTCGTATGTACTCGAAGTGGGCTGATAAAAAGGGCTTTACCCTTGAGGTGCTCGATTCGCTTGATGGCGATGAAGCCGGTATCAAGTCCATTACCTTCCAGGTAAACGGAGAGAATGCATATGGGTATCTAAAGTCTGAAAAAGGTGTACACAGGCTTGTTCGTATTTCGCCGTTTAATGCGGCGGGAAAAAGGCAGACCTCATTCGTATCATGTGATGTCATGCCTGATATTGAGGAGGATCTCGATATTGAGGTGAAGGACGAGGATATCAGAATTGATACCTACCGCTCAAGTGGAGCAGGAGGACAGCATATCAATAAAACTTCGTCAGCTATTCGTATCACA
>VOFH01002331.1_pt1 | contig 39940 bp, 46 predicted proteins | sample 5384091 | NCBI WGS metagenome assembly VOFH01 (sample SAMN12384727, study PRJNA508395) | human gut metagenome | isolation source: healthy gut G | host: Homo sapiens
CAGTAACTGGATTAAGTTACATGAAGCCTGGCCGGGAGGAATGCAATGAATTTATGTGATATCAAACCATTCCGCGCGGTGCTTGGCCGCCACCGGATTCCACTTTTCAAGTCGCTCGGTCAGAACTTCCTGACCGACATCACGGTTCCGAGGCGCATCGCGGAGATGAGCGGCGCGCGCGAGGCTGAACGTTGTTGAGGTCGGGCCGGGCATGGGCTATTGCCCAGCGGCAGAAACTCTTAGCGCCGCGCGGAGCACGTTGTTTCGGTCGAAGCTTGACCGTGCGCTGCTGGTCCTTGCGGAGACCATGGCGGGAGTTCGACAACTTTGAGGTCGTGCAGGGCGACGTGCTCGCGCTCGATCTTGCCGCGCTGTGCCGCGAAGTTCCGGTGAGGCAGGGCGGTCGCCTGCGCAAACCTGCCGTACTACATCACGACCCCGCGATCACCACCATGGAAAGCGGCGCGTTCGAGTTATTTTCACGGTCATGGTGCAGAAGGAGGTCGCGGAGCGCATCTGTGCCGCCGGAGGCACATCGGCGTATATTCCGCGTTTTCCGATCCTATGTACAGTACCACGCGAAGGCGGAGATCCTGTCCGACGTACCGGCGGGACTCTTCGTGCCGCGCCGAAGGTGGACTCAGCGGTGCTGAAGCTCACGCCGCTCGCGCAGCCTGCGGTCGAGACGCGCGACGAAAAGCTGTTCTTCGCGCCGGTCCGCGCTGCGTTCAATATGCGCCATAAGACGCTCGTCAACGCCTCGGCCCGGTGCTCATGAGCGCAATGAGCAGGAGGAGATCGTTGCGCTCGTCGAGGCGGCAGGTCTGGACGCGCGCATCCGCGGCGAACGCCTCAGCCTTGCGGATTACGCAAGACTGGCGGATCTTGCATCCGAAAAGCTGAAAAAGGGATAAAAACGAGAAAGGGTGAGCGCATAGCTCGCCCTTTTTTTCTCTCAGAACCCGAGAAACAGCAGGATGCCGGCCAGAATGACGCTTTCCCAGTCTGTACCGCGGTCGCCGTCGGTCAGCAGAAAAAAGGCGGCGGCGAGCGTGATGAGCGCGTCGCGGTCAAGGCGCGGCAGCGATGGCAGGAGCGGGGAAAGCGGCGGCGTTTCGGGTGCGGCGGACGGCGTGCTCTCGGCCAGATAACGGTTATACAGAATGCTCGCCTCCTTCTGCGCGGTGCTCGAGCTGTCCCAGCGCGGCGCGCGTGCCATGCCTGCCATGCCGGCGAGGCGGAGCGCCCGGTCGAACTGGGACGCGACGTCCTCTGCGACGAACGGCCGCAGTGCGCTCAGGAGCGCCCGCTTTTTCCGGCCGGACGGCGGCGCGGCTGCTTTGCATGATGCCGGTGATGACCGGAGGAGCTGTGCTTCCGGGTCATCGGCCGGGGAGACGGCGTCCGGTGCGCCGCCCGCATCGGACGCACCTGAGCAGCGAGGAGACCGACCGGAGCGCGTTCTGAAGTGCTTCCGGATCGTTCAGCAGGCCGGAAAGGGCATCGTTATCCACGGCTCGACCTCCTCCCATGCTGCGGCGCAGGGCGTCGGCGAGCTTTGCGCCCTCCGGAGTGGCGGCGAGGCTGCGTGCGAGCGCACGGGCAGCGGACAGGTCGCCCGAAGCAGCACGGTCGGCGGCGGCGCGCAGCAGCGCCTCGTGCGACGCGGAAAGGCTGCTGACTGCTCTGCGGCCGTCGGCGCTCGAAAGCGCGCGCTCCAGAGCGGAGCGCGGCTCGCCGCCTGCCTGGGCGGCAAGTTTTTCTCAGAATGTCGTTCGTATCGGACATGAAGATCGCTCCTTCCAAAGGTTCTCCTTATAATGTATGCGCAGGGCACGGAAAAGTTCCCTGCGGCGCGGGCGTGCCGGGACGGACAGCGGAGTTTTCATCAAAATTCCTGTGAATTTTTGATTTGTGCTTTACAACGACCGTCTCGCGGTGTAAAATAACGCTATATGTGCCGCGGAGCGAAAGGAAGGAAAGTGCGTGAAGGTTCTGGTTTTTTCAGACTCGCATGGGTATAACATGTCGATGGCTTACGCCATCGAGCGCGAAAAGCCGGACGCCGTGCTCCATCTCGGTGATCATACCGATGACGCGGATGACATCCGCCGCGCTTTTCCGGCGCTTACCATCTATCATGTGCGCGGCAACAACGACTTTGATATGGATGTTCCGCTGTTCGCGGTCGACGGTCGGCGGCGTGCGCATGTACCTGACCCACGGCCACCGGGAGCGCGTATCCATGCTGCACAGCGGCCTTGTGCCCGCAAGGGCGAGGGAAGAGGGCTGCTCGTTTGCGTTTTTCGGTCATACGCACCGCATGATGGCCGAGAGAGAACAGGGCATTTTCGTGTGCAATCCCGGCAGCATCAGCCTGCCGCGCGGCGGCCCGGCGAGCTATGCGCGGCTCGACATCGAGGGCGGCATGGTCCGCACGCTCGAGCTGCTTGATGAGGACGGCGCGCTGCTGCGGAAAGAGAGTTTTGTAAGGAAGTAAGGGGAAAGATCAATGCTTTTGGCGATAGACGTAGGCAACACCAACATGGTGTTCGGCATTTACGATAAGGAGAAGCTCTGCGGCTCGTTCCGCATCTCCACCAACGCGGAGCGTACATCGGATGAACTCGGTATGCAGATCGCGCAGTATTACCATTTTCACGGTCTCGACCGTCATCAGACCGATGCGGTCATCATCGCGAGCGTGGTTCCGCCCGTGATGTACACGCTCGTCAACGCGATCCGCAAGTATCTGCACGTGCAGCCGCTCATCGCGGGCCGCGATGTGGACATCGGCGTGCGCAACTGCTACGCCAATCCGCGCGAGGTCGGCGTGGACCGCCTGATCAATGCGGTCTCCGCGATGAAGCGCTACGGCAGGCCGCTCATCATCGTCGACATCGGCACGGCGACCACGTTCGACGCCATCGACGCAGAGGGCGCGTATCAGGGCGGCGCGATCTTCCCCGGACTCAAGGTCGCGATGGAGGCGCTGTTCCTCAAGGCGTCCAAGCTGCCGCGCGTCGATATTGAGATGCCCGAGCACGCCATCGGCAAGACGACCGTCCGCTCGATGCAGTCGGGCGCGGTGCGCGGCTATGTCGGCGCGCTGACCGGCATTATCACCGACATCCAGAAGGAGCTCGGCGGCAGCGCGCGCGTTGTCGCGACAGGCGGCATGGGCCGCATGATGGCGGAATACTGTCCGCTGATCGACGAAGTGGACCCGAATCTGACGCTCGAGGGTCTGCGTCTGATCTATGAAAACAATAAGGATGCCTTCCGCGGCAGGAGACTTGCTGACAACATCGGCAACATCGAAGTGACTGAGGAAGGCTGATACTGCAAAAAAACCGGGAGCTTTCTCGGTTTTTTTGTCTTAGAAAGAGGAATGAGCCATGACAAAGAAGGAACGTATGCAGGCGGTGACGGAGCGGCTGAAGCAGGTCTATCCCGAGGCGGTCTGCGCCCTGCACTACACGCATGACTACGAGCTGCTGTTCGCGACGCGGCTCTCCGCGCAGTGTACGGACGCGCGCGTGAACATCGTGACGGAAAAGTTGTTTTCTGATTTTCCGACGCTCGAGAGCTTCGCGGAGGCGAGCGAGGAGGAGATCGCGGAGGATATCCGCAGCTGCGGCCTGTTCCGCACCAAGGCGCGTGACCTGCACGCCTGCGCGGTGGTGCTGCTCGCGGAGTACGGCGGCAGAGTGCCCGATACGATGGAGGAGCTGCTGCGGCTGCCGGGCGTCGGACGCAAGACCGCAAACCTCATCCTCGGCGATATTTTCGGCAAGCCGGCCGTCGTGTGCGACACGCACTGCATCCGGCTGTCCAACCGTCTCGGCTTTGTTCGGGACGAGAAGGACCCGGTCAAGGTGGAAAAGGCGCTGCGCGGACTCGTCCTGCCCGAGGAGTCCTCGGACTTCTGCCACCGCCTCGTGCTGTTCGGCCGGGAGCACTGCACCGCCCGTGCGCCGCGCTGCACGGACTGCCCGCTCGCGGACATCTGTCCGTCGTTCGGAAAAATGCGGTGAAAAATATACAGATTAAACAACATTCACAGAAAGTTTTCTGTGAACCTTGTAATTTACTAACTCTTTCACTATGGAAAGAATGAGGAAATTGTGGTTTAATAGTTATTATAATATTTCCCTTGCAAATGGAGGATGAAACATGGTACGCGAGGCAATGGATTTTGTAAAGGCATATGACCCGGAACTGGGCAATATGATCGAGGCAGAATATAAGCGCCAGCAGCGCAATATTGAGCTGATCGCATCCGAGAATATCGTAAGCGAGGCAGTCATGGCGGCGATGGGCTCGGTTCTGACCAACAAGTACGCAGAGGGCTATCCGGGCAAGCGCTATTACGGCGGCTGCGAGTGCGTCGATGAGGTGGAGCGTCTGGCGATCAGCCGCGTCTGCGAGGTATTCGGTGCAAAGTTCGCAAACGTTCAGCCGCATTCGGGCGCGCAGGCCAACATGGCGGTCTATCAGGCGCTCTGCAAGCCGGGCGACACCGTTATGGGCATGAGCCTGGACAACGGCGGCCACCTGACCCACGGCTCTCCGGTCAACCAGTCCGGTCTGCTCTACCACATTGTTTCCTACGGCGTAGACGACAACGGCTACATCGACTATGACGCAGTCCGCGACATGGCGAAGAAGGAGCAGCCGAAGATGATCATCGCCGGCGCTTCCGCTTATCCGCGTGCCATTGATTTTGAAAAGTTCGCTGAGATCGCACACGAGGTCGGCGCCTACCTGTTCGTCGATATGGCGCATATCGCAGGTCTGGTCGCCGCCGGTCTGCATCAGAGTCCGATTCCGTATGCGGACGTCGTGACCACCACCACCCACAAGACCCTGCGCGGTCCGCGCGGCGGCGTTATCCTCACCAACAACGAGGAGCTTGCCAAGAAGTTCAACAAGGCGATCTTCCCGGGCACCCAGGGCGGTCCGCTCGAGCACGTCATCGCGGCGAAGGCTGTCTGCTTCGGCGAGGCACTCAAGCCGGAGTTCAAGGCTTACCAACAGCGCGTCACTGACAACGCAAAGGCACTGGCGGCAGCCCTCCAGAATCAGGGCTTCAATCTGGTTTCCGGCGGCACGGACAACCACCTCATGCTGATCGACCTGCGCAAGACCGGCGTGACCGGCAAGGAGCTACAGCACCGTCTGGACGAGGTATATATCACCGCGAACAAGAACGCCATCCCGAACGATCCGGAAAGCCCGTTCGTCACCTCCGGCCAGCGTATCGGCACCCCGGCCGTTACCACCCGCGGCTTCGGCAAGCCGGAAATGCTGCATATCGCTGAGTTTATCTGGCAGGCGGCGACCGATTTCGACAACAAGGCTGACGAGATCCGCCGCAACGTATGCGAGATCTGCTCCCGTTTCCCGATCTACTAAGAAAAACGACTCAGTCCGAAACCGGCATTTTCTCAACTAAAAACTTTCTCAGGGACCGCTTTTTCATATGAAAGGCGGTCTTTGTTTATTTTACGAAAAAAACGATGTGGTAAAAATATTGCAAAATCCGGGTGAAATTCGAAATGTTTTGTAGAAAATGAACAAAACACTTGCCTTTCTTCTCAAATATGGTATACTATTGGTAAAGGGTTACAGTGAGAGAGACGCTTTGACCCGGGTTTGAGAGGATAAATTAAGGGGAAATGCAAGAATGTCTATGGAACTGAAGATGAACGGCCTTTGGCGGTATGTGCAGGATGACGAAATTCATGACGCAGAGCCGCTCGTAAAGGTCGCGCAGGATACGCTCGAAAGCCGCAAGGGTGCGGGCAATGATTTTCTCGGCTGGCTGGATCTGCCGGAAAATTACGACAGGGAAGAATTTGCGCACATCAAGCAGGCGGCGGAAAAGATCCGCAGAACGGCGGACGTACTTATCGTGATCGGTATCGGCGGCTCGTATCTGGGCGCGCGCGCGGCGATCGAATTTGTGAAAGGTCAGATGTACAATCAGGTCCGCCCGGAGGGTACGCCCGAGGTCTACTTTGCCGGCAACAATATTTCCTCCAGCTATCTGAACGATCTGGTCAAGATCATCGGAGACCGGGATTTCTGCATCAATGTTATCTCCAAATCGGGTACGACGACCGAACCGGCCATTGCGTTTCGTATCTTCAAGGAGCTTTGCGAGAAGAAATACGGCCGCGAGGGCGCGAAGGAGCGCATTTTTGCGACCACGGACAAGGAGCGCGGCGCGCTCAAGCAGCTTGCGGACGATGAGGGCTACGAGACCTTCGTCGTGCCGGACGACATCGGCGGACGCTTTTCTGTGCTGACGCCGGTCGGTCTGCTGCCGATGGCGGCGGCGGGCGTCAACATCGACGAGGTCATGGAGGGCGCGGCGCAGGCGCGTATCGAGAACCGCTGTACCACCGACCATCTCGCTGCAAAATACGCGGCGCTTCGCAGTATCCTGCACCGCAAGGGCAAGTCGATGGAGATCCTCGTCAACTACGATCCGGCGCTCGTCATGCTCGGCGAGTGGTTCAAGCAGCTGTTCGACGAGTCCGAGGGCAAGGACCACAAGGGGATCTTCGCCACGAGCGCGAACTTTTCGACCGACCTGCATTCTATCGGTCAGTTCATTCAGGACGGTACGCGCATGATGTTCGAGACCGTGCTCTGGGTGCGCGAGCCGCGCTCGGAGAGCATCATCAAGGAGGAAAAGGACGATATCGACGGCCTGAACTACCTTGCGGGCAAGAGCGTTCAGTTCGTCAACTCCAAGGCATATCAGGGCACGCTGCTCGCGCACGTTGACGGCGGCACGCCGAATATCGTGTTCGAGATCGACCGCGCGGATGAATGGCACTTCGGCTACCTCGTTTACTTCTTCGAGAAGGCCTGCGGCATCTCCGGCTATCTGCTCGGCGTAAATCCCTTCGATCAGCCAGGCGTCGAGGCATACAAGAAGAATATGTTCGCTCTGCTCGGCAAAAAAGGCTATGAGCAGCGCAAAAAGTATCTGGAAGGCAGAATGTAAAAAGAATACATAATATTTCGCAGGAGCAGGGAAGATTTCTCTGCTCCTTTGTATTGCGCAAAGGACGAAATCGAGGTATAATACAGTCAGTCTGTCGATAAATTCAATTTTTCGAAAATACGGTGTTTCGCGCGCAGGGCGCGCATGAAATAGATTTTGCAGCGCAAAATCATAAAAACCGGGAGCATGTATCACGGTTTTTATACTCCCAGAGGGAGAAAGTTTCCGTATGGGAACTTTCGGACGTCCGTGTTCTGCGGCGCAACGCGCTGTCAGAACACAGAATGTCGGCGAAACTGTAGTTTCGCGACAGGCTCGTGAAAAAGTTTTGGAGGAGGTCTGCATATGCTTATCACCGTGCTCGCGGAAAACAGTCATATCCGCGCGGTCGGCTTCGAGGGAGAGGAAATTCGCTTCCATGCTTCCGTACAGACCGAGCCGCGGCAGACCTCAGACTACTATATCCTCATGCTGACGCAGCTGTTCACGCTCTACGGCGTGTCCGGCGAGCGTATCACCGGCGTGGTGCTCGCGTCGGTCGTGCCGCAGCTGACGCCGACGCTCATCGACGCGCTCGCGCGCATCGCAGGCAGCCGCCACAAGCTGCTCAGCCTGTCGAGCGGCATCAAGACCGGACTCAATATCCGCTCGGACCAGCCGCAGCAGGTGGGTGCGGACCGCGTAGCGGCGGCCGTCGCCGCCAAGGCGCGCGGCAGTTTGCCGTGCGTGGTCGTGGACTGCGGACGCGCGACAACCTTTACCGTGCTCGATGAAAACGGCGCGCTCGTCGCGTCGGCCATCACCGCGGGCGTCGAGCTTTCGCTCGAAGCGCTTCGTGCACAGACCGCGCAGCTGCCGACTGTGGCGCTCGTGCGCGGCGCAAAATATGACGTTATGGCGCGGAACACCGCGGACGCGATGCGTATCGGCGCAGTCATGGGCGCGGCTGCCATGGTCGACGGTCTCATCGGCCGTTATGCCGCCGTTCTCGGCAAAACGCCTCGGGTCTGGCTCACGGGCGACTGCTGCCAGCTGATCGCGCCGCATCTCTCGATCGGCTGGGACCGCGCGGATGACCTTATTTTTGAGGGGCTGCGGCTCGTTTGGAGCAAAAACCGCGGCTGAGATGCTTTTCTTTGTTAAAATTTTGCCCTGTACTCGGCGAAAGGAATGCTGAGACGGGAGCGGGAGGAATAAAAATGAATAACAACAAAACCAACGTGCGATTTCTCGCGCAGCTCGGTCTGCTTGCGGCGATCGAGATCGTGATGAAGCTGATCGGCCTCGGCAGCGTTCCGGTCGGACCGCTGTATATGTCGTTCCTGACCGTGCCGATCGCGGTCGGCGCGATGACGATGGGTCCGGCGGCCGGCGCCATTCTCGGCGCGGTATTCGGTCTCGTCAGCTTCAAGGACGCGCTTTCCGGTCTGGGCATGACCGGCGTGTTCTTCCAGATCAGTCCGCTGAATACCTTCGTGCTGTGCGTTGTCATGCGCGTGCTCATGGGCTTCTGCGTCGGTCTGATCTTCAAGGCGCTGCGCTTTATCGACCGCAGAGGCGGCTGGAGCTACTTTATCGGTGCACTGAGTGCGCCGCTGCTCAATACGCTGTTCTTCATGGGATATATCGTTCTGGTGTTCTATAATACCGAATTTATCCAGAGCAAGGTCGCAGACCTCGGCGCGGTCAATCCGCTGATGTTCGTGGTACTGCTCGTCGGCGTGCAGGGTCTGATCGAAGCAATCGTATGCTGCGCGGCAGGCGGCGTTATCACTCGTGCGGTCTCGTCCTTCCTCAGTACACGCGCACCGGCAAAGGCGGCCAAGACAGCCAAAACGGAAGATTAACAACGGCATCCCCGGCAGGTCTATTCAGGCGGCGCCGGGGATGTGTCATCTAAAAGGAGAGAAAAATGGGAAAACAAAGCTGGAAGCCGGGCAATATGCTCAATCCTGTCCCGGCGGTCATGGTGAGCTGCGCGGACAGGGAGGGAAAGCCGAATATCATCACGATCGCGTGGGCGGGCACGGTGTGCACCAATCCGCCGATGGTGTCGATCTCGGTGCGTCCGACGCGCTATTCCTATGATATGATCCGCGAGACGGGCGAGTTCGTCATCAATCTCGTGACCGAGCCGCTGACGCGCGCGTGCGACTACTGCGGCGTTGTGAGCGGCAGGGATGTCGACAAGTTCGCGAAGACCGGTCTCACGCCCATCCCGGTCGAGGGCGTGTCCGTTCCCGGCATCGCGGAAAGCCCGGTCAGCATCGCGTGCCGCGTGGTCGAGGAGCGCGCCCTCGGCAGTCATACCATGTTCCTTGCAGAGGTCGTGGGCGTGACGGCGGATGACCGCTATCTCGACGAGACCGGCCGCTTCGACATCAACGGAACCGGCCTCATCATGTACTCGCACGGCGAATATTTCGGCCTCGGCCGAAAGCTCGGAAAGTTCGGATACAGCGTGCAGAAAAAGTCGAAACGCCGAAGAAAATAACGTGAGACGCGCGGAAGGAGAGGGCAGAATGCAGCAGGGACCTAATATCTATCAGATCAAATTCGAGCCGGACCTTCCGGAGGACGTACTGATCGCGGCGGATGTCGACGGCATGGAGCAGCGCATCTGCGGCGAGGACATCTACCCGTACTGGGAATATATTTACGAGAACGAGGGCGGCTTTGTCGAGACCGACGGGCGCTATATCCTGTGCGTGCTGCACACGGCGGGCATGCAGGGCGGCGTGGTGATGTTCTGGGACACGGCGGAGGAGGAGCTTGTGCATGTGTCGGACGGGGCGTACTGTGTTGCGGCAGTGCTGTACGAGGGCGAGGTGTACTCGCTTCAGCTGGTCGAGCATTTTATGACCGAGCCGCATTTTGCGGTATCGAAAGTGCCGTTCGGCACGATGGACTGCTTCGCGGAGACCGACCCGGTGGAGTGGGATATTCCGGTGGACATGGAAACCTTCTCGGGGCAGACGGACGACATCAAGCTGTATGTTTCCGGGGAACGCATCGCGGCGTTCATCGACGGCTGCCTGTTTATCCGCGAGGAATGCGGCGGCTGATGCTGTAATGGAAGCAGGGAAAAACAAGAGCACGGAATGCGTGATGCATTCCGTGCTTTTTGGCGTTCTGAAGGGCGGCGGCCCGGTGGAGAACAGTCAGTACAGGATAACGACATGATTTTTCTGCATCCAGTTCAGCTTGGTCTGAGCGAGCATCCGAATAGCGGCGTTTGGATGATGGAAGCGGGCGGTGTACTGCGTCTGAAGGTCGACAAGATCATTGTAGGTGAGGTAGGGGTAATCTGCGCCGCCGCCGACACCGGCCGGAGAAAGACTGTAATGCAGATTGCCGTCCGGGCGGACCCACCGGGAGACTGTCTGCTCGATTCCTTTTACCATGCGATCCGCGACAAGGGCATAGCTGTCGTCTCCTGCGGCGCAGGAAAGACGATAGAGAAAGACCGCCTCGACGGAATGATGGTTGAGCGAGGTATGCGTCGGCAGGCCCTCGCCGTTCGGGTGCCAGTAGTCCTGAACGAGCAGCGCGTCTCCGGTCGTGATGGAGGAATGATGCTCCTGTGCATACTGCACGAGAAAATCGGCGTATTTCCGCGCCTGCGGCAGCCATTCGGTCACGCCGTAGTTTTCGGCCGCATTCACCACCGCGAGCCAGAGGTCGGTGGTGAAGCGCGTGTCATAATATCCCGGTTCGATGCCGTAATCGTTTTTCAGCCAGGTGCTGCCAGCGGTCGAGGGAAGAAAGCCCTGCTCGTTCTGCTGCCGGCGCATGACGTCCAGCATGGCGATGCCGAGCATCCGGCAGGCGCCGTCCTCCGCGTTGCGCACCATCTTGCAGGTGATGTAAGCGCCGGGAAGTGCATGAAAGTAATTTTCGCCGTTCGGGTAATATTCGGGAGGCGCGGTGTAATAATAGCCGCTCCAGCACCAGCGGTTGTCGTCGGTGAAGCGGTAGTTCTGCCAGTGGGTCAGTGTGTCCCCGTCGTTCCAGTCGAACAGCTGTCTGTGCGAGGTCAGGGCGAGAGCGTCGCTGAATGCGCCGGCAGGCACCGAGCCGCTCTGCACCGAGAGGGAAAAGCCGTCTGCGGTCTTGGTGATTTCGAGCGTTCCGTCGCTCGACGGCAGATATTCGATCATGCCGGTTCCGCGGTCGCGGTAGGCGAGGGGCGTGACAATGATGCTGTCGCCGCCGTCCGCGCGGATGAAGTACATGCCCTTGGGGAAGGTGCCGGCGCAGAGAGGCACTTCGCTCCAGCGGTTCGCCTTGACGTCATAGGTGCGCATCGTGCCCGTGCCCTTGACCGTGAGGACCGTGCTTTCGTGCGTCTGCGTTCCCGACACGGGCGCAAAGCGGTCGCTGCGCACGACGGTGTTTTCGGCATCCGTCCAGGTTCGGATGTGCTGTGTGAAGGAGGAATTGCTCGTCTCGAATTCCCGCCGCGTCACGTCGCCTGCGGCAGTATGGATCACGGCTGTTTCGACCTGCCTCGGGAGAAGAAAGCCGGAAAACAGCTGCGGAAGCAGAAAGATCGCCGCAAGCGGCACGCAGAAAAATGTCATGCGGAGTCTTCGGAAGAGAGCGGACTTTTTCGGTCGGTTCATGGGGATCACCTCATACACCATATTTTACTACATCGCGCCCGCCCGGTCAATGCGCACATGACCGGATCAAAATGGAGGGACGATAGAGCTGCACGTGAAATGGATTTTTTACAAAGTGTTTTGTTCGTTGAATGCTTATGTTATAATAGCGATATCATAATTTTGCCGGATAACATGAAAGCAGGAGGGATGCTTTATGAAATGATGGCGTTATCTGATCGCGGCGGCGGTGGCCGCAGGCAGTATGGCGGCGGGCGCAGGGGCGGTCGATACGGCGGACCGGGACGCGCTGCTCGAAACGGCGGTGTCGCAGATGCAGCAGCAGTGGCAGATGGACACCGGCAGTCGTTACATTTTTGTTGATGGTGATAACTGCCATCTGCACGCATATGAGCTTATTCCGGAGAAAAACATCTATAAAATTTGTTTTTCGGCAGGAGATTCCCGGCTTCAATGCGGTGCTGTCAATGCCGCGACAGGCCGGGTCATCGTTCCGCCGCAGTACGATACCCTTGACGTTTTATAATAATGAGGGCTTACTTTCTGTAATAATTTCAAATTAGGGGTGATAGGAATGAAAAAACAGTTATACAGCCGTAAAATTGGAATTGCAGCGCTGGTAGGAGCATCGATTTTTATTTTTGTGTTGCTGCATTTTTGCCGGATGTCAATAGGTAAAATCCCAGAGCTTGAATTTTCTGGGTATGTAAATCAGTCTGATATTGTAAACAACTGCAATCTGGATCATGTGAAATTTCCGCCCGAAACAGCCTGCGGGGTTTACAAACTGAAAAAGGTGGATTCAGCGCAGGATCAGAAAAATATCAGAAAGGCACTCGGTTTAGATGAGAATGCGAAATTTGGAACGCTGTCAGACCCAATGCCGGCATCCTCCACCGCGGTGTTGGGATATGATACGGAAAGCGGACGCTGGATATATCAAACCGATCTGGCATATGATACGGGAGAAAATGTGCCGGAAAAACAGAAAGCCATCCAAATTGCCAATGATTTTATATCGAATTTGTATCCGGTCGAAACACTGGGAAATCCCACTGCCATCGCTGATATGAGCGGAGAGGAAAGAAATAAGCCTTCATCTGTTGTTCGATGGAATGTTTTCTATTATCCGACGGTGGAAAATCGGCCTGTTTATGGCGTATTCCGTATTTGTATTGCAGTTGGAGCTGAAGGGAAAATTGTTGGAGTGGAAAAGTTGGCGGGCGAATATGAGAAGATCGCACAGGTTCAGCTGTCAGACCTTCGGACGATAAAAAATAGATTTCTTGCCCAGGACTTTCTGTGTACCAGAGACGAATCGCCGCAAAACAGGAAAATGGAACAGGCGGAGCTCGGATTCTATGCTGATGTGGGTGACGAATACATTCAGCCGGTATATGTTGTTTCAAGCAATGACGGATGACCGAAATTCTGATTGATGCGCAAAACCGTGGCGAAAGCAACGAAAATGCAGTTAGCAGGTCACGGTAAGAGACTTTTGTCGGGACGCTGGGCGTGTTAAGACTCGCCAGACTGTCATTTTGGTGAATCTGCCTAAAAACCAATCGGAATTTTCTGCATATGCTGTGAATAAATGCGTTTGACTATATGTCCTGCAAAATGTATAGTAGAAGTAGAAATATGTGTTTTTTCTGCATTTTTTTATATATGGACGGACCCACGGCAAGGGAGGCGATACCCGTGGAAAGAAATCCGCATCAGGGGCATCGCCGACGCATGCTTGATAAATTTGGCAGGTTCGGTGTCGATGCGTTCGCAGATCATGAGCTGCTGGAGGTTCTGCTGTATTATACCATCCGGCAGGGGGACACCAACCCGATTGCCCATGCTCTGATGCAGCATTTCGGCTCACTCCATGCCGTACTTGAGGCGACGGCCGATCAGCTGTGCGAGGTGGAGGGTGTCGGTTCGCGCACGGCCGAATATCTGTCGCTCATCAGCGCAAGCATGCGCCGCTATCAGACTGACCGCATCCGGATGCGGAATAGCGTGGTCTGGCTGAACGACCCGGATAAGATCGGAGCGTACTTCGTTCCGCGCTTTGCTGCGCTGCATACGGAATCGCTCTGCGTTGCCTACGTCGACAGCAGCTGCCGGCTGATCCGCTGCGACGATCAATGCCGCGGCAGCACCTCTAAGGTGCTTCTCGATCCGGTATCCATCCCGCGCAGCGCCGTTATGTGCAACGCTGCCGGGGTTGTGCTCGCGCATAACCATCCGAACGGTGAGGCTCGTCCTTCGCGCGAGGATATTGCCGCGACACAGATGCTTGTCGCGCGGCTTGCTCCGCTCGACATCGCGCTGGTCGACCACTGCATCGTTGCACAGGACAGTTACTTCGTTTTCCGACAATCTGTGTTTTGACTTCGCAAAACACGGACGTCCGAAAGTTCCCATACGGAAACTTTCTCCCTCTTAAAGTATCAAAACCGAGGTACACGCCCCCGGTTTTGATGCGTTTGCGCAGCAAACGCTTTTTCATGCGCGCTGCCGCGCGGCTGCTGTTCCGGCGTGAAAATAGACTTTATCGACAGACTGGACATACCCTGAAGTATGCCGCCGGTCTGCGCGAGCAGCGTCTCGTCGGTCACGCGCAGCATCATGCCGCGGCCGTATTCGTCATTTTCGGGATAGAGCCGCACGATCTGCACAGAATAACGCTGTACCTTGTCGCCGTCGATGTTCGCGATGATTTCTGCGTCGCCGGTCCGGATCTCATCGCGCGCCGCCACAGGAAGAGCGTCCTGTCCGCTCAGAAGCGAGAGGTCGGAGAGCGTACCGAAAATGCCGTGCACCGTGTTTTTTGTTACCGTGCCGATGGGACGCGCGTCGGAAAAGTCGCCCTGAAGCGCACCCGGAGCGCCGGATTTTCCGCGTGTCACAGTCTCGACCGTCGAATAGATCAGATCGCCCTCGCTGAGCGGAAGCAGGACGCCGGTTTCTGCGTCGCAGATGCCGTGGCCGAGCGAGCCGAACACGCCGGTCTGCGGATCTGCGAACGTCAGCGTGCCGATGCCGGCCATGCTGTCGCGTGCGAGAATGCCGAGCCGGTATACGCCTGTCTGGTCCGTGCAGGCTGTGACCTGCACAGAATGCGTTTCGTCACCCCGCTTGATGCTGAGCTCGACCGCGCCGCCCTGCGCCGCCTTGAGCGCGGACTGAAGCTCGGCATTCGATGAGACCTCTTTGCCGCCCGCGGAAACGATGATGTCGCCCTCGCGCACACCGGCGTCGCGCGCCGGGCAGCGTTCGCCGTCCGCTGTCGTCACCGTATCGAGCCGCACCACGAGCACGCCCCCGCTTTTCATGCGGATGCCGGCCGTGTGCCCGATCGGGACGACCTCGCGCACGGCCGCCGCCTGTACAGGGAACAGGAAAACGAGCGCCAGAAATACCGCCAGCCGTTTGATTTTTGAATGCCCCACTGCTGTCACCTCCGCTGTTAGCTTGCCGCGGCGGGCAGGCGAAAACACATGTGAAGTTTTGCTTGCCCCGGCATGAAACGGGAAATGGAAGGAAAACCCTGATGACACGAAAAGAGGGTGAAAACGACGGATATTGCAAAAATACGCAGAAAAATGTCAACGAAAACACGAAAAAAGTTGCTGAAATGAATTGAATAACGTCAGAGAGTATGGTAAAATCTTGAACATAGAAAAATAAAGGCAAAACGGTATTGTCTAAAAATATTCTGTGTGAAAGTGGTTGATAACATGGATAACATGGTTGGAAAAATTCGTATTCTTCTGGCGGACAGCGATGGAGATTTCTGCGCGGAGATGGCGGCGCTGTGCGAGGACGCAGAGGATATGGAGCTGGTAGGCATTGCGGAGAGCGGCGAGAAGGCGCTCACCGCAGTCGGGGAGCTGCGGCCCGATCTGCTCATCACGGAGCTGTCCCTGCCCGGAATGGACGGTGTGCTGCTGCTCGAACAGCTGCGCGCGGCAGGGAACATGCCGGCGGTGTTTGTGCTTTCGGCATTCAGCAGTACGCAGGTCTGCGCAGAGTGCGCGAGCCTGGGCGTGGATGTGTTCCTGCGCAAGCCAATCGCGGCGGAAAAGGTCTGTGAGCGCATTCGGCTGTGGCGCTCGGGCAGAAAACGCATGGCGCGCGAGGAGAACGCGGTCGCACTGGAGGTGCGCGTGACCGAGGTGATCCATCAGGTCGGCGTCCCGGCACATATCAAGGGGTATCAGTATCTGCGGGAGGCGATCATGATGGCGGTCGAGGATATCGAGTCGGTCAGCGCGATCACCAAGGTATTGTACCCGTCGATCGCAAAGAAATTCCATACGACCTCGTCGCGCGTTGAGCGCGCCATCCGCCACGCGATCGAGGTGGCGTGGGACCGCGGCGATCTCGAAACCCTGCAAAGCTATTTCGGCTACACGGTTTCGGGCGTCAAGGGCAAACCCACCAACAGCGAATTTATCTCGATGATTGCCGACAGACTGCGGCTGCAGATGCGGTTTGGGGCGTAAAGCAAATTTACAACGCAAGAAGCAGTAATATCATTCAGAAAATGATTTATCGGCATAATATGCGTACTATTTACGCTGTTATGTAAATCGCAGCAAATCACTTGCAAGCCTGCCAACATAACGAAAGTGTGAGTGAAACGCAGGTTCAAGCCTATAAACTTTTTCTGATATTGTGAATAAATTCCTCAGTTTATTGGGTTCGCGTGCCTGATAAACTGAGGTGTTTTTTTATGCGTGAAATTGACAGACAAATCGAACAATTCCTGACCCATTGCAGCATGAAGCAGCTATCTAAAAAGACGCTCAAAGCATACAATCAGACTTTATATTTGATGGCAAATTATTTGGAGCAGATACACAGCATCACAAGTGCAGAACAGGTAAAGGCGTTTCATATCTCTGCGTACATTGGCTATTTGCAGGAGCGTGGTAAGTATACTGTGGCGTGTAACTGCAATCACACACAGCAGAATTATCCTGAGCGGCGTACAGACTACAAGCGCAGCATTTCCAAAACAACTATCAACAATTATATTCGCAATATGCGCGTATTCTTTAACTTTCTGGTGGAATTTGATTATATCGAACGCAGTCCGATGCGAAAGATAAAGCAGCTGAAAAATGCGCGTCATTCTGTGGATTTTATCACAGACAGCCAGTTTGAAAGCATTATTGGTTCACTTGATATGGCAAAATTCCATGAGTACCGCGACAAGGTGATTATCGAACTGCTACTTGATTCGGGTATGCGCATTGGTGAGTGTTTAGCCATTCAGATGAGCGATATAGACCTGCTCAAAAACTGTATCGTTTTGCCATGGGAAAACACCAAAGGCAAGAAAACGCGCACAGTGTTTTTCAGCGACGAGGTTCGCAAGTCCCTGCGGCTGTGGATTCGCCACAAGGACAGCTTTATAGAGAGTGAATACCTGTTCCCTTCCACGCACAATCGCGCACTCAGCGTCAATGGCTTTGAAAGCAACATGCGTGTTTACGGCAATCGAGCAGGCGTGCCGAATGTTTCCCCAAAGGTGTTCCGCAATAACTTTGCAAAGCGTTTTCTGCTCAATGGCGGCGATATTTTCACGCTGTCGAAAATTCTCGGACATTCATCCGTTGCTATTACCGAAGCGGCCTATCTCGATTTGACAGATGATGATTTGCGGGAACAGTATCAGCGGTTCTCGCCTGTGGCAAATATGAGGGTTAGGCAGTGAAGCAGCCTTGAAGTGGACAAGGCTATATATGCTATCAAAAATTCTGAAATTTGTCAAGTAATTTGAAAATCAGTCGTTTGATTCTCAAAAATCTTGCAATTTTTCCGCAAATGGTGTAATATACCTACATCACGAATGCAGCTTACAGAAAGTGTAAAAGCGTTCCGAAAATATTCTATAAAGGAGGGGTCATATGCTTAATGACCTAAGTGCCCTAACAAACGAAGTATGGAGCATGATTGCTGAATTTCCTGATTATCAGGTATCAAATCACGGCAGGGTAAAACATATTTACCGCAACGGCAGAGAATACATTTTACACCCATGGTTGGATAGATAGGGTATCCTACAGTACACATTCACGGAACAACACAGCGCGTTCATCGACTGGTAGCGCAAGCCTTTATCCCCAATCCATGGAATTTACCTGAGGTACACCACAGAAACCGCAATCGCGCAGATAACCGTGTAGAAAATCTCCGTTGGTGCAGCAGACGCAAGCATATGCGTAAACATCACATAGGTATTCCTATTGTGTGTCTGGATAAGGATACTTATGAACTGCTTAACACATATGACTCTGCCGCAGAAGCAGAAAATGACAGAGGTATTCCGCAGAGAAGTATTCGTTCCTGCTGCACAAGAGAAAACAATCTGTGCGGCGGCTATCGCTGGATGAATCTTACAGACTACAACGAATGGATAAATGAACAGAAGCGTAATCACGCAGCTTAACGATATTGGACGAGCGGGAGCACTCCCGCTCGTTCCACATTTAATAGAGTAAGCATTCACTTTGCATCCTCAGCGTTCACACGCGCTGTAATGCACGTTTGCGGTTCTTATTGGACGGCTATTTTATTACCAAAAATGAAAGGAGCATTAGATTTATGAAAAAGGTATTAAAGCGATTGTGTACGGGCTTCTTAGCTTTTGCGACTGTCGTTACTGCTTTACCGACTATACCCGTCCATGCAGAAAGCAAGCAATACTGGACGGAAAGTGCAGAGCGTGTCGGTATCATTGAAAAAGTAATGAATGATGGTTCTATCGGTTCTACATTCAATGAGGGCTATATGAAAGTCGAGGGCGAAACTGCATATTGTATTGACATCAATACAGATTTCAAGAATGGCTACAAGACCAGAGCTGACGCAAGCTCACGCATGAATGCCGACCAGATTTCAGATGTGGCGTTATCCTTAGAGTATGTCAAACAGTATGGTAAGGCTCACAAGGAACTGAACTATAAACAAATCTATCTGTTGGAACAATGTGTTGTCTGGCAGAGATTAAGCGTACATCTTGGCTGGCAATGTGATAACGTGCGAGCTTCTTATGATGAAATTCCAAAGGCAACGCAGGACGGAGTTTTCTCTGGTGCAAGAGCCTTTGTCAAAGAAAATAAAGGACGATATGAATGTGGCGGTTATATCTACTCTGGCGAGGGGCAGGAATTAGGACAATTCTGGGCGAAGCTGAATATTGGAAATGTGAAACTTCAAAAGACTTCCAGTAATACCAGCATTACAGACGGTAACGGAATTACTCTATTGCAGGTGCGACCTATGGTGTCTTTTCTGATAAGGACTGCACGAAACAGCTTGCCACCCTTACGACTGATGAAAACGGAAATACAGATATTGTAGAGGTAAAAGCAGGCACAGTCTATATCAAGGAATTATCCGCACCAACAGGATATAAAGTGGATAAAACTGTATATTCTTTAAAGGTTGAAGTTGGAAAGACAGCGACTTTGAAAGTATCTGATACGCCGAAAGTAACGGACACTTTGATTGAGCTTTTCAAGATTGATATGGAAACACAGAAAGACAATCCGCAGGGAAACGCTTCTCTAGCAGGTGCGGAATTTACATGGAAGTATTATGCAGGCTTCTATAATAAAGATAATCTCCCTGCCGAAGCTACTCGTACATGGGTTACAAAGACAATCGCTGAAACTGACAGCAATGGGACAACCCACTACATCACAAAATTAGTGGACGCATACAAGGTATCTGGCGACAGCTTCTATATGCAGGACGGTAAAGCGGTTCTTCCACTTGGAACACTAACCGTAGAAGAAACAAAAGCTCCCAACGGCTACTTGCTGGAGGGTGCATATATGCAGGCTGGCGATAAGTCCGAACAGATTAAGGGCTTATATGTAACACAGATTGCAGAGGATGGCGACCTTGCCGTACTATTTGGAAGTAACCAGTTTTCCGTATTAGACAAGGTTATCCGTGGCGGTGTGAAAATTCAGAAACGAGATTTAGAAACGGGCGATACAAAGCCACAAGGAAGTGCCACATTGAAAGATACTGCTTTTGACATCATTTCCTTAAATGATAATGCAGTATTGGTTGAGGGCAAGTGCTATACAAGAAAAATGAAGTCGTAAAAACTATTCGTACAGATATTGAGGGTATCGCTTCTACTTCTTCTGATTTACCTTATGGAAAATTCCGTATCGTTGAAAGTGAAGCTCCCAGACGGTTACTTAACAGACGGTGCAAAAGCCGATTGAGTTTACAATCACAGAGAATGGAAAAATCGTGGATTTAACGGACGAAGCCCATTCTGTCTACAATCAGATTAAGCGTGGAGATATTGAGGGCGTGAAAATCGGTGCAGGTACACACAAGCGTCTTGCTGATGTTCCGTTTAGGATCACAAGCAAGACGACGGGGAAAGTCATGTTGTAGTAACTGATGATAACGGGCAATTCTCCACTGCTCTGCTGACTGGGCTTCTCATAAGCACAATACCAACGCAGGAAAAGACCAGCGAGGACGGTGTATGGTTTGGTACATCTGAACCAGACGACAGCAAAGGTGCATTACCTTATGATACTTACATCATCGAAGGAATTACGCTCTGAAAGCAACAAAGGCTTTGAACTTATCCCACCTTTTGAAATCGTTGTATCAAGAAATAATCTTGTGATTGATTTAGGGACGCTGACTGATGAATACGAAAAAGAAATCACAATCCATACCACAGCGACCAGCAAAGACGGCGAAAAGACTATCCTTGCAGGAAAAGAGATTACGATTGTTGATACGGTCAAATTAGACGGACTTACAAAAGGCACAAAATATCAGCTCAAAGGCTGGCAGATGTTAAAGGAAGAAAACGCCGAACTTCTTATTGACGGAAAACGTGTGGAAAACGATTATACCTTTGTCGCTGATGATGAGGAAATGAAAGTGGAAATTTCCTATACATTCAATGCGTCTGCTTTAGGTGGCAAGAACCTTGTTACCTTTGAAGAATTGTATGATTTCAGCAATCCAGAAGAACCCGTAAAAGTTGCGGAACATAAAGACATTGAGGACGACGGACAGACGGTACTTATCACAGAGCGTATCATCAAAATACATACGACTGCTACCGATAAGGACGGCAACAAAGAGATTGAAGCAGGAAAAGAGGTAACAATCATTGATACGGTTACCTTAGAGGGCTTAGAAGTCGGCACAAAATATAAACTTGTGGGCTGGCAGATGTTGAAAAGAAGAAAATGCAGAGCTTCTTATCAATGGAAAGCGTGTGGAAAGTGATTACACTTTTACCGCTGACAGCGAAAACATGAAAGTAGAAGTTGCTTTTACGTTTGACGCTACTTCTTTTAACGGCAAACAGCTTGTAACTTTTGAAGAATTGTACGATTTGAGCAATCCAGACGAACCGAAGAAAGTTACCGAGCATAAGGATATTGAGGATAAGGGACAGACGATTACCTTTAAGGAAAAACCCGAAGTCCCAGAAGAACCAGAGAAACCCAAAACACCACACAGACACCAGAAAAGCCTAGCAGACCTAGCGACAGTCCCAAAACGGGCGACAACACAAATGTAATGGCTTTTATCGTGATGTTTTTTGCGTCTGGTGCTGGACTGGCAGGTATCTTCTTCTACAAACGCCGTAAAATGAAGAAATCATAAGGCGGTAATGATATGATAAAAGGAAAATCACGCTCTCCGCCGAAGCTGTCAAACGGCAGACTTCCGCTTATTCCGGCTTGTCTGCCAACAACCTGCAAGAACACGGATAGTAAAGGGTGCGAAGCATTGATTTTACCCTTTACTATCTGGGGGATTGCTGGTACTTCCCGAACCGCCAGAATAAGAAATCACAATCAAAAAATTTATCAAAAATAGAAAGAAACGAGGTAAAACAATATGGAAATGAAATATGTCGTGCCAGATATGGCACAGTCTTTTGGAACTCTTGAATTTGCAGGCGAAAGCGACCATGTTTTTGACAGAGATAAAATAACCGCAGATTCTTAGCAAGACGAAGCTATAACCTTTATTCTGACATACAGAAAGGCGAAAATGTTGTGGTGGAAATTCCTGTGCAGGCTGGCGAAAAGCATTTCAAGTATGAACAGAAAGTAAAACTTGTCAATCCGAAGTTATACGGCAGAGGTTACGCAATCGGGGATATGGGACATACCGATTATGTGTTGCTTGCTGATGATATTGTAGCAGTTGAAGAAAAGTAAAGGAGTGAAGAATTTATGAGATTATCAAAGCGTATCTATGATTTGAAGTGCAGTCTGCATGGTGGAATTATAAGGTAATCCCACAGAACCCTACACCGCAGGGACAACAGAAAAAAATAGGATTGCCGAGTAAAATTATATTGTAGAGCATACTGCATAACGGTATAATTATTTCATATCAAATATAATGGAGTGATGAAAATGAAGCATATCTTAATTGTTGATGATGATATTCATATAAACAAAATGTTGGACGAAGTTTTAGTACATGAAAGATATATGGTTTCCATGCTTACCTGGTACAGAAGCATTAATTTTTACAAAACCAGAACTAGATTATGTTACCGGGATTTCTGGGGAAGAATTATTACCACAAATTGATATTCCCATTATTGATAGTGCAAAAGTAGATGTTGAAGATAAGGTATCTCTTTTGTGGTGCAGTTGATTATGTTACTAAGCCTTTTGATATTCAAGAATTACTGTTGCACTTAGGTTAAAACACCCTCATTAAACAGAACATTAGAAAAGATATTACATTGGATACAACTTATGAAGTGTTCATAGAGGACAAAAAAGTAAAACTGACGAGAACGGAATATGCTATTTTGAAATTGTTAATACAAAATCCGAAGCAAGTTATTGTAAAGTCATTTCTTTTTAGAAAAAATTAGTGAGGACACACCAGACTGTACTGGAAGCTCATTAAAAATGCACATTAGTAATTTAAGAAAAAACTTCGTGATATAAGTGGAAAAGATTATATTGAAGCTGTTTGGGGAATTGGATTTAAAATGAGAACAGAATAAATCTTTACTGTTTCTTTACTGTTTTCTTTACCGTTTTCTTTACTCTTACAAGATAGAATAACTATATCAGAAAACAGGAGGTAAAAATCATGGAATATGTTCTTAAAACAAATTCTTTATGTAAGAACTACGGGCATTTTAAAGCACTCAACGGCTTATCAATGAATGTGCCTAAAGGTTCGATTTATGGTCTTATCGGCAAAAACGGAGCAGGCAAAACAACTCTTATACGGTTGATATGTGGTTTACAAGAGCCTACATCTGGCGACTATGTTCTTTTATGGCAAAAGCACATAGATAAAGACATTACAAAATCTCGTCGCAGAATGGGAGCAATCGTAGAAACACCGTCAATTTATGTTGATTTAACAGCGTATGAAAATTTAAAGGAGCAATACAAAGTATTAGGTATTCCCTCTGATGATGGAATTTCCGAAATATTAAAATTAGTTGGTCTTGAAAATACGGGAAATAAAAAAAGCAAAAAATTTTTTTCTCTTGGTATGCGTCAAAGACTAGGTATTGCGGTTGCTCTTGCAGGTTCGCCAGATTTTCTCGTTCTTGATGAGCCAGTCAATGGACTTGACCCACAAGGAATTATAGAAATTAGGGAATTGATCTTGAAGCTCAATCAAGAACATGGAATTACCGTTTTGATTTCTAGTCATATATTAGACGAGCTATCAAAACTGGCAACATACTATGGCTTTATTGACAATGGTAAAATGATAAAACAGATTAGCTCTATTGAATTGGAAAGTAAATGCCGAAAATGTACTCATTTAAAAGTATCAAGCACAAAAACCCTTGCTTATGTTTTAGACACTATGAACATTGAATATAAAATACTTTCTAATACAGAAGCGGATATTTTTGAAAAAGTTAATATTTCAAAATTAACGACAGAATTATCCAAAAAAGATTGTGAAGTTATTTCGATACATGAACATGATGAAAGTTTAGAAAGTTATTTTGTTAGCTTGGTAGGGGTGCAAGACATGAATAAATTATTATCTGCTAATTTCTTTCGATTAAGGAAAAATAAATGTTTTTGGGGTTCATTAGCTTTTATGTTTGTGATTGGAATAGCTAGCCCACTATTGAGATATAGGGATATGAAACAGTCTGGATATATCAATAATCTTGACAATGGATTTTTCATGTGTGCATTGTTCATAGGAATTATTCTTGCTGTATTTTGTAGTCTTTTTATCGGTACAGAACATAATGACGGGACAATCAGAAACAAAATTATCGTAGGACAGAAAAGAGAAACTATTTATTTATCAAATATGGTAACTTGTTCTATTATTGCAATTACAATGTGTATTGTGTTTTTGTTCCGTATCTCAGCGTTGGAATTCCTTTACTTGGATTTTTTGTTGCTGATATGAAAATGATTGTAATGATAGGAGTAACTGTCTTGGTTTTATCAGTTACATTTGCTTCTCTTTTTTACACTTGTAGCAATGCTCTCTCAAAATAAAGCTATTATTGCAGTAGCTTGTATTCTATTTTCATTTGGGCTTTTGTTTGCTGGTGCAATATGTAATAGAATGTTGGACGCTCCAAAAACTATTCCAGCTTATTCGATAGGAGAAAATGGAGAAAACACAGCTCAAGAAATGGAAAATCCAAAATATTTAGACGGAACAAAACGAGAAATTGTGCAATTCATTTATGATGTAAATCCAGGCGGTCAAGCAATTCAATGTTCAACAATGCAAGTTGTTAATTTAACACGATTGCCTATATATTCCTTAGTAATCGTTATACTTACAACTGGTGCAGGTGTTTGGATTTTCAAGAAAAAAGATTTAAAGTAAAGGAGTGAAAAATTATGCTATGGTTATGGCTTTTCATAAGTGGACTGATTTTAGTGATTGTCTTGTTACTTATCAAGATACATTTATTACGAAAATCTGCAAAAGAAATAGAATGTTCATTCGCTGAAAAGCTCATAACCGATAGTAATACTCTGATTGATATTTCAAGCAACGATAAATATATGTGTCATTTAGCAAATGAAATAAATATCCAGTTACGAAAGCTCCGAGCTGAACGCAGAAAATTTCAAAAGGCGATATAGAATTAAAAAATGCTGTTACAAATGTTTCTCACGATTTACGCACACCGCTAACCGCAATATATGGCTATTTGGATTTACTTGAACAAGAAGAAAAAAAGTGAAAAAGTGAATAGATATATTGCTGTCATAAAAAATCGTACAGAAATGCTAAAACAACTAACAGAAGAATTATTTCGTTATTCTGTGATTTTAACTTCAGAAGAAGATTTAAAAATTGAACCTATTACTATTAACAATGTATTAGAGGAAAGTATCGCTTCATTTTATACAATTTTAAAAAGAAAAGCAAATTTCTCCTAAGATTATCATTCCACAGAAAAAGATAGTTCGTAATCTTGACCGTTCCGCATTATCAAGAATATTTGCAAATTTATTGAATAATGTGGTCAAGTACAGTAATGGTGATTTAGAAGTTACATTATTTGAAAATGGAGAAATTCATTTTATAAACCATGCTTCAAATTTGACTGAAATAGAAGTTGGAAAATTATTTGACCGATTTTATACAGTTAATAATGCTAGAAATTCAACTGGACTGGGATTGTCTATTTCAAAAGCATTAGTTGAAAAGATGAATGGTACAATTTTTATAACAATTGTGAGCTGACCGACAAGACCTTGCATGACGGTTATATCGGATATACCCTGCTTTATGATATGATAGCAAACCGCATTACTATTGATGAAGTACGGGCAGAAAATGGCTGTCTTAGACTGATGAAAAATCTTGTCTGGGAATATGACGCACTTCCTCACGCTCTGATTGCTGGTGGAACTGGTGGCGGTAAAACCTATTTCCTGCTGAGAAGCCCTACTATTGCATACCAACGCTGTTTTATATCTTAGACCCGAAGAACGCTGACCTTGCAGACTTAGGGAACAGTCATGGGAAATGTGTATCATACGAAAGAAGAAATGATAGATTGTGTCAATGCCTTTTATGAGGGCATGGTGCGACGAAGCGAGGAAATGAAACGACACCCGAACTATAAGACGGGCGAAAACTACGCCTATCTGGGACTGCCACCCTGCTTTCTTATCTTTGATGAATATGTGGCGTTTTTTGAAATGCTGGGGACAAAAAAAGCGTGAGCTTACTTAGCCAGCTAAAAGAAAATCGTCATGCTGGGACGGCAAGCAGGCTATTTCCTTATTGTTGCCTGCCAGCGTCCAGACGCAAAGTATTTTCAGATGGTATCAGAGATAACTTCAATTTCCGTGTGGGACTTGGGCGTATCAGCGAATTAGGTTACGGTATGCTGTTTGGTTCAGATGTAAAAAAACAGTTTTTCCAGAAGTATCAAGGGGCGTGGCTACTGTGATGTGGGAACAAGCGTCATAAGTGAGTTTTACACGCCTTTAGTCCCAAAAGGACATGATTTTTTACAGACTATCGGCAGACTTGCACAAGCAAGGCAGGACGGGACGGCGACGTGCGAAGCGAAAGGCGACGGCACGGACTAGCCATTGCTGGTGTGGCGAAGCCACGCCAGCAGGTAAAACCCCTCGGTATCTAACAGAGGGGTACGTTTGCAAATAGACAATAGACGAAAAACATAGGAAACATAAGGCTTCTGGCATGATTTTCTAGCAAAAATCGGCTGTGAAGTCGCCTTAAAAAACTTCACACTTGACAGATTGGGGGTATGGTTCTGAATGAAGAACAATGGATAAAAGAATTACGGGAGAAACGGATTGCTTACAGTATCTCACAAGGCAGGCTGGCGGTGGCTTCTGGCATTACAAGGGAATATCTCAACAAGATAGAAAGCGGAAAAATGAAACCGTCAAAGGAACTTATGAATACTCTGCATAAGGAACTGGCAAGGTTCAATCCAGAAGCACCGCTTACCATGCTGTTTGATTATGTAAAAATTCGTTTTCCCACGCTGGATATACAGCACATCATCAAAGATATATTAAAACTGAATATCAACTATATGCTCCATGAAGATTATGGGCGTTACAGTTATACGGAGCATTATTCTTTAGGGGACATCTTTATCTATACGTCGGCTGACGAAGAAAAAGGTGTCCTTTTAGAGTTAAAGGGGCGTGGTTGCAGGCAGTTTGAAAGTTACCTGCTGGCACAGCAAAGAAGCTGGTATGACTTTCTCATGGACGCACTCATAGACGGTGGCGTGATGAAGCGTATCGACCTTGCTATCAACGACCATACGGGCATTTTGGATATTCCAGAGCTTGCGGAAAAATGCAGGAAACGGGAATATATCGGAAAGTCCAGAAGCTATAAGTTTTATCAGTCGGGCGAGCTTATCAAGCATAGAGAGGACGACAGAGAATATATGGGACGCACCCTTTATCTTGGTTCGCTGAAATCAGATGTGTATTTCTGTATCTATGAAAAGGACTATGAGCAGTACGTCAAGCTGGGGACACCTCTGGAAGAAGCCGATATTATCAATCGTTTTGAGATACGGCTTCGCAATGAACGTGCCTATTATGCAGTACGAGATTTGCTGACCTATTATGACGCAGAACAGACCGCCTTTTCTATCATCAACCAGTATGTGCGGTTTGTTGATGAAGAACCAGACAAGCGAAAAAATGACTGGAAGCTCAATGACCGCTGGGCTTGGTTTATTGGCAATAACAGACAGAGCTTGAAGCTGACGACAAAGCCAGAGCCGTACACCTTAGACCGCACGTTGCGTTGGGTACAAAGGCAGGTAGCACCGACCTTGAAAATGCTGAAAAGGATTGATAAAGGAAACGGCACAGACTACATGGAAACGATTGAGAAGCAGGCAACTTTGAGTGAAAAGCATGAAATGATAATCAAACAGCAGACGACCCCTGCAAAAGATTTGGTAGAAAGTTAGGAGTGATGAAAAATGTGGGAAATATTGAAAGGCTTATTGCTGGTATCTATGGGAATGGGTATCGGCGTAGTCTTGATGTGTATTTTGAATGTTGGCAAAGAAGCTGACAGACTTATGGAAGAAATCAAAGAAAGCGAGGACAAATAACATGAATTTCGGTCAAAATTTGTATCAATGGTTTTTATCAAACGCACAGAGCTTAGTGCTTATGGCGATTGTGGTTATCGGTATCTACTTAGGTTTTAAGCGTGAGTTTTCAAAGCTCATTGGCTTCTTGGTAGTTGCTTTGATTGCTGTTGGATTAGTATTTAATGCTAGTGGTGTAAAAGATGCTGTTAGAGCTGTTCAATAAGATTATCGGTGCTTAAGGATTCAATAATTCGAATGTGAGAAATAAGAGATTGTGTGTCGTCTATATTAGTGCTAAAATTATATACAAGTACGGATTTACTGGAGGAATTATTTAATGGGAATAAATATTGGTAATGGCAATAAAATTGTAAATTCAAATATTGCAGAAAAATAGAAAACACTAATCTTAAAGAAAAAAAGCGATTTTATGATAAACACCCGTGGCTTTGCGGTGGTTTGATTTCTCTCGTTGTTGGTATAATTTTACTATTTTCTTTCTGGCAAAATATTATTACATGGATTGAGGGGTGTTTTCAATGGCTAAAAGTCAAATTATTAAAGACCTTGCGAACGGCAATGCTGATACACAAACTGCATTAAAGCGTACAAAGGTATTATTGCAGGATTTAGAGAATGATGATTTGCTTGCTTGGGTAAACTATGAAATAGAAGGATATCCTGATGATGTAGAAATCCCTGATTACAGAGTGATTGGAGGACAACTTTATGGTTCATATTTTAAAGGTTCTATGGCAAATCATATAAAATACAATCATGTTCCATTACCACTTGGTAATATGTCTGAGGATAAAAAAGACATCCTTACGGTTAAAATCACACAAGGCATTGAAGCACTAAAAGGTATTTTGCAGAAAGTGAAAAGAATAGGAACGGAGGATTGATGAAACAAATTCCTGCTGAATATTATCCATACATAGCACAAGCAAACAATGACCTCGGAATGATAATTGTTACGGCAAGTGTTGACTTAATATGCCAACGGTACTAAATATTTTTCCAAAAGTTGAGAATAAATTGCTTGACATTCTATCATATTTGGAGAAACAATTTGGGAACTTAGATGATTTAGATATTGATATCAAAAGCAAAAATGAAGACGAACTGAATAATATTATAAATCATATCTATGTATTGATATACAATGATAAAAGTGTCACTTTAGGTAATAACAATAAAATTAAAGACAGTAATATTGCTTCTCTTATAAAAAAAGAGTAAAGCAACAGAATTAAAAGATGGTAGTGAAAAAGTAGCAAATTTGTTTGGTTGCTACTTTTTTCTTACCTAAATTTCAAATTGGAGTGATGAAATGAACGATATTTTTAAGGATATGCAGGAAAAAGTCGGTTGTGAGTATCTTTCCGACCTGCCCTCTTACAAGCGTAAGGTGTGGCAGGAAATGAAACGGCTGAACCCAGCCGACTATGAAGAAAGACAGTTAGAAGATTTTTCTAAATATGTGTTTGGTATGTCGTACCAGAGCTTAAAAGATGTGATAAAACAACAGAAAGGACGTGAGGAACAATGCAGGAAACAAGGGTGCTGGTGGAAACGGGCGGAACAACTGGCGAAGAAACAACATCATACTGGTTCGACTTGCCGATAGATGTTGCCGAGTTTGAAGAAAAGTTAGGTGTCGGTGCAGAAAGTCAAGAGTACCGCATTATCGAAAAGGTGTTGCCTTATGCTGATGAAGTCCACGAACATACCAGCGTGTACCAGCTCAACGAACTAGATTTTATGTACCGCCAGCTTTCAAGTGATATGCAGGAAGAATATATATCGCTTCATACCGTGTTTGAAAGTTTAGAAGCACTTTATAATTGCAGGAACGTGATTACCGTTTATCCCGACTGCAAAAGCATGATAGATGTTGCAAGGCAAAAGCTGATGAATGACCCGACGTTCAAACATTTATCCGAGGACTGTCAAGCATATTATTTTGACTTTGAAACCTACGCTTCTCACTTGCAGGAACATGGGAAATTTTTAGTAACGGAGCACGGTATCTTTGAACTACCAGAGTAGGAAATGAGGTGGTGCTTATGATAGATGATATGGCGGTTTACATTGCTAATCTCGGTAAATACAATGAGGGTTATTTAGTCGGTGCTTGGTTCACGTTCCCCATTGACGAGGAAGATGTAAAAGAAAAAATCGGCTTGAATGAACAGTATGAGGAATACGCTATCCATGATACCGACAACTTCCCCATTGCGATTGGCGAGTATGTTTCCATTGAAGAACTCAATGAGATGTATGAAATGATAGAGGAACTTCCCGACTATATCGTAGAGTGTCTGGACGAATTTATCAGCCACTACGGGACGCTGGAAGAAGTCGTGGAACATAAAGACGATATTTATTATTATCCCGACTGTGAAACCATGACAGATGTTGCCTATTACTACATAGACGAATTGCAGGCACTTGGGGACATTCCACCCAGCTTACAGAACTACATTGATTATGAAGCCTACGGGCGAGATTTGGATATGGGCGGTTGCTTTATTGAAACAAGCCGAGGGATATGCGAGATACCATATTAACGCTGGAAGATCAGCGACAGCATGGTTGCTACTGACAGCGTATTTCTCTTTAAGGGACAGTCTGAAAATGGCTGTCCTTTTTCTTTGAAGAACTTACGAAAGGAGCTGAAAGAACTTGAAAAAGATTAAATCTTATACGGGTATCTGGAACGTGGAAAAGATACTGTATGCCATCAATGATGTAAACTTGCCATTCCCCGTGACCTTTACCCAGATTACATGGTTCGTGCTGACGGAATTTATCATCATTTTGTTTGGGGATATTCCCCACTTTCCATGATTGAGGGAGCATTTCTCAAATACTTTGGTATTCCCGTTGCTCTCACTTGGTTCATGTCGCAGAAAACCTTTGACGGAAAGAAGCCGTACAGCTTTTTGAAATCACAGATAACCTATGCCCTGCGACCTAAAATCACTTATGCAGGAAAAGCCGTAAAACTGCATAAGCAGATATTGAATGAAACAATCACGGCAGTAAGGAGTGTGAACTATGTTCCCGATAAAATATATTGACAATAACCTTGTCTGGAACAAGGACAATGAGGTGTTCGCCTACTATGAGCTGATACCATACAACTATTCTTTTCTATCCGCAGAGCAGAAATTTATCGTGCATGACAGTTTCCGACAGCTTATCGCACAGTCCCGTGAGGGTAAAATTCATGCGTTGCAGATTGCCACAGAAAGCTCAATCCATAGTATGCAGGAGCAGTCAAAGAAGCTGGTAACTGGAAAATTAAAGGAAGTTGCCTACCAGAAGATAGACGAACAGACCGAAGCGTTAGTAAGCATGATTGGTGACAATCAAGTGGACTACCGCTTTTTTTCTTGGCTTTAAGCTCATGGTTACGGAAGAACAGCTCAATCTGAAGAACATCAAAAAATCGGTGTGGCTGACGTTCACAGAATTTCTCCATGAAGTGAACCACACGCTGATGAATGATTTTGTTTCCATGCCGAATGATGAAATCAACCGTTACATGAAAATGGAAAAGTTACTGGAAAATAAAATCTCCCGTCGCTTTAAGGTGCGTCGCTTGGAAATCAATGATTTTGGGTATCTCATGGAACATCTTTACGGCAGGGACGGTATTGCCTATGAAGATTATGAGTACCAGCTACCAAAGAAAAAATTGAACAAAGAGACGCTGATAAAATACTACGACCTTATCCGTCCGACAAGGTGTGTGATTGAGGAAAGCCAGCGGTATTTACGATTGGAACATGAGGACAAGGAAAGCTATGTGTCCTATTTTACCGTCAATGCGATTGTAGGCGAGCTTGATTTTCCGTCGTCTGAAATCTTCTATTTCCAGCAACAGCAATTCACATTCCCCGTTGATACTAGTATGAATGTAGAAATCGTGGAGAATCGGAAGGCTCTTACCACAGTAAGAAATAAGAAAAAAGGAATTGAAAGACCTTGACAATCACGCCTATCAAGCAGGAAGTGAAACCAGCTCAAATGTGGTGGACGCATTAGACAGCGTGGACGAGCTGGAAACGGACTTAGACCAGACAAAAGAAAGTATGTATAAGCTCTCTTATGTAGTGCGTGTATCGGCTGATGATTTGGACGAATTAAAACGCCGTTGTGATGAAGTCAAGGACTTTTTACGACGACCTCAATGTAAAACTGGTGCGTCCTGCTGGGGATATGCTGGGGCTTCATTCTGAATTTTTACCAGCCAGCAAGCGATATATCAATGACTATGTGCAGTATGTAAAATCAGATTTTCTAGCAGGGCTTGGCTTTGGTGCGACACAGCAGTTAGGAGAAAACACGGGTATCTATATGGGCTATTCTGTTGATACGGGAAGAAATGTGTACCTGCAACCGTCCCTTGCCAGTCAAGGTGTAAAAGGTACAGTTACCAACGCTTTAGCGTCTGCTTTTGTCGGTTCGCTTGGCGGTGGGAAATCGTTCTGTAACAATCTTCTGGTATATTACGCGGTGCTCTTTGGCGGACAGGCGGTTATCTTAGACCCAAAGTGAGCGTGGCAACTGGAAGGAAACACTTCCAGAAATCGCACATGAAATCAATATCGTAAACTTAACCAGCGATAAAGGACAATGCAGGACTTCTTGACCCGTTTGTGATTATGAAGAATGTAAAAGACGCTGAAAGTCTGGCAATCGACATCTTGACATTCCTTACGGGTATTTCCTCTAGGGACGGTGAAAAATTCCCCGTACTTCGTAAGGCGGTACGCTCCGTTACCCAGAGCGACCGTCGGGGCTTGCTCCATGTGATAGACGAGCTACGCCGTGAAGATACGCCCATATCAAGAAATATTGCAGACCATATCGACAGCTTCACAGACTATGACTTTGCACACCTGCTGTTTTCGGACGGTACGGTGGAAAATGCTATCAGCCTTGACAACCAGCTCAATATCATTCAAGTAGCGGACTTAGTATTGCCAGATAAAGATACCACTTTTGAGGAATACACGACTATTGAATTGTTGTCGGTATCTATGCTGATTGTGATTAGTACCTTTGCCCTTGATTTTATCCATTCGGACAGAAGCATTTTTAAGATTGTAGACCTAGACGAAGCGTGGGCGTTCTTAAATGTGGCACAAGGAGAAACGCTCTCTAACAAGCTGGTTCGTGCTGGACGAGCTATGCAGGCAGGCGTTTATTTTGTTACCCAGTCTGCCTATGATGTGTCAAAGGAAAGTCTGAAAAACAATATCGGCTTGAAGTTTGCCTTTCGTTCTACTGACGTCAACGAGATAAAACAGACCTTAGAATTTTTTGGTATCGACAAGGACGACGAAAACAACCAGAAACGGCTTCGTGATTTGGAGAACGGACAATGCTTATTGCAGGACTTATACGGGCGTGTCGGTGTGGTACAGATACACCCCGTCTTTGAAGAACTGCTACACGCCTTTGATACCAGACCGCCCGTACAGAGAAATGAGGTGGAGTGATGAAAGAAAGGATAAAAGGTGCGTTCACAAAAAAGAAGATTTTCCACTTTCTCAAAATGGCTCTGTTCGTGGTGGCACTCTCCCTTATCCTGCTTTCACTTCTGGGGACGGTAGCTCATGCAACGGGGCTTGTGGACGATACCATAAACGCAGAAAATCTGTACTCAAAATATCCGTTTTCGAATTACCAGCTTGATTTTTATGTAGATAATAGCTGGTCGTGGCTTCCGTGGAACTGGCTGGACGGTATCGGAAAATCGGTGCAGTACGGACTTTACTGTATCACTAATTTTGTCTGGACGATAAGCCTTTATTTAAGTAATGCAACGGGCTATGTGGTGCAGGAAGCCTATAAGCTGGACTTCATCAATGATATGGCAGACAGTATCGGAAAGAGCATACAGACCCTTGCAGGCGTAACACAGAACGGTTTTTCCTCTACGGGCTTCTATGTCGGTTTCCTGCTTCTCATTATCTTAGTGGTGGGACTTTATGTTGCCTATACGGGACTGATAAAACGGGAAACCAGCAAGGCACTTCATGCCGTTATTAACTTTGTGGTGGTGTTCGTGCTGTCCGCTTCGTTTATTGCCTACGCTCCCGACTACATCAAAAGATAAATGAATTTTCAAGTGATATTAGTACCGCTTCGTTGGACTTGGGAACAAAAAATCATGCTCCCTAATTCTGACAGTGAGGGCAAGGATAGCGTGGACTTGATACGGGACAGCTTATTTTCTATTCAAGTGGAACAGCCGTGGTTACTCTTGCAATTCGGGAACAGCAACGCAGAAGAAATCGGGGCAGACCGTGTGGAAGCTCTTGTATCGGCAAGCCCAGAGGACGAGGACGGGAAAACTAGAGAGGAAGTCGTGAAAACAGAAATCGAAGATAACGACAACAACAATCTGACGATACCGCAGGTCGTGAACCGTTTAGGCATGGTGTTCTTCCTCTGTTCTTCAACTTAGGTATAACGATATTTGTATTCTTGCTTACGGGCATGATGTTGTTCAGCCAGATACTTTTTATTATCTTTGCAATGTTTTTACCTATCAGTTTTCTTCTTTCCATGATACCCAGTTAAGAAAATCTGGCAAAGCAGGCAATCGTGAGGGTGTTTAATACCATAATGACACGGGCAGGAATAACGCTCATTGTAACGGTGGCGTTCAGCATTTCCAGTATGTTTTATAACATATCCACGGACTATCCGTTTTTCATGGTGGCGTTCTTACAGATAGTGTGTTTCGCAGGTATCTTTATCAAGCTAGGTGACTTAATGAGTATGTTCTCTTTGAACGCTAACGACAGTCAAAGCATGGGACGAAGAATTTTCCGCAGACCGTATCTATCTTGGCACATAGGGCTAGGCGTATGGAAAGACGGCTTGCTGGTGCTGTTACGGCTGGCGGTGTTGCTGGTGCGGTGGCAGGTAGCACGATTTCAAACAGAAAACCGACAAGGAACACAGCCAAAAAAGACAGTCGGGGCAATACCACTTCCAGCATGGGACAGCGTGTAGGTTCAAAGGTGGGTGCTGTCTTAGATACAAAAAATAAAGTGAAAGATAAGGCAAAGTGCTGTCAAAGAGAATATCAAGGATATGCCGACACAGACCGCTTATGCCGTCCATTCCGCAAAGGAAAAGGCAAAGTCCAGCGTGTCCGACTTCAAGCGTGGCATGGTGCAGGAACAGCAGTCCAGACAGTCGGGACGTATGGAAAAACGGGAACAGCATAGGCAGAATATCGCCGATAAGCGTATGGAGCTTCAAAAGGCACAAGAAGCAAGGCAGGCACAGCGAAAGGCTGACGGATCAGCGACAACGGGAGCTACCCGTCCCCATGAGCGACCAGCCACAGCTTCAACCATTCCAAAGCCGAGTGCTGAAAAAACGCAGGAAGTCAAACGCCCTGCCACAGCGACGACTTCAAAAACAAATGAGCCAGTCAAGACAACGGTTATCAAAGAGCGTCCCTTATCTTCGGGTACTTCTGATGAGGAAAACGAGCCAGCCTACACAGCCAGTACATAGGCAGAATGTAGAAAAAGTAGTATCGCAGGAAACACGCCAGAATTACACAAAAGACCGCAGGACAAAGGTTCAGCAGACCCAGAGCGTCCAGAAGAACCAGCAGACAACAGAGAAAACTCGTAACCTTGTAACGAAGAAAGGACAGAAGAAAAAATGAAACTGAAACATATCGCTCTCATTGGCAGTCTGTTTCCTATCCTCTTTTCTGTAGTTCTTTTCTTTGGTGTCTTGATTAGTGCGGACAGCGACGACGAGAACAGCAATTTTTCTTCTGGCATTACGGGGATGAACCTATCCGCAGAAGTTTTGAAACATCAGCCTATGGTGGAAAAATACGCCAGAGAATACAACATTTCCGAGTATGTCAATGTGTTGCTGGCAATCATACAAGTGGAAAGTGGCGGTACAGCCGAGGACGTTATGCAAAGCTCTGAAAGTCTGGGACTACCGCCCAATTCATTAGATACAGAAAGTTCAATCAAGCAGGGGTGTAAGTATTTTGCGTCCCTGCTTTCTTCCTGCAAAAATCAAGGTATCGACGATTTGAATGTAGCGATACAGTCTTATAACTATGGCGGTGGTTATGTGGGATATGTGGCAGGAAAAGGAAAGAAACACACTTTCAACCTTGCAGAGAGCTTTGCCCGTGAAAAATCGGGTGGAAAGAAAGTAACATACACCAATCCAATAGCTGTTGCGAAGAACGGGGGCTGGCGGTATGGCTATGGAAATATGTTCTATGTGGAATTAGTCAATCAGTATTTAACTGTTTCGCAGGTATCGGGAGAGCTGGCACAAAAGGTAATGAATGAAGCGTTGAAATATCAAGGCTGGAAATATGTGTATGGCGGTAGCAATCCCAACACTTCTTTTGACTGTTCGGGATTGACGCAATGGTGTTATGGAAAAGCTGGTATCTCCTTACCGAGAACAGCACAAGCACAGTATGACGCAACCCAACATCTTCCACTTTCGCAGGCAAAGGCTGGGGACTTGGTGATTTTTCCATTCCACCTATAATGCTGGTTCGTATGTAACGCACGTTGCAATCTATGTAGGAAATAATCAGATGTACCATGCAGGCGACCCGATAGGATATGCAGACCTAAGCAGTAGTTACTGGCAACAGCACTTAATCGGTGCAGGACGAGTAAAACAATAGAAAGGACTTGAAGATATGTTTAAGAAAAATAAGAAACAGACAGAAACTATCAAAGAACCAAAAGAAAAAAAGGTGCGTACTGTCAAGGTAGGCACACATAAGAAAACCGTGATTGCGTTGTGGGTGGTGCTTGTCGCAAGCGTGAGTTTTGGGGTGTATAAGAATTTTACGGCTATCGACCAGCACACCACCCATGAAAAAGAAATCATTGAGCTTCGCTTGCAGGACACCAACGGTATTGAAAATTTCGTGAAAAACTTTGCGAAGTCCTACTACACATGGGATAACAGCAAAGAAGCTATCGAAGCAAGGACGCAGGCAATCAGCGGTTATCTGACAAAGGAATTGCAGGACTTAAATGTAGATACCATTAGAACCGATATACCGACCAGCTCCACAGTTACAGATGTGATTGTATGGCATATCGAGCAATCGGGAACGGACACTTTTTCTGCTACCTACGAAGTAGATCAGCAGATAAAAAGAGGGAGAACAGACAAGCAATGTGAAAGCAACCTATACTGTAAAAGTCTATGTGGACGCAGACGGGGATATGGTAATCGTTCAGAACCCCACCCTTGCACCAGCAATCGAAAAATCAGACTATGAGCCAAAGACACCAGAAACAGACGCAAGTGTAGACGCTGATACTGCAAATGACGCTACCGCATTTCTGGAAACATTCTTTAAGTTGTACCCAACAGCCACAGAAAACGAACTTGCTTATTATGTGTCGGGGAATGTGCTTGAACCTATCGGCAGGGACTACCTTTATTCTGAACTGGTAAACCCTATCTTTACAAAAGACGGGGAGAATGTAAAAGTTAAGGTTGCTGTAAAATTCCTTGATAATCAGACAAAGGCAACTGCATCCTTTTCTCTTATATTTGCTTTTAATTTGGTGGCAAATTCTGATGAAATTGTAAAGTTATGTTCCAGTATGGATGCATTTAAGAATTCATTGTTCGCTGTAAATATTCTTATTATTTTTGTGATATGCTTTTTGATCAACTATACAACGAAATTTATGTTTGAAAAAAGAAGTAAAGAATTAGGAACATATATGCTTCTTGGCATTAAGAAAAAAGAAATTGCCCACTTAGTTGTAATTGAAAATATACTGTTGGGAATTTTAGCATTTGTATTAGCTATTCCTATTGGCTTTTATTCAGCCAGTTTGTGTCGTTAGTAATTGTAAACTTACTGGGTATTCCAAAAACTCTCTTTATTTCTTTGAATTTCGTTTCTATTGGACTATTGATAATTTATTTTTTAACTATTTATGTTTTGGTTTTGCTTAATCTATTAAGAAGAATAAGTAAAATGACGATACGTGATTTTCTTTATTTTGACAAACAAAATGAAAAGAAAATGTTCCGTGACAGTAAAAAAGAAATGTCATTTTGTTTTAAGTATTATTCTTGGTGCGATTTCTCTTTTTCTCTGGAATTCACGTTGTACTATGGATAATTTTAATAAGCAAGAAACACTTACTTATTTGATGGTAAGCGTAATCATGTTGATTATCAGCATTTATGGTATATCTACAACTTGTGCAGATATGTTCTTGACTGTTATCTTAAAATTTTGTATAATAGGAATTGAAGTTAAATTAGATGCTAAAAATTTGTAATTAAGAAGGAGGGATTCGTCATGTTGGTATTCCAAATGCGTAATGTAGATAAAACATCTACTGTTTTGAAACAGACTAAAAACAGTGATTACGCAGATAAATAAATACGTTAGATTAATTCCTACCAGTGACTAATCTTATGACTTTTTAAACAGATAACTAAAATTACAAACAAATCGTTTAACTTCTGTATTTATTTACAGATGTAATCACTTCAGGAGTGATTACATGAACAAAAATATAAAATATTCTCAAAACTTTTTAACGAGAAAAAAGTACTCAACCAAATAATAAAACAATTGAATTTAAAAGAAACCGATACCGTTTACGAAATTGGAACAGGTAAAGGGCATTTAACGACGAAACTGGCTAAAATAAGTAAACAGGTAACGTCTATTGAATTAGACAGTCATCTATTCAACTTATCGTCAGAAAAATTAAAACTGAATACTCGTGTCACTTTAATTCACCAAGATATTCTACAGTTTCACCCCTAACAAACAGAGGTATAAAATTGTTGGGAATATTCCTTACCATTTAAGCACACAAATTATTAAAAAAGTGGTTTTTGAAAGCCGTGCGTCTGACATCTATCTGATTGTTGAAGAAGGATTCTACAAGCGTACCTTGGATATTCACCGAACACTAGGGTTGCTCTTGCACACTCAAGTCTCGATTCAGCAATTGCTTAAGCTGCCAGCGGAATGCTTTCATCCTAAACCAAAAGTAAACAGTGTCTTAATAAAACTTACCCGCCATACCACAGATGTTCCAGATAAATATTGGAAGCTATATACGTACTTTGTTTCAAAATGGGTCAATCGAGAATATCGTCAACTGTTTACTAAAAATCAGTTTCATCAAGCAATGAAACACGCCAAAGTAAACAATTTAAGTACCATTACTTATGAGCAAGTATTGTCTATTTTTAATAGTTATCTATTATTTAACGGGAGGAAATAATTCTATGAGTCGCTTTTTTAAATTTGGAAAGTTACACGTTACTAAAGGGAATGTAGATAAATTATTAGATATACTACTGACAGCTTCCAAGGAGCTAAAGAGGTCCCTAGCGCCTACGGGGAATTTGTATCGATAAGGGGTACAAATTCCCACTAAGCGCTCGGGACCCCTTGTAGGAAAATGTCCTAAGTGTGGCAACAATATTGTATTAAAAAAATCGTTTTATGGTTGTTCAAATTATCCTGAATGTACCTTCACTTTAGCTGAACATTTTAGAAAGAAAAAACTCACCAAAACAAATGTAAAAAAAAAAAGAATTACTGGAGGGAAAAGAAACCCTGGTAAAAGGAATCAAAAAAAGAGAAAAAGCCCTACAATGCCGTTGTAAAAATGGAGAAAAGGGATATATTGACTATCCAGAAAAATGAATGGGATTGTGTTATATCTAATTTAGCTTCCTTGCACTCATATAGAGGACATAGTGGAAATATTTCAAAAGTGTATAGGACATTAAAAACCAGGTGGAATTTTTTCTTTTTAATATCGAACACCCCTGTTTTTTACCGCAGGAGTTGGGCAGGATTGATTTATACAGATGGGAAACCGCAATATTAAGCGATTGATAATTACTTTATAACAGGAGAACGAAATAATATTTTAGGATGTGATGTAGTAAAAACAACATCACACACTTACACAGATTATAATGGGATTGCTGAACAATGGGTTTGAGCTTAAAGTTGTAGGGAAACAGAACCGCCTAAAGAGATGATGGATATTCCGGGTATGGAAGATGAACTTCGCCGCCCGATGATGTTACTTGTAAAGGCGATAGCGAAAAAATAATATCTCTATTAGGAAAACTGATATACCCCAATTT
>VOFH01001724.1_pt1 | contig 39933 bp, 34 predicted proteins | sample 5384091 | NCBI WGS metagenome assembly VOFH01 (sample SAMN12384727, study PRJNA508395) | human gut metagenome | isolation source: healthy gut G | host: Homo sapiens
GAATCACGCGGTACTGGTCCGCGAGCTGGTTCCCGGTCGCGGCGATTTCGTTCTTCACGCTCTTGCGGGTCTGCGACGTCACCATGAGCGGGTACGTCGTCACCTGGCGGGGGTTGAGCTTCCAGATCTTCTCCATGTCCTCGTGGAGCATGTCGAGGGTCTGGCCGCGGAACCCGAACATCATGTCGATGTTGCAGGTCGGGAAGAGTTCCTGCGCGTACTGGAGGCGCTCGAAGATCTGCTCGCCCGAGCCGAACTTCTCATAGCGCTCGGAGAGCTTCAGGAGGTCATCGTTGAAGCTCTGCACGCCGATCGACATGCGGTCGACCAGGCCCTTGAGATTCCGGAACTGGGGCGTCGTGATGATCTGCGGGTCGGTTTCGCAGGAGATTTCCTTGATCGACGGGAAGAGCGTCTTCGCGTGCTCGATCGTCTTGATGAGCTCGTCCTCAAGAATCGTCGTCGTGCCGCCGCCGATGTACATCGAGTGGAAGTCGTACCCGAGCGCCTTCACGTATTCCATTTCCTTCCTCAGGTGCACGAAGTATTCGCGCGCCTTGTGCTCCTTGAAGAGGAAGCGGTGGAAGGTGCAGTACGAGCAGAGCGTGTGGCAGAACGGGATGTGCGCGTAGAGGAGGTACTTGTGGCCTTCCTGCGGGGGCGGGGGATTCTGCAGAATCACCGGGTCGCAGTGCAGGTAGCGCTTGATGTAGTAGTCCATCACGCGGTCCGCGGCCCCGATCATCCAGTCGGGGAGAAGTTTGCGGGGCTGCGGGGTGTAGTTCGAAACGGTCATGATGGGGGGATGCCGTGATCTTCAAGAAAAAAGTCCGCCCATTTTAACGAACGCCGGGCGGCGGGAAGCTTAATTCCCCGCCGCCCGGTGCGTCTGAGCGGTTCGTTTGCGGACGCGGCGTCAGCCGTGCGTCGCGTAGATGCGCGCGACGTCCTCCGCGAAGCGTTCGGCGAGCTTGCGGCGCTTCAGTTTGAGGGTCGGCGTGATGAGGCCCGACTCGATCGTCCAGGGCTCCTGCGTGAGCACCACCGCGCGCGGGAGCGCGTAGTGCGGGAAGTCGCCCGCGGCGGTCTTGGCGCGTTTCAACACCGAGCTCTTCGCGCGCGCGGCCGAGAGGCTCGCGGGATCCTCGGGGTCAAGGCCCTCTTCGGCGCAGAGCGCCGCCCATTCGTTCTTCTCCAACACGCAGACGAGCCCCAAGTACGGACGGTTTTCGCCCACCACCCAGGTCTGCGCGAAGAGCGGATCCGTTTCGATCGCGCTCTCCAGGTCTGCGGGCGGAATCTTCTCGCCCGTCGACGTGACGATGATTTCCTTGATGCGGCCCTTGATGCGGAGCATCCCCTCGGGAGTCCACTCGCCGATGTCGCCGGTCTTCAACCAGCCGTCGGGCGTGAAGGCCGCGGCGGTGTCTTCGGGCCTCCCCCAGTAGCCCTTCATGACGGAGGGACCGCGCACTTCGATTTCGTCGCCTTCGCCCAAACGCACTTCGACGTGCTGGAAGGGGTGCCCCACCGTATCCGGGTGGTTGAGTTCGAGGTTGTTCCCCGCGATGATCGGGCTCGTTTCGGTCATGCCGTAGCCCTGGATGATGGGGAGCCCCAGCCCGCAGAACGTGCGCGCGACCTTGGGGTTCACGGCGGCGCCGCCGGAAATCGCGACGCGGAGCCGCCCGCCGAACTGCTGCGCGAGCGTTTCGCGCACGCGCGGGAGCAGGAACGCCCGGATGAGGCCGTCCCACCAACGGTGGGCGTCGGCTTCGGGCCTGATGCCGTTCTTTTCACAGAAGTCCGCCCAACCGACGCGCACCGCTTCGCCGAAAAGGCGGCGCGCGCTCGGCGAGGACTTCTTCAGCTTCTCCTGCACGCGGGCGTGGATGCGCTCGTAGACGCGCGGCACCGAGATGATCACCTGCGGGCGGATCGTCTTCAGGTCTTCGGCCAAAAGGAGGACGCTCCGGTTGTAGGCGATGGTGCAGCCCGTCGCGAGCGCGAGGTAGTAGCCCGCCATGCGCTCGAACGTGTGCGAGAGCGGCAGGAACGAGAGGAAGACCTCGCCCGCGCGCGGCGACACGCACTCCAGCGTGTCCTTCACGTTCGCGACGAAGTTCGCGTGCGTGAGCATGACGCCCTTGGGGCGGCCCGTCGTCCCGGAGGTGTAGACGATGCCGGCGAGGTCCTCGGGCGCGGGGCCCGCGGGAAGCTCGCCCGAGTAGCCCGCGCCCATGGCGAGGAGCGCTTCGGCGCCCCAGATGCGGGGCGAGGCGGCGTCATCCGCTTCGGGCGCCTCCGTCGTCACGACGACGTGCTCGAGTCCGGGGAGTTCGGTGCCGGTCGCACGGATCTGCGTCCAGCGCTGCAGCTTGTTGGTGACCAGAATGCGCGCGCCGCTGTCGGCCATGATGAAGGCGCTCGCCCCCGGCGTGTCGATCGCGTGGAGCGGCACGGGGATGAGGCCGTTCGCCAGGGCCGCGAGGTCGGCGTAGACGTGGTCCGTCCCGTTCGGGAGGAGCATCGCGACGCGCTCGCCGCGCTTCAGCCCCAGGGCCGCGTAGGCGCGGCGCCAGGCGAGGACGCGTTCGGCCACTTCGGCGTAGGTGTGGCTCACCCAACGGTTCCCGGCGCGGTCGAATTCGCGGAGCGCTTCCGATCCGGCGTATTTGGCCGAACTCGCGTCGAAGAGTTCGGGAAGGGTGTTGAGACCTTCAAGTTCCTGTGAGCGGCCCATGTTCTGTCCTTCAAAAATGAGGCGTCAAAGTCAGACGTGCAATAAAAAAGTATCGGACGGCGAAATCCGGTGCGAAGCACCGGGTTTTGAGTGTTTACCCTAACCTTAAAGGGACGGTCAGGCGTTGGCCTCGGCTTCGGCCTTCTTCGCTTCGAGCGCTTCCCACCGTTCGAACGCTTCGGCCGTCTCCGCTTCGATCGCCTTCATGCGTTCGGCGTCGGCGCGGAGCGTCTCGGCGCTCTGCTGGTGGTAGTCGGGGGCGCTCATCTTCTCGATCAGTGCCGCCTGCTCGGCTTCGAGCGCTTCGAGCTTTGCGGGCAGCGCCTCCAATTCCTTCGTCTCCTTGTAGGAGAGACGCACCTTCTCGGTGCGTCGGCGCACGGGCTGGGGCTTCGCCTCCTTCGGGGCGGCCTTGGCTTCCGGCTGCGGTTCCGTGCGCTGGCGGAGCCAGTCGGCGTAGCCGCCCACGTACTCGCGCCAACGGCCTTCGCCCTCGGGGGCGAGCACTTCCGTGACGACGTTGTCGAGGAAGCGGCGGTCGTGCGAGACGAGGATGATCGTGCCGGGGTAGCTCTGGAGCGTCTGCTCCAGAAGTTCCAGCGAATCGATGTCGAGGTCGTTCGTCGGTTCGTCGAGCACGAGGAGGTTCGCGGGGAGCGCGAAGAGGCGCGCGAGGAGGAGGCGGTTGCGCTCACCCCCGGAGAGCGAGCCCACCGGGACGTTCGCGCGGCGGGGCGGGAAGAGGAAGTCGCCGAGGTACGCGACGATGTGCTTCTTTTGTCCGCCGATTTCGACCCAGTCCGAACCCGGCGCGATCGTTTCGGCAACGGTCTTCGTGAGGTCGAGCTGTTCGCGCAGCTGATCGAAGTACGCGATCGAGAGGTTCGTGCCGAGCTTCACGGTGCCGGCCGTGGGTTCGAGCTTCCCCAGGAGAAGCTTGATCAGCGTGCTCTTCCCGGCGCCGTTGCGGCCGATGAGGCCGAGGCGGTCACCGCGCATCAGGCGGAAGTTGAGGTTCTCGACGACCGTCTTCTCGCCGAACTTCATCGTGAGGCCCTCGACTTCGGCGACGATCTTCCCGGACTTTTCGCCCGCGTCGATCGCCATCTGCACGCTCCCCATGCGGTCGCGGCGGGCTTCGCGGATGCGGCGGAGCTCTTCGAGGCGCCGAACGCGCCCTTCGTTGCGGGTGCGGCGGGCTTCAATGCCCTTGCGGATCCACACTTCTTCCTGCGCCCAGAATTTGTCGAAGCGCTGGCGCGCGAGCTCCTCGGCTGCGAGCTCCTCTTCCTTGCGGCTCTCGTACGCGGAGAAGCTCCCGGGGTACGAGCGCAGGATCCCGCGGTCGAGCTCGATGATGCGGGTCGAGACGTTGTCGAGGAACGCGCGGTCGTGGGTGATGATCACCGCGGCGCGCTGCGCGCGGCACTCGCTGTTGACGAGCGCTTCGAGGCGGCTGATCGCGTCGATGTCGAGGTGGTTTGTCGGTTCGTCGAGAAGAAGCAGATCGGGCGCCAGCGCAAAGGCGAGCGCCAGCGCCGCGCGCTTCTTCTCCCCGCCGCTCGCGCGGGCGGGATCGGCGTCGCCGTCCAACCCGAAGCGCTCGAGGAATTCGTCGAGGCGGGCGAGCAGACGCCAGCTCTCACGCTCGTCGTGGTGCGAGGCGAAGTCGCCGCGCAGCGCCAACGCTTCGCGGAAGGTGGGCGCGGCGGGAATCGCGGGCTCCTGCTCGACGTAGTGCACGGTGAGGCCGTCGACGCGCTTCATTTCGCCGTCGTCGAGCATCGTGCGGCCGCCCAGCACCGAAAGGAGCGAACTCTTCCCCGTGCCGTTGCGGCCAATGAGCCCGATGCGTTCGCCAGGTTCGACGGCGAGGTCGGCGTTGTCGAGAAGGGGAAGGTCACCCCAGGCGAGCTGAGCGCCCTGAAGCGTGATGAGTGCCATCGGCGGAATCCTTGACAAAAGAAATCCCCGGCCCACCTGGGCCGGGGAGGGTGAAGCGTCATTCTAAGGGGGTCCTGGGGGTGGGAGGCGGAAGTTCCGGTGCGCTCTGCGCCGGCCGTGCGGGCGGAGGCGGCGCGGGAGGCAGATCCTCCGCGGTCTCCACCGTCACCGTCGGGGCGACGGCGAGCGGCACGCGGAGCTGCTCACGGCTCTCGACGTCCAACGTCGCCGCGGGCTTCTTCTCGCGGATGGGCGGGAGCGCTCCGGGGCGCGAGACGAGGGCCGGTTCGACTTCGACCAGGTGCCCGCCCTTGACGACGATCGTCTGCGGCGTGCGCTTCACGTAGGGCGACGCTTTGCGGTCGACTTCGAGCGCGCCGCTCTCGCCGTGGAATTGAATGATCGGACGGCCGATCGCCCACTGCTGCGCCATTTCGTAGGCGTCGGCGCCCAAGGCGAAGAGACGCTTCGCCGCGAGCGAATAGGGCATGGCGGTGCCGAAGCGCGCCTCGAAGCTCTGCGCGTCGTAGCGCACGACGATCGGGCTCTCTCGGTGAAGACGAGGTTTTCGAGGTCGTACGCGAGCGCGGCCGCTGAGGAGCTCGTCTTCGGGTCGCCGGGGTTGCTCGACGACGTCGCCCACAGGCGGCTCTTCTGCGGGAGGCGGTTGCGGATGAGGCTCGCCGTCTGGGCGTCGAGCGCAAAGAAGATCGCCGCGTACGGAGGTTCCGCCGTCGCGATCTTCGCGCGGCGCTCGCCCTCGAGGTTGCGAAGCTGCCTCTTGAGCCTCCGGGGATCATCCTTGTAGGTCTCGCGGATGATCTTTTCGCGCTCATGGAAGTACTCACTCGTTTCTTCGTCGAGCGTCGCTTCCAGGCCCTTCGGGAGCTTCCGAGAGTTTCTCGGGATTGAGTACGTACACGTCGTAGGTGACGCCTGCGGCGAAGAGCACGCGCTTGTACGCTTCTTCAATGCGGCGCTCCCACGGACGGTCGAGCGTGAGGATCGCGACCTGGGCGCGGGGCGCTTCGGCGGGTGCTGCCTCCGCTGCCGTTGCGCCGGTTTGCGCAACTTCCGTCGAGGGGGCTTCAGGCGCGGCCTGCATGTCGGACGTACCGGTCTCAGTCGGCGCGGCGAGCGCCGGGGTCGGCGTCGACCCCGCGGTCCCTTCCGCGGAGATCGCCGCCGGTTCCGGCTTCGGCGGGAGCGTCTTGACGGCGAGTTCCGCCACGTACTTCGCTTCCGTTTCGGTCGAGACGCTCATCATGAGGAGGTTCTCGGGAACTTTGTTCTGGATCGGCACCTCGACGGCGTTCAGAGCGACGACGGGCATCGGGAGCTTCTCTTTGGCGACCAGGGCCTGCACGCGCTCGCGCTGGAGCGGTCCCACGACGACGTCGGCGCCCGAGGCGACCGCCGCATCGATGAGCTCGTCGACCGGAACGTGGTCCGGGCTCTCGATCATGAGGATGTTCGCGGGAACGGGGCTCGTCTTGCTCGCGGCGACGAGACCGTTGCTCACGATCTTGCCGGCCGACAGGAAGGGCGAGTTGTCCGCGGGAAGCAGCATCGCGATCGTCGTCGGGCGCATCGTCTTCGCGACCGCCACCGCATGGTTCGGGTCGGCCGTGAGGGCGGAGGCCGCTGCCGGCGCAGGCGCGGCCTGCACGGGCGCCGACGGGAGGGCGCTCTCGGCCGAGTCGGCTTCGAGCGTCTCGATCGCGGGCGCTTCGGGAATCGTTTCGACCGCATCGACGGGCGTCGCCGCGGGCATGTCGGCGGCCGCAGGCAGCGGCTCGGCTTCAGGCGCCGCTTCGGGCGTCGACGCGGCGGGCGCGGCGTCCGCCGTCGGCGGAACTTCCGAGAGCCCTTCCATCGCGCTCAGCGCTTCGAGGAGGTCCGCTTCTTCGCCGATCCGGTCGAGGTCCGCCTCCGACATGACGGGCGTTTCCGGGGCCGTCGCGGCGGCTTCTCGGGCGTTCGTCGCCTCAGCGGCGGGGGCCGCCGACGCGGGCTCGGCATCCTCCGGGGCGGCCAGGAGGGGCAAAGCAGGTAAAGTTAGCAGTGCGCAGCACAGGGTGCGCGCTACAACGGCTCGATGAGACACGACGAATGACCTCTTCTCCATCCATGTGGACAGACAATGCTTTGATGACGACGGCGGGGCTTCCCGAACAGGCCTTCCCGACCGGAACGCTTTACGTGGTCGGACTGCCTATCGGCAATCTCGGCGACATAACCCTGCGGGCGCTTTGGGTGCTCTCCCGCGTTGATGCGGTTGCTGCTGAGGATACTCGAGAGACACGGAAGCTGTTGGACAAATTCGGGATTCATGCGCATCTTATCTCCGTACGCGAACACAACGAACGCGCCGGGGCCGAGCAGATCATGGCAAGACTCGCCGCGGGTGAGCGCGTTGCGCTCGTCACCGATGCCGGGACGCCTGCGGTCTCGGATCCGGGTGCGCACGCCGTGGCGATTCTTCGCGAAGCCGGTCATGCGGTCGTTCCCGTGCCGGGCGCTTCGGCCGTCGTGACGGCGCTCTCCGCTTCGGGGCTGCGCGGTTCGGGCTTCACCTTCGTCGGGTTCGTCCCGCCGCAGTCCAAAGCCCGCAAGGCGGCGCTCGCGGGCTACGCCTCGCGTCCGGAACCCTTCGTCCCTCTACAGGCGAACCCTTCGTCCTCTACCGAGGCGCCCCACCCGAACATCCGCGAGAGCGAAGAAGTTCGAAACCTTCACGCGGCTGCCTGCGTCGGAGCTTGCCGAATGGGCGACCGCACATGAGCCGCGGGGAACGGATTGTGCTGATCGACGTGGCCCGAACCGGGCGAGATCGGAACGCCGCTGGCTTGAGGCCGTCGCCGAAGCGATGCCTGCCTCGAAGGCCGCCGCGCTTCACGACCGGCATTCCTCGTCTGACGCCTGTCGATCGCGGAGGACTGATGTTGCGTGGAATGGGCGACCGCACATGATGCGTGGAACGCGGGCGCGCCCGCCTCATGTAGTTCAACGCCTGCTAAGAAGGCCGCTTCATTTGAAGTGGCCTATCGTTTGGGAGCGGCGCGTTTTTTAATGTAAAGATGCGTCATTCCACCATGCTAGAAATATTCAAAGGCTCCATTTATGGTATAATTCCTTTGTAAATCAACGACCTTGAGAAAATCTCGATGGAAAAAGTGGATGCCCGCAAGATCTCGCCTGAGGCGCAACAGGATCGCCGTATTCGTGCCTTCGAACTGAGGGCCGAAGGCTTTACCTACGCCAGCATCGCTCAAGCTATCGGGGTCACTGAGCGGATCCTCTACACATGGTTCCGGCGTGCCCGTACTGACGGGAAGGAGGCGGCGATTAAAGGCGGCACCCGCGGCCGTCGTCGCTTCGAGGGCGCCAAGCTGAATGAGTCGGAGCAGACCCAACTCAAAGAGCTCCTCGTCAACAAGAAACCCTCTGACTACGGCTTCGAGCATTCCTTGTGGCATTCCACCACGGTAGGGGCCCTCATCAAGAAAATCTTCAAGGTCAGGTACAGCAGGTCGGGCATTTGTGCGCTTCTGAAGCGCATGGGGCTGAGCTACCAGCGCCCCAAAGAAGCAGGCAATCCAGGCTGACGAGGCGAAGTTGGAGGCCTGGGTGAACGAGACCTATCCGGCGATCAAGGCGGATGCGAAAAAGCGAGGAGCCCTCATCTTTTGGCAGGACGAGACCTCGCTCAAGCAAGACGCGAACTGGGTCCGTGGGTGGGCTCCTGTCGGCGAGACTCCCGTGCTGCTGATGAATGGCCGAGCACGGTACGGCCAGGCCGTGCTCTCGGTGGCCATTTCGAATCGCGGGGACGCCCATTTCCTCATTCAAGATACAGCCGTGACGGCTAAGGACTTCCGCGACTTTCTCGAAGGCCTGCGCAAAGAGTTCCCGAATCGTCTGATTTTTGTGATTTGCGACAACGCTTCGATTCACAAGGCCGCTGTCGTGAAGGCTTGGTTGGAGGAAGACGGCAGGATGGAGCTCAAGTTCCTACCGCCCTACGCGCCGAAGCTCAACCCGGTTGAAGTTTTCAACCAAACGCTGAAGTGCCGGTCGCGCATGGCTACCGCTAAGGATTCCGAGGGCAATAAGAAGTTGGCCGAGGAACACCTGAAGGACTGTTCGAAATACGGGGGGCGCGGCTTCAGGAAATGTTTCGAGCACGAATGCACGAAGTACGCGAAGCGCTGACGGGCTGCCCGGTTAGAGAAACGGCCTCATGAGGAGGCCGTTTTTTGGAGGAAAAACCTGAAGTATTTATCAGGATGTTTAATATCTCCGTAGTGAAGGACGGTCACGGCGGCAAGAACCAGTACGTTCTGCTCAAGGAGTCGTACCGCACGCCGGACGGTAAAAACCGTTCCAGAGTCGTCAGAAATTTCGGGAATCTGGAGAAGCTCCGAGAAGGTGATCCGGATGCTTTGGAGAAGCTCAAGGCGCTCTATGCGGGCGAGCGTGAGAGAAAGGTGCGGGCTGAGAGTGCCGCCAAGACGCAGGCCGTGCAGGCGCTCTTCGAGGAGAGCGGATGGACGAAGCTCGACGAGCCGCGCCCCTTCGCGCTGCTTTATTACGGGCACGCTCCGCTGAGGCGCATTTGGAAGGAGCTCGGGCTCGACAGGAAGATCCGTCAGTTGAAGCAAGACGTCGACATCGAACCGGCGGTGTTCTTCCTTGTGGCCCTCACGATCATGGGCGTTTCGTTCGAGGAGCGGGACTTTTTCCTCGGAGATCCTGCCGCCGGTCTGACGGAAAGACACCTCGCGGCAGCGCGGACTTTTTTGGAAGAGAACCGGGACGGACTCCAGTGTTGGTTGACCAAGAAGCTCCACGACCGGTTCGGAAGGGCCGTTTCGGTTTCGCCGCCAATTTCGTCGATGCCGGAGGGCGGCCTTCAGATGGCTGATCTGCTCGCTCAGGCCTTTCTTGGGCTCATCATCGAGCAACTTGCGGCGAAAGGCGTGAGTGCCTGCGGTGAAGCGGTGGCCCGTACGTTGAGTCGCTCGAAGGTTCTTGTGATGAAGACGCCTGAAGGTTCCGCTCAATTTCTCAACGTGACAGGGGTGAGCAACCTGCGCCGTCCTGTAGAGCCCGCCGAGATCGTTCGGATGGCGGACATCATGAGGGCTTGCGGCCTGAGTCTGGTGCCCGCCGTGACGGGAGGTCAGAATTTGGCGCGCACCGTGGGTACGCGATGGGCGTCGGACACGGCGGCCGTGCCGGCGCTCGTTTGGAACCAGCTGTAGTTTCAGGAGCGATGTTCCACGTGGAACATCGAGGTCGAGAGAGTTGTTCCACGGGGCGTTGTTCAACTCTCTCAACGTCGGCCGAAGAGCCGTTTCGGTACTCCCTTGGAACAGGGCTCCCCGCTCGGCCTGAGCGCGAAGACGCCACCGATGTTCCACGTGGAACATCGGGGCCGAGAGAGTTGTTCCACGGGGCGTTGTTCATCTCTCTCGACGCTGTCCGCAGAGTCTTTTCGGTACCCTCTTGAATCAGGGCTTCCCGCTACGTCTGGGGGCGGAGCTGACTATGTTCCACGTGGAACATCGAGAATGCGAGAGTTGTTCCACAAGGCCGTTGTTCAACTCTCTCACCGCCGTCTGGAATGGCTTTTCTGAACCACCTCGCGGGAGGGTTTCCCGCCCCGTCTGGGCGCGGAGCTGCCGATGTTCCACGTGGAACATGCCGCGCAATAGAAAAGCCTCCCGACGCGGCCTCCGCGGGGAGGCTTCTTCTCGACCTGGTGTCGGGCCGGTTACTTGTCGGAGCGCAGCGCAACCTCGCGCGTCTTCGACGAATGGATGTTCTTCACGAGGCTGCCGAGCAGGTCGGAGAGCTCTTCGATGAGGTTGGAGTTCGAAATGACGCCGACCAGCTTGCCGTCGTCGTCGACGATCGGAAGACGGCGGATGCCGAACTCACGCATGCGCGCGAGCGCGGTCACCATGCCTTCGTTGGGGGTCGCCGTCACGACGGGCTTCGTCATGATGTCGGAGACCTTCGACTCGTCGGGGTTCTTGCCGCGGGCGACGACTTCGATCGCGATGTCGCGGTCGGTGATCATGCCGATCGGGCGGGCGGTTGCGTCCGTGACGACGAGGCTGCCGACGTGGTCGAGGCGCATGCGCAGCGCGCACTCGGTGATGGTGCAGTCGGCGCTGATGGTGGCGACCTCGTGGACGGCCATATCGATAACTTTGAGAGAACGGGTGCGCATGGTGTCTTCGTTGAAGAGGAGCCGCATCCGTGCGGCTCCTTCGAGTTCAGGAACGAGGTTGATTGTAAGGGATTGAGCGGCCGCTTCAGTCCTCATCCCCGGGAGTTTCCGCCGCGTCGGCCGTCGCCGGCAGACGCGGTTCGAACCGCTCGAAGTCGTAGAGCGACTTGTCCATCAGATGCGAGGGCGAAACGCGCTGCAGGCTCATGAACATGTTGTAGATGCGGCCCGGGAATTCACGGTCCCACGAGCGGATGAGCTCCTTGATTTCCTGGCGCTTGAGATTCTCGCCGGCGCCGCAGATCCCCTTGGCCGCCAGCGGATAGCCCTTCGCCTTGGCGTACTTTTCCGTCTCGTATTCGCGCACGTAGGCGAGCGGGCGGATGACGACGTTCTTCTTGTCGTCGCTGCGCAGAATCGGCGGCATGGCCTTCATGCGGCCGCCGTAGAAGAGGTTGAGCATCAGCGTGCCGACGATGTCGTCCATATGGTGCCCGAGCGCGATCTTGTTGCAGCCCATCTCGCTCGCGACGCGGTAGAGAATCCCGCGGCGAAGGCGCGCGCAGAGCGAGCAGACGTTCTTCCCTTCGGGGATGAGGCGCTGAATGATGCTGTAGGTGTCCTGATCCTCGATGTGGTACGGGACGCCGGTCGAGGCGAGGTGCCGCTCCAACGCTTCGCGCGGGAACTGCGGGATGTGCTGGTCGACGTTCACCGCAACGAGTTCGAACGAAATCGGAGCGCGCTCGCGCAGGATGCGCAGCGCGTCCAGAAGCACGTAGCTGTCCTTGCCGCCGCTCATCGCGACCATCACCTTGTCGCCTTCTTCAATCATCTTGAAGTCCGTGATCGCCTGGGCGGTGAGGCGCACGATGCGTTTTTCGAGCTTGCGCTGGGAGAAGGAGAGCTGGTTGCGCTCCGAGAGACCCATGAGGCGGCCTTCGGGGATGTCCGAGCGGAAGACGGGCTCGGCTTGGGGTCGGATGGGGATGACGTTCTTCTCGGTCATGATGGGGCGGGGATGTTTCTCAGCGAAGGCGCGCGGCGTCGCCGCGGCGCCAGGTTTCGACGCCGATTCGGGCGTCGGGATAGGCTTCGAGCTTCGTGCTCTGCACCCGAACGAGCTCCACCGCGGGAAGCGCGGCGAGGTGCCGGGCGATCCGCTCGACCAACGTTTCCTGCAGGTCGACGTGGCCGCGGGCGGCTTCATTGCGGATCGCCTCCACGATGAGGTCGTAGTTGAGGACGTCGTCGAGGACGTCCTCACGGGCGTTTTCGGGACGGCGAACCCAGATGTCCGCTTCAAAGGCGACCTTCTGCAGGCGGCCGCGTTCACGTTCGTACGCGCCGATGGCGCAGGGAAGGGTGAGGCCGCGAAGCAGAATGCGTCGGCAGCCGAGGCGGATTTCGTCGGAGGGCGACATCACGAAAGGGGGCTTGGATGGGAAAGAATTCTCATTCTAGCCGCGTAGAATGTCGGGCAAACCGGAAAACTCAAGTTCCTTTATGCGCTGGATTCTTGCCATCTTCGTGCTTCTCGTCGTGCTGCTGACGACGCTCCCGACGCTCTCGCGTTTCGGGATCGGTCGGTTGCCCGGCGACCTCAGCTTCACCGTCTTCGGCCGACGCGTGGAGCTCCCCTTCATGAGCACGATTCTGCTGCTCGCCGCGATCGTGCTGATCGGGAAGCTGATCTGATCTCTTTCCTCAGAGCACGGCCCTGAGGGCTTCCGTGCGGGCTTCGAGCACCGCACCGGGAATGGCCTTCGGGTCCGTCTGCGCGTGGGCGACGGCGCCCGCATCGACCGAGCGCCAGGCGGCGAGCGCCTTCATGCGCAGATCTTCCTTCAGATCCCCTTCGGCCTCGGGGAGGTGCTTCGCGAACCGGATCAGGTCTTCGGCGCGCTCGGGGCGACGAAGCGCATCCGCGCGCACCATGAAGTCGCGAAGGTTCACGAGCGTCGCCGGCGCGGTGAGAAGCGGGCGCACGGCGTGCAGCGTGAGCGCATATTCCATCGCGTCGACGGGGCTGCGGAGCGCCTTCAGGAACGCCTTCGCCGCGTCGCCCGAACTCATCCCCAACGTCATCGCCGCGAGCCGCGCAGCCATCGGGTGGCCCGCACGGGCGACGTCGCCCACGGCGCGCCGGATGGGCGCCTCCATCGGAACGTCGGCGTAGAGCCTCGCCCAGAAGCCGCACTCGAGGAGCACCTCGAACATCCGCTCGGGGGCCTTCGTTTCGAGCCCCTTTTGAAATTCCGCCTGCACGCGCTCGGGAACGAGCGCGTCGGCTTCCCCCGCGTCGACCATGCCGCGCATGAGCGCCATCGTCTCGGGGGCCACCGTGAATTCCGGGAAGCGCGCCGCAAAGCGCGCGCACCGGAGAATGCGCACCGGGTCCTCGGCAAACGCTTCGCTCACGTGCCGGAGCACGCGAGCTCGCAAATCAGCGGCGCCGCCGTAGGGGTCGGTGAGGTTCCCGTCCGCATCCATCGCGATCGCGTTGATCGTGAGATCGCGCCGACGGAGGTCGTCTTCGAGCGTCACGTCGGGCGCGGCGTGAAAGACGAACCCGTGGTAGCCGGGCGCGGTTTTGCGCTCCGTGCGTGCGAGCGCGTACTCCTCATGGGTCTTCGGGTGAAGGAAGACCGGAAAGTCGCCGCCCACGGGCTTGAACCCGCGGCGCACCATCGCCTCGGGCGTCTCGCCCAGCCAGTCGCGTCCTTGGGACGCACGGGGAAGCCTTCTTCTTCGAGGAGACGGTCGCGGACCCAGCCGCCGACGATGTGGCACTTCATGGGAGTTCGGATTTGGATGCGGAGGCTCGGGAGCACGCGGGCCCCAGAAGCCTCGTGAAGCTCTTCACGGGCTGGTCGGTCCGCATGGAATAGGTTCTGCATGTTGGCGAGCACGTTCTTCACGTAGTCGCGGGTTTCATGGAACGGTATCGTCTCGATGAAGACGGCCGCCTCCATCGGATCCTTCAGCGTGGCGCGCCACACGCGCGCACGCGCCGGCCCCGCATTGTAGGCCGCGGTGGCGAGCACGAAGCTCTGGTCGAGCTCCGCGTAGAGCATGCGCAGGTACGCGGTCCCCAAGACGAGGTTCATTTCGAGGTCGGTGAGCTTTTCATCGCGGTAGTCTTCGACGCCGATGCGGTTGGCGATCCAGGCGGCGGTGGCGGGCATCACCTGCATGAGGCCCTGGGCGCCGACGGAACTCTTCACCGCCGGGATGAAGCGGGACTCCTGGCGGATCAACCCGTAGACCCAGCTCATCGGGATCTGCTGCGCCGAACTCACGCGCTCGACCAAGGTCTTGTGCGGCGTCGGGAAGCGCTGCTCGATCAAGGATTCATCCCCGGAGCGCAGGCTCGTGTTGATCATGCGGTGCACGAGCATGCGGCTCCCGGCCCAGTCGGCGAGGATCACGTAGTCGCGGCCCTTGATGCCGCGCATCGCCCAGTTCCACTCGCGGTGCCCGTCCCAGTAGAGGTGCATGCGGTAGAAGAGGATCGCGCGTTCCAAGGACGGATGGTCGTCCCAGCGGGCCAGCTCTTCGGGGGTCGGCGTCTTCGCGCGCACGCGCTCCAACGCATAGGGGATGCCGAGGGCGTCCGAGGCCAACTTCCCGTAGAAGGTCGTGTTCCCGGCGATGCGGCGAAGAAGCGGTTCCGCCTGATCGCGAAGCCCCCGCGCGAGGTACGAGCGGGCGCGCCAGTAGGTCCAGATTTCCGTGCGCCGGAGGTGCTCCGGCATCCGGTCGATGATCCCGCCCAGCGTGTAGAAGTTCCCCGCGCGAAGCGCCGCGCGGGCTTCCCAGGCGGCGAGCCCGTCGCGGTCGACGACGAGAAGGGGATTGAGGCGCAGCCCCCCGCGGTCCGCGCGGGCGTACCAACGGGGCGCGTCCGGATTGAGGCTCACGACCGCGTGGTAGCCGATGCGGCTCCAAAGGAGCGCGCGCCAGAAGGCGCTCAAGCGCGCTTCGACTTTGAGCACCGTCTTCTCGGCCATTTCGGGCTGCGTGCGCGCGAGGCGCAGCGCCGCGAAGACCGCAAGGCGCGCCGAAATGCGGCGCCCGTCGGCTTCCGTGCGGTTGAACCACACGGTGGGGCGCTCAAGGATGTCGTTCAGCGTCTCGATCGAGGCCGGGAGTTCCGGGCGCGGCACGTACGGGAGCGCGCGCTTCACCTCGTCCCAGCGGCCCTTCTGCAGAAGGATGATCACGCGGTCCCAGGCCCAGCTGCGGTCACGGGCGACGATGTCGTCGCCCAACTCGCGGATGGCGGGCGTCAGGACGTTCCCGTCGCGGTAGTGGATCTTCGCGTCGGTGAGCGCCTTCTGCCGAACGCCGCGCTCGGCTGAAGCCAACCGGTAGCGCAGACGCCAGGCGGTGATCACCGCGTCGTCCGCATTCCAGACGAGCTTTTGGTCGATCGCGTCGAAGAGGAGGGGGTTCAGCCTCCCGCCCACTTCGCGCAGGTAGTGCGCCGCGGCGGTCTCGCCCAGATATTCCCCCTGATGCCGCTCGATGAAGCTCTGCATCGCCATGTTGGTGTCGGGGGCGTCGGGTTCGGCCTTGAGCGCCAAGGCGAGGGCCCAGAATTCGAGGTAGCCCTCCAATGGGTGCCCGACGAAGATCTTCCGGTAGATGAGGAGGTCGTCCGCGTCGCCGCGCTGGTACGCGTCGCGCGCCTCCAGGAAGAGCTTGTCGTAGGGGCTCATTGAGGGCGCAAGGAGCGCCCGCTCCAAGGGGTCGACCGGCGGGTCGACGAGAAGCTCCGCGGTGGCGCGGCCCGCCGCTTCCGCGGCCTGACCGGCCGCGGCGGCGTTCGAAGATGCCGCCCCTTCAAAACTCTGCTTTTCAAGGAACGCTTCGTCGACGGCGCGCTGAATCGAGGCCGGGTCGACGACCGCAGCGCTCTCGACGAGAATTTCGTCCTCGGTCGAGCCCGAGCGCAGGCTTTGGAGACGTTCTTCCAGGGAGACCGGCACGAACCCGTGCGGAATCGGCGTCACGTGCCGGACCGGGGCCTTGGCGGCTTCGTCCTCGGAAGCGTCGTCGCCGCCCAAACCGGAGGAGCCTTCCCCGCTCTCATCGTCTTCTTCGACCGCCGAGGCCGAAGAGGATCCGGACGCTTCGGCGTCGGAAGAGGGTTCGGCGGAGGGTTCGGAAGAGGGCTGAGAGGGTTCCGCGGCAGGCTCCGCCGCCGGTGCTGCGGCTTCCGCCTGCGGAACCGGAGGCGCTTCGGTCGACTCAGGCGCCGGGGCGTGGGCGTGCGGGCCCATGACGGGTTCATCAGGAGCCGGTTCGGTCTTGGGCGCATCCTCCGGGGTCGGCGCCGCCGCGGGGGCTTCTTCCTCCCCGGCATTGGGCGCGGCCTCGGGCATGAGCGTGCGGGGCGCCGCGGGTTCCTCCCGTTGGAGAAGCGGCGCCAGCGGGACCCAGCCGTCCGCTGAGTCCGGGTTTTCCGCGCTTTGCGCGGACGCCAACGCCGCGCCGCACCCCAGGAGGCAGGCGAGGAGTCGTCGGCAGCGACGCAGGGCGAGGCTCTTCGGTCTCATGAATGGCGGCGTTCGGTCAGGATGGCTCGATGGTTGGATTTGCCTACTATAGCGGAGTGAGGAAAAGAGGACCCCCGGATGAACGAAAGGAAACAGAAACTGCGTGAGGCGCGTCTTTCGGTACGGCGAAACCGGGCCGCTCCGGCAAGCATGAGCTGGACGCCGGTACTCCGGGAGGCGCTCTCCGCCCTGGCGCCCGGAGCGCGCACCGTGGCGCTCTACTGGCCGATCCGCGGGGAGCCTGACCCGGGCGACTTCGCTCGGGCGTTGGCTTCGGAAGGCGTCACCGTCGCCCTCCCCGTCTGCGGGCCGGCGCGCACGATGGACTTCAGGCGATGGGACCCTTCGACGGGAAAGCCCACGGAGCGCGATGCGGCGGGGATCCCCGCGCCGGTTTCGGGCGAAGCTGTTGCGCCCGACGCCCTCATCGTTCCGTGTGTGGGTTGGAGCGCCGGAGGGCGGCGGATCGGCTACGGCGGGGGCTACTACGACCGCTGGATCGAGGGGCGCGGGGGCGTTCTGATCGGGATCGGCTTCATGGAGGACAGGATCGACGACGCGGAGGATCTCTTCGAAGCGTTCGATCTGCGGCTCCAAGGGATCGCCACCGACGCCGGATTCGTTCGGTTCTGAAATGCGAAAAGCCCCGGGCTTTTCGTCCGGGGCCTTTGCGGGACTCTCCCGCCCGCGAGCGGGCGGGGAGACGCGTTCGATCAGTAGCGGTAGCTGTCGCTCTTGTACGGACCTTCCTTCGGCACGCCGATGTAGGCGGCCTGTTCGTCCGTGAGTTCGGAGAGCTGCGCGTTGAAGTTCGTCAACTGCAGGCGCGCGACCTTTTCGTCCAGCTTCTTCGGGAGGATGTAGACGCCGACCGGGTATTCGGCCGTGCGCTGGAAGAGTTCGATCTGGGCGAGCGTCTGGTTCGCAAAGGACGAGCTCATCACGTAGGAGGGGTGGCCCGTGGCGCAGCCGAGGTTGACGAGGCGGCCTTCCGCGAGGAGAAGGATGCGGTTCCCCGACGGGAGCTCGATGTGGTCGACCTGGGGCTTGATGTTGTCCCAGCGGTACTTGCGCATCGAGGCGACGTCGATTTCGCTGTCGAAGTGACCGATGTTGCAGACGATCGCTTCGTTCTTCATCGCGACCATGTGGTCGTGCGTGATCACGTGGTAGTTGCCCGTCGCGGTGACGAAGATGTCGGCCTTGTCCTTGGCGTAGTCCATCGTGACGACGCGGTAGCCTTCCATCGCGGCCTGAAGCGCGCAGATCGGGTCGATTTCAACGACCCAGACCTGGGCGGCGAGGGCGCGCAGCGCCTGCGCGCAGCCCTTGCCCACGTCGCCGTAGCCGACGACGACCGCGACCTTGCCGGCGATCATCACGTCGGTGGCGCGCTTGATGCCGTCGACGAGCGATTCGCGGCAGCCGTAGAGGTTGTCGAACTTCGACTTCGTGACGGAGTCGTTGACGTTGATGGCGGGAACCTTGAGTTCGCCGCGCGCGTGCATCTGGTAGAGGCGGTGCACGCCCGTCGTCGTTTCTTCCGTGATGCCCTTGATGTGCGCGAGGCGCGTGGAGTACCACGTCGGATCGGCGTCGAGGTGGCGCGCGATCGAGGCGAAGAGCGCGGTTTCCTCTTCGTTCGTCGGGTTGGCGATGAGCGTGCGGTCCTGCTCGGCGCGGGCGCCCAGGTGCAGGAGGAGCGTCGCGTCGCCGCCGTCGTCGAGGATCATGTTCGAGAAGCCGCCGTCGGCCCACTCGAAGATGCGGTGCGTGTACTCCCAGTACTCTTCGACGGACTCGCCCTTCTTCGCGAAGACGGGAATGCCTTCGGCGACGATCGCCGCGGCGGCGTGGTCCTGCGTCGAGAAGATGTTGCAGCTCGCCCAGCGGACTTCGGCGCCCAGGGCGACGAGCGTTTCGATGAGGACCGCGGTCTGGATCGTCATGTGAAGCGAGCCGGAGATGCGGGCGCCCGCGAGCGGGCGGCTTTCGGCGTATTCCTTGCGGATCGCCATCAGGCCGGGCATTTCGACTTCGGCGATCTGAATTTCCTTGCGGCCCCAGGGCGCAAGGCCGAGGTCCGTAATGACGTAATCGATGTTGGCGCGCATGTGGTGCACTCCTTCAAATGTCGGTATCGGACGAGCGCCGTTGGGGAAAGCAAAACCGCACCGGCGAGCCTGGCGGAACCCGTGGGTTCCGTCGCAGCGCTCCTCGTCGGTGCGGCCCGTGGTGTTCAGGGCGCCGCCATTATAGAGGCGCCCCAAACGGGTTTTCAGCGTTTTCAGTCTTCAAGGAAGGCGGCGAGCGCGGCGTTCACCTCGTCGGCGGTGACGCCGTCCAAGAGCGCGACCGGCGCGCCTTCGGGAAGGCGGCCCTCCTTCTTCATGCGGCCCACCCAGACGCCCGCGTCGCGGCCGGAATCGAAGCCTTCCGAGTGGAAGAGTTCGCGGGTGCCGAGCGTGAGCTTGAAGTAGAAGCGGCCATCTTTTTCGCGGTACTGCTTGAAGACGGGCTGCGCGGCGGCCTTCTTCTTCGCTTCGGTCGCCGGGGCGGCGATCGGCGCGAAGGCGCGAAGGCCGACGGCGTGCATGAGTTTGGCGAGGAAGGGCGCAGCGAGCGCGCGGGCCTTGGCAGCACCCGCCTGAAGGATGCGTTCGATCTCTTCCGGGTGCGCCATCAGCTCTTCGTAGCGGGCGCGCATCGGACCGATTTCGGCGTCGATCTTGTCGGCGAGGCGCTTCTTCGCTTCGCCCCAGCCGAGACCGGCGCGGAGTTCCGCGCGGAAGGCTTCCGCCTCTTCGGGCGCCGCGAAGGCGTCGTAGATGACGGTGAGCGAGGTGCTCTCGGGGTCCTTCGGTTCCCCGGGGAGCTTGCTGTCGGTGACGATCCTCGAGATCGCTTCGTCCAACGCCTTGCGGCCGCCCTCAAAGAGCGGGATCACGTTGTTGTAGGACTTGCTCATCTTGCGGCCGTCAAGCCCCGGGAGGACTTCGACGGCGGAGCCGCCGGTCGCCTGCGGGAGCGTGAAGAAGGGCTCGTCGGGCTTCGCGTACTGGAAGTTGAAGCGCGTGGCGACGTCGCGGGCCATTTCCAGGTGCTGGATCTGGTCGTGGCCGACGGGAACCTCGTGGGCGTTGAACATCAGGATGTCCGCGGCCATGAGGATCGGGTAGCAGAACAGACCCATCGTCACGTCGGCGTCGGGTTCCTTCCCGGCGGCGACGGCCTGGTCGGTCGCGGCCTTGTAGGCGTGCGCGCGGTTCATCTGGCCCTTGCTCGTCGAGCAGGTGAGGAGCCAGTTGAGGGTCGGAATCTCGGGGATGTCGCTCTGGCGGTAGAAGACGACGCGTTCAGGGTCGAGACCCGCGGCCAACCACGTCGCGGCGATCTGCATGCGGCTCCGTTCAATGCGCTCGGGATCCTGGCACTTGATGAGGGCGTGCAGGTCCGCGAGGAAGAAGAAGCTCTCGACGTCGGGCGAGCGGCTGTCCTGAATGGCCGGACGGATCGCGCCGACGTAGTTGCCGATGTGGAGGGTTCCGGTCGTGTTGATGCCGGTGAGTACGCGTTTCTTCATGTCGCCTGTTCGTTTTAGAGGGTGGGTCGAATCGAATGATGATAGCGGGGTGCGGCGCCGAAAAGCAAAACGCCCGGAAATGAAAACGGCCGGCAACCGCGGTCGGTGCCGGCCGTGTGCTGGTCCCGCTTCGAAGGGCGCGAAGGGTTCTCCGCGCCCTCGGGGCCTTCCTGGTCTTAGAGACCGGCGGCGGCGCGCAGGGCCGCGGCCTTGTCGGTCTTTTCCCAGGTGAATTCCGGCTCTTCGCGGCCGAAGTGACCGTAGGCGGCCGTCTTCGAGAAGATCGGGCGGCGCAGGTCGAGCATCTTGATGATGCCGCGCGGACGCAGGTCGAAGTGCGCGCGCACGAGCTTGGCGATTTCAGCGTCGGGAATGACGCCGGTGCCGTTCGTGAAGACCGTGATGTTCATCGGTTCGGCGACGCCGATGGCGTAGGAGACCTGAACCTGGCACTGACGGGCGAGACCCGCGGCGACGATGTTCTTCGCGACGTAGCGGCAGGCGTACGCGGCCGAGCGGTCGACCTTCGTCGCGTCCTTACCGGAGAAGGCGCCGCCGCCGTGCGGGCAGTAGCCGCCGTACGTGTCGACGATGATCTTGCGGCCGGTGAGGCCGCAGTCGCCCTGCGGGCCGCCGACCACGAAGCGGCCGGTCGGGTTGATGAGGAAGCGGGTGCCTTCGAGCCATTCGGCCGGGATCACCGGACGGATGATTTCTTCAACGACGGCTTCGACGAATTCGGGCTTCATCTTCGCGCCGTCGGACATCTCGGGGCTGTGCTGCGAGCTGATGACGATCGTGTCGCAGCCGACGGGCTTGCCGTCGCGGTAGCGCATCGTCACCTGGCTCTTGGCGTCGGGACGAAGGAACGGGCACGTGCCGTTGCGGCGCACGATGCTCTGCTGCTGCATGAGGCGGTGCGCGTAGTAGATCGGCGCGGGCATGAGCGTTTCCGTCTCGTCGCACGCGAAGCCGAACATCAGGCCTTGGTCGCCGGCGCCCAGATTGAGCTCGTCGTCCATCGCCTTGTCGACGCCCTGCTTGATGTCCTGCGACTGCTTGTCGTAGCCCACGAGAACCGAGCAGCCCTTGTGGTCGATGCCGTATTCGGTGTTGTCGTAGCCGATGCGCTTCAGCACGTTGCGGGCGAGGTCGATGTAGTCGACGTTGGCGGCCGTGGTGATTTCGCCGGCCATGACGACGAGGCCTGTCGTACAGAGGGTTTCGGCGGCAACGCGGGAGAGGGGATCCTGCTCAAGGCAGGCGTCGAGAACGGCGTCGGAGATCTGGTCCGCGACCTTGTCGGGATGACCTTCGCTGACGGATTCGGAAGTGAAAAGATATTCGCTGGCCATTGCCATGCACTCCTAAGGAGAAGAGGTAGGACAGCGCCTCACGCAATGGCAGATGGTCAAGTGCGGAAGACGCTTTAGCGGTATTTGGAGTCGCCCCGCAAGTTGTCTCGTTAACTCGGCGATTGGCGGATCATACTCGCGTACGAGGTTGGTTGTCCACTCGCCCGACGGGTCGAATCGAGCGGAAACGGCCGGAATCGGACGTGTCGGCGCGGGTGCCTCGGCTACAATGATCGATTTAGTGGGAAAGGCCCGTCCGACAGGATCACCGTCGATGAACTGCTTCTTCAAGTTGCTCTCCCGACTGCCGCTGCGGCTGCTTCAGACCGTGGGCGCCGCCGTGGGCGAGCTTACGTTTTGGCTCTCGCCCGGCTACCGGCGCCGCACCCGTGAGAATCTCCGGCAGGCGGGCTACGACGAGGACGAGCTCTTTCGCCGTGCGGGCCGCGCCGCGGGCCGTCAGGCGCTGGAGAGCGTTTGGCTCTGGTACCGCCCTGCGGACGAGGTGATGGCGAGGGTCGACGCCGACGAGGAGACGACGAAGCTCGTGGGCGACGCGATGCGAAGCGGCCGTCCGATCGTCTTCATGACGCCGCACGTCGGCTGCTTCGAGGTGCTCCCGGTTTGGCTCGCGGACACCTTCTGGGAGGAGACGAAGCGTTCGATCGCGATCCTCTACCGGCCCCCGAAACGCGACTTTCTCAAAAAACTCTTGGGCGAAGCCCGCCGCGCGCCGGGGATCGAACCCGTGCCGACCAACTTGTCGGGCGTGAAGCGCATCATCCGCATGCTCCGCGAGGGGCACACCTTCGGTGCGCTTCCCGACCAGGTGCCCGCCCACGGCGACGGCGTGTGGTCGGACTTCTTCGGGCGCCCCGCCTACACGATCACGCTCCCCGTCAAGGTGGCGCGCCAGTTCGACGCGATCCGCATCTTCGCCTGGGGCGAGAGGAGCGGCCGCGGCTGGAAGGTGCGCGCGGTCGAATGGACCGAACCCCTGACGGGCGACATGCAGAAGGACGTCGACGCGATGAACCGGATGATCGAATCGATCATCCGGCGCATGCCCGCGCAGTACGCCTGGAGCTACAACCGCTACAAGATTCCTTCGGGCATGCGGCACAACCGCGCACGCTACGCGAAGCAGCCGCGGCCCGACGACAGCAAGGAATAAGGATGTCCCGGGCGGGATCCGCCCGGCTTTGAACGACGATGAACGAATTCTTTTCCCGGCTCTGGGTCGCACTCGTGCGGCGCATGAGCGGCCTTTCGATGCCGATGCGCGAACGGCTCGCCCGCTTGGCGGCGTCCGTCCTTTGGGTGGCGATCCCGAAGCGTCGTCACGTGACGCTCACGAACCTGAGGCTCTGCTTTCCGGAGCTCTCCGAAGCCGAGCGCATGAAGCTCGCCCGCCGCGTCTACGTGCGCCTGGCGCGCGCCGCGATCGACCACGGGACGCTCTGGACGGCGTCCGCCGACGAGATCCGCCGATTCGTGCGCTTTGAGGGGTTGGAGCACCTCCTGGAGGGCGAAGGTCCCACGATCGTCGTCGCGCCCCACTTCGCGGGGCTGGACGCCGCCGGGATCGCGCTGAACACCTACGTGCGCGGGGTGTCTCTCTACCAGAAGCAGAGCAACCCCGTTTGGGACAAGGCCGTGCTGGAAGGGCGCCTGCGCTTCTCGAACCCGGTCCTCATCGCCCGCAGCAAGGAGAGCGACCTCCGGCCCGTGATCCGCGCGATGAGGGAGGGGCTTCCCTTCTACTACCTCCCCGACATGGACCACGGCCGCAAGCACTCGATCTTCGTACCCTTTTTCGGGCAGCAGGCCGCGACCCTCCCGATGGTCTCGCGCCTGGCGAAGGTCACCCGGGCCCGCGTGCTCTGGTGCATCGCGACGATGACGGACGAGGGCTACGAGGTGATCATCACGCCCGCCTGGAAGGATTTCCCGACGGCGGACGTCGAGGCCGACACGCGGCGCGTGAACGAAGAGCTGGAACAGTGGATCCGGCGTTTTCCCGACCAGTACCTCTGGGTGCACCGCCGCTTCAAGAGCCGTCCCGAGGGTGAGCCCTCGGTCTACTGAGAGGTCTGAACATGCGGTTTTGGAAGATGCAGGGTGGCGGCAACGACTTCGTCGTGATCGACGGGGTGACGGAGCCCGTCGCGCTGTCCGCCGGGCGCGTGCGGCGCCTCTGCGACCGCCGCCTGGGCGTGGGCGCCGATCAGCTGCTTCTGGTCGAGCCCGCCCGAACGCCCGAAGAAGACTTCCGCTACCGCATCTTCAATGCGGACGGCGGCGAAGTCGAGCAGTGCGGCAACGGCGCCCGCGCGATGGGGAAGTTTCTCTTTGAAAAGGGGCTCGCTTCTCGCCCCGAAGTGCGGCTTCGCGCCGCGAAGGGCGTCATCACGGTGCGCGAGCGCCCGGACGGGCTTCTCTCGGTCGACATGGGCGCGCCCGACTTCGATCCGGCGTCGCTGCCGTCGACCTGCGGGCAGCTCCCGAATATCGACGGCGAATGGGTGCTCTCCGTGGAGGGGAACCCCGTGCGGCTTCGCACCGTGTCGATGGGGAATCCGCACGCGGTGATCCGGGTCGGGTCGACCGGGGACGCCCCCGTGACGACGCTGGGGCCGAAGGTGGAAAATCACCGGGCCTTCCCCAACCGCACGAACGTCGAATTCGTCGAGACGCTCTCGCCCACGCACGTGCGCTTCCGCGTCTGGGAGCGCGGTGCGGGCGAGACGCCCTGCTGCGGGTCGGGTGCCTGCGCCGTCGTGGCGGCGGGGTCGCGTCGGGGGCGCTGAGAAAGGATGCCGACATCCACGTTGAGACGCCGGGCGGCACGCTCACGGTGCGCTGGGCCGGGCCCGGCGCCGGGGTGATCCTCTCCGGCACGGTTGAAAAGGTTTTTGAGGGTGAGATCGAACTCGCCCCGCAAGAGGAATGAACGATGATTGATGTGATGCTGAAGTCCGGCAAGGAGAAGTCCCTCCTTCGCCGTCACCCCTGGGTCTACGACACCGCCGTGAAGCGCGTCTCGGGCCAGCCCGCCTCGGGCGAAACCGTGCGCGTCGTCGCCAACGACGGGCGCTTCCTCGCCTACGGGGCCTTCTCACCCAAGTCCACCCTGCGCGTGCGCTGCTGGAGCTTCCGCGAAGGCGACGTGATCGACGCCGCGTGGTTTGAAAAGAAGATCCGCGACGCCGTTGAAGCGCGCGAACCGCTCCGCGAACGCGCGACGGCGCTTCGCCTCATCTTCGGCGAAGCCGACGGCCTCCCCGGTCTCATCGTCGACCAATACGGGGACTTCCTCGTCACCCAATTCCAGTCGGCAGGGGCGGAAGCCCACCGCGAACTGATCGCCGACCTTCTGATGAAGGTCACCGGCGCGCGCGGCATCTTCGACCGCTCGGATGCGGCGACCCGCCGCCGCGAGGGGCTGGAGGTCCGCTCGGAGCACCTCCGCGGCGAAGAGCCGCCCGAGGCGATCGAGGTGGTGGAGGACGGCGTGCGCTACGGTGTTGACGTCCGCGTCGGGCACAAGACGGGCTTTTACGTCGACCAGCGCGAGAGCCGCCTGACGGCGCAGAAGTTGGCCGAAGACTTCCGCCGCCGCCACGGCCGCGGGCTTCGCGCGTTGAACTGCTTCTGCTACACGGGCGGCTTCTCCCTGGCGCTTTTGAAGGGCGGCGCTGCAGAAGTCGTTTCGGTCGACTCTTCGAAGGAAGCGCTCGACATGGCGGCCGCGAACGCCGCGCGCAACGGCTTTGAAGAAGAGCGCGCGAAGTTCGTCTGCGCCGACGTGTTCGAGTACCTGCGCACGCTTCGCGATGCCGGGGAAACCTTCGACCTCGTCATCCTCGACCCGCCCAAGTTCGCGTCGAGTCACTATCATGTCGACCGCGCGTCGCGCGCCTACAAGGACATCAACCTGAACGGCCTGCGCCTTCTCACGCCGGGCGGGCATCTCTTCACGTTCTCCTGCTCGGGCGCGATCGACGTGGATCTTTTCCAGAAGATCGTTGCGGGCGCCGTCTTCGACGCCGGCGTCGACGCCTGGGCCGTGGGCCGCTTCGGCGGCGGCGCGGACCATCCGCTTCTGATGACCTATCCGGAAGGCGAGTACCTCAAGGGGCTGCACCTTCTCGTGCGCCCGTAAGAGAGCGCGTTATTGGAGACAAAGAACATGCAGGTGGAAGACATCCACGAACCGGACATTCCGGTCACGATCCTCACGGGGTTTTTGGGCGCCGGGAAGACGACGCTCCTGAACCGCATCCTCTCGGAAAACCACAACTACAAGATCGCCATCATCGAAAACGAATTCGGTGAGGAGAACATCGACACCGACCTGATCGTCCGCTCGAACGACGAACAGATCGTGACGATGAGCAACGGGTGCGTGTGCTGCACGATCCGCGGGGACCTCTCGCGCGTGTTGACCGACCTGCGCCACAAGCGCGACCGCGGCGAGATCGACTTCGACTACGTCGTGCTCGAAACCTCGGGCGTCGCCAATCCCGGTCCCGTCGCGCAGACCTTCTTCATGGACGACGCCGTGGCGCCCTTCTTCCGCTTGGACGGCGTGGTGACGGTGGTCGACGCCCTGAACGGGGGCGAGACGCTCGACCGCGAAGCGAACGCCCGCGACCAGGTGGGCTTCGCCGACCGCATTCTTCTCTCGAAGTGCGATCTGGTGAGCCCGGAAGCCGCCGACGAGATCGAGGCGCGCCTTCGCCGCATGAACGCGCGCGCGCCGATCCGCCGCGTCGACATGGGCGCTTGCCCGGTCGATGAAGTCCTCAACATCACGGGCTTCAACATGAACGACATCCTCGACGTGGATCCGAGCTTCTTCGTCGACGATCATCACCACCATCACCACAACGACGACATCCGCAGCTTCGTCTACGAGACGGACCGCGCCTTCGACCCGGCGAAGCTCGACCGCTACATCATGAGCCTCACGAACGTGTACGGGCCGGATCTGCTCCGCTACAAGGGCGTGCTCTTCATGAAGGGGACGGACCGCCGCGTCGTCTTCCAGGGCGTGCACATGCTCGCGGTTTCCGACCTGATGGCGCCTTGGGGTGATGTGAAACCCTCTTCCCGAATCGTCTTCATCGGGCGTAATCTTCCTGAAGAGGCCATCCGCAGGGGGCTTTCCACCTGTCTCGCCGACGACTGACGCGCGACGGATGAAATCAAGGGGTGGAAGTGGTGACGGGACGCGATTTCCTGTATAAATCCACTTTCACCAAGAACCCGGCTCCTCCCGCGCTTCATCACCCTTGAAGGGCGAAGGAATTTCCCTCAACAAAGGGTGTGGGAGCCGAACCGCAAAAAACGGGGGAAAAGAAAAAATGGGCGCCAAGAAGCTACTCACGGCTGAAGAAGTCCTCGCCATGTCCGAGGACGACTACATGAACGAGCAGCAGCTCGCCTTCTTCCGTCACCGCCTGTCGGAGATGGAAGCTCAGCTGCGTGCCAACGCCGACCAGACCACGGTGAACCTCCGCGAAACGACGGTGGTTCCCGATCCTGCGGACCGCGCGACGATCGAAGAGGAACACGCCCTCGAACTGCGCACGCGCGACCGCGAACGCAAACTCCTCAAGAAGGTCCAGGCCGCCATCGTCCGCATCGACGAAGGCGACTACGGCTACTGCGAAGAAACGGGCGAACCCATCGGCGTCGCGCGCCTGATGGCCCGTCCGACCGCCACGCTCTCGCTCGAAGCGCAGCAGCGCCGTGAACTCAAGCAGAAGATGTACGGCGACTGACGCCGGCATCGCACGCCCTTCCGAAGGAAGGAGGCGGCAGGGCGACGGAACGCGCCTCACGCTGGTGAGGCGCGGGGGAAGGAGGCGGCCGCGGGTCGCCTTTTTCGTTTTCGGGAATCGGTGACGAAGCTCACCGGCACAAGATTGGGAGCGCCGATGGAGGCGAATGTTGGTTTGGGGCGGCCCCGCCGCGGGGCGAAGCCCACGGCGCCCGCCGTCAAGGTTTGGTTCATCGATCTCGACGACACGGTGATGGAGAGCTCGGGCGGGATGCTTCACGCGATCCACCTGCGCATGAACGACTTCATCAGCCGCGCGCTCGGCATCTCCTGGGAGGAGGCGGGAAAGCTCCGCACGGCCTACTGGGAGCGCTACGGCTCCACCTTCCTCGGGCTCTGGCGAAACCACCGCATCGACCCCCGCGTGTTCCTCCCCGAAACGCACGACTTCGACTATTCGCCCTTCGTCCGCGCGGCGGGGAACCCCGCGGAAGACATCCGGACGCTCCGTCGAAAGGGCGTTAGGATCGTCCTCTACACGAACGGCCCCCGGATCTACGCCGAAGAGGTGCTCCGTCTTCTGCGCCTCCATGACGCGTTCGACGCCGTCGTGACGAGTACCGACATGAGGCTGATGGGCGACTGGCGCCCGAAGCCTTCCGCCACGATGCTCCGCGCCCTCTGCGCGCGCTTTCACGTGCGCCCGCAGGAAGCGGCGATCATCGACGATTCGCCCGCGAATCTGCGCGCGGCGAAGTCGATCGGCATGCGCACCTTCTGGTGCACGGGCTACCGCGCCAAGCACGGGAAGCTCACGCACCGGCGCACGGCGCCGGGCGTCGACCACGTGGTCCTGCGGCTCCGTGACCTGATTCCCTTTGCGGCCCAAAAGAAGGAGGTTCGATGAAAACCTTCCTCACGTCCTTCAAGCACGCCTGGGACCTCATCACCGGGCTAAAGAACGCCGTCGGGAACGTGCTCTTCATCCTCACGGTCGGGGCGGTCGCGGCGTTCTTCATGTGGGAACCCCGCTCGCCCGTGGCGGATTCCGGGAGCCTTCTCCTCATGCGCATCGAAGGGCGCGTCGTCGACGCGCAGCCCTCCGCCGGGCGGCGCCTTCAGGCGCTCCGCCAGATGGTTGCGGGCACGCCCGAGACGACTTCGCTCACGGAAGTCACCGAGGCGTTGCGGCTCGCTTCCAAGGACAAGCGGATCCTCGGCGTCGTTTTGAACCTCGAAGACATGACCTCGACGGGGCTCGCGACCGTCTCGGCCCTGGGCGCCGCGATCGACGACTACAAGTCGACCTCGGGGCGTCCCGTCTGGGTCTACGGCGACAGCTACACGCAGGCGCAGTACGCCGTGGCGGCGCACGCCGACCGCGTGGCGATCCACCCGATGGGCGCGGTGCTTTTGAAAGGGCTCTCGGGCGCGGGCCTCTACTGGGGCGACTTCCTCTCGCACTGGGGCGTGGGCTTCACGGTCTACAAGGCCGGGGCCTACAAGAGCGCGCCGGAAAGCTTCACGGCGGGCGGGCCCTCCGACGAAAACCTCGCCGTGCAGAAGGCGCAGCTCGACACCGCCTGGGGGACGCTGACGGGCGACATCGAACGCGCCCGCGGGATGATGCCGGGCTCGGCCGCGCGCTTTGCGGCGGACTTCCCGAAGCGCCTCCGCGACGACGCCCTCCGGCCCGCGGTGCTTCTGAAGGAGGCCGGGTTCGTCACCGACATCATGGGGCGCGGCGACTTCGACCTCGCGCTCACGGAAGCCTTCGCGGGCGCCGGGAAGAAGCCCTCCGACCTCCCCGCTGCGGACTACCGCGACTATCTCGCCTCGCGCGCGGATGAGGACATGACGGAGGGCGCCGTGGCGGTCGTCTTCGCCGAGGGCGAAATCAGCGACGTTCCCGAGATGGGCGGCGTCGTGGCGCGCGAATTCAACATGCTTCTCGACGACGCGGCGTCGGCGCCTGAAACCCGCGCGCTCGTCATCCGCGTCAACAGTCCCGGTGGCGACGCCGTCGCCGCCGAGACGATCCGCGCGAAGATCGAGGAGATCCGCGAGTCCGGCATCCCCGTCGTCGTCAGCATGGGGGACTATGCGGCCTCGGGCGGCTACTGGATCAGCACCGCTGCGGAGAAGATCATCGCGCACCCGATGACGGTCACGGGTTCGATCGGGGTCTTCAGCCTGGTGCCTCATGCGGAGGACCTCTTGAAGCGCCTCCGGATCGGCTTTGAGGGCTACCGCACGGCGCCTTTGGCCGACATGGGCGTCGTCTTCCGCCGTCCGAGCGAAGCCGAAGACGCGCTCTACCAGGCGGGCGTCTCCCGCACCTATGCGGAATTCAAGCGCCTCACGATGGAGGCGCGCGGGATGGACCCGGACGAAGTCGAAAAGGCCGCGCAGGGCCGCATCTGGTTCGGGACCGACGCGAAGCGACTGGGGTTGGTCGACGGTCTCGGCACGCTGGGCGACGCCGTGCGGCTCGCCGCCTCGATGGCGAAGCTCCCCGAGGACGCGCCCGCCGCGTATTGGCTTCCTGAGGGCGATGGGATCCGCGCCATGCTGATGTCGCTTCTCTCCGAAGCCTCCGCCAAGGCAGCGGGCCCCGCGGCGGCGTTCCTCCGATCCGTGCCGGGCGAGTCGGTCCTGCAGAAGGCCGTGCGCACGCCGGGGGGCGCCCTCGGCGTGGTCGCCCGTGCGGGTGGAGCCGTAAGCCTTCAGGGCTTCCAAGGCGCCGGCGGCGGGAGCCGCCGAAAAGAACGGGGTCCTTCTTGACGAGGGACCCCGCTTCTTTTGGGCGTTCGGGTTCAGTGCCCGCAGACCGGGCAGCTCTTCCTGCGCTTGTAGCGCACGATGTCGAACGTTGCGCGGAGGAGGTCGATCATGAGGAGGCGGCGCGTAAGGGGTTCGCCCACGCCCGCGGCGAGCTTCAGGGCCTCGGTCGCCTGGAGGACGCCCACGATGCCGGTCACCGGCGTGAAGACGCCGACGGCGGCCGCCTTGAGGTCGTTCGCGGAGTCGTCTTCTTCAAAGAGGCAGCGGTAGCAGGGCGACTCGTCCTCGCGCATGTCGAAGACGGTGACCTGTCCCGAGAAGCGCACGGCCGAACCGAAGACGAGGGGCTTCATGAGCTTCGCGCAGGCGGCGTTCACCGCGTGGCGGGTCTTGAGGTTGTCCGAGCAGTCGAGCACGATGTCGGCCTCACGCACGGCCTCCAGAAGGCGCTCGCCCTCCAGAACGAACGGAATCGCGCGGACGTCCAAAGCGGGGTTGAGGCGCGGAAGCGTCCGGGAGGCGTTCAGCGCCTTGTTCATCCCGAGCGCGTCGTCGCCGTGGATGAGCTGGCGCGAGAGGTTGGAGGTGGAGACCGTGTCGGGGTCCGCCACGGTGATGCGGCACGCGCCCGAGGCGGCGAGGTACATGAGCGCGGGGGAGCCCAGGCCCCCCGCCCCCACGACGAGGAAATGCGTGCGGGCGATGCGGTCGCGTCCCTCGGGACCAAGTTCGGCGAGAAGCGTTTGTCGGGAGAGTCGTTCTTCGATGAGGCTCGCAAGCGTCATGGTGTGCGGCTTCCTGGCTGGGGGTTGATGAAGTGAAATGAAGAAACGGCTCCGCCTTCTTTCTGTGCGGAGCCGTTCCTGAAGGCTTGGGGTGCTGAGGGATCAAAGCCTCGGGGTCACTTCCCCTCGGTCTTCTTCTCCGTCTTGTCGGCGGACTTCTCCGTCGACTTGTCGTTCGACTTGGCGTCCTTCTCCGCCTTCTTCTTTTCGGCTTCGAGCTTCGCCTTTTCGTCGCGGGCTTTCTTCCGCTCCGCGATGAGCTTCTTCGCGACCTTCATCGGCTGACCGCGAAGTTTCGATGTTTCGACGGTTTCGCCCTTCAAGTGACGGATCGCCTGCTGGAGCTGCCAGTCCTTGTCGTCGCCGAAGAAGTAGTGGTAGTCGGGCGACTCGGTCGTCCGCGTCGTCGTAGGGGAGCGTGTCGTCGGGCTTCGCGTCCTTCTGATCGTTCGCGAGGTGGTGCGAGAGGTCCGCCTCACGCACCTGGAAGGTCGGATAGTTCCCGACGGGCGTGTCGTCGACGTAGAAGTCGGGTTCGATGCCGCGGGCCTGAATCGAGCGGCCCGAGGGCGTGAAGTAGCGCGCCGTGGTGAGCTTCACCCCGACGGTCTTGTCGCCCAGATTCATCGGGAGGATCGTCTGCACGGAACCCTTCCCGAAGGAGCGGTCGCCCATGAGGACGGCGCGCTTGTGGTCCTGGAGCGCCCCGGCGACGATTTCGGACGCGGAGGCCGAGCTCGAATTGATGAGGACGACCAGGGGCACGGTCTTGGCGGCGGGGGTGAGGCCCGAGAGGGCTTTCACGGCTTCGCCCGCACGGTAGTCGGACTCGACCGCCTTGAAGACGTAGTCGGAATTGGGAGCGCGCCCCTTGGTCGACACGATGTCGACGTTCGCAGGCAGGAACGCCGCCGAAACGCCGATCGCGGCCTGGAGCAGCCCGCCCGGGTCGTTGCGCAGGTCCAGAACGAGCCCCTTCAGGTTCCCCGACTTCTCAAGTTCGCCAATGCGCTTCGCGAGGTCTTCGGCGGTGCGCTCCTGGAACTGCGAAATGCGGATGTAGCCGAAGCCGTCCGCGAGCTTCTTCATCTTGACGGACTGCGTCTTGATCGTGGCGCGTTCGAGCTGGAAGATGAGCGGCTTCATCTCACCCTTGCGGGCGACTTCGAGTTTGATCTTCGTGCCGGGCTCGCCGCGCATGAGCTTCACGGCGTCGTTCAGGGTCATCTCGGCCGTCGCTTCGGCGTCGATCTTCGTGATGATGTCGCCCGCGCGCACGCCGGCCCGCGCGGCCGGGGTGTCGTCGATCGGCGAAATCACGCGCACGCCCGAGACGTCCTTCGTCACCTCGATGCCGAGGCCGCCGAACTGACCCTGCGTCGCTTCGTTCATGTCCTCGAACCCCTCGACGTCGAGGTAGTTCGAGTGCGGGTCGAGCCCGCTCACCATCCCCTCGATGGCGTTCTCAAAGAGGTCCTTGTCCGCGACGTCGTCGACGTAGAAGTCCTTCACGGCGTTGAAGACCGTGGTGAACTGGCGGATTTCTGTGAGCGGGAGCTGGTTGGAGGGCTTTTCGGCCCAGGCCTGCAGCCCTGCGCTCGCGAGCGCACCGGCGAAGACGCCGGCCAAAACGAGGGTGGTTGCGCGGAGTTTGTGCATCGTTCTTCGATGTGTCGGGCCGGGGCCGTGTCAGACGCCGAGCCACGGGGAGGGATTGACGGGTTTGCCGCGATGGCGAAGCTCGAAGTATAAGCCCGGCTCATCGTCGCCCCCGGAGGAGCCTACAGCGCCAATTGTTTCGCCTTGTTGGACACGTTCGCCGACGTTTTTGAGGAGCGTGTCGTTGTTGGCATAGACCGAAAGGTAGTTGCCGCCGTGATCGACGATGATCAGGTTGCCGTAGCCGCGGAGCCAATCCGCGAAGACCACGGTCCCTGCGGCGACCGCACGGACGTCGGCGCCTTCGGGCGCGCGGAAGCGGATGCCCTGCCACGTGGCGCTCCCCGTGCGCTTCGTGCCGAAGCGCGCGGCGATGCGCCCGTCGACGGGCTTCGCGAGCCTGCCCTTGAGCTTTGCGAAGGCCGTCCCCGACGGGGCCGGGGTCACCTTGGCGGGGCGCTGCGCCTTCTTGGCGGCCTCTTCCTCGGCGCGCCGCGCCGCGGCGGCTTCCGCCGCGCGCTCTTTTTCCAGCCTCGCGTCGATCGTGGCGACGAGGCTTCCGAGACGCGCCTGGTCCTTGCGGAGCTTGTCGAGTTCGGCCTGCGTGTCCGCAATTTCGCGCTTGAGCGAGGAGGCCGCCTCCTGGCGCTCCTTCTTTTCGGCAAGAAGGTCCGTGCGGCTCTTTTCCTCGTCGCGCTGGATGCGGGTGAGTTCGTTGCTGCGGGTGCGGGTTTCGTCCGCCACCTGACGGATGTCGGCCTGCTGCTTTTCAAGGTCGTCCGCGGCGCGGACCTGCGCGACCTGAAGGTAGCCGAGGAGCGCCGTTTCGAGCGTGCGCTCGCCCGGGCTCACGCCGTTGATCCAGCTCTGCCAGGCCGGGCGGCGCATCTGCAGGTACTGCGCGCGGCTGATCTGACCGATCTTGCGTTCGGTCTCGCCCAATTCGCTCTCCACCCTGCGGCCGTCGCGGCGCAGCTGCGCGAGGCGGTTCTCCACCCCGCGGCGCTCGGCCGAGAGCGTGCGCAGACGCTTGTTCGCGTCGCTGATCGCCTGGTCGGCCTTCTTCAAGGCCTGATGCGCCTCTTCCTGGCGGGCTTCCTTTTCGGAGAGCGACTTCGCGAGTTCGTTCAACTTGCGTTCAACGTCCGCCTTCTGGCTTTCGGCCTTCGACTTCTCGAGCGCGGTCTTCTCCGACGCGGGCTTGGCGGCGGGTTTGGCCGTCGTCTTGGAAGCGCTTCGGGTCGAGCTCTTGGAAGTGTTCCTCGTCGTGCTCTTGGCGGCGCTCTTCGAGGTGCTCCGCGTGGAACTCTTCGCCGAGCTCTTGGCGGACTTCTTCGTGGAGCTCTTCGCCGAACTCTTCGTCGAGGTCTTCGCCTTGGTGCCCGAAGCCGCCTTCTTCGTCGTGGTCGACGTCTTCGCCTTCAACGAGCTCGTCATCGACTTCTTGGCGGAGCTCGTCGTGCGCTTCTGCGTCGTCTTCGAGGTGGTGGTCTTTCGCGTCGTCTGCTTTTCCGCGGCGAGCGCCGTCCCGGCGTCCGGCACGAAGACGGGCGCCGCGAGCGAGAAGGTGGCCGCGAGGACGAGCGCGAGCGCGCCCCGGCGGAATGCGCGCGGGATCATAGGGACAAACACGATGACGAAGGAGGGTTCGGCCGCATCGGCCGGTGCTTAGCGCATTCTATAATCTTGCGATTCCCCGCACCTTCTTTCGTTTTGAAATGACGCAATTTCTTCTCGACAACATCGTTCTCGTACTGGTGATCCTCATCTCGGCCGCCGGTCTTCTCATTCCGATGTTGAACGCCCGCCGCTACGGCCCCGAACTCACGCCGCAGCAGGCCGTGGCCCTGATCAATCACAAGCGCGCCCAGCTAGTCGACGTGCGCAAGCCCGCCGACTTCAAGCGCGGCCACGTCACCGGGGCGGTGAACCTCCCCTCGGACCAGATCCAGAACAACCTCAATCGCCTCGATCGCGCCCGCCCGGTGATCCTCATGGACAACATGGGCTCGGCCTCGCGCACCGCGGCGAAGCTGCTGCGCGGCGTGGGCTTCAGCGAGGTCTACGTGCTCGAAGGCGGCATCGTTTCCTGGACGAAGGAAAATCTCCCCCTTGAATGATCGGGGGATCGTCCCCATATGGTCTTCATGGCGCCAGACGCGCATCGACAACCCGACACAATGGCGTTCACCCCCGGGCGAGCGCGAAACACGATAGGTAACCATCATGGCTGAAAACGAAACCAACGAGATCCCCGCCGCCGGCGCTGAAGAACAGGCTGCGCCCGTCTTCCAGCTGCAGCGCTGCTACCTGCGCGACGCTTCGCTTGAAATGCCGCACGCGCCGGAAATCCTCATGCAGCCGCAGACCGAGCAGCCGCAGGTCGACATCCCAGTTCGAAGTGAGCCAGCGCACCGTCGCCGAAAACCTCTACGACGTCACCGTGCGCGGCACGATCACCGTCAAGGCGAACGACAAGGCGATCATTCTCGTGGAAGGCAAGCAGTCGGGCATCTTCGCGATTCAGGGCATCCCCGCGGAAGCCCTTCAGCACGTCTCGAACGTGCTCTGCCCGTCGATGGTCTACCCGTACCTCCGTGCGAACCTCGCCGACCTGATGACCCGTGCGAACGTTCCGCCGGTTCACCTCCCCGAAGTCAACTTCGAGGTGCTCTACCAGCAGCGTCTCGCTCAGGCGCAGGCCGAAGCGGCCGAACAGAGCGCCAACTAAGAGCCTCAGGGAAAACGCCCGCCGCGCATTCGTGAAGCGCCGCGGGCGTTTTGCTGTGTTCGGAAGACTGTTCGGATCCGTGGACTTCCTCGGTCTGCAAGCAGGAAGCCGAAGGACGGATTCCGTCTTGTGCGCCTCAGCTTGCTAAAATGAAAAAGTACGCCGGCCGCTCGGGAGCCGGTACGGAGAACACCATGATTCGCATCCTGCTCATCGACGACCATACGCTCTTTCGCAGCGGCGTGAAGGCGCTTCTGCAGCGTCAGCCCGACTTTGAGGTTGTGGGCGAAGCGAGCGACGGTCTCGAAGGCGTGAAGCTCGTCGAGCAGGTTGAAGCCGACGTCGTGCTTCTCGACGTCGACATGCCGAGCATGAACGGCCACGAAGCGCTCGCGCAGATCCGCGAAACGCATCCGAACCTCGCCGTCCTGATGCTCACCGTGAGCGAAGACTGCGAAACGTTGGGCGAATGCCTGAAGCTGGGCGCCCGCGGCTACCTTCTGAAGAAGATCGACCAGGACTTCCTGCTCCGCTCGATCCGCGCCGCCTACGCCGGCGACAGCGTGATCTCGCCCCAGATGATGACGAAGTTCGTCAACCGTTTCGCCGACCCCGAAGGCACGAAGCAGGCGCGCCCGGCGGGTGCGCAGGGGCAGGATCCCTCGGTGCTGACGCGCCGCGAACGTCAGACGCTCGCCTGGCTCGCCCGCGGCGTCTCCAACAAGGAAATCGCCCGTGCGTTGAACCTCGCCGAGTCGACGGTCAAGGTCCACGTGCAGAGCGTGCTGAGGAAGCTCAACCTCTCCTCGCGCGTGCAGGCCGCGATCTACGCGATCGAGCACAAGATCGACAAGGAACTTTGATCGGCCGACGCCCCTTTGGGGCGGATCGACTGAATGAAAAAGGGCGCTCCCGAGGGGCGCCCTTTTTGTCGATGGGTGTTGGAGATCAGGCGCCGCCCGCGTACCCCTGCTGGCGCCACGCTTCGAAGACCGTCACGGCGACGGTGTTCGAGAGGTTGAGCGAACGGTTCCCGGGGCGCATCGGCAGACGGATGCGGTGGTCGTTGTCGAAGCGTTCGCGCACGGCGTCCGCGAGCCCCTTGCTCTCCGACCCGAACACGAACCAGTCGCCCGGCTCGAAGGCCACCTCGGCGAAGGGACGGCTCCCCTTCGTCGTCATCGCGAACATGCGGTCCGGATTCGGGGCTTCCGATGCGAGAAACGCGTCGAACGACTCGTGGATGCGCACGTCGGCGTACTCGTGGTAGTCGAGCCCCGCACGCTTCATGTGCTTGTCTTCGAGCGAGAAGCCCAGAGGCTTCACGAGGTGCAGGCGCGCGCCCGTGTTGGCGCACAGACGAATGACGTTGCCGGTGTTGGGCGGAATTTCCGGCGCGACGAGAACGACGTTGAACATGGGTCGGAAGGTCAGAAGGAGGGATCTTCGTCGACGAGCGCCGCGCGCATCTTCTGGATGGCGAGCTTCTCGATCTGACGGACGCGTTCGGCGGAGACGCCGAACGCGTCGGCGAGCGTCTGGAGCGTCACGGGTTTGGCGTTGCCTTCGGCGTCCTGATGGAGGTAGCGCGCTTCGATCACGCGGCGGCTCCGGGGGTCGAGGCTCTGGAGCGCCCGGGCGATGCCTTCGCCCTCGAGCTTGCGGCGGCTTTCCTCTTCGAGGATCGACTCGGGCTCGTCGGCGTCGCGCGTCAACCAGTCCGAGGGGCTCATGCCGCCCTCGTCGTCGCCGTCGACGGGCGCGTCGAGGCTCGTCTCCTGCCCGTACATGCGCTCTTCCATTTCGAGCACTTCCTTGGGCTTGACGTCGAGGTGTTCGGCGATTTTCTCGGCCTGATCGTAGGAGAGCGAGAGGCGCGTGTCCTCTTTGAGCTGACGCAGGTTGAAGAAGAGCTTGCGCTGGTTCTTCGTGGTCGCGAGCTTGACGATGCGCCAGTTGCGGATCACGTACTCCTGGATTTCCGAGCGGATCCAGTGCTGCGCGAACGTCATGAGTCGGGCGCCCCGCGTCGGGTCGAAGTGCCTCACGGCCTTCATGAGGCCGATGTTCCCTTCCTGGATGAGGTCCGCGTAGGGCAGGCCGTAGCCTAGATACCCGCGCGCGATCGAGACGACGAGGCGCAGGTGCGAGAGGACGAGCCGCTGTGCGGCATCCAGGTCGTTCTTGTCGCGGAGCCGGTGCGCGAGGTCGCGCTCCTCCTCGGGCGAGAGCATCGGGGCCTGCTCGGCCGCGCGGATGAAGCTCTCGAGGTCGCCCAACGACCCGACGACCGCGGGCACCTGCGGTGCGCGGTACGGGACGAGCGCCGTGCCCTGCTTGGGGGCGTCGGCGTCGAGAATCTCGGGTTCGTCGGTCATGGGCGGCGTGAAAAGAGGGAGGGAATCGGAATCAATGGTGCAAGGCTAACACGACCGCTCAGCGGACGCGCCGCCAGAGGTCGAGCGCCGCGAAGCTCGCGACGATGCCGCCCGTCACCGCGCAGAAGACGACGAAGACGGCGCAGTCGCGCCAGGCGGGGAGCGTGAGCACGATCGTCGTCTGGTAGAGGGCCGCGGCTTCCGCGAGGGCGTTTCCGAAGGCCCAAAGGCCCACCTTGGTGAGGCCGAGCGCGAGGATGCTCGCCGCCGTCATCATCAGGACCCCGCGCCAGGCCGTGGGACGCACGGCGAAGACGGGGGAGGCCCCGAAGAGGTGGAGTGCGCGCATCTCTTCCGTGGCGGAGCGGTTGGTGCGGCGGAGCGCCCCCATGATGACGAGGATGATGAGGGCGAGGATCGCGACCCCGAGGATGGCGAGCCCGGTGTTGGCCGCACGCGTGATGACGCCGAGGCGCTCGTGCCAGCTCGTCTCCACGCTCACGACGTCGACGCCCTTCAAGGCCTCAACGGCCGCGACCGTCTCGGCGATGCGCTCGCCCGAGAGATGTGCGTCTCGAGCGTGGCGATCAGGATGTCGGGGAGGGGGTTCTTCGCGTTCTTCTTCGAGGCGACCCCGAGGGTTTCGTTCAGCTCCGCGAAGGCGACGTCCTTCGGAATGATGAGGGTCTCGGCGACGCCCGGAATGTTCCCGACGTCTTCGGCGACCTTTTCAACGGGCACCGACCCGTCCGTGAAGATCGGCATCTCGACGGCGAGCGGGAGGTTTCGGAGCGGCTCCGACAACCCGTAGAAGACGAGCGCGATGAAGAGCGGGACGGCGAGCGCGAGGCTCGTCAGCACCGTGGAGAAGAGGAAGGGGCCGGGTTCGTTCCGGAGCCCGCGGACGGTTTCGCGGGCGGCCCAGCGGCAGTTGGAGAGGTAGCTCATGAGAGGGCCTCCGGCGCTTCCAGGCGCACTTCGCGCACGGGCACGCCTTCGGGGACGTGCCGCTCGTGGCTCGCCGAGACGACCGTGACGCCGGCCCTGACGAAGGCGCCGAGGAGCGCGAGAAGCGTCTCCGCGTTCGCCTGGTCGAGGTGCGCGACGGGCTCGTCGACGAGAATCACCGCCGGGCGGTTGACGACGGCGCGCGCGAGGCGCGCCAACTGCTTTTGCCCCGCGGAGAGCTGGTGCGGGAGGTCCTCCGCGAATTCGCCGATGCCGCACTTCTCCAGCGCCAGCATCGCGCGGCGGCGCGCTTCGCCGTAGCTCTCTTCGGCGGCGAGCGCCGGGAGCATGACGTTGTCGATGACGGAGCGGTCGGAAAGAAGCAGGCTCTCCTGCATCATGAGCCCCATCGAGCGGCGGAGCCACCGGCGCTCTTCGGAGCTGAAGAGGTCGACCCGGTCGCCCGCGACGTAGACCTCACCCTCGGCGGGCTGCGTGAGGCCCGCGAAGAGCCTGAGCACGGTGCTCTTCCCCGAGCCCGTGCCCCCGTGCATGAGGACGAATTCGCCGCGGTCCGCGCTCATCGAGAAGTTCTCGAGCACGGCCCGGCGGTCGTAGACGACCGTCACGCGGCGCAGTTCAAGAAGAGGCGTCGTCATCAGCCGAAGCGCTCCATCAAAACCTGACGCCCGATGCGTGCCCAGTAGGCGGACTCTTCCTGGAGCAGATGATCCGTCAGGGGGTGTGTGCTCAACCAAACCGCGTCATCTTGAGGCGGAGGGCGCCTTCGGTGCGCTCGAAGGCGAAGACCGGGAGCGACGGCGTCGAGCGCGCGTGCATGAAGATGACGGCGAGACGAAGCGCGAGGACCGCGGCCGCGGAGACCGACTGGTCGAGCTCCGGTTGGACCTTCTTGAGGTTGCCGCGCTGCGCGAGGATGAGCTTCGCCATCACGTCCTGATCGCGCCGAGAGAAGCCCGGCATGTCGGTGTTGCGGACGATGTATTCGCCGTGGCGGTGGTAGCGCGACGTGTTGATCGTCATGCCGACCTCGTGAAGGGTCGCGGCCCACACGAGCATCTTCTCGTCTTCCGGGGTGGCCTCGGGGCGGAGCGCCCGGTAGAGCTTGAGCGCCGTTTCGGCGACGTTCTTCGCCTGTTCGGCGTCGATGCGGCCCGCGCGCGCGACTTCGGCGATCGTGACGTCGCGGGTGTCGCGGTGCTCGACGCGGCCCCAAAGGTCGTGCAGAAGCCCGACGCGAAGGGCCCCCTGCGCGGGGCGCATCGATTCGATCCCGAGCGTGCGGTAGCAGGCGAGGAGAACGGCGAGCCCGCCCGCGATCACTTCGCGGCGGTCTTCCTTCAAACCCTCGAAGCGGACGTGGCTCAGTCGTGCACCGCAGCATCCGCGAGCCTCGAGGTGCTCGGCGG
>VOFH01003278.1_pt1 | contig 39925 bp, 70 predicted proteins | sample 5384091 | NCBI WGS metagenome assembly VOFH01 (sample SAMN12384727, study PRJNA508395) | human gut metagenome | isolation source: healthy gut G | host: Homo sapiens
TCAGTGCTTCGTTCAGTTACGTATTGCTCAACTGCACCGTTATCCGGAGCACCGGGGATCAGGAATACGAGACGACGAAGTATATTCAGAATCTTCTGGAAGAAATGGAGTTCGAGATAGAAAATCCTCTTCCTACCGGGGTTATAGGCATTTTGAAACCGGAGGAGCTGGGGAGAAAATGCGTCGCCCTCAGAGCCGATATCGACGCTCTGCCCATTCGGAGGAAACCGCTCTTCCTTTTTCGTTCGGAAAGAGACGGATATAAGTGCACGCCCAGGCCACGATCTTCACATGGCGGCGCTTCTGTGCGGCCCGTATTCTTTCGACCGCCGCTGCCGCCCGAGTGCTCCGGTAAAAATTTATTTTTCAGCCGGCCGAAGAAACAGACGGCGGCGCCGCCTCGGTGATTGCAGCGGGCTGTCTGAAGACCGGAAGTGGAATACGTGCTGGGCTGGCACGCGGCGCCGGAGTATCGCCTTTCCGGGTCCATCGTGGCCGATACGGTTATACGCATGCTTCTTGGATGTCTTCATATCACGGTACGCGGCGTCAAGAACCACGGCGCCAATCCGGAGGGAGGGCGCCGACGCTATCGCAGCGGCGGCGCAGATTGTCACGGCGGTGCAGAGTATCGTCATTTGGAATATCGCGGCAACGGATTCCTGTGTTATCACGATAGGTAAGTTTCTATTGCAGGAACGGCGGGAACATTATCGCGGACCGACGGAATTGACCGGCACGATAAGGACCACTTCTTCTGAAACGAGATACCGGGCGATGCAGCGGCTGAAGAGACGGCGGAGGGTGTGGCAAAGGCGATGGGCGCACAGGCTTCCGTTCAGTTTCGTCAGCAGGTATATCGCACCACAGAAAAAATGACGATCGTGTCATGGATCTTCTGATGGAGACGGCGGCGGAATGCGCGTGGGAAAGGGAAAATGATTTTTCAAAAGCCTTATCCTTCCATGGGGTGGAGGATTTTTGCTTTTTATTCCGCACAGAGACCGTCTGTTTTTTCTTTGCGGGGACCGGATATCCCGATCGAAAGAATTACGGCATCCATCACGGCAGGTTTGAGGCGGATGAAAGGGCTCTGGATACGGCGGTGCTTCTCGAGGTCATGCGATGTGTCTTCGCCTGATGAAATCCTGATTTTTTGTAATGTGCGGCGGAATAGAGATTGTTGTCGAAGAACAGCTGTTGAATAAAAAAAGTTCTTTTGATAGACTATAATGTAGTACCGGACTCTTCCTCCTCTGTAAAAAGACAGGTGCTGTCGTCAGAGAGCGGAGAGATCTCCGCCGGAAATTTGATCCGACGGAACTTTGTATGTATCATTTACCATCAAATCGTGCATCGAAAAAAAAGGCAGGGCAGCAGTATGAGACAGGGTCTGAATATCGTAACTATGGTTCTGGCGCCGTCGTCGCAGCGGCAGGCATGGCGACTGCGATTCTCAGTATCATCAATATGGGCACCAGCAAAAATATCTCGACTGATCCCGAAGAGAGGGAAACCGCGCGGCACCTTGCAGAGCACGCCGGTTTCTCTTTTTTCTTCATCTTTCTTTTTTCTCCCTTGCCGCATTATCGCGGTACGGGTATTTTGAAAAGAAGCGGTTTCTGGCTTCCGGCGGGCTGTTTTCAGAAAGAAAAACAAAAGAAAAAAAACGAAGGGAGAGACACGGGACCCTTCGTTTTCAATATCCGGTGCATTTAACTTATGCACTTTGTGGGGACGGTGAGATTGTTTCGCCTGAGCTTCGTTAAATCTCTTCGTCATTCTGGATACTTTTCTAGCAGCCTTATTCTTATGAATAACGTTCTTAGAAGCAGCCTTGTCGAGCTTCTTTTCGAGTAATCTCAGCTTTTCCTGAGCGGTATCCATATCGCCTGCAGCCAAAGCTTTTTCAAAGTTCTTGGTTACGGACTTGATATGTTCTTTGATACGTCTGTTTTCGCTGTCTTTTTTCGATTACAGAGATTCTTTTCTTAGCCGATTTAATATTTGCCATCTTTTTCACCCCACTTTCGCAAAATATCTTAATTATTATAATCTATTTCCTTCAATTAATCAAGAAAAACTGTGTATTATCAGGTAGTTTTTTTGCAAAAAATAATTCTGAAAAAGACGCACAGACAGGTGCGGCGACAGTTACAGATGAGGAGTGGAAAATGCCGTTTAGAACAGATTTAGCCATAGAAAATAAAGAGATGTACGATGAATCTCAGGGGAAATCAGGGGAAATCCCCGGCGTCAGCGTTGATATTCAGGAGTATTCGGACCGGATTAAAGTCACGAAAATCGTGGTGAAAGATGAGTTGGGAAGCCATATTATGGAAAGCCCTGCGGCAGCTATATCACCATCGAAGCGGATGAAGCGGTAGGCGCGGAAGAAGAGGAAAAGAAGGAAATTGCACGGGCCTGCGCGGCAGAACTGAAAAAACTGATCCTTTTCACTACCATTTAAAGGTTCTGGTGGTGGGCCTGGGGAATGATCAGATCACGCCGGATTTCTCTGGGACCGCATACGGCGGACAAGGTGAGGATTACTCGCCAGTATTTTCTCATGTTTGATGCGGACGGAGATGAGGAGATGGCCTGTGTCAGCGGGATCAGTCCGGGGTGACGGGCAGTACCGGGCTGGAAACCGCGGATATGATACGAAAAAGCAGCGGAGATCGCATCTCCCGATGTGATCATCGCGATCGATTCTCTGGCAGCCCGCAATGTCGCGCGAATCAGCAGCACCATTCAGATCAGCGATACGGGAATCTCTCCGGGGCAGGTACGGGAAATATGAGAACTGCGCTCAACGAAGAGACTCTGGGAGTGAAAGTGGTTGCGGTAGGGTACCTACGGTGATCGACGCCCGGACGCTGATTTCGATTCCTGGACGGTTATCTGACCGACGCGGCAGCGGCGGAGGCTTTCGTCAACGACAGAGGGGTCAATATGATCGTAACTTCCACGGAGATCGATCGGGTGATACAAGGATTTTTCGGATATTATCGCAGACGCGATCAATATCACGGTGCATCAGGAATTTATTCCTGAGTTTTTCATCATGCTCCGGCTCCTCTCCTCTGCATATATTCTCTATAGAAAATATCAGGGGAGGAGAAATGGAATAAAGAAATACGGGAAGATACCGCGCAAGCGCACAGAGACGCAGAATGGAAGACCGAAGAACGGAGACGCCGTCCCGGCGGAGGCCGGAACAGACGAAAAGTGCGGGAAGACATATTTTTAATGGTATATTATGGACAACTTCGATGATTATGATTCTGACACTTCTGCCGGCGGAGAGTGACGCAGCGAAAAACTGGCGGATCTGACGGCGGACGGCAATGTTCTGGCGGTAGCAGCCAGCAAGATCTCGGATTTTGGCAGCGATTCTCTTTCGGGAGATTCCGGGAAGAAAGACGGACAGGATGCGAAAGAAGATGAGAGCTCGCAGCCGGAGGAAGAGGAGAGTTCCGCGGGAGGGAAAGATTGAAGGCATCGTTCTCACCGATTTAATACGTCTGAAGGATCTGCGTCGGATAAGAGTGTGTCGGAAGGTGCGGTTTCCGGTGTATCGACAGCTGCGAACAAAAGCGTCTGATATCACGGGTACAGCCGTGCAGCAGGCCGGCGGCGGGGAAGATTTGAAGCAGGGATCCGGAAATATTATCATCTATACTCACGCTACGGAATCCTATCTGCCGGCGGCAGCTTCCAATGCGCACACCACGGAATTGAAATCCACCGTCAGGGAAGCGGGGGAAACACTAACTTCGAGGTTAAAACTCCACGGGTTCAGCGTCGTTCACGATATGACACTCCACGATTACCCTTCCTATAACAAGTCATATAATCGGTCGCTGGAGACGGTGAAAAAACTCTGTGCGTCCTACTCTAATAAGAAGCTGGTTATCGATCTTCACCGGGATGCCACAAGTTCCGGAAAAAGGCAAGACAGCTACGATCGAGCAGGAAAAATGTGGCGGCGTTCTGCTGCCTGTGGTGGTGGGTACGCAAAATACGACGACGGGCATTGCGGAAAAATCACGACGACAGCCAATAAAAATGTATCCGGGATTTGCGAAACCGATCGTAGAAAAAACCGTATAAGTTTAACGAATACGTCGCGATTCCTATATCCCTCCTGAGGCCGGCAACAACGCCAATACTATCGACGAAGTCAACGGCTATGCCATCTGGCGAAGGCACTCGGACCGGAAGTCATCGCCTGATTTTGCAGAGAACAGGAGACAGGAAATCTGACATGAAACGTCAGATCATATCATTTTATAATATATACTTATTTATCGGAAAGCGGGAGTAAATGAAAGAGCAGGGAGAACGGACAGGAGTCTGGAAACGGAGCAGAGGAATCCTGAAGAGCATCTTTGTCTTCATCGTCGTATTTGCGGCGGTCACGGCAGTCATACAGGTAGATACACAGGCCAGCAACGCTATCGGAAACGCGTCGGTTTTACTTCCTCTTTATACGCTTGAATCAGCGGGAGGTTGAAGTAAAAATCCCGGGATTTGAGACACTTTTGTCCGGAGGTCTCGGTGGATGCGGAGAGCGGAAACTGAGGCCTGTGGTTTTTCCGATCGGATCCTTTTTCGATGGAAAGTCGGGACAGAAAAGAAAAAAGATAAGCGAGGCGCGGGAGCGGCGAAACGGAGGCTTCCGGCGCTCGCCGCCGCTGTCTTGTTGCTGAATCCTGGAAAAATGATAATAAAAGACCAGATATTTTTTTTTGTACGGGCTTGAGAAAGCCTGCGAAGAGAAGAAAGAGAAAGGACCGATTATGGATTCTTTATCAGGAATATATACGGAATTTCAGCATTATCGCTCATATCGACCATGGAAAATCCACTCTCTTCCGACCGTCTCATCGAAAAGACCGGACTGGTGGCGCACAGAGATATGAAAGCTCAGTTTCTGGACAATATGGACCTGGAGAGGAGCGGGCATTACGATCAAGCTCCAGACGACCCGTCTGATCTATCACGCTCAGGATGGCAAGGGAGTATATCTTTAATCTCATCGATACGCCGGGACATGTGGATTTTACTTACGAGGTTTCCAGAAGTCTGGCGGTTCGCGAAGCGCGGTGCTCATCGTAGACGCTACGCAGGGGTAGAAGCGCAGACTTTGGCCAATGTCTATCTGGCTCTGATGAAAATCAAAATTCCTTCCGGTCATCAATAAGATCGACCTGCCGAGCGCCCGCCCGGATGACGTGAAGATGGAGGTCGAAGAAGTCATCGGTATCGATGCGAAGACGCCCTCTGATCTCGGCAAAGAGGGAATCAATATCGAAGCTGTCCTGGAAGATATCGTCAAAAAATACCGCCTCCGGGAGGGACAGCAACGCACCGCTGAAGGCTCTCATCTTTGATTCCTATTATGACAATTACAGGGGCGTCGTCATCTATACCCGCGTCTTCGACGGCTCTGTGAAAAAGGGGATATCATCCGTCTGATGAATGCGGGCAAAAAATTATGAAGTGACGGAAGTGGGGGTATATGCGCCGTCACCGATGCCTGTTGAGGAACTCCGGGCAGGTGAAGTAGGATACATCTGCGGCAGCATCAAACAGGTCCGGGACGCCAACGTGGGCGATACCATCACGCACGCTTCCGCCCCGACAGCGGAAACCGCTGCCCGGTTACAAAGCCTCCAGCCCGATGGTTTACTGCGGCATCTACCCGGGGAGGGAGAAAATACGATAATGTCAAAGATGCTCTGGAAAACTGCAGGTCAATGATGCAGCTTTCCATTTTGAGCCGGAAAATTCCGCAGCTCTGGGATTCGGTTTCCGCTGCGGATTTCTGGGACTGCTTCACATGGAAATCATCGTAGAGCGTCTGAGCGGGAATTGAATTGGCCGTCATCACCACTTCGCCGAGTGTTATCTATAAAGTCGTGATGATCAGCGGTGAGACGGTCATGGTGCAGAATCGTCGTCGAACCTTCCTCCGGTGGCGGAAATCGATCATATCGAAGAGCCTATCGTCAAAGCGGATATCATGCTGCCGAAAGAGTATGTGGGGGCGATAATGGAACTGTGCCAGCAGCGCCGGGGCACGATGCTTCATATGGAATACATTACGGAGTCCAGAGTTTCCCTTCATTATGAACTGCCTTTAAACGAGGTCATTTACGATTTCTTCGATGCGCTGAAGTCGAAGACGAGAGGTTACGGATCTCTGGATTATGAATTTATCCGTTATGAGAAATCGACTCTCGTAAAACTGGATATCCTTCTCAATAAAGGAACTGGTGGACGCCTTCTCCATGATCGTCCACGAGAGCGAGGCCTATGACAGAGGGCGTTTTGTCTGCACCAAGCTGAAAGAGATCATTCCTTCGCATCAGTTTGAAGTGCCGATACAGGCCGCCATCGGTCAGAAAGTCATCGCCCGAGCGACGGTGAAAGCTCTGAGAAAAGACGTTTCTCGCCAAGTGTTACGGCGGAGATATCTCCCGTAAGAAGAAGCTTCTGGAAAAGCAGAAGGAAGGGAAAAAGCGCATGAGACAGTTCGGTACGGTGGAGGTTCCTCAGGAGGCCTTTACCGCAGTTCTGAAATACGACGAGGGCAAATAAAGGACAGGCGATTTGAAAAACGCTTCGGCGCTGATTTTCCAAAGACATATTTTCGAAAAGGAGCTCACGGGAAAGATAATATGAGGATGAAAATATGAGAGACGGCACGACATTTCAAAGAGAAAAAAAGCAGGTCTGTATGTTCACATCCCTTTTTGTGTTCAAAATGTATCTACTGTGATTTTAATTCTGTTCCCGATTGCAGCCGATGGCTGCAGTCGGAATATTTTGAGGACTTAAAACGGGAGATCGGCCAGTTTTGGAAGTCGCTTTGCCGGGAGGAATCTTTTTTGCGGGGCTTTTTCCGATGACGGTACTGATCGGGTTTTCGCCGATACACTTTTTCTCGGCGGCGGTACTCCTTCTTCCGTAGACCCGGCGTTGATCGAGGATCTGATGCGGTATATCAGAGCGATGAAATCAGAAGGATCCGGCAATGAAATAGATAGAGGCGACTGTGCGGAGGAAAAGGGCGGCTGCGAGAGGGAGAACGATCTTCCGCAGATCTGCGCCCGCGGTGAAGAATATGCCTCGGAAGGAGCCCGTTATCTGCTCTCCGGGAATGCGGAAATCACGATGGAAGTCAACCCGGCCACCGTGGATTATGACAGTCTGGTACGATACCGGAGGGCGGGAATCAATCGCCTGAGTATAGGGGTTCAGTCGTTTCAAGATGAAGAACTGAAATTTCTGGGGCGGATTCATACCGCCGGGGAAGCGGGAATGCTGTTTCACTATGGCGAGGAGAGCCGGATTTGAAAATATCAATATCGATCTGATTTTCGGAATTCCCGGCAGTACAGCGGATTCCTGGAAGAGTACCCTGCGGAGAGCTGTCGCTCTGAGGCCGGATCATCTCTCTTTTTACAGTCTTCAGATAGAGGAAGGTACTCCTCTGTATCGAATGTTTCGGTTGGATGATATCCAGCAGGTGAGTGACGAAGAAAACCGCAGAATGTATCACGACGCAGTACAGTTTCTGGAACAGGCAGGCTATCATCAATATGAGATTTCCAATGCAGCCCTTGCGAAGAGAGAATGCCGCCATAATCTGAAATATTGGTCCATGTGCGATTATGCGGGGTTCGGCGTCTCCGCTCATTCCTATCTTAATGCGCCTTTTCGTGAAGCGGCGCCGACGGGAGGGATTCGCTTTTTAACGAAGATGATATTTTTGACTACCTTCGCAGAATAGATGAGACGGAAGAGAAAGACAGAGGATATCTGCCCTTCCACATTTATCAAAACACGCTGAGAGACGAAATCTCAGAGGCGCTTTTTACAGGACTTCGCAAAAAGGGGGGATTTCTCTCTCGTGGTTTGATGAAAGATTCCGAAACGAAGGGGTTACCTTTCTCTCGGAATTCGGCGAGAAAAATGAAGCCTTTTATCGAGGAGGGCTATCTGATTTTTGACGGGAAGAGTGTGCGATTCTCCCTGAAAGGATTCGACCTGTCCAATTATATTTTGGCGGAACTGATCTGAGATGACGGATCGAATCGAAAAACTTCAGAGGGCTGCCGCGCGGTTTCTCTTCTTTCCGACTGTGAGGGGGTGTCTCATAGGGAACGTGGCCGATGACACGGTGGAAGGGAGTAATGAGGAAAATCGATTTTCTGTCCGAGAAATCAGAGAGGATGCTTCGTTTAAACGAAGCATCCCTCTGTGTATTTGGAAAAATGGAAGAAGCAATTTTATCAACTTCTTCGCTTCAAAAGAGACTCGGTTACAAGAGAACCTGTAATCTGCTATAATGAAGCGAGCTTTTCACAAGCTTCGATCCATGCGGCGAAAAACTTTCGCATCGCTTGCACCGCCGAAGCCGACATGTTTTGCGAGATCGATGATCTGCGCGTTAGAATCTTTCTTTTCCGCTTCGGGAAGGGTATACGCCCGCAGCTGTATCGACAGTGTCGGCAGCATTGAGTATACCATACCTGCGACAGCCGCGGCGTCGCCATCTTTTTCACGTGCTGCAGGGCATCCTGCAACAGCTGCTTCAAGATTTGCCAATACGGATTCTACCGCTTCTCTTGCAAATCCCTGTGTGTATATTCGCTGGCGCCCGAGCGGTGTATAGCTCTTACAGCCAGTGAAAGGACTGTAAGACCGCCGTTCTTCGCTAATTCAGCAGATACCGTTTCAGAGAATACGGAATCGATAACCGCCATTTCAGGAATAAGATTGTAATTGGCGATTACGCATTTTTCGCCTTTATCGTTCTTTAGCACAGCGAATGGAGAGCATTCCGCACCTGTCGCTGCAGTCGTTGCCATGAGAGCGAGCTTTGCTTTTCCTGCCGGTAGCGGGGAAGTCATTGTCGCTTGCAGCGAGAGTATTGTACTTTGCAGCAACCGCCTCGAGATCCATTTCCGGATTCTCATAGGAGCCACATAGCCTTTGCAGCGCTCATAACGGAACCGCCGCCGATACCGATGATAATATCAGGCTGATATTCCAGCATCTTAGGCAGACCGCTGCGTACATTTTCAAATGTAGGAACTTCATCGAGAGAGAAGAATTCAGCAGTTCTGATTCTTTTTTTCTCATGAGCTTTTCTACAGAATCAATAGCGCCGCTTCTATACAGGTTAGCGTCAGAGATTATGAATGCTCTTTTAAAGCCGTATACTTCAGCAAATTCCCTGAACGCTACGCCCATGGAACCCTTTTGAAATATACTTTTCTAGGAAGATTGAGCATGTTCATATTTTGAGTTCTCCTTATTTTCTTAAATCAATACGACTGTTATGGATATGAAGTATTATGATATGAAGCTGATACCGGACTGATCCGGCATCAGCTTCACTCATTAAATCATATCTGAGTGATTGACTTTCAATGTAAATTTACCTGATGTAAGGTTTACTTTGAATCCGCCAACCTTATCTTCACCGATTTCAGCTGTGAGACCGAGTGGGTAAGCAGCGTGAGTATCAGTAGGTTATTGATTTCCGAGGCAGAGAACATCGCCATATTTTTCAATGAACTTGTCATCGCCGTAGAATGCTCTGAGGTAAACCTGCTTGAGTTCACCGATCATCGGATATACAGGGTTAGCGCCTGTGCATGCGTCGTGGAATGCCCATTCAGACATCTGGTCAACTGCAGCGAGGAATTCTTTTCCCCAGTCTTCCGCGCTCTTTTCAGGATGAGCTTCGCAGAGCCAATCGCAGATTGTAGGCGGAATATCGATATCAGCCTTGAGCTGTTCGAGAGCCTTGATCCAGTTCTTGAATGTTTCTTCGTCGTTCTTGCCCCTTTACGCCGATTAATTCGCCCAGTTCAACATATCTTTCGAATGCCTGAGGATATTTGTACTGAGAGAATGTACCCATGTGGTACGGATGTCTCTGAGCGTTGAACTTGCAAACGTAAGGAGCTAAGAGAGCGTTTGCAGTACCGTGCGGAATGTGGAACCAGCCGCCCAGCTTATGAGACAGGGAGTGGTTGATTCCGGAGGAATGCGTTAGCGAACGCAACACCTGCGAGAGCAGAAGCGTCAGCCATCTTTTCACGAGCTACAGGATCGTTCTTAGCATCCTTAAACGCGGACTTGTAAGCTGCCGGCAGATACTTGAATACCATTTCTACTGCAGACTTAGCGAAACCGTCTGTGTATTCTGTAGCGAATGTGGAAACATAAGCTTCTACTGCGTGTGTAAGTACGTCGTAACCGGAAGCCTGAGTTGCTCTCGGCGGCAGGTTCATCATGTGGTCAGCGTCAACGATCGCCATTTCAGGCATCATTTTGTAACCGATGATCGGCCACTTCATGCCGGTGTTCGCATCGGAGATGATGGTGAACGGAGGTAACTTCGGAACCAGTACCTGCAGTGGTAGGGATGCAGACTAACTTAGCCTCTTCTTGCCCATCTGAGGGAAGAATCTGATTCTCTTTCTGATATCGAGGAAGATCGTAGCCATGTCGAGAACGCTTCTCTTCAGGGTTTTCGTACATGATCCACATGATCTTTTGCAGTATCGATAGCGGAACCACCGCCTACAGCGATGATTACGTCCGGTTCGAATTCGTGCATCTTAGGCAGACCCTTCATCGCATCCTGGATCTGAGGGTCAACACGGATGTCGAAGAACTCTGCAGTTCTGATGCCCATATCATTTAACTGAGCGATGATCTTATCGCAGGCACCGATCTGATAGAGGTTCGCATCTGTGATGATGAATGCTCTTTAAAGTCATAGACGTCTCTCATTTCCTTGAGAGCTACAGAAGTGCAGCCAGTCTTGTGGTATAACTTCTTAGGCATCTGTAACCAGAGCATGTTTTTTTCTGATTGCAACAGTCTTGATATCGAGTAACTGCTCGTAATGAGTGTGCCCATGTAGGAAGAATGACCTACGGAACCAGGTCCGAGTGTCAGAGATGGAGCGATGTCGAAGTTGTAGAGATCGCCGATACCCGCCGAAACATGTCGGAGTATTGATGAGGATACGTCCAGCCTTCATCTTTTCAGCGAATGCATTGATCTTATCATCTTCGATAGGGTTAACATACATAGCTGCAGTATGTCCTGCGCCGCCTTCGAATACCAGCTTTTCGCAGATGTCGAAAGCTTCGAGAGTGTCGGCCTTTATACATACTGAGGAGTGTAGTCAGCTTTTCGTTTGCCCATGGATTATCATTGGGAAGTATCGTCCGTTTCGAAAACGAGAACTTTCGTTTCTGCAGGAACTTCGATACCAGCCATTTTCAGCGAGACGAAGCGCAGTCTGACCTACAGCAGGAGCCTTAACGCCGTGAGTCTTAGGGTTGAAGAATACTTCAGCAACCTTATCAGCCTCATCCTTGGAGAGAAGTAGCAGCGAGCGTCCTTCATGAGAGCCTTAACTTCTTTATATACGCTGCTTAAAACAGTGATATGCTGTTCTGTAGCGCAGATCATACCGTTATCGAAAGTCTTGGAGTGGATGATGGACTCAACAGCCATTCTTAAATCAGCAGTTTCGTCGATAACTACGTTACAGTTACCAGGACCTACGCCGAGAGCCGGAGTACCGGAGGAATAAGCTGCGTGTACCATTGCTTCACCGCCGGTAGCGATGATGAGATCAACCTTCTTCATCATTACGTCGGAAATTTCGAGAGAAGGTACAGAAACCCAGCTGATTACGTTTTCTGGAAGACCAGCAGCGATCGCAGCGTTTCTCATAATTCTTGCAGCTTCGATTGTGCAGTTAACTGCATTTGGATGCGGAGAAACGATGATGGAGTTTCTTGTCTTTAATGCGATTAAGATCTTGTAGATCGTAGTAGAAGTCGGATTAGTTGTAGAACGATCGCAGCGATAACACCCTTAGAGAAGCTACGCGCTTTGTACCTGCTTCGGATTCTCTTCGATAATGCCACAAGTCTTAGCATCACGCATGTAGTTCCAGATATGTTCGGACGCGTACTGGTTCTTAGTGATCTTGTCAACAACGATACCGTAACCAGTTTCTTCGTTTGCCATTTTGCGAGAGGAATACGCATTTTACTTACTGCCATAGCAGCATGTTCACAGATAGTATCTACCTGTTCCTGAGTAAATTTGCTGAATTCTTCCTGTGAAGCACGAATGATTGGTAAAAGTTTCTTCGAATGTTTCGACTGAATTGATAATGAGTTCTTTAGCCAATTTGTCCTCCTTGTTTAATAAACGGTAGGTTAAACTTTAAGAATTATGTACACAGACATCTGATGCCACACAAATATCTGAATACATTTTAAAACAATCACAAATTAACTATAAATATAGAAAATTGTGATGTTGTTTTTTAACAAGTTTTAAAATATGAATCGCTTCCTTCGTCAGAAATGGATCCGATATTTTATAGGGCAGACAATTCTCATTGTAGAAACTGACAACCGTTCCCTTGCTCCTATAGCTTAACATAACGAAAGATTTGATGTCAATACAGTGCAATCTAATTAAATATTTAACAAAGAGCTAATTAAATATTTCACAATGTTAAGCAGTTTTATGACAGGATCAGCCGAATTAGACCAGTAAATTGCAAAAACCCTGATTTTACTATGTAAAAAATAACATACAGAAAATTACAGTAAAATATTGACATATAGCGCTGTGAATGATTGAACTGTAAAAATTTGAAATTCTGAGAAAGGATCTTGATGATGAAAAAATTTGTATGTCTGGTGGATGACGATGACTGGTTCCGCGATATGTTCTCACAAATATGGTACATACTTGCAGAAATATCAGTATGACGTCAGAGGATTTCCGGAGCTGGGAGACGGAGAAACTGCGGAAAAAGTCGCGGACGGCGGCGGGTTTGATCTATATCTTTTCATGGAGCCGGGTGAGTTCGCATCGATGAAAAAACGGCAGAGGTATCCGCGCAGTCAGTATTTCTGTATCGGAGCGAAGCGGAACGCAGGTATCTGCAGGAAGCGCTGCCATCTGCGGGGATTGTCAGTAAATATATCAGTGCGCAGAATATTGCCGCACATACCAATCTCGCTCTTTCCGAGCGTCAGATCGGCACAGGACTCGTCCCAGGAAGGTTCTTTTTTGTTATTTCCTATAACGAGTTCCTGCGGCGGGCGGGGAAAACGTCATTTCTCTGATGCTTGCCAGATTGCTGCAGCAGAAAAGAAAAACAAGCGTGCTCATTGTCAGCACTTCTCTGCTGTATGATGCGGGACGATATTTTGAGACAGAGAAAAGAGACAGCTCCGCTCGTGCTCAACGAGTATCTGTATCATCTTTTTCGCGGGAGATGAACCGGAGAATTCTCTTTCCTTATATATAATGAAGGATCGATTCGGTGCGGCGTCTTTTTATCAGCCGGACGGGGTCAGTGAACTGGCAGGACTCAGCCGGACGGAAATGGGGCGTTTTATCGACAGCCTGAGTCGTTCTGAACTGTTTGATACGCTGGTTTTGATCTGAACAATTCCCAACGACGAGGTGACGGGCCTGATTGCGGATCGGTCAGATGTGATGCTGGTACTGTTCTCTGCGGAGGACGGAACCGAGATGGCGGGACGATGGAGCGCTCATATTCTGGAGCAATGTTCGGAGGAGCCGGGCGAAATGTGGGCGGTGATCAATAAAGAAGGCCAGGATGAGGACCGTCTGAAATTCCGGGATGCGTTCGGAGGACAGGAGAGATGCGGCGGCACGATGAAGCGCTTTTCCATTCCCTATGACCCTAACAGTTTTTACTCTGCAGACGGGGCTCGCCAGATCAGTATGACGGGTTCTTTGCAGCCGCAGTAGACGCTGTTATAAAGGAAGTGATTTCATTTGCGTGAAAGCGGAGGACGAGCCGGTCTGATAAAAGAGATCTCAGATGAAATCCGCAGGAATGTCGGCGGCGCCGGATATGAATCCGATGAAGAGATACGCCGTCTCATCGAAGAATATGTATTTCACAGTCCCCGCACTCAGAGGATGAATTTCAAGGACAAGATTTCTGTCGTCAACGGCGTTTTCAATTCTATGAGGAAAGAACTGGATCTGCTGCAGCCGTATATGGAGGATCCGGAGATCAATGAGATCATGGTCAACGGGCGGGATCATATCTTTGTGGAAAGAAAAGGGGAATTGTTTCGAATCGATGAGGCGTTTCCGTCAGATGAAGCACTGGAGGAAGTCATAATGAGAATTGCGGGCAAAGTTCACAGAGAGATCAACGAGATGAACCCCATTTTGGATGCGCGGCTCAGCGACGGGTCGCGAGTTCACGCGGTATATAAAAAAATATATCTCTGACGGGTCCGGTTCTGACCATTCGACGTTTTCCGGAAAACCGCATTACGATGGAGGATCTGATACGATTCGGGTCCGTGACGCAGGAAGCTGCGGATTTTCTGGAAATACTCGTGAAAAGCGGATATAATCTGCTGATTTCCGGCGGGACCAGCTCGGGAAAATCATCTCTTTGGGAGCGCTGACGGACTATATTCCCGATAATGAGAGAATTATTCTCATCGAGGACTCTGCGGAGCTGCAGATTCAGGGATCGAGAATCTGGTGAGACTGGAGACGAAAAATTCGAATGCTCAGGGAAAGGCATGGTGTCGATGCGCGATCTGATCAGAGCCAGTCTGCGGATGCGCCCGGACCGGATTATCGTAGGGGAGGTTCAGGGGGCGGTGAGGCCGTGGATATGATCGCAGCGCTCAATACGGGACACGATGGCGGTATGAGCACGATACATGCTAATTCGGCTTTCGGTGTGTTCGGAAGGCTTGAGACCATGTTTCTTTCCGCTGTGCAGTATCCTGTGGATGCGGTGCGGGGACAGATCTCAACAGGCATCGATATTGTAGTACATCTGTCACGGCTGAGAGACGGCTCCAGGCGTATTTTGGATATTTCTGAACTGCTGGGATTTGACGGTGGAAAAACCGGTTCTAAACCGGCTCTTTCGATTTCGGCCGGAGGCGGGCACTAAGGGGATGCTTGAGCCGACGGACAACAGGATTATCCATAGAGAAAAACTTGAAATGAGGGGATTTCATCTGGAATGAGAATACCGGAGAAGACGAGAAGGCAAAAGAATGTATCTGCTGAAATGCAGGAAGAGCGTAATTTCACCGGCACGGATTACGATGTCTATGTGATGGAAAAGAAAGAAATGGGAAAAGTTCTGCTCCTCTGTGTCCTGGGAGCGGCACTGTGCGGCTATTCTATTTTCACAGTTATATCGCAGCCGCAGCGGCGTCTGTCTGTTCTGTTTTTCTTTGCCCGTATATAAGAGAGTAAAAAGCAGACGCTGCAAAGAACGATCTCCGAATTCAGTTTCGATTTTTTATATTCGGTGTCAGCTTCACATACCGGGCGAAGTCTGGAAGAAGCTCTCGGAGAAGCCTGTGGACCGCTGACTATGATTTACGGAGATGAGTGCAGTATGGTGCAGGAACTGAAACGGATGGTGACTGTAATTCGGGATACGAACTGCAGCGCGGAGCCGCTTTGAGGGATTTGGCCGGACGGTCGCATATCGATGAGATTTCTGAGTTTGTCGATGTCTGTATCACCTGCAGGAGAACGGGAGGAGACATCGGTTCGCTGATCGGCAAAGCGAGCGAAATCATCACTCAGAATATCGAACTGATGAGGGAGAAGAACGTCCTTTTATCGCAGAAGCGTCTGGAAAGTCGTCTGCTGGCGCTGATGCCGCCGGTGGTCATCCTTCTGATCAATATGAGTTCTTCTGACTATCTGTTTCTGATGTATACGACGCTGGAAGGCAGGCTGATCATGACGATTTCTCTGTTGTGTACGGCAGGGGCGTTTTTCTTTGGAGTTTCAAGCTGATTTCTTTGACTGAGGAAAAACATGGAAAGATCAGAGAACGGCATTGGCGAAGGACACCGCCGAAGCAGGATCGCTGGCGGCGGGAAGGGAGAGTGGTTTTATAGAAAAGAAAAATCTGCGTTTGCATCGTTAAGAAAGACTGCCGATCGGTGGTACCGGACGGCGGAAAAAATCTGCCCGGAGAAAATGATCGGCGATTCTGAGATACTGGAAAGAAAGCTTGCGATCAAGTATTCGGGCAGACGTCTCGCGGAAGCTGTGAGATTTCACCGGCAGAGAAATGTGTTCCTTTATACGGCGGTATTGGCCGCAGCTCTGACGGTGGCAGCGGTACTTTGTCTGTTGTCTGTCCGGGCCACTGACGATATCGGACGGATACACAGGCCGGGAAAGCAGTCAGGGACAGCTGACGATTCCGATGATCGTTGAGGCCCAGGGAGACGGGGGCATCCGTCAGGGATTCTGTCAGTATTATCGTTCGGGAAGAAAAAACTGAGTGATGAAGAGAAGGACCGTATTTTAGACAAATATGCGGCTGAGCTGCCGGAAAAGATCTGCCCTGAGACAGGCGGACGCCGTGTAGTTACAGAAGATTTTCTCTGCCTCTGGCAGATGAGAGAAAACGGGGAGTCCTGTTTGACCTGGGAGTCGTCTGACCCCGTTCTGATTTCAGAGGACGGGCGATATGATGTCCTGGCGATGGTTCAGGAGGAAGAGGTGGTGACTCTCACCGCGCACCTGGTGTACGGGGACGAGAGAGGGAGGTATCTTTCGATGTGATTCTGCGCGGAGATCCTGCATTGTACCAAAATCGATATCCCGGCGGATCGAAGCGATGACAGATGAAATTTCCGCCGGTGAAGAAGGAAGCGCTGTGGAACTTCCCTCAGATCGGAGAGAAGATCAGACTGCGTTGGAAGAAGTACGATACGGGCAATGCGGGAATGGTTGCTGTCGGCGGAATCCTGGTGACGGCGGCGTTTATCTTCCGAAGATATTCTTTTGCAGATCGGGAAGTTCAGCGGTATTGCAGGGGGATTGTAACCTATTTCCCGCCTTTTATTGACAAGCTGGTACTTTTGCTCAACAGCGGGCTGACGGTGATGACAGCGATGGAGAAGATCGCGGAAGACTGCAGACTTCAGTTTGAATATGACAGACGGAATATGCTGGCATATGAGGCTGCGGAAATCGGAAAGCTGGTCAAAGAGACGAATGCTTCTGTTGTCAGAGAATGGCATAATTTCGCGGCCCGTACGGGAATCAATGAAATCATGCGTTTCAGTACGATTATCGAGGACAATCTCGGAAAGGGGACCTCTGGCAGAAAAGCTGGAAATCGAAGGAAATCTTTTAAGAGAGAAGGAGAAAAATCTGTGCAGGAAAAAATGCGGATGATCGATTCCAAACTGACACTGCCGCTGATTCTCATGCTGTTTTCACTGGTGCTGGTCACGGTGGCGCCCGCGATGATGCAGATGTGAAGAATAAATATAAATGAAAGATCCGCCTGTCGGACTGCAGAGAAAAACGCAGAAAAACGCGCGGAATGCGGAGCAGATCAGCTGCAGCAGAATCCGCGCGGTCTGTGAACAGTAAATAATAAAGGTGCAAGAAAATGAGAGAAGAAAAGGAGGACTTATTATGACAAAGAGATTGAAATGTATGTCGCTGAAGTCAAAGAGCGGAATGGAACTGGTCCAAGTCGGCATTCTCATCGCAATTGGTGGTGGGAATCGGGCTGATCTTTAAAGAACAGATCGGGCAGTTTGTCAATACTACGTTCAGCACATTGCTGGGAAGCAGTTTCAACTGATGAAAACGAGCTTCCGAAGCAAATCTGAAGCTATCTTCTGGAAGCGGCCGTGCGTTTGCCGGTGATTATCGTAATTTCGGTGATGCTTCTCCTGCTTATTCTGTTTCTCTTCGGAAATGCGCAGGATGCGGCGGATATGGGAGCTGAAGTGCGCAGAGCGGCGGAGAGAACTCGAAAACTGTGGAGTATGATGTGCAGAGAGATCACAGGAAATTTTCTCTGTCAGGGGAGTATCAGAACGAGGTGCAAACATCAGAAATCATCAGTCGGAGCCGCGGAGCGACAGACTGTTATTTTTGTAGATACCCGCAGAAGAGGCCGATTTCTGTCGCTGTTCTTTTCAGGCGGAGAGCCGGTCGAAGGCTGTGTGGACTTCAATCGAAGAAGCGCATCTCAGCACGGCGGATCTTTGTTTTGAAACCACGGCGGGACAGCCGGCTGATTGCGAAGATTGAGTATATTGAGTATGGTAAAATTTTTTTGTATAAAGTCCGGCTCAAAACGGGGAGCTTCTGCGGTGCTGCTCACCTGTATCTTTATCTCTCTCTGGTTATGGCTGCCGGCGCTGTCGGTGAAGCCGCTTCCAGAAAAGCTTCGGTCACAGTGGCAGAGGTACTTTTAAACCGTGGGCCGATCTGTCCTCGCCGGTTATGACAGAGGACTTAAGGAAACGATATGCTCTGTTCGGTTATGAATTAGACGAGAGGGAAATCTGTGAAGAAATAAAGTTGATGTCGGAAGAACCGCTGAAATCTTTTTCCTCTGACGGAATGCAGAATTCTCGAACTGAGTGTGGAGAAGTCAGGTTATTGTCTGGCGGATATCGAACTTTCGGCGCGCAGATCGAGGAGATTATGAAATATAAAATTTTCACAGACCGGATATCCGAATTTACCGGGTTTCCTGACTTCGGCATCGGATGCGGTCGATCTGCTTTCAGATCAGGAGAAAAAAAGGAGTCTCTGGAAGAGGCGAAAGAGGCTATGAGAAAGCCCGGGAGGATACAGACACTGAAGAAAACCTAAAAGATGCGGACGGAAATTTTTCCGGTGTGGATTTTGATACAGCTGACAGCGTTCACGATATGCTGAAAAAATTGAAAGAGGACGCAGAAGACGGAAAAGAAGAAGGAGAGACGGAAACCGTGCTGCGCAACGGGAAAATTACAAAGCTCTTCCCTCTGTACTGAAGGCTGCAGGAAAACTCTGTGTTTTCAGGAGTTTTGTCATCTCTGTCTAAGTTTACCGAGTTTACGGATCTGGGAAATCTGAAAATCGAGATTTATATCAACGAATATATTCTGGAATATTTTTCAAAAAATACCGATGAACTGGGGAACAGACCGTTTCTTTTTCCAACGAGGTGGAGTACATTTTATACGGCAGTGATTCGGACAGGGACAATTATAAGAGATCGAAGCGAGGATCCGGACTGTGCGTACCGCTTTGAATATGGCATACATCTACCGCAGTCCGCAAATGGTGCAGGAGACTCTTTCCCTTGCAGAAAGTCTGACTCCCGGCCCTCTTGCACCGCTTGACACAGCTTTTGATCATCGCGGCATGGAGCAGCCTGGAATCATATAATGATATGAAAAATCTGGAGGCGGGAAATCGCATTCCGCTGATGAAATCCTCAGCTACATGGAAGATCAGTCTTTCCTCTGTGAGGTCAGGGGAATTTTCAGAAGGAATGATTGAAAACGATTCCAGAGGCGGTCTGAGTTACGGCTCTTATCTGAAACTTTTATTGCTGACAGAAGATACAGAGACAAAACTGCTGAGAATGATGGATCTCATTCAGATTAACATGAAAGGATCCGAACGAAAGGATTTTGTCCTTTCCAATTTATTCTGCGGTTTCATCGTCAGAGCGCAGCTTGAGAAGAGGAGTATCTGCGCGGAATCGGTACAGCGCAGACTTGGTTCGGATGGTCCATACTTATTGATTCCGGCATCGGAAAGACTGTTGAGAAAAAGGCGGGGATGAACTGCGGTACGGAACGGTTTTGCAGAAGATTTCTGATAGAGAGGAACTGTGCGGGGAGGAGGATTTTTTATCTCGGAAAAATAATAAAATGATCGGGCGCAGAGGGTCCATGATAACCGAAGCCGCCATATTTTTTGCCTGTGTTTATCTTAAGCGTTCTGACTCTGTCGTTTCTCATCAAAGCGGTATGGATTCAGATCTCTGTCTTTGAGGCTCTGACAGATGAAGCGAGAAAATCTTCGGTCAAAGCCTACGTCTTTGAAAATATTTCCGATCATCTGCCGCAGCAGCTGCAGGGGTTTGCGGCGGACGCCTCCGACCGCTGGATTTTTCTGCAGGCGGTCCGTACCGGCCTGGAAGACCGGGGGCTGGATGGGGAACTCTCTTCGAATAAAGAATTATCGAGTAACCGATACAAAGACAGGCAATTTTGATGAAGCAGATCTGATCCGGGCTGAACTGGTATGATCTGAGATTAGATCTTCCTGCGCCTGTACGCGGTATCCGGATGAGTAATGTGATATACTGGCGCATTTGGAATGGAAAGGATTATTCCGGCGATGTGTTTTCTTTCGATAGGATGGCGCAGGCGGAACGCGGCGATATCGTCTATATTTTTCCGAATGCGGGGTCCCGGTTTCATGAGCGCGGCTGCAGATATGTCAATTCCTATGCTGAGAAGACGAGAGCGACAGCGGATATTTTGAAGAAATACGGCCCCTGTCCTCTCTGCATTGAAAAGGAGGTGTCTGCAGGAGAAATCGTCTATATTTTCGTTATGGAAATTCTTATCACAGGGAGGACTGCAATTCTGTAGAAAAGTATGTAATTCCTATGGACAGAGAGGACGCTTCCGCGAAAAAATTATATGGCGTGCAGTGTCTGCGGCGGATAGAGTAAATCGGAAGAAAGGAGAAGCTATTAAAAGATGAGATATTCGAAGACGGGCAGCTGTGATGTCACCGCATGTCGACCGGACTTTCCTGCGGGAGAAAGTGAAAAAGAGACGGGAAAAGATCTGTCTCTGAGGACCGCATACCAGCAGAGAGGCGGCGAACAGAGGCTTCATATGAGGTTCGCCAGAAATGCGGTGAGCGATTATGAAAATCGTGTCATTCTCGAAAATATGTGTCCTGCATTTCTCGATATGTACACGTCCAGAAACGGTGCGGATCTGGACGTCTATTACCGGATTACCGGATATTCAAGTCTGAAAACTGCGCGAGAAATCGTATTCTTTCGGGCTTCGATATTCTGAAAACGGTAACAGATCTGTGTAACTGGTGAAATCCTGTGAGGACTATTTGATTTTTCTCTGAATATATCTCTCTGCGGACGGATCATATTTTCGTCTCTCAGGAAGACAGTTCTCTGCGTCTGATGTATCTTCCCGGATACCGAACGACAAGGTCTCTGAGAAATCTGGTGGCGGCGCTGATTGACGATCTGTCCGCTGCAGACATTCAGAGGAGAGAGGATGAGGATCTGATCACAGAATATCAGGAGAAAATTCTGGAAAATGAATACGGCATTCAGGGTTATATCAACTTGGCGGAAGATCTGATGCGCAGAAAATCCGCAGTGAGTGGAGCGGTGAACTTCCCGCAAAATTGAATAATAAGGAGGAATCGGAGGGGGAAAAGGTCCGGGAAGCGGAATGCGAATATTTTACGGAAAAAAATAGGGAGCCTGATCAGTGTGAAGAAGAAGCTGACAGAGCTGATGGAAAATCTGCTGATGTGAATTCCAGCTGGAAAAACGGAGACTGAGCCGCAGCCTGCCCCCCCTTGGCGGCAGGCGAGTCCTGCGGAACAAAAAGACGGAGACTGAACCGTAGTCGGCATGGTATACTGATTTCGAAAGGAGTGATACATTTTTATGGGATATATTAAAAAATTCGGCGTTCTTTCCGGACTCATTCTGATTGCTCTGGGAGTGGTATGCTATCTGCTGGAAAATCAGGTAGTGGCGTTTTTCGGTATTGCAGCGGGGATTCTGCTGCTTGTCTTCGGAGGGTATTTTCTGGTCGGTTCGCTGATACAGAGGCAGTATGGCAATATGTCGGTTGTCAAGTTGATCATGGGAATTTTATTTCTACTGAGCGGCCTGTATCTTCTGCTTCACTCGGACCTCATGGTTCGCCTGACCGGAGTGGCGATCGGAATTATGGCGTTTGCGGCCGGTGCGGATCGTTTGCGGTGGCCTGGTCGAGGATGAAGGCCGGTGTCAGCAGGAATAAAAATCTGCTGTTCGGCGGGATACATGTGGTTTTGGCATTGTGATGTGTCGTCCCGAAATGGGGGTGTGGATATTCTCGTGAAGTTTACCGGGCTGTATCTCATCGTAGCCGGCGTAATGGTGCTTTTTTCCGCGCTGAAGTATGACGACTTTTAGAAAATTGAGGGTTCTCGTTCTGTCATTTTACTGACTTTTCGAGAACCCTCATTTTTACTTCCTGTCTGAAAGCGGTCAGCCGTTTCTGACCGCCGCCCGCTTTGCTGCCGGATCGGTCCTGCTGTTTTTTCCTGTACTGGGAAAGACGAGCCGCATGAGTACGGAGATTTGAAAGTTAGAGTGATCATGAACACGGCGAGAGAGATGACTTCTGCCCGTTCAAAATAATCCCCGTAGCGGGTGAGTCCCAGCGGATAGTAAACCGGATATTCGATCAGGGAGTAGAGTCTGTCGCCTAACACGGTCAGTGTGATCAGCTGATGACCGCGATAAGGAGCACTGATGCCGCGAGCCCTGTTATGACGATGCGGGAGGAATCGGAATCCATCGTATTTTCAGCCCGGAGGATTTTCGAGGAGCAGGATTCCTTTTTACCGTGAAGAGGAGCGAGTAGATACCGAACTGGAATAAAAAGGAGCGGAATCCGTGATAAAAATGGAAGACATTCGATATTTCGATACGGTCGGTCAGTAGAATCAGAGAAAAATTAGAAAAAACGCGATGATGATTACTAGGGATCGAGGCGCTCCGCTTGATGATATTGAAGTCTTTGAACGCTGCGAAAGCTGCGGTTAAGAGGATAAACACCGGCAGAAGCCAGCGGGTGATCTCCATATTGACGCAGGATTGTACGAAATGAGAGAAAAGAAGGACGGATGCGGCGATGAGAGCGACGGCGACAATCTTTTGAGAGAAACAGAAATATTTTTCCTACCCTGCGCTGCGAAAAAAATTTTGCCGAAAAGAAGTGTGAAAGGGATAGAGAGAATCAGCGAAGCGATGAGAGAAAGCCAGCCGAAGCTTCCGGTAAGGGTGCGCATAGAACAGATGAGAAGCGAATCGGAAAGTAGAGCAGTGAGATAAAGAACAGACTCCTCCGGTTGGAAAAGAATGTGAGGGAAGCCAGATTTGCGGGTCCCTGAACGGACGTCGTATTCGACTGACAGTCTGTGAATTCTTCATAGTCTGCGATTTGTTCATATGGCAGGTTCCTCTCTCTGTCTTCTGTTCACCGCCTGAATGATCAGGTCCTCCGGATTTTTTTCTTTGAAAAAAATGAAACCCGTATCGGTATCCCCGGTAATTCTCCCACGTTTTATCAGTTTTCCTCGCAGAAAACGGCGGTATCGTTCACATAAGCGGGACATTTTTTCACCTGTTTTCATCGTGTCAATGACAGGGAAAAAGAGAAAGCGATTGTCTCTCCGATAGAATTGATCACGCGGAAGGCTTCCGTGTTTTTATTTTTTTCTTCCGCAGCTGCATTGCGGATGCTTCTGCTGATATCCAGGCCTTTGTTTCCGAGACGAAGGTTTCTGATTCCAGGACATCTCCTGATTTTGCATCGTACAGAGCGATGTGTGTTGAAACGGATGTCTCCGCTGTCGAGTATAAATTCAGATAATTTTCAAAACCGGGATCTTTCAGCGGTTTCTGAGATCTATGAGAATCAGGCGAACGTGTCCCGTATAGATACTGCTGTCGATCATGATGAGATTATCCCAGACGTTCTGCAGAGAAGTTCCGTCTGCGGAGATGAGTTTTGTCCCCGTGTCCTGCGGCTGTCCTTGGCTGCTTCCTTTGTATCGGCCAGCTCTGCGCGAAGATGATAGATGCCTTCTTCATCCTCCATGACTTCGATGCAGGTGACGATGGAAATATTGTCCAGATGACCTTTGCTGAAGGATGCGAGGCCGAAGATAAGCATGAGCGCAATAAATGGAAGGATAATATAATGACGGATTCTCATAGATCTTCCTCTCCCTGTTGTGAATGTCTTTGTAGCAGAAATCACGGGACGTTTTTTCATATTTGGCCATACGTCTCTTTACGATCGTGTCGGAAAAATCTGACGGAAATTCCGGACTGTCAGCGAGTTGTACGGAATGCCGAAGGATTCCAGGGAGCAGACGGCGAAGATCAGCATCATGATGCCGATAAAATAGCCGAAGAGTCCCATCGACGCGGCGAGAAAGAGAAGCCCCAGCCGTATCACCAGAACAGGCCCTTTCAGCTGCGGAATGATCAGGCCGGTGATACTTCCTGAAAAAGCTACGATGATTATGATGGGCAGACTGACAAAGTGAGCGCTGACGGCAGCTTCCCAGGACGATACCTCGGACGATGGAAAAGGCCGTACCGATGCTGGAAGGTATCGGGCGCTGCCTTCCCGCACCATCTCAAATACCAGGATCAGAATCAGCGTTTCGGCCAGAGAGGAGAAGGGCATGCCCTGCCTGCCCCGGCGGCAGCGATGAGAAAGTGGATGGGGAGCATCTGTATATGATGTGTAATGAGAGCGATATAGATGGCCGGGCAGACTGATGGTAAAGAAAATCCGATAAAGCGGAGAATCCGGTTGAAGGCATAATAAAGGATCGTTATAATAATCGTCTCCCCGCGGTAAAATATTCTAAGAATACGAACGGCGCGGCCAGGGCTACTGGGGAACTGTTGATGATCAGGACGATGCGCCCTCCATCAATTTTGCGGCGGCTACGTCCGGCCGTTGCGTGGAACCCGTAGTTTTGAACGGCGAGCAGCGGCCGTCCTTTATGATTTCTTCGATGTATTCAGTATCGATAATACAGTCGATTTTACGTTGTCGATACGGCGGCGCATCTCCGACAAAATCGTCTTGTCCGCCAGCCCGTCCATATAGCACATGGCGATCAGCGTCTGTGATTTTCTGCCTGTGGTGAAAAATTCGTATTTCAGCTGCGGGCTGGTGATCTTCCGGCGGATCAGAGAGATTTGTCATGATCGATTCGTTGAAGCCTTCATGGGGTCCCTGGATCACTCTTTCGAATCCGGTTCGCTGACCGATCGGATCGTCCAGTTTTTGCGGAGATGATAATGCCCTGAGGATGGCCGTCGGTGAGAAGAATGGCGTCGCCCCGGAGGAACGAGGTCAGAAGTTCCGACATATCGTCGCTGCAGGAGATATTGCATCCGATCAGCACGCGGTCACGTACTGTTACAAAGAGGTCGGTGCCTTCCTGCAGCTGCTTGGTATGCATGATGGGGGCGATGATGTCTTCGCTGATAAATTCTTCGCTGGTCAGCCCGTCCACGAAGAATACACACATGCGGATGTCGCTGTTTTCCACATTGGAGAACTGTCTGATTTTTACGGTGATATCCTTTTGAAACAGCTGGTTCAGGTAATCGATATTTTCCTTCAGACTGGAGGAGACAGGTATTTTCTGTGTCATTTCAGATCTCGTCCTTTCCTTTTTCTGTCGTTGAAACTGAAATTAGTCTGCCCGAATCTTGTAGTAAAGATACCTGCGCGATGATATAATATACGGGGAAAACCCGGTGATCGGGTGATGAAGGTGAAGAGCCTTCCAGTTATATGAAAAATAAAATTTACTGGAAATCTGATATTAAAAAGATCTGCAATCTGTTTTGATTTCCGTATTATGTAAATATAGAAGCGATGGGGAAAGACAATCTCCCGAAGACAGGCGGACTTTTTCTGATGAAAAGAGGCGCAAACGGGGAAATTGCGGGGAGAAACTCAATGGATAAAAGAGAAAATGAAATGATAGTGGAATTAAAAAAGACACTGAATCGTATATATGATCGGTTTGAACAGCGCATGGACCGGCACTGCTGGAAAAATGCGGTGAAAGATGCAACGGAGAAAGCGCCGGACGAGGCGCTGAAAACCGCAGCGGAGTTTATCATGAAGCACCCTCATATTCCGGCATCCTGTGTCCGAAGTGCGTTTTTTGCGGCGGATCTTTCGAAACAGGCCGGCGATGCTTTCAGAATTGTATTCGGAAGCTGTCGTCCGCGGTCTGATAAAGAGGATGACGGCAGAGGATCCTGTCAGATATCATCTGATCCGGCCGGATCTGCTGGAGAAAGAGCTGGACGAGTTTATCGATGCGGTCAGAGCAGCGGAATCTCATCTGAAAAAGGGACAGGCTTATCTGGCGGGCGTAAAGGCGGCGGAAGCCGGTATTTTTCCGGGGACATCCCGACGTGTCTCTTCTTCAGGCGAAAATCGCGTGTCTGCGCTACGATTACAACGGAGCGGAACGTTTTCTGCAGTCCGTGTTTTCCTCGGAGCAGGCTGACGCCCGGGCTTATGAACTGGCGGGGGATATCTATGCGGCGCGGAAGAATTATCCCCAGGCTCGTTCCGCTTATATGAAAGCTCTGAAACTTCCGTCAAACAGCGGGGGGAGGAAAGATTAAACCGCAGGATTGAAGCGGTGTCTGCAGGCGTGCCGCCGGAGGAAGTCAAAAGCGAATCTTCCGATAGTGCTGTAAATTCTCAAATCGAAGAAGCCAGGCGTCTGGAGCGCGGCGGGGATACAGATAAGGCAGAACGGATCTATCAGAGTATCATAGCAAAGGATTACCGGCAGTTTGAAGCTTATTATCCTCTGGGAAAGATTTTTCTCAATCAGCAGAGAGCGGAGGAAGCGGATTATCTGGCGGAAATTCTGCTGGATTTCAGCCGGAACGCGGCCAGAGCCATGCTGCTCAAGGGACTGGTTCTGGAATTCGGCGGCAGGCGGGAGGACGCGCTGTTCTATTACAACGCCGCGGCGGCGGTGGAACCGGAAAATATGGCGGTGTTTTGTCACAAAAAAGAGGCTGACGGCGCTTCTGGATCACAATGAGAAGGAAGCGGCGCAGGCGGTTGGCGCTGCAGAATCCGGAAATTCTGAATTCCGGAAAAGATAAGTCGCCGCATACCGATTTTTTTGCGGGAAGCAGCGAGAAAGAAAGAGAGATTCGAAAATCGACGAAAATGCCCGCGAGCTTTTGAACCGGGGCCGTATGACGGAAGCGTATTATGATCTGATGAAAAGAGCGCAGATTATCCGGAGTCTGCCGTATTAGCCTGCAGAAAAGCGGAAATTCTGACGCTGATGGGCAGAGAAGCAGAAGCCAGAACAATTCTTTCAGCTTTGAAGGAAGAGGAACGGACGGAAGAAAAAGCAGCCGACGCTCTCTGTGATCTGGATTACAGGATTGTCGGAGAAAAGAAAGAAGAAGATCTGGAGTATGATGTGCTTCTGGAGGTATATTTTAATACCGGCCGATACGAAGCCTGTCGGGAGGCTATCGGCCGCATCAGGGAAGAACAGATGACGCCGGAGCTTTTTGCGCTGAAAGGCCGCTGTCAGGTGATGGACGGTCATTTTCCGACGCTTCTGAGATCTTTTGACAGAGCGCTCAAAGAGAAGCCGTCTCTTCGCGGCGTACGTCTGATGAAGGGAATGATTCTGCAGTCAAAACGCGATTTTAAAGGCGCTCTTGCCATGTACGACGAGGCGCTGAAGGAAGGAGAGGATCTGGAAGCGGTCAGCGGAATTAAAGCCGCTCTGCTGTATGAGCAGGAGCGCAATGCGGAGCTTCCTGGTATTCCGCAGCGATGCGGCGAAAATGAAGCGCCGCAGCTATGATGTAGACGGGTTTGTAGGTCTCGTATATATGCAGCGTACGCCTCACGATGACAAAACGGTATGGATTATCTGGAGACTGCCATGAGCGCAGGGTCTCAGAATGTGGAATTTTATATCGCCGCTGTCCGATCCCTATCTGACGGACGAACGGTGTTACGCTGCGTTATCCGCAGCTGAAGCGGGTCTCTGTGCGATTCCTTCTTCGAGGAACTTTTTTCGCTCAGCGCAGAGGTACTCTATCAGTTAGGGAAATACGATGCCGCGGAACTTAACGCAGGAACTCTACTTTCGGAAGATCCTGAGGACGCGAGGCTGCATTACCTTCTGGGAGGATCGAAGAGGCCCGGGGAGGGAGAAAGAGTCCCTCCGCTGGTTGAAGAGCGCCGCGGAGCTGGATGAAAACAATCATACATATATATATGCTTATGCGGACCGGTGTTTTGAGACAGGAGACCGCCGCAGCGCCGAGACATTATTATACCAGAGCGCTTCAGCTGAATCCCCGGGATTATATCTCCTGAAGCGCAGAGCGATTCTGCTGGAAAAGAGAGGAGAAGACGAGGCCGCCATCGCGGATGTGAGGTCATCTCTGAAGATTCATCCCAATGACGCGAAGCCTACGTGATTTTGGGGAATATCGTGGCGATGTATGATATCGAAGATATCGGAGAAGAAACAGAGCAGGAGGAAGCGGCGAAAAAACAGTCGCTAACGGATGTGCCGGAAAGCGGCGCGGTGGCTGCAATCGATATGGCTGATGCGGCCGGTCGGAGTGAAGAATCACGGAAAACAGACCGCAAAGAGACGGAATGCGGTCCGAGGAGTCCGGCGGCTCAAGAGAGGCTCCGGGCTTTCCGGAGAGGAAGAAGCGCGGGCTGAATTTACAGAAGAAGAGAACAGAAGAACGGATGCGGATTTTTCCGAAGCGGAGGCAGGAGGAATCGGCGTACAGTCTTCGGAAAGGGAACCGGCGGAACGAAAATTACGAGTGAGGAGGAGGGAGAATCCTCCGAAGAAAAAAAGCAGAAGTCGCGAAGCCTGCCGGAGAGGAAACGGCAGAGGAGGGAGAGGAATTTTCAGAAGTTCGTACCGATGCGGAAAGTCTTTTCCAGGGGGGAGGCGCCATGGTCTTATGCCAAAAGAAACAGCGATGACGGAGAAAAAGGGCACGAAATGCTCATCGGTCTCATCGACGACTACAGCGCGAATCCGGGTTTTATTTCTATAAAGCTGTCAGCATCGATCCGAAATATCGGGAGAGCTATATCAGTCTCGCGAAGTATCAGGCGGAGACCGGTAGATACGAAAAGGCTATGAAAAATATCGAAAAAGCCATTCATCTGAATCCAGATCTGACCGACGGATATATGGTCAGAGGAATTATCTGTCATCTGAAAGGCGATAATGATGAAGCGATTTCCAATTTCAGAGAGGTGACAGAGAGAGAGGCGGAAAATCTGAGAGCTTACAGCTATATCTCTAAATGCTGCAATGCGGAGGGTCGTTACGCCGAAGCTATCGAAGCGGCAGAAAAGGGGCTGCAGATCAACGGAAGTTATGTGAATTTCTTCGTAAATAAGGGTGTGGCTCTTTATCACACACGGGGCAGTATGAAGAGGCGGTGGACGCACTGCGCAGAGTCATCGCCAACCAGAATACCGTACATACCGCGGCGGTAGAATCGGCGTACCGATTCCGGGGCATGTCTTATGAGAAAATTAGCGATACGGAAAAGGCGATAGCGCGGACTACCGTAAATTGCTTCGTTTCAATCCGGACCGCAGAGACGTCAAAAGAGAGTGAGCGAGCTGGAAAAACAGATCGATGAATCAAAGCCGAAATCCAGATTTTCATCGATTTTCAGAAGAAGGAAATGATTTCGGAAAAGGAGCGGAAATGAGCGTGAAGAACGAAAAAAATAATGATATTTGTCGGATCGGCGGAGGCGAAGGTATTTGCGGATTCGCTGGCGGAATACAACGACAGTGTCTATGCTGGTGTCGGAGCGTTTACGGATCAAGACAGCATGTCTCCGGGAATATCACGGCGATTTCGCGTTTTCTCGATAAGGACAGCATTAAAAGCTGGGTTGCGCGGGTCGGCGTCAGCGTGCTGGTAGACGGAACAGAGGTCTACGCTTCCGCATCTTCCCGGATGATTCGCGAGACGGCCGAAGAACTGGGGTTGGATTATTTCAAGATTTCCAGCAGCATCGACGTGGACTTCACGCATACGTCGAAGTGTAAAAATGCGGAGGAAATCGTCAAGGACGCGTCTTACACCGTAGGCAACGTGCTGCTGATCGGCTGCAGTGAGTTAAAGCAGAAGATGTCGTTACGAAGAGAGACGGCGCTCTCAGAGACAGAGTGGTGGCGGTTCTTCCTCCGGAGGAGGAAAACATCCGAATGTGCCAGGAAGCGGGATATCCTCCGGAAAATATCATCTGTATGATGTGCCGCAGCCGGAAATCCTGCTGCGTGGACTCATCGAAGGCAGAAATATCACACATATGGTGTTTCGGCGGAAGATATCGCTTCGATCAAAAGCAATCTCAGAGCGGCGGAGGCGGCAAATATCAAGGTTTCTTTACGGCGAGCTGAGACAGCCGGAAGGAATGAGCGATGGAACAGCTCTGAATACTTTTTGTGGCTCGCCTGGGAATCAGGGAGCACTGATATGATTCATCTGTGGCCACGGCGACGGAAAAGGCAAGACGACGGCGGCCGCCGGACTGGCTCTGAGAGCTGCCGGCAGCGAAAGGCGGGTGATTTTCTCCCCAGTTTCTGAAAGGAAGGCGGTCCGGCGAGATCGAGAGTTTCCTGCAGATTCCGCAGGTGACTGTGCTGCGGGCGATTTCCGGGAGAAATTTACCTTGAGATGAACGAGCGTGAGCCGAAAGAGGAAGCGGAAAAGAGTTCCGATCTTTTGGAAGAAGCTTTCGCGCAGGCGGATTCTGGAGAAGGCGGACCTCCTCGTACTGGACGAAGTTGTTTCCGCCGCGGAGCGAAAGATGATCAGCGGAGAACGGCTGCGCATTCTCATAGAGAGGCACCGGGAGCGGTTTGAAATCGTTCTGACCGGAAGATCTCCGTCCGATTGGATGGTGGAAGCGGCGGATTATGTGACGAAGATGAAAAAATAAAACATCCCTATGACAGCGACGGTGCGGCGCGCGTCGGGCATCGAATATTAAAAAGAACAAACGGCGAAAGGAGGCGGCGGTCGGTGATTCCTTTATCGACGGCGATGAGGCCGAAGGCGCTGGAGGAATTCCGGGACAGGAACATTTTCTATCCCGGATCTCTGCTGTATAACTCCATAAAAAATAAAACATTGAATCCGCGATATTTTACGGTCCGTCGGGTACGGGGAAAACGACGCTGGCCCGGATTATCGCTTCAGAGATGGACGCGCAGTTCTGTGAACTCAACGCTTTGTCACCGGAACAAAAGGAGCTGAAAGAGGTTCTGGAAAATGCGAAATTCCGCTTTTACGGGCTGGAGAATAAGACGACGTATGTCTATGTCGACGAGTTTCACCGCTGGAATAAACTTCAGCAGGATTCGTTGCTGAAGGCTCTGGAGGAGGGGATCATCCGCTTTATCGGAAGCACTACGGAAAACCCCTATTTTTCCATCAATAACGCGGTGCTCAGCCGGGTGCGCGCTCTATGAATTTCACCGGCTCAATTCAGGGGATTTTGCGGAAATCCTCGATTGTGCGCTGGAGGACGGGGAACAGGGGTCTGAAAAAAATATCAGATCGCCTGCGAACCGGAGGCTCGATATGATCGCGGAGCTGAGCAACGGCGACGCCAGGTGGCGCTGGATACTCTGGGGTTCATTGCGGAAAATATCCCTATGGGGGAAAAATAAATAACCGTTGCTCTGGTGGGGCGAAGCTATGCGGTCGAAGGTTTCCTTTACGACGGACGGGAGGATAAATATAATCTCCTGTCGGCTCTGCAGAAGTCGAAGATGATCCGGACGCGGCGATTCACTATCTGGCCCGCCTTGTGGAAGGCGGCGCAGATCCGCAGACCATCGGAAGAAGGCTTCTGGTCATCGCTTCCGAAGATGTCGGATGGCTTTTCCTCAGGCGGTCAGCATTGTCAAAGCCTGTGTCAGGCCGCTCTGATGACCCGGATTTCCAGAGGCGCGGATCAATCTGGCGCAGGCGGTTATCTTCTGTCTTCCAGTCCCAAATCAAATTCCTGTATTACGGCGATCGACAGCGCCATCGGAATTTTAAGAAGGACGAAAGACGGACGACGTTCGCGGCATCTGATGGATTCTCATTATCAGGGGAGCGGCGAAAACAGGTGTGGGCGGCTATAAATATCCTCGATTACGGCGGTTTGTGGATCAACAGTATCTTCCGGACGATCTGTACCGGGAAGGAAAGCGGTATTATCATCCTACAGAGAACGGAAAGAAGGATCTTTCAAGCGCTTTTTGGAAGGGCTTCGCGGCCCGCGAAAAATAGACGGCGGTAGATGATGTCAGACAGAATTGTATTTGAAAAAACGGATGATAACCCGCAGAGCACTCCGGTTTTTTGGCGGTGTGAAGACCGCGCTTCAAAAAACTCTGAAGACGGTGGAGGAAATACGAAGGCACAGGACGCAAGAGTCTATAAGTACCTTCGGTCCGATTATACACAATGATGATGTGGTGAACGATCTGAACATGCGCGGGGTGCAGATCTGCAGCGCGCCGAAGTGAGAAGGATGCCGCGGTCATCATCCGTTCCCCACGGCGTACCTGCGTCTGTGGAAGCGGCTCTGCGGGATTCCTGCGGACAGCTGATCGACGCTACCTGCCCCATGTAAAAAAATTCACCGATTGGCAGACGACGCATATCATGAAGGCAGGACGATCGTAGTGATCGGCGACGCAGGCCATCCGGAGGTTCAGGGAATCGACGGCTGGTGCGGAAATGAAGCGATGATCTTCAGTGATCCGCAGAAATCGAAAGACCAAAAAATCTCGCTCGCCTGAATCGGGCAGGAGGAGATTCTTGCGGTGGCGCAGACGACGCTGAACCGAAACGTATGGGACGCCTGTACCGAGGCGCTGCTCAGAAGATATCCCCGGGCTCAGCTCAGATGTACCATCTGCAGCGCGACATCCAGCCGGCAGACCGCCTGCCGCAGAGTGGCGGGAGATATCGGACGCTATGGTGGTCATCGGCGGCCGCAGCAGTTCCAACAGCAGAAAAACTCTATGAAATCGCGTCAGAAGTCTGTGAAAACACTTATTTTATCGAAAATACATCACATTTACCATTGAAAGATATTGCGAAATATAATAAAATAGGAGTATCGGCGGGTGCATCAGCTCCTGAACGAATAATTAATGAGGTTATTTCTAACATGAGTGACATTATCACTAACAACATCGACGAATCTAACGAAATGAACGATTTTATGGCGGAGATCGAAAAATCTTTAAAGATGCCGCAGCGTGGTGAAATCGTAAAGGGCGAAGTAATTCAGGTAGGACCGCGTGAAGTTTATGTAAACTTAGGCTGCAAAAAGACGGTATCATTCCAAAGACGAAATCGCTCTCGAAGCTGATCAGGACATCGAATCTATGTTTAAATTAGGCGATGTTGTGGAAGCGAAAGTATTAAAGACAGACGATGGCGATGGCAACATCTTATTATCTCGTAAAAAGGTTGAAATCAGTGAGCACTGGAATGAAATCATCAAGGCTTATGAAGATAAATCATTTGTTACTGCTAAAGTTATCAGAGAAGTTAAGGGCGGCGTAATCGCAGCTTACAAAGGAAGTTACCGGTTTTATCCCTATGTCCCAGTTAAACGACAGATATGTGGAAAAAGCGGATGAATTTATCGGCAAGACTCTGACGGTAAAGGTGACGAGTAGATCAGAAGAGAAACAAGGCGGTATTCTCTCTCATAAGGCTTATCTCGCGGAAGAAAAGAGCAAGAAGATCGCAGAAATCTGGTCTTCCATCAATGTCGGCGACACAGTGGAAGGTACCGTAATGAGATTTACCGATTACGGTGCATTCGTAGACATCGGCGGTATCGACGGTCTCCTTCATATCTCGAGATTTCCTGGGGTAAGCTCAAGCATCCGCAGGAAGCTCTCAAGATCGGTCAGAAGATCAATGTCAAGATCCTCTCCATGAACGAAGAAAAGGGCAAGATCTCTTTGGGTCTCAAGCAGAACACGCCGGAGCCTTGGTCTGTAATCAACGAAAATTATCAGGTAGGCCAGGTCGTGGAAGGCAAAGTCGTACAGATCAAAGAGTACGGTGCGTTTGTTGAACTGGAACCGGGTCTCGACGGTTCGCACATATCTCTGAAATCGCGCACAAGAGAGAGTTACGAATATCGCTGATGAAATCAGCATCGGTCGATGGTCAACGCTAAGATTCTCGAAATCGACGAAGAAAAAGAGAAGAATCAGCTTAAGCATCAAGGAAACTCTTTGACGCGCCTGAAGCAGAAGCGCCAGCAGAAGACGAAGAATAATCCATCCGAAACGGATCGGGCAGATTCAGACAACCGGAGCAGAAATGCTCCGGTTTTTTTCGTAATTTACAGGATTTCGCCTGACGGCGGCCTTTATGAGGGCAGGCAGTATTTTAATGATTTTGCACAGAAAAAACAATCTGTAAAATCACCGACGGATCAGGAAAATCATTGATGATGTGCCGGCAGATCAGAGAAATGTATAACCCGGATTGGTGATGCCGGCTGGGAAAAACACCTGATTCGACTGATGCTATGCCGGCCGGTCGGAGAAATCCCTGAGCTGACTGGTGGTGTAACGGCGGATCAGAGAAAGGTCTGACCTGGTTGGGAATACATCAGATGGCCTGCGAAGGATCTGACCTGATTTATATGGCAAATCGCAGGTGGGACTAACTTTGAAAATATAAAATTTATAAGTTTAAAATATAGAATAGAGGAATGAGAATGAAAAACATTATTTTAATCGGAATGCCCGCCTGCGGAAAGAGCAGCGGTAGGGGTGATTCTGGCGAAGACGGCGGCGATGTCTTTTGTGGATACCGATCTGCTTCTGCAGGAAAAGGAAGGCCGGAAGCTGCAGTATATCATCGACGATCAGGGAATGGATGAATTTCTGAAGATAGAGGAGAGGATTCTGTCATCTGTCAACGCGGAGAACGCCGTGATTTCTACGGGAGGCAGCGCGGTTTACAGCGAGGGAGCGATGGCCCATCTCAAGAGCGTCGGTACGGTAGTGTATCTGAAATTATCGCTTTCCGGAGATCGACCGCCGTCTGAAAATATCAAGACCCGGGGGCATTGCTATGGGTCCGGGGAGACGCTGGCGGATCTGTATGATTACCGGGTTCCGCTGTATGAGAGATATGCGGATATCACCATCGACGCGGAAGGGCTGACGATAGAGGAGACGATTGCAGAGATCCTCAAGAGGGTATAGATTATCGCAATTTTGCCGAAAGAATAAAGAAAAATGAAACGCGGAAAATCAGAAGGAAGTGTTTTTGTAACAGCTTTTTTTCGCGGATCAATACAAAAATATTTCCCGGGAAACGCTACACGTTCCGGGAAATATTTTTTATTTATTCTTTTCCTGTTTCTCAGATATTCCGAACTCTTGCTCAGTATAACGGGAACTCTCCAGCAGTTCCCGGGCGCTGGCCAGGGTGATTCCGGTGATGTTGGCGCCGCCGAGGAGACGGGCGATTTCGGTAGTTCTCTCTTCGCCGCTCAGCCGGCGGATCGTGGTGTAACTGCTGTCGCCGTCTTCATCTTTTGCAATCTGATACTGATGGTCGCCGGCCGCCGCAATCTGCGGCAGATGGGTGATACAGAGGATCTGATGGCGCTGCCCCAACTGGGACATTTTTCTGCCTACGACGCTGGCGGTGATTCCACTGATGCCGGTATCGATTTCATCGAAGATCATCGTACGGGAGGCGCTGGAACCGTCGGTGAGACACTTGAAGGCCAGGGAGATTCTGGATATTTCACCTCCGGAGGCCACGGAGGCCAGAGGTTTCAGCTCCGCGCCTTTGTTGGCGCTGAAGAAAAATTCTATGATATCCGTTCCTTCCGCAGAGTAGAGCTTTCGTCCTTCGCTGTCTGCTGCCGGTCGGATCCGGGCATCAAAGCGAACGTTTTTAAAGTTCAGTTCGGTGAGCTGCTCTGTCATTTCTTGGGAGAGCGGGCGGCGGCTGCGGTCCGCAGTTTTGGGGAGATCGGCGGACAGGGCGTCCAGCCGGCGAAGCAGAGTTTTCAGCTGTTCTTTCAGATCCTGCTCTTTTTTCGTCGATATTGTCCAGGACATCCAGTTCGCCTGCGATGGCGTCCCGGTATTCGATGACTTTTTCGATGGTTCCGCCGTATTTTCTCTTGAGGCGGTCCAGCAGATCCAGGCGCTCGAGAATCCGGTCGATTTCTTCCGGATCGAAGGTGACTGCGTCTTTCGATTTTCTCACTTCCGCACAGACGTCTTTCCAAAGTATACATACAGTTCTGTATGGATTCGAGACACACGGCGTAAGACGGATCGTAATCTGCAATTTCAGTCAATAGTGCGATGCAGTGATCCAGCGGTCTTTCACTGAGAATATCGTAAGTGCCGGAAAGCCCGCCGTAGATCTTTTCGCTGTTCTGGAGGAGGCGGAGGCGCTGGGTCAGTTCTTCGTCCTCGCCGGGTACGGGAGCAGCGGCGCTGATCTCTTCCAGTTCGTAGCGAAGAAAATCCTGGCGGCGGAGATATTCGCTGTGTTCTTTGCGGAGTTTTCCCAGAGCGCGCCGGACCTGTGTAAAATCTGCATATGTGTCCGCCAGATTTTTTTGACGGGCGGAATTTCCGGTCCGGCAAAGCTGTCGAGGATTCCCCTGTGATTTTCCGGTCGCAGCAGCGTCTGATTATCATACTGTCCGTGGATGTCGATGAGGATCGAGGCGATGCTGCTGAGAACGGAGAGATTGACGATCCGTCCGTTGACCCGGGCGATGCTCTTGCCCGAGGCCTGAAAAATCTCTGGAGAGAATCAGGTCTTCTTCGGCGGGGTCCAGTGCGTAATCACAGTTTTCTTCGATGAGCTGTCTCTCTTTTCGCTGAGGCTGAAAATCAGCTGCACCAGGGCTCTGTCGCAGCCTTTTCCCCACGAGGGAAGAACTTCCTCTGCCGCCCAGGGCCATGCTGACCGCCTGGATGACGACCGATTTTCCGGTGCCTGTTTCACCTGTTATGATATTGAAGCCCGATTCCAGATCGATATCGATTTCCCGGACGATGGCAAAAGTTTTTGATATAGATATGCGATAACATTTTTTCTGCTCTTTCCGATCGTGGTTCGTCTACACACCCATGATCTCTGAAAATCTGCGGACGATCTCCGGCACGTGATCCGGAGAGTCCACGACGATAAACAGCGTATTGTCGCCGGCCAGTGTGCCGAGGATGCCGTCGGTGCCCATAGAGTCGATCGCTTCGCCCGCGGCGTTGGCGCATCCGGAAAGAGTCTTTAAGACGATAATGTTTCCGGATGCAGAGATCGAACTGACCGTATTTTTTAAAGATCTTATGATAGCGGTTTCCGGTGCCGGAAGCCGAGGGCGCCCTGGGGCGCCCGGGCGTAGTTTGTAACGTCCGCTCGCGGACTGGGTTTTGATAAGCTGAAGTTCTTTGATATCTCTGAAATCGTCGCCTGCGTCACGCTGAATCCGCTTTCCGCCAGTTTTTCCGCCAGAGCGTCCTGGGTTTCGATTTCCTTTTTCGCTGATTATTTCCAGGATTTTATCCTGTCTGGAATATCTCATATCGTCCAACCTCTTATGGTAAATTCTGTAATGAATAATTATCTATGCTCGATAATTATTATACCTTTTTTTCAATATATTTTAAAACAGAAATCTTCCGGCAGAGAGGGGAAACGAAAGGCCTCTGCGTCGGATAGGTATAATAGCTCTTTCTCAGACCCGCCGAACAAAAGAGAACGGGAGAAAGAACCATGAAGTTTTCATTCCTGTTCTGCGGATGCAGACAGCGGAAGGTCTCATGCAAATGTTTCAAAAATCTGTGATTTTGAGGAATATACTGCGACCTGCCCTCGGCGACAGGCGGGTCGGTCAGGCAGAAAAGACGAAGACTGAGCCGTAGTCGGCATGGTACATTAGCTTCAACTTAGCGATTTGCAAGTGAAACGAAGCAAGAGCTTGTTGAACTCGTACCTGTCCCTCGGCGACAGGCGAGTCCGCAGAAGCAAAAAGACGAAGACTGAGCCGTAGTCGACATGGTATATTAGCTTCAACTTAGCGATTTGCGAGAGAAACGAAGCAAGAGCTTAGTTGAACTCATACCTGCCCCTCGGCGACAGGCGAGTCCTGCAGGTAAAAAAGACGAAGACTGAGCCGTAGTCGACATGGTATAATAGCTCTTTCTCAGCGATCCGCCGAACAAAAGAAGGCGGGAGCATAGAAGAGAACGAAGAAGAGCTTAGTTGAACTCATACCTGCCCCTCGGCGACAGGCGAGTTCTGCAGGTACAAAAGACGAAGACTGAGCCGTCGGCAGTAAAATAACCCCAAAGGTTTTTTTGCCGGAGGATGAAATGGTTATTTTAATTACAGGAGCTTCCCATACGGGCAAGACTCTGCTGGCACAGCGGCTTGTGGAAAATACGGATATTCCTGTTGTTCCATCGATCTTTTTGAAAATGGGTCTGATACGGAGCGGCAATACGGCTCTGACGCCTGAAGATGACGAGGAACTGGAAGTTTATCTGTGGCCGATTCTTCGGGAAATGATTAAAACCGCAGTGGAAAACGGACAGAATCTCATCGTCGAGGGCTGTTATATCCCCTTCCGGTGGGAAGAAGATTTTTCAGAGGAATATCGGAAGGAGATCCGTTATTACTGTCTCGTGATGAGCGAAAATTATATAAAAAGCCATTTTTCGGATATCAAAAAGTATGCTGATGTGATCGAGCGGCGCATAGATGACAGCTGGTGCACTGTGGATTCTGTTCTTTGAAGAAAATGCCCGTTATCTTGAGATGTGCCGAAAATATGACTGTATTACATCCTGATCGATGACCGTTATGAAGTGGAAATCGATCTGTAGAATTTATTTGGGGGACAGGGCTGCCGGGCGGCGAGGCAGGAGGAATGTTTCCGGGGACGTCCTCCGGAATCCGGCGGAACTTTCTGCAGCGGGGAAAGTGCGGTGTAAGAATCCTGAAAATGCAAGGAGAAACGGATAGGAGCGGAATGGAAAGGAGAAGGAAAGATGTTATCGATTTGCAGATCGGACTGCCGCAGTCAGTGCGGCAGAAGTGAGTGCAGGTGGCGGCTGTATCGAGACGGCGGCCACCCTTTCGGCGGCATGTGCGTCGCGGCGGAGTGGATAGATAAAGCCGGCTATGATGGATTCCTGCGCGGGAGGAAAAAGGGCTCTGATCGATGAGTTTAACGCTCGGGATCGAGTATTTACAGGTGACGGATTTGAATTTACTGAATGGATTTTATGTGAATTTGGAGTATCGCCTTCCAAACGGGCGGCCGGTAACCTTCTGAAAGATAATGACATATACTGGGGAAATCAGATTGAATCCCGGAGAGCGACCGGTGTTACGGTATTATCGCGGACAGTGATTATCTTCTCGTATGCGAATACGGAGAAGGGGGAGAGGATCCGCAGGTCGTTGTATAGAGAAGAGAGCATCGGGAATGATCGTGGAGAAAAGGCATAAAATATGGAGATGAAAACGATAGACCGCCGGCTGACGGTATGTCAGCTGACGCCAGCGGAGATCGGATCTGAAGGAGATTTTTATTTCATCGCAAAGACCGATGAAGAGATTTCTCTCGTCTGTCCGGAGGAGGCTGTTCCTGGCGAACTGGTAAAACGGGAGGACGGATGGAGGATTTCGGATACAGGTATGTGCTGGATTTTCCATGATCGGCGTTCTCTCAAAGTTTTCCGGGATTCTGGCCGGAGAAAAAATCGATTTTTGCGGTCTCGACCTATAATACGGACTATGTTCTCGTAAAAGAAGAGAATTTCGGTAGGGCATTGAAAAAGCTCTAAAAGAGAAAGGATATGAAATCCTTTCCTCAGAGGTGTAATATACAATTTTGAGATGACCTTTCCGGTAGCCGTTTGCTGCAGCGATGGGAAAAGGTGGGCTGGGAAGAAAATACGGATGGTCGTAGGAAGCGCGCCCGCGGCGGCGAATAAGGGATGAAAGGCAGGGTGGCCCATCTTTTTCCGCAGTTTGTGGATTTTCGTCAGGACCTGCAATTGATGATCGTGTAGCAAGAAGTGATATCGTTCCGAGTATATAAAATCTCTAATCA